>Ga0209471_1000016_pt1 | contig 173025 bp, 164 predicted proteins | sample GraSoiAngelo_128_FD_185885 | JGI IMG/M metagenome (GOLD analysis project Ga0209471, IMG submission 185885) | Grasslands soil microbial communities from the Angelo Coastal Reserve, California, USA - 14_0927_12_20cm (SPAdes) (version 2) | ecosystem: Environmental > Terrestrial > Soil >...
ATCTCGAGGGGCCCCGCTCGGGGGTCGCCGCCATCACCTTTTCGATCCCCTACAACGTCGCCGCCGCGCTGATTCGGGGGCGGCTCACCGCCGGCGACCTCTCGGCGGCGGCGATCGCCGATGAGCGGACCTGGGGACTCGCCCGCCGCGTCGAGGTGCGCGAAGCCCGCGATCTCTCGCTGCGGGCGCTGCTGGCGACCTCGCCGGTGGGCGCGGCGCTGCGACTCGCGGGGGAGCCGGCCGCCGCCTGGCTCGCCGCACTGCTCGGTGGCGACCCGTCCGACTATGCGGCGCAGCTGGTCGGCGGTCCGGAATCGAGCTTCGAGGACGCCGAGAAGTCGATGGGCGCCCGGCTGACGGTGACGATGAGCACCGGCGAGCAGCTCACCGCTGGAGTCGACATTCCCCTGGGGTTCGCCGGACCCGAGCTGCGCCGTCGCCACCGCGAGCTCGCCCGCAAGAAGTTTCTGCAGACGGCCGAGCCATGGATGGGTGAGGAGGCGGCGTCGGAGGTCTGCCGCCTGCTCGAGGGCCTGCCGTCCGCCGCGCGGGACGACGTGGCGCGTCTCTGCCTTCTGCTGCGCGACGCCTTCAGCCGTCGACGGGAACGGCCACAGGGAGCGCGGCCGCAACCATCGTCAGGGTGATCGTCCGGTCCTGACCGCTCCACCGCTCGCCGTCGTGCTCGAAGGGAAGCGGGCCGCACGATGCGGCGAGCACGACACGGCGGCCCTGGGCGTAGGCGACGCCCGCCGCCCCGATGTGTGAGCCTTCGAGCACCCGGGTCATCAGCGGCAGGAAGCTCTCCGCATCCGGCGTCTCGAGCACGCAGACGTCGATCAGCCCGTCATCCAGTCGCGATCGGGGGAGGATGGCGACGGTGCCGCTGCGGTGGACCGCACCGCCCGCCGCCACCAGGGCCAGCCCGCCGTCGGCCACCAGGGCGCCGTCGACCTCGACCCGGCCGCGATACGGGGTCAGACCGGTGGCCGCGGCCAGGCCTGCCGCCATGTACCGCTCGCGGCCGCTGAGGTGGGACATCTGCTCGGCAGCATCGAGCGACCAGCGGAAGAAACCGGTGGACGCGCCCAGCAGGACTGCCACATCACCCTCGGCGATGCGCATCAGGTCGATGTCGAGCCGTCGCATCGCGCCGCGCATGATCGCGGCGACCAGCGCCTGCCATGGTCGATCGCCATAGAGGGCGGTGTACACGGAGTTTCCGGTGCCGCCCGGGAGCACCAGCAGCGACGGTGCCGACGCGGGGGCAGGACCACCATCGGGCCATGTCTGCAGCCCGCGAGCCATGCCCTCCGCCACCTCGCGCACCGTCCCGTCCCCGCCGGAGGACAGCACAGCGGAGGTTCCTGGGACGGACACCGCCCCGGCGGCGAGGTCGACCGCGCCGGCGCGGGAGGAGGTCTCGAGGATGTCGACCTCAACGTCGCCGGCGCCGAGCAACGCCGCCGCCTCCGCCGCCAGCGGCCCGCTTCCCCCTCGCGCCGCCGGGTTGACGATGAGGACGACCCTCCTCACGCGAGCGAGCCGGCGAGCCGGCGCGCGCCGCGCATCGCCAGCGACATGATCGTCACCTGGGGGTTGACGACCGTCGACGACGGCATGATCGAAGCGTCCAGCACCCACAATCCCGGCACGTCGTGGCACTGCCCGTAGGCGTCGACGACGGATCGGTGCGGGTCGACACCCATGCGACACGTGCCCATCGGGTGATAGGCGGAGAGCTTGAGCTCACCCGGTGCCCAGCGGCCGTGGCGGATCTGCTCCACCTGGGCCCGGGTGGTCACCTCGCGCAGACCGGGGAGCATGGCGAAGACCCGCCGCGCTCCCGCGGCGAGATAGATGTCGCAGGCGAGCGCGATCCCTTTAAGCACCTTGCGCGCATCCTCGGCTGCCAGGGTGTAGCGGATGCCGGCGCCGAGGCCGGGCATGAGACGAACGCGCCCGGAGGGGGCATCGGAGATCACCGAGCCGCACGCCGCCATCCGAGGGAACGCCGCGAAGAGCTCCTTGAACTCCCGTCCGACTCCGGGAATCGCACCGGCGGAATAGCCGAGTCCCGGCGGTGGGAAGGTGGACTCGAGCAGCACGCCGTCGTCGATGAGCTGATCGCAGTGATATCCCTGCATCACTCCCTTCCATGCCCACAGCTCCTCGTCGAACTCGGCCGTGGTGCCGACCCCGGGATGGATCACGAGGTTGCGCCCCACCTGGCGGGAGGAGTTGGCGAGCCGCTGACGGAGCAGGAGGGTGGGGGTGAACACGGCGCCGGCGGCGAGCACCACCGCGCGCGCATGGATGCGCAGGCTGCCGCGGCGTCGATTCGTCTGCGGATCGAGGACGTCGGCGGTCACCCCGGTGGCGCGGCCGGCCTCGACCTGGACCGACCTGACCCGGCATCCGGCGATGACGCGCGCCCCGGCGGCGACGGCGTCGGGAAGCACCGAGACGTGCATCGCCTGCTTGGCGTCGATGGGGCAGATGAAGGCGCAGGCGCCGTGGCCGTGACAGCCTCGAGCGTTGCGACGGATGGGACCGTGCGAATAGCCGAGGGCCTCGGCGCCGTCGCGAAGAATGCGTCCGTTGGGACCCAGGGTGGCCTCGGGCACCGGCGCGACGCCGATCAACTCCTCGACGGCATCGAAGAGCGGCGCCATCGACTCGGGGTCGATGTCGGGAATGCCGGTCGCCGCCCATTCGCCGAGCACCCGCTCGGGAGTGCGGAAGCAGGTCCCGGAGTTGACGACGGTGGTGCCGCCGACGGCGCGACCCATGGGAAGCGAGATCACCGGGGTGCCGAGGGTGCTGGTCAGCCCCTGGTCGCGGTAGGCGGCGAAGAGTCGCTCGACCGGCCGCTTCCCGCGGACGTCCTCCCGACCGACCAGCGGACCTTCCTCGACCACCACCACCTCGAGGCCGGCGCGGGCCAGCTCGAGCGCGACGATCGACCCTCCCGCGCCCGAGCCGGCGATCACCACGTCGCAGCCGAGCTCCTCGCCGGCGATGTCGGGGTAGGTGGTGACCGGCAGCGCACGCGGCCCGCCGAGCGCCGCCCAGTCGACCGGGATCACCGGGGAGCCGTCGTAGCCGATGCGAGCACTCACCTCGGGGGTCGAGGTGAAGGCGATGGTGACCAGGGTACGCAGACCGGTGAGCGCGTCCTTGCGCAGTCGCAGCCGTGACGCGTCGGTGGCGGCCAGCCAGCGCTCCCGGCCGGCGGCGTCGAGACCGCCGAAGAGTCTTGGGTGCCGCGAGCCGAGAGGGGTCAGCGCGTGGCCCACCAGCATCAATCGAACCAGCCGCCGAGCGGCTGGGCTGAAGCCGTCGAGCCAGGACTCGATGCGGCCGGGGACGCCGACGTCGAGAGCCCCTTCGGGCAGTGGACCGCCGCTGGGGATCAGCGCGTCGCAGATGGCTTCGAGCTGACCACGCTCGAAGCGAGTGAGCACCGGCCCGGCCGTCACCGCGACACCATAGCGTTCCCCCTGCCGGACCCGGCCGCGCCGAACGCATGCCCGGGCCACCCCGGCAACACGTCAGACGCGTCAGCTCTCAACTCGCCGCCGCGGCGAGGTCGGCGAGCCTTGCATCGCGCGGACGGGCTCGGTAGCATCTCCGTCTCTGGTTGGTCGGAGGGGAACCCTGGCGATCGCCACGACCGCCGTGGGATTGTCGGCAAGTCTCGGACGTCCACTGATCGTCCAAGGGGGTGTGCCCGTGACGTCTGACACTCTGCATGCAATCGACGCCACCTTTCTCCGGGTTGAGCATGATGGAGCGCACATGCACGTCGGCGGCGTGCTGCTCTGCGGTGGTGAACCGCCGACCTGCAGCGAGCTGGCGAGGGCGGTCGAGGGGCGCCTCGACCAGATCCCCCGGTTCCGGCAGCGACTGCTCATCGACCGGCTCGGTATCGCGTATCCGCGGTGGGTCGACGACACCAACTTCGACATCGGCTACCACGTGCGCGTGACCGCCCTTCCCTCACCCGGTGGTGAGCCGGAGCTGAGAACGCTCGTCGGCCGGCTGTTCTCGCAACCACTCGACCGGTCGCGCCCGCTCTGGGAGCTGTGGCTGGTCGAGGGATGCAGCGGCGGTGGATTCGCCCTGGTGAGCAAGATGCACCACTGCCTGGTCGACGGCATCGCCAGCGCCAACGTCGCCACCGTGCTCTTCGACGCCCAGCCGGTCCCCGCCGACGACGAGCGTCCGCGTCGCGCCTGGCGTGCGCGGCCGGCGCCGGCCCGGCGGATGACGGCGCTGGAGACGGCCGGCGAGCTCATCGGTGGGCCACTGTCGCTGGTGCGGAAGACATTGCCGGCGCTGAGACAACCACGGGAGTTCCTCAGCCGGAGCCGGACCGTCGCCGGCGGCCTGGGCGACTTCCTGGTTGCCGGCCTCACCCCGGCGCCGCCCAGCCGCTACAACGTGCCGCTGACCTCCCATCGACGCTTCACCTGGGTGGGATGCGACCTCGACGAGGTCAAGACGATCAAGAACGCCTTCGGGGTCACCCTCAACGACGTCGTTCTCGCCGCCGTCGCCGGAGCGTTGCGCCGGCATCTGCGGCGATCCGGAGAGGAGGTCGCGGGGCGGCAGCTCAAGGCGATGGTGCCGGTGAACGTCCGCACCGAGCTGGACGGCGCCGACAGCGGCAACCGCATCACCACGCTGTTCACGACTCTGCCGATCGGCATGGCGCACCCGGTCGATCGAGTCGAGGCCGTGGCCGCATCGATGCGACGGCTGAAGGCGAGCAACCAGGTGCTCGGCGCCAACACCCTGGCCACCGTGATGGACGCAGTCACTCCCCGGGCGGTGGGACCGATCGCGGATCTGCTCTCCAGCCCCCGCACCTTCAACATCACCATCACCAACATCCCGGGGCCGCAGTTCGGCCTGTACGTGCTGGGCCGCGAGCTGCGCGAGATCGTTCCCATGGTGCCGCTGGCCGGGGGTCACGCTCTCGGCATCGCGGTGTTCAGCTACAAGGGACGGCTGAGCTTCGGCCTGCTGGCCGACTATCTCGCCGTGCCGGACCTGGAGCTCCTCGCCGACGACCTGCGTGCTGCCCTCGGTGAGCTGGCGACGGCCGCGGCCGGCTGGCGTGAGGACGAGGTCACCCTGCGTGGTGAGGCGATCCGGCCCCGGGCTGCGCGCGCGCCCGCGTTCAAGGGTGCGTCGGGGCGCGGCGGACGTCGCACCAGGAGCCGCGGAGGTTCGAGCAAGCAGCCGGCGGCGGTCAGTCACCCTCGCTGAGCGGCCGAAAGCCGAGCAGGACGGTGCCCTCGACCTCCACCAGGTCGAGGGTGACCGGTATACCGATGGCAAGCTCGCCGACGGCGGCGTTGAGCACTCCGAACAGCCGGCCGCCGCCGTCGAGGTCGATCAGACCGATCACCTGCGGCTCGGCAAAGCGGAAGGCTCCCGCCTGGGTGGTGAAGGCGTGGACGCGACCCCCGCCCGTGCGCCGCTCCCACTGCTGACTTTGTGATCCGCAGGCGCAATGGCGCCGCGGTGGCAGATTGAGCTTGCCGCAATGCCGGCAGCGGAGCCCGAAGATCGCGCGCTCTTCGCCCAGCCGCCGGTAGAACTCGCGGCTGGTGGGCTCCATGTCCCGGTCGACGTAGCGGAGAAGGTCCATGACCGGGCAACGGCTCTCAGTTGTTGCCGGCCTCGAGGACCATCACACAGCAACCGTTCATCATGCCGTGCTCGGCCTGGACAAGACCGACCCGTGCCCTGGCGCGCTGCCGGCTGCCTGCCCGCCCGGTGAGCTGATCGAAGACCTCACCGACTTCGAGGAGGGGCGTCGCCGGCGGCGGATGTCCGACTCCCAGACGGCCGCCCGACGGATTGAGACCGATGTGCCCCGCGGGCGCCGTCAGCCCCGCGCGCACCGCGCGCGCCGCCTCCCCGTCTGCGAAGAAGCCCATCTCCTCATAGGTCATGAGCTCTTGGGGCGCGAAGGCTCCGTAGATCTCGGCGACGTCGACCTGCCCCAGAGTGCGCCCGGCCCGCACAAGGGCGCGCTGAGTCGCCTCACGGATCCAGGGGAAGCGATCGATGTCGCCGCTGAACGGGAGGAAGTTGGAGGACGAGTGGGCCGCGGCAAACCCGGTGACGGGAGCGAACGGCATCGCCCGCGCTCGCGCCCAGTCCTCGCCAGCGAGCAGAACGGCGGCCGCTCCGTCCGACCAGGGCGCGCAGTGGAGCAGCCGCAGAGGGGGAGCGACCATTCGCGAGGTCATCACCTCGTCGAGGGTGACTGGGCGGTCGCGGAACTCGGCATGGGGATTACCTGCCGCGCTCTCGCGCAGGCGAACCGTCACCCATGACACGTCTTCGTCCGAGAGGTCATGCCGGTGCATGTATCGCTGCGCCGACAGCGCATAGATGGGCACAGCCTGGACGACGCCATACGGGGCCAGGAAGTCGCCATACATCGAGGCCAGAAGGGCCAGCCGATCGAGGTATGGGGGTCCGGCCTGGCCACGTTCGAGCTGGGCGGCACTGATGACGACGGCGTCGGCGTCGCCGTCCTCGACAGCGGACAGCGCGACGTGCAGAGCGTAGAGCGAGGAGCCGCCGCCGATGTCCACCTCGAGGAGCAGGCGAGTCGAGATTCCGAGTCGCTCGGCCAGGCGCTGTCCGCGGATCGGAGCGCCTGCGTGCAGGTAGCCGTGCGGCACCGTGACCCAGCCATCGATCTCGCCGGTGCTCACTCCGGCTGTGTCCAGGAGTGAAGCGACGGTGTCGACCTCCAACTCGATCGGGGCTCGGGGGGCGAGCCGGCCGACCTCGCTCGAGGTGTAGGCCACGACGCCGGCGCGACGCGTCACGAGGGCGGCAGTGGCGGGTGCGCGTCCGGCTCTCGGTTCGCCGGCCGCCCCCTGCGGCGCACCCGCCATTGATGTCCGAGGACGACCGCCGAGGCTGCGCCTGCTGCCGCCATCGGTCCTGCCCCGCTGCCGCCCGCGTTGGTGGTCGGCAGTGCCGCCAGGCTGGTGCGCGACCCGTTGGATCCGGCTCCGCCCGGATTGAGAATGGCGGTGAAGTCACGGACGTCGTCGAACGACTCCAGCGCGGAGACAGCCGCCAGGATCTGCTCGATGCGCGCCGGGCTCTCCACCTCCGATGCTCCGACGTCGAGCTTCTCGCGCACGGGGAAACTGCCGATACAGGGCACGTGCTGCTCGAAGCTGCGACCGTCGCGCAGCTCGACCCGGGCGGTGGCGGCGAACACGCCCATGGTGAGGTCGGGAATCTCCTCCACTCGATCGGTGAGGGCGCGGATGACCGGGTCGCGCAGCCTGTCCTCGCGATACTGCCGGTAGGTGAGCTCGCCGTCTGCCAGCGCAGCAGCGACGGGCCAGGTCCCATCGAAGAGCAGAGCGATGTAGGTCCAGTCGGGATGACGGGGGTCGGCGACACGCTCGAGCAGAGCCCGCGTCCCGCCGAGGCCGCCCGAGAACATGGTGGCGCTCGACGCCATCACCAGGGGGATGCGCATCTCGATCCGAGCGATCAGCCCGGGCAGCTGTTCGCGTCGGATCCCAGCCAGCGGGCCACGGCGCAGCCGCACGACGGCGTCGACGCTGGTCAGCTGGAAGCCGTCGGTGGGGTATCGCTTGGTGAAGAGCTCATGTCGAGCTGCGTCGAAGCGCCAGACATGGCCGAGGTCGCGCACCATGCGTTCCAGTTCGCGCGGCGTGGCGATGTCGGCGACGCGGTAGCTGTACCCGAGGGGGTTCTCCAAGGCGGTGCGGCTGCCGGTGATGCCGGCGCGAGCCAGCAGTGCCGCGGTGACGCCGGTGGCCGCCGGCCATGCGGTCAGCATGCCCTTTGCCTCTGCCGTCCAGGCGTTGATCGATGTGAGCTGTGGCTGGGCGCAGGCGATGCCGAGGGCGTCCTGCAGCTGGTCGGCGCGAAGCCCGAACAGCTTCCCCGCGATCAGGGTGGTCTCGATCTGGTGCACCGCGAGGGCGTTGCCGGTATTGACCGCGTCGGTGAGCACCTCGCCCGCCCGGGCAAGGATCTCGTTGGCGCCGACAATGGCGGTGAGCAGTTGCCGGCCCGACACCCGGGCCTGCTCACCGACCGCCAGGGCAACGGGAATGATCGAGGCGCCCGAGTGCGCCAGGAAGGTCCAGTCCTCCCATTCGAGGATCTGGGCGAGGAAGGAGTTGACCATGGCCGCATTGCGCGCCGTGGTCCGGTAGCGTGCCTTGCCGATGACGGTGCATGGCCCGCCCTCGTCCCATCCACGGACTGCTGCGGCCAGTTTCCGGCCGGGAGTCATGACCGAGCCTGCGTAGGTGGCGCCCAGGATCGAGACAAGCTGGTCCTTGGCGTTGGCGATCGCTCCAGGCGGGATGTCCTGGTAGCGAAGTCCGGCCATCCATTCGGCGAGGACGCGGGTGACATCGACGGCACGCGCGTCGGGAGTGACGGCTTCGCGCGCCTGACCTCGGGGATCGGCCAGGAGGTCGTCGAGGACCTGCAGCTCCGCCGGCTCGCCGGTGCAGTGAGGGATTCCACCCTGCCCGACGGCGCCGGCGATGATGCGCACCAGCAGCTCGGGATCAGGATGAGCGCCCGCCGGGACGTGGGCGAAGATGAACATCACGATGCCCAGCAGCACGGTGCTGTTGGCGGAGTCGCGGCTCGGAAAAGAGCGGCCGGCGAGTACCGGCGCCAGCCCGGTGTAGTCTCCGAAGAGCACCCCGAGCCAGTCGCGCTCCTCGAGGACGAGGTCGGCATGCGCGTATGGGTCGACGCCAGGGGTCAGGGTCGCCCCGGCGACACCGAGATTGAGGACATAGGAACGCGGCTGGCCGGCCACGCGGCAGTTGAAGACCCGATTGGTGAGGAACCGGGCGAAACGGGTGAGGGCGATCACCGGTCCCGCCCCGGTCCACTTACCGGCGAAAGCGGCGAGCCCGCCCTCGACGGTGCGTGCTGCTGCGGGAACGGCGACGGGAGCTCCCAGGGCCGACGTCGTCCTGGCCGCCACCTGGGCGGCGACACCCAATCCCGTCAGGGCTGCCGAGCCCTTGAGAAACGTGCGGCGCGAGATGGGCTCGGCGGCCGTCCCTTCCCCGGTCGCCATGGCGCCGGATTATGCGCCGCGGCCCAGGCCAGGCAAACTGTCGGTCTGGTGAGCTGCCGTCAACTTCGGATCGTGCTGCCCCTGATGTTGGCTGCCGGGGTGACCGCCTCCGCCTGCGGCGGGGGTGCACCCTCGCCGCCGACAACCAGCAGGACGACGACCACGCGGAGTTCATCGGCGTCTGCGAGCAGCACAACGGTGCCCTCGACCACGTCCGCGTCCCCGTGTGCACTCGGACGGCAAACGCCACCAGCCGCCACCATCCCCGCGAACTTCGCAACCGCGCTCGCCTTCGCTTCCGACGGACGCCTCTTCTACGCCGAGCGTTCGGGAACGGTCCGCGTCTGGCAGGACGGTACGGCGCACGCCTTCGCCTCGGTGTCGACGGTGACCAGCGAGCGCGGCGGGGGCTACAGCGAGCGTGGCCTGCTCGGGCTGGCGATCAGCCCGAGCTTCACCCGGGACCATTTTGTCTTCGCCTTCTACTCCGACGCCGACTACACCACCCAGCACGTGATCCGCTGGACCGACTGCGCCGGCACGGCGAGCAACGCCACGGTCATCATCACCCTCCCCGCCGGCCCCGACTGCTGCCACAAGGGCGGCCGGCTCGCGTTCGGGAGCGACGGCATGCTCTACGTCACCCTGGGGGAGGAGCACACCGCGGCCGCGGCGCAGAACACCGCCGATGTGCGCGGCAAGGTGCTCCGCTACCGGCCCGACGGCAGCGTCGCTCCCGACAACCCCTTCGGCGCCGGCAATCCCGTCTGGGCGTACGGGCTGCGGAACCCGTTCGGCATCGCCTTCTCCTCCTCGGGACAGATGGCGATCATCAACAACGGTCCCAGTGGGGACGCCGGGAGCCCGTCAACCGGCTACGACACGGCGATCCTCAACGTGGGTCGCGGTGGCGGATACCAGTGGCCCAACTGCTACGGCTATAGCCATCCGATCGGATCGCGCAGCTCATGCGGCGCTGGCCAGATCGCTCCCGACTGGAGCAGTGAGGGGAGCACCGTCGTTCCCGCGGGTGCGACCTTCGTCGACTCCTCGGGCCCGGCTGCCTTCGCGGGCCACCTGGTCCTGTGCACCTACGCGGCCGGGATGCTGGTGCTCAGCCCGGGCATTCCGCACGCGAGCGCGACCCGTGGTCCATCCAACTGCCGGTTGGATGTGAAGGAGGGCCCGGACCACGCCCTCTATTACTCGGACACCGGCCACATCTACCGACAGGGGTGAAGACCTGAGCTCGCGATGACCTCAGGGCCGACAGAGGGCCCATCCGAGCCGGACCCTGACGGTGGCGTCCTCTCATATCCTGTGGCGATGACGTCCGAGCGTGGCGCTGTGGACGTGCGCGCAGCTTCGCGGGTCCTACCCCGGCTCGGTTCGGTCGCGTCACGCGATGCCAGTGCCATCGTCGCCCTGACCCTCGCGATCCTGGCCACCTACGTCGTCGCCGCCCTCGCCTTCCATCCCACCATCGCGCCTGGCGCTGCCCGTTTTGTCGTGCCGAGCCGCCTCGACCCGCTCATCCACTGGGACGCCGGGTGGTACACGCGCATCACCAGGTGGGGGTACACGCATGTCCCCAACGATCCACAGCAGCCCACCGCCTACTGGCCGCTGTTCCCCGGCCTCACCGTCGGACTCCAGCGTCTCGTTCCTGTGCTGTCGATCTTCCTGTCGGGAATTGTCGTCAACATCGTCGCCACCTGTGGCGCCATGCTGCTGGTCGCTGCGCTGTTCCCGCACTGGCTCCTTCGCCATCGCCTGCTGCTGATCGCCTTTCTGTGCACGCTGCCGTCTGCCTTCTTCTACGTGACCTACTTCTCCGAGGCGGTGTTCACGTTCTCGGTGGCGCTGACCATGTGGGGGTTGAACCGTCCCGGACGCGCCTGGTGGGTCGTGCTGGGCGTCGTTCTCGCGACTCTCGATCGGCCGATCGGGGCCTTGCTCATCATCCCCGTGGCGGTGGTATTGCTGCGCGGTGACCAGGCGGGTCGCGGCTTCCCTCACCGCGCCTTGCTCGCCGCCGTCGCGTGCAGTGGCGTGGCCATGCTCGCCGTCCTCTCGCTGGCGGTCACGGGATCTGCCGACGGAATGATTCGCGCGCACGCGGCGTGGAACGACTTCAACAACTCCGGCTATCTGATCAACGCCCTTCATGCCGGCCGCCGCGCAACCGGTGAATTCTTCCTACGGCACCTGCTCTGGCAGGGCACCGGCGACCCGGCCGACCGCGTGTACAGCCTCGGTGCCGTCGAGGACATCCTGGTTCTCGTCGGGACGCTGGCGGCATGGGTGTGGCGGCGCTCATACGCGGTGATCGCTCTGCTCCTGTTCGCGGGAGCCGTGGCGATCGGTGGGGTCGACTCGCAAGCCCGCTATATGGTCACCGTGATTCCTGCCTGGGTTGCGCTGGTCGTGGTCATCCGCCGCTGGGCGCCGTGGTGGGCGGTGCTCACCGCTGTGGCAGTCGCCGGATGGGTGGTCAATCTCGTCCTGCTCCACCGCTACCTCGCCTGGGAGTGGGCCGGCTGACCGGCGCCGGCCGGCTACTTGGCGATCGGCGTGTCGCGATGCAGCCAGGAGTGGCGGCGACCCATGAGACGGGCGATGGCGGGACGCCGGCGGCGCCTCATCGCCACCAGGCCGGCAGCACCGCCGGCAACCACCAGGCCCAGCGCCGTCCACCATAGAGGCGACACGCCCCCGGGGGCGGTGCGGGACGACGCCTGGTTGACGGCCGACGGCGCCGAGCGAGCTGCGCCGGAGTCGGCGGTCGGCAATCCAGCTGCCCCGCCGCCGGCGTCAGGTGCAGCGGCGGTGGGGACCGCCTGGGCGCCGACCGGCGGCGCGCTCGCCGCGACCGGCGGGGCGGCCCGCGCGGCGGCGGCCGCGCCGCCGGCTCGCGATGCGGCCGGTGGCTTCGCCCCCGGCGCCCCGGGGGCGAGGACGTTCTGCAGCCCGATCAGCGACTCCGCCGGCAGCCCCCGCATCGAGTAGCCGCCCGCATTCCACGCGTACCAGCTGACCCCCGCCCACCACGACTGGCCACGAAAGGTCTCGAGCAGAGCCTGGTACGCATTCGCCTGGAGTTGCGACGCAGGCTGAGTATCGCTGGGCGCCCCACAGCACGGCGCGCGACCGACGTAGGTGTACGGCACGTATCCGACTTCGCCGAAGATCAACGGCTTTCCCCACTGGGACCGCAGCTGGCTGAGCGATGCTAACCAGTACTGCGTGGTCGTGTAGTTGGGGGGCAAGAACGAATGCCATCCAGCCTCGAGGTCGCCGACGCTGGGGTACTGGGCGTTGGAGAGCGGGAAGTACGCCGACACCGAGATGAGGTCGAGGGCATCCCAGAAATGCACCTTCAGATAGGTGTCAAAGTTCACGTTGTATGCAAGCTGGCCGCTGAAGTTCTGCCGCGCCTGGACGATCACCTGGCGAAAGAGATCTGTGTAGTTCTGACCCTCGTTCATCTCGCTGCCGACATAGAGCAGCGACATGCCGCTACTCTGGGCCAGCTGGGCGTAGTGGTTGATCATGTTGCTGTAGTTGGCGAAGAACGACGGTGGATCGCTGGGGTTGTACTCGCCACGCCAGTGGTCGTTGCTGGTGTCGACGATGAACATCGGCATGATCGCGACCTGCAGGCCATTCGCCTCCGCTTGCTGTGCCGTCGTGGTGAGGTCGGCGTCGGTGTCGGTCATGCCGGGTGCCGGAGCAAGGGTCCCGGTGGAACTCTGGAGGAGCCAGTACACGTCGAAGGTCACACCGTTGACGCCATCGGCATGCAGCCGGGGAAAGTCCTGAGCCTGGGGAAGCAGCTGCTGGTTGAGGCTGCTGAGGGCGACCCCGGAGAGCCGGCTGTGGGGGTTGACCGAGGCCGTCGCGTGGATGGCGCTCGGGGTCGAGCCGGCCAGGGCGACAGCGGTCAGTGCCAGGACGCCGCCGCCGACCAGGGCCGCCCGGAGGCGCGCCGGCACCGCCGGCTCCCGTCTCTCGCCGGTCAAAGCGCGGCCACGGCGGTGGCGCATCCTCGCTCCTCGTGGTCGATGGTGCGTCCCCCCACTTGACTAGACGGGTGGGCGCCCCCCGCCCTTGCGGTCCGGTGGGGGCGCGAATCCCTGGGGACCCGGCTCGGGCCTGCCGGCGTCACGCGGGGCAGCGAGCTACGGCTGAGGTTCATCCGGATGGGGCTGTCCGATGTGTGATCCTGGGAAGGCCACCCCGAGCGGCGTTGCCGATCGGGCTCCTCCCGGTGGGGCGCTCACCGAAATAGGGTAAGGGCTTCGCCGACCAACAACTCGCCCATCCAGCGCGAGGATGTCGATCCGGGCAACCATGGGCCTTGACCGCGGGTGTCGGGCTGCACTCATGCAACCGACATCTCGCAGTCCAGGAGGCGGCCCAGCGTGACCTTGAGGCGACGGGTGGTGAACGGCTCAGTTGTCGCTGGGACCGCCACAGTCATCCTGGCGTGTGGCTCGACCCCGGTCCCGCCGACGCCAAAGAGGTCCGGTGTCTCCACGCCAAGCCTGACCCTCACCCAAAAGTACCTGCTCGCGGTGGCTGAGACGAACGCGGCTAGTTACACATTTCTCAGGCAGGCCAAGTCTCTCAGTCCGACTGCCACGAGCGCCGATCTCGAGAAGCTCGCCGCCCCATTCGTCTCAACGCTGGAGCAGACGGATTCCGCCATTCTTCGCCTGCCATTCCCGCCCAAGATCGCGGGGAGGTTCGAGCCGCGGTCAACGCCAATCTCGCCATCACAAGCGATCTCAACGGCGCCGCGGCACTCGATGGCCGCAGCGTTTCCTCATGGGTGCAACAAGTCGCATCCGACAGCGCGAAGGCCGTCGCCATGTTCAATATCGTACGGGCCGACCTTGGACTGCCGCCGTACTCGCCGCCGCCTTTATAGCAGGCACCACGGGACATGCCAGACGCAGCGAGCCTCGCCGTCTCCATCGCGTGCCTTGCGGTGGCACGCGGAGTCGCCGTCCAATAGCCTCCGTGAGTGCCACCCAGTTGGCACTCACGGCGATGCTGAACGGTGTCCGCCCGGCGCGACGCTTTGCATTCAGGAGCTGGAGCCGACGGGGAGATTCGAACTCCCGGCCAGCGGTTTACGAAACCGCTGCTCTACCACTGAGCTACGTCGGCTTGAGCGTTGCTGCGTATGAGAATTTCGCCGCGAGGCCCCGCCTAGGCCGCCGGTTGCGTGCCAGTTTGCGTGCCAGTTGCCGGATCGCCTAGGGCCTCCTCCATCTTAGCCATCGCGCCGGCCAGGAGTGGGGGCGTGACGTGGCCGTAGAACTTGGCCGTGATGGCGGGTGAGGCGTGCCCCAGGATTCGGCTGATCGTAACCTCGTCCACCCCTCTTTCCTTCAGGATCGTCCCGGCTGAGTGCCGAAGGTCATGGAAAGGCATATCGGGCAGCCCGGCCTTGCGGGTGATCGGTCGAAAGTACCGTTTGAGGAAGTCCGGCCCTGGCAGGACTGCTCCGGTCGGTGACGGGAACAGCAGCCGGGTTGGCTCAGTGCCCGGCATCGCTGCCAGGTGCTCGCTGAGTACTTCGACCGCGGCAAACGATAGGTCTACCGTGCGCCGAGAGCTATCAGTCTTTGGCTCTCCGAGAGCGGGGCAGCCGTCGTAATCAACATTGCCTGTCCGCTCGATGCGGAGCTGGTTACGCTCTAGCAGGACGTCACAGCGTCGCAGTCCGAGAATTTCGCCCTCCCGCATGCCGGTAGCGATACCGAGGAAGACAGCGGCGCCTAACGGCTCGCCACGGGCCGCGCTGATGAGGCGTCGCGCCTTGGCGCTGTCGAGGATAACCTTGTCGCGGTGCCGCATCGGCGGCGCCTTGACCAGGCGTGCGACGTTGTGTTCGACCAGTCCTTCGACTACAGCTTGCTCTAAGGCGGTGTGTAAGACGGCATGGACGTGATGTTGCGACGTCGTGCTGAGCCGGCCATGCAGCGAGCGAAAGAGTCCGGTGACGTCAGCTCTAGTGAGCCCCGCCAGTGGCACATGGCCGATAAGTGGCTCAAGGTGGATTGTGATGATGGACTCATAGCGTCGATAGGTGCGCGGCCTGACTGCCTGAGTGTCCTTTAGGTCGGTGACCCACCGCCGCAGGTAGTCGGCGGCGGTGAGCGCCGCGCTAGCGCGCGCTAGTTGTGTCTTGTGTTCCTGTATCTTCGCCTTGAGGTTCTTACGGGCCTCTTGGGGCGTGAGCCCACTAGCGCCGATCCTCACGCCGTCGATACGCGCTTGTGCGCGGTGGCTGGCGCGGTCTCGGTAGACCGTGCCCTCACCGTGGGTACGGCGGGTCATTGGAACAATGCCAGTAGGTCGGCAAGCTGCGACCTGAACCGCAGCGGGTCATGGTACTCGTGGAAGGCGACTCGTAGTTTTTCCGAGTCAGTCAGCGTCATCGCGCGATTGATGGCGTCAGCCAGTTTGGCGACAAGCAACTTCGGATCGCCGGCTATGGACCGCTCAAGCCTGCGAACGGCGTCCTCGGTCAGCACGAAAGTTCCAGCAGCGCCGCGAGCTGCGACCGCATCCGGTCCAAATGCCGGGAATTGAGCGCGGCAGCCTGTAGCCCTCCTCGGTCTGCCAGTGTCGCGCGGTGCGCGAGGCGGGCCAGGTTGGCAATGAGTAACGCGGGATCGCGGTCGACGCGCTGCTTCAACCAGCGCGCGATAGCGCGTGAGCTTGCCATGTCGTCGCCGGGGGCCTTGGCCTCAGCGGCCCTCATCATCGCGACTAGATCGCCCTGGGGCATCACCGTCATTGTCTCCGCGGCAGCGGTTTCGCGCTCACGCGGGGTCGGCCTACCTGAACCAGTGCTGCCGGAAGTCAAGCGCGGCGAGCGCCCGATCGACGCTCGCCTGCTCGACCGCGTCGAGGAGTGCCTCGTCGCCCTCTGAGCCCCACTTCATGCCGGCGGCGATGATCGCCTGACGGACCTCGGCGTGTGTCCCGGTGCGGGCGTAAGCCCTCAGGCGGCGTTCGTGAGCGGTCATAGCCAACCCTACGTCCGGTGGTACCGTTGCTCACGGCGCCGGGCATCGCCGCGCGGTTCTGCAAGGTCCCCGTGGCGGTCCCGCACCACGGGCCGGGCCGGGCTGATCCGGCCTGGCCTTCGGAATCTAGCCGAGCCCTGGCCCCCGCGGCAAGGGGTACGGTCGCCCGCGAATACGGCTAGGCGCCGACCCACGCGCCGGGGCAGCATTCGCGGCAGGAGCCCAGCCGGAGCGGCACGGCCTGGCCGCATTGGTCGCAGCAGACGGCCGGGCCGCGCTCAGGATCGACGCTATGACGTCCTGGGGCACCTTCCTGACCTATAAGCGTTTTCGGCGGGTCCTGCATCACCCACCAGCGCAGTATCGAGAAAACAGATCGCCGGGGAATGCCCAGCCGGGCAGCGATCGCCGTCGCGGAGTCGCCGGCATCGCGAAGCCTTTTGACCCGACCTAGTAGGGCTTCCCGCCCGGTGGGCGGCCGCCGCCCGGCGGGCATTTAGCCGGCTCGCCGCGGCGACGCCATACGCTGATCCGCGAAGACCTTGCAGCGGACGCACCAAGAACGCCCCCACAGCTCATACCAGCCGCCGCAGTTGCGGCAGAAGCCTACGCCCTCGCGAGGCGTGTACTTGCCAAAGCCTGGCGCCTTCTTATGGCGCGACGGCTTCGCGCTCATGCCGTGTTGAGCCGCTTGATCGTCGTGACCGCGGCCGCTTCGAGCCTCGCGGCCTTACGGCTATAACGGTCCCGCGCTTGGCAGGTCCCACACAGGCCGCCCGCGACGTGACAGTCGAACCGGCAGCGTCGGCATTGAGGCTTCGGCCTCATGGCCGTAGATGGCGTGGGCGGCGTGTAGGGAATGCTCGGCACTCATGTCGTCCTCAACACCCACGCGACCTCGCGGGCGATCCAATGCGGGTCGGCCTGCGAGGTCGCGTTGACGATGACCGTCGTGCCGTCGCCGCGGCCGGCCGGCGGCGCAGCCGTCACCTTCTCGCCGGCTTGCAGCAGCGCCAGCACTTCCTGGCCCGGAAAGCCGGGCACGGTGCCGCCGCCGTGGAACGTCGGTATCTTCGGCATCGAGAAGCTGTCGCCGCCGATCACCGGCACCCAACCAGGGATACTGAAGCTCAGACTCCCGACCGTCTTATTCCAGATGTTCGCAATGCCGTTGAATGCCCATTTGAGCGGCGTTAGAATCGCGTTGCCTACGTCGGCAAAGACGCCGCGCACGCGGTCTACCGTGCCGGCAAAGAAGCCTAGCAGCTTCTCGAATGCATCCCTGATTGCACTAAAGTGGGTCGCAATTTCCGCGACCGCAATGCCGAACGGGCCGGCCAGGATGCCGAGCAGCAGCGGCCAATTGTCCTTGCACCATTGGAAGATGCCATGAATGACGGTCATCACGGCCTCAAAGGCGGCCTGTAGGCCACGCCACGCTACGGCCATCGCGGCCGTGACCTCGCCGGCCACTACCTCGATCCAATGGAACTTGGCCTCTAGGATCACCAGCGCCGCGACGATAGCGACGACGGCGGCGATGATAAGGACGATCGGATTAGTGGCTAGGAAGTCCAGTGCCCCACCGAGGGCAATAACCGCCGTCTGAACCGCCTTTATGACGTCCACAATCATCATTGCGGTTTTCCACACGACGAAGGCCGTGGTGACAATGACGATCGCCGGCAGCAGCACATTCATATGGTCAGTCAGAAAGCCCACCACGCCGATGATCGCCTGTATGGCCGGCATCAGGCCCGTCATGAATTGCACGCCGGCACCTTCGGCCTCGGTGGTCATCACGTGGAGCTTGCCGCTCATCGTCTCGCTGGCCGCGCTCGCCTGCCCGCCGACCTTCTCTTTGAGAATGTCCATGACTTCATTCAGGCTGTGCGTGCGGTCGCCTGCGCTGTTCGTCTTGTCCGCCAGGTCAGCCTGAGCGGTCGTCAGCTTCTTGCTGGCGCCCTCTAATGCCTGATGCGCCGCGACTGCCTGCGCGCTCGTCGGGCCATGCGCCTTGACGGCGGCGGTATAGGTGAGCTGCGCCTTTTCCACGGCCAGCGTGGACGTCTCGACTAGCTTTTGTGCAGTCGCCACCTGAGCGGCCGTCGCAATGTGCGGCGGCATGACAATGTTTAGGTCTTTCAGCGCCTTACCCTGGCCCTGCATCCCCTTGACGACGGCATCCGCAGCGGCGCCGAGGTCGATATGCTTGGCGCGGGCCAGGTCCATGATGGGCGCCAACGACTCGAAGCCGCGGCCCGTGTCCACGCCGGCCAGTCGCAGCTTGGCGATTGCGTCGGTCGTGTCGGCCGAGCTGAATCCGAGATGCTCGCCGGCCTTTTGCGCGTCCTCGAGTCCCTGACGGAATGCCGGCGTGTCCTTTTCGCCGGCATCCTTCATCGCCTGAGCGAGCTTGCTAGTGCTCTGCTGCAAGGCATCGAACTCGCCGACGATCTTGCCCGCTATCTCCACGCCGGCAAGCGCGCCCACCATCTTCGCGACGCCACCAGCGCCGGACATAAAGCCGCCGCCGCTCTCCGTCGCCTTCTTGCCGGCGCTGTCAATCTTGCCGCCGGCCTCGTCGGCGTGCTTGCCGATCGCGCCGAAACTGCCGGCTACCGCAGTCTCAGCGCCCGCGAGTGTCTTTGTCAGGCCAGCGGCATCGCCGATGACCTGAACTACGATGGTGGAGGAGCCGGGCATGCGCGACCCTTTAGAGGCGCGCGGCTTGGAGCGTGTCTAACGCACCCAGGGAAGCGTCGAGGCTCAACAGCAGACGCGGTAAGTCAGCCGCCATCCGCGCGCGAAAGTCCTCTGGCAAGATGTTGTCGTACTTGCCCATTTCCAGCTCGACCAGCATGGCGCGGTAGCGTTCCTGCGCGCCGAGCGCATCCGACCTAGCCGATGCGGACAACTGGCCGATAAGGTCGCCGGTCGAAGGGCTGGGACGGTGACGAGTCGGCAGACAACGGCGAAAGCGCGCGCCGCGTTTGCGGCTCATGTCGCGCTGTGCTTCAAACTTTTTACGGCCTGAGTGTCATCGACGTTGCCATCGCTGCGGAGGAATGCCAAAAACTGCGACTGAAGTAGCTCGGCACGCCGCTCATTGAGACGGATGACGCGCAGGCCGCCGGCGGCATCCCTCACGATGTATCCGCGGCGCCAGTCGCCCCAGTACACGCTGGCGGCATTGGCCGCGGGCACCGGAATGCTGTTATTGATGTAGACCGGATAACCGAGCAGCGTATGAGGCTCGCCCGGCGTCGTGGACGGAACCCACAACGGCCGAGTGCCGTCCGTCATCTTCTGAATCGCGGTCCATGCCGCGTCGCTCATCATCCAGCTCGCATTGCGGCGGTACGCCTCGTCCACGCTGGCCGTCAGATCAATCAAGCCGTTGAGCGAAAATGTCGTGGTGAATCCGGTAGGCAGAGTGACGCCCGTTGTGAACACAGACGTAAAGCCCACGGGCTGACCGCTGCCGGTGCCGGTCGTAAAATGCGCGACCTGGGCTCGGGCTAGGCGTTGGGCGGACCGCTCTGCGAGCAAGCCCTCCAAGTCAAACGCTGCATCCTTGAGTAACTGCCAGGACACATTGCCGAGCGGCGCGGAATACTCGAACGAGTGCAGAGTCCGTTGGTTCAACACAAGGTCGGTATTGCCCGTCGCGACGTTTTCACCGAGAATTGCAGCGGAGTTGCCAGTGTCATCGTTGGCCGGCCAAGTGAGGTCACTGCCCGAAGTGGTCGTAATGACATTGGCGACAGCTCGAACGCTGTCCGCGTAAACCTGCCGACTCGTGAATTTGGCCAGGAATGATGCCGGGACCAGGTAAGCCCCGGCTGCACCGGTCGCAACGCCAAGGTCGCGGCTTTCATGGGCCCTTAGGTAGTTTTCCTCTAGCTCGCCGGCCTCGCCCTTCAGGTACGACGTGAAAGCCGCGCGGTACTCAACTTCTGCCAGCCCAGTGGTGGCCTGCTCGCGCTTGTACTGATCTACCACGGCGCGCGAGCTGCCGTGCAGCATCGCTAGCGCAGCCCGTTCCTTCTTGTTCGGAACGTCGAGGTTCGCGGCGGAGCGGATCGTCGGACCAGGGCGGCCCTGGCCCCGCAGTACGCGGTCGCTCCATGCCCGCTGCTCCGGGGTCAGCTCTCTGATATGCCTGTCCCAGCGCGCCTGCTGTTCCGGGGTCCACTGTCTAGGGGTCATCGGACAACCGCCGGAGAGCGCACCGCGTGGGCGGCCTCTAGTTCGCGCTCGACAGTCGGCTTTTGCTGCTCGACGTCGTAGACGCGGGTTGCCGCTTTAGCCTCTGCCTCGTCGCGGGCACGGATCAGCTCGGCCAGCCGGCCATCGCCCTGCTTCCGACTCGCCTGGCGGTCGTTGAATTCAGCCCGGCGCTTGTCGGTGGCGATGTTCTCGCGCCGTGTCGCCTCAGCGGCGCCGGCCAGCGCGGCCGTCTCCTCGTTGACGTCTGCAATAGCCCAGCCCTGTCCCGCCGCAACAGCGATATGGCGCAGGAGGTCTTGCGAAAGGATTAGCACTCGCCGACCAGCGTAAATGGCTGGAATTTGACCCTCTCGGATCAGCTTTCGGACGTGCTGCTCGCTGAGCTGCATCCCTTTGGCAACCTGAGCAACGGTGAGAAAGAACGCAGAGTCATCGTTTGTCATGCTATCGAGTGTTACCAGTTAGCAGAGCGGCGAAACTCCACAGCACTCAATCAGCCGGTGGACGCCCGCCAAGTAGCTTCGCTAGCGCGCTCTGCTCTGGCTTCTGCTTCGGTGGGAGTACCCGGCGCATGTCCTGAACCAGCTTTAGCGCCCGGAGGTTGTAGATGTCGGCTTTGGCGTCGCCTGTTAGTGCCTCCGAGTACTGCTTGGCCTTCTCGTCCAGCCGCTCAGCGACACCGATCGACACGTCATCGGTAAGCGCGATTGGCGCCTGTCGGCCGTATTTGACGGCGTTCGCTGCCGCGCGGGCCGAATTGCGGTGCTGTAGGGTCTTGATTGGGTCCGCTTTCGGACCAGGCTTGCCACGCATGTCGGTTCTCCTTAGTTGCGTCTGACGCGTCTGTTAGGGAATCGCGCTTCGGATGTCTGCGCGAGGCTGAAGCTGGGTAATTCCGGCAGGGCGCCGTACACTTTGCCGGCGGGGCCCTGCCGGCTGCTCACGTCCACGTCATGACCACAGGACGCGATCTAAGACCTATAGCCGGTCGGCGTGACCGATGGGTCGCTGGCGTCGCCGAGCAGCAGCGAGAGAGACAGACGACGCCGCCTGCCCCTGCCTGTCCGCGTTGGCCGGCGCGGTGGTGGGAACGTGGGGCCAGGGTGTCGGTAGGCCGGTGCATCTTGGGTACGCCCACCACCAACACCCGTACGTTCTAGACCTGACTGATAGCGCGCCCAACGCTCGCCTTGCCTGCCGCATCCGCCAGCGAGGGATGCCAACCTCCCGACCGCGATCATATGCCAGCAGGATTGGGAACCGCCCCGTCTGCTGCCATAAGTCCGGCCAGGAATGCTTGATCCCTGCCCCGTCGCTTAGCTGCCTCCCGTCGAGAAATCATGCCGCCCCCCTATGTTCTTGCCTGCCCGCGAATCCAGACAGCCGGGGTATGTGCGCTGGTAAGAGTCGGACCAGTGGGTGTGATCCTGGCCCGGAGGACGGGCGACGTAAGGCGCCCGGTCCTACCGGGCCTAACGTCCGTAGGACGGGCTTGCTGTGGGTGTCGGAGTGAATACGACTCGGGGCAATCGAGCAACGCACTCGAATACACCGAGGGAAATTCAGCAACGCACTGTATTCGCTTCAAGGCAACTCTGCCCACTGGCGTAACGGCATGAATCGGTAGCGATTGGCGCCCCGCTGCCATCGGTACCCGCGCCTTCGAGTCGCCGTCTTAGTGATGAAGCCGGCTCCCTCGAGTCCTGCAATGACGTTGGTCAAGCTCTTGTTGCCAAGCCGAGCCGCCTTACAGATGGCTCTGTAGGAGACGGTGGCCTGGCGTTTACTGTTCACGCGCCAGGCAAGCGCAAGTAGCACGTGCTTGTACTCCGCGGGTAGCGCTGGCCCGTTCAGAAACCGCGCACTGAGGTCGGCAGCGACCTTCTCGCGTTGCCGCCGTGCGGCTTCACTAGGCCCCCTGCGCCGCTTCGCCGGCCGAGCTGGCTTGTCGGCCTTCGCCGCCGGCTTGTCTACAGCGGGAGCTGAGCCGACCTCCGCGGGGTCTGGAAAGTCGTCCAGAGAATAGTCGCACCCATTTTGGCAGTCGAGATACACGCTATTTTCGTCGTGGTCAACGTACAGCGTCCATAGGCCGCATTTGTGGCACCGTGCTACGCGGCCGTTGCCGCAGGGCCGAGAGCCCGCCAGTTGCGTGACGATGCGGTCGTACCTGGCGCGCGGCGTGAGTGCCGACTCGGCGGTTGTGGTATATACCATCTTGCAAAGTACCTCGGTGAAAACCCGTTCTCCGGCGAAAGTGCACCCTTAGCCGGCAGGGCGGGTTTTCGCTTATCTAGGCCACTGCGGCCTCTAGCTCGTTGCCGACAGGTGCGGCCAAGATTCGGCCGACAGTGGGCTGGCTCAGGCCGAGGACACGAGCGATGTCGCGTTGGCTCAGGCCGCGTTCATGCAGCCAAAACGCCTTAGCGCGATGGCCGGGCGTGACTTTATATGGACTGCGAGGGCGCACAGGCAAGTCTCCCTAACGATGCTGGTATCAGACTGAATGTACCCGGCCGTTTGGCGGGGCGAAACACGAGTGATACGTTACGGCAGCTCGGCTTTCGGCGCTCACGCGCCCGCGTGCCATTCTGCGTGCCATTTGCTTGCGGACGGGTGCAGCGCGGTGCAGCTAGGTGCAGCTATTCGTATTGCGAACCGTTTTCGGGGGTTGCGCCAAGCTCACTTGGAGACATTTACGAAACCGCTGCTCTACCACTGAGCTACGTCGGCTTGCTGAGTTCGGAACAGCCGCCTCTTGGGGCTCCGGCGGGGCTTGCAACCCCAATGACCCCATCGCGGGAGGCCTTCGACGAGGCACCCATCTTAGCAACGGTGGATGGGCCGAGCGCGACCCAGCGACCGTTGGCGACTACGACAATGACGCTGCCGAAGCCGACGCGATCAGTCCCAGGTGCTCCACGCCTCGCGGAGGACGTGTCGGGCCTCGGTGACCCGCGACCGGGCATTGGCCAGCGTCGTTGCGATGGCGAGCAGCAGGAGAGCGGCTGCGCCGAAGACCGCATAGAGGGGCACCACCTGCGCCACGGTCACCAGTGCACGGACCGCCGCCACGGCGATGGCGGCGCTGCCCAGGACGCCGAGGAGGCGTTGTCTCGCGGCAACCGCCCCGCAGATCATGGCGATTCCCTCGAGGAGAAGCCATGCCGTGTATCCAGACGTGTCGCCTGCGCCGATCACCTGGACGAGAGTGGTGGCGAGCGCGCCGCCGGCGCCGATTGCGACGAGGCCGCTCGCGACCGCGGGTGGGAATGTGAGCCGCTGATCGTGGCGCAGGAGCACTCCACAGGCGGCCAAGGTGACGCCTGGAATCAGGACGTAGGCCTGTGGCTCATGCGTTCCCAGCAACACGGAGATCCAGTCTGCTGCGAACCCAGCCATAAGGACCCCGGCGTACCGGTCCACCATCAGATGTCCTGGCGACACACCTCCCCACACCATCAGCGCCAGTGACATGCTCGTCGCGAACTCGACCATCGTTGCGGAGTTGTGCGCCGAGGCAAACTCCAGATGGGCCACGGGGGCGAGCGCGGCGAGCGCGGCCACGACTAGGGCCGCTTGTAGATGCGCCTGCCGCCACCCGAGCGCGTCGGCTTCCGCCGGAGCGGTCCGGCCGAGCGAGCGGACCGCCCAGGCGATGCTGGCGATGCCAAGCGGGTAGACCACGATGTCGGCGGCGACCGCGATCAGCAGCGCGAAGAGACCACCCACCACGCAGGCGGCCGCGGCGTACACCAGCCGCGGAATGCGGAGAGCCCGCGCGCCCAGGTAGATGGCTGCGGCGTCCAGAAAGAGCGACCACGCGAGCAGTGTCCAAGCGCCGGACGCGATCGCGCCGCCGTCGACGGCGATTGCCGTGAGCACTGCGAACAGCGCCAGCGGGGTGGCCCAGCCGAGCGATCGAGGGCGTGAGAGTGTTGCCCACACGGTGGCGACCGCGGCCGTGAACACGACTGGTACGGCACTGAAGGCGGTGGCAAGCCATTCGGTGCCGGGCGCGAGCCCGCCGACTGTCGCCGACGCCCAGTACCAGCCCCACTCGAAGAGCGCGCCGGCGAGGTACAACCACTCCGGACGGCGAGAGGTGATCGCCAGGTGCACCACGCCCGCGGTTGCCGCAGCGATCAGGGCGGCCTCGGCCCAGGCTGGGCCAGCCACAACGAGGGCACCAGCGGCGAATCGCGCGCCGGCACCGACGCTGAGCAGAAGCCGCGGACCCCGCGCCGGGATCAGGCGCGCGCTGAGCGTGGCGAACCAGCCGAGCACCACCAGCTCGATGGCATAGCCCCGCACCCCGGCACCGAATGCGCTGTTGGCGGTGATGGCAGTTGCGGTGAGGCAGAGATTGACCGGTGCGACGAGCCTCCAGTCACGCTGGACAAGTGCCGCGGCGACGCTCGCCACCATGACCACGCCCAGTGTGACCGGCACGTACACGGGAAGGTGGCCCGTGGCCGCAATCGCGTCGGCATGCAGCCCCGCCTGCGTCCCCAGCGCCGCCACGCCGATCAGCAGCCACCACGGCGCCTCGGTGACGAGCGCGCACACCAATCCACACAGAGTGGCTACTGCCAGCACGGTGAGCTGGATCCGGGGCTGGGACATCGCGAGGGCACCGGCACCGGTGGCCTCCAAGGCGGCGATCCAGGCCAACGGGTTGGCGAGGCCCAACCGCCCGAGCGAGACTTCGGCCAGGGTCCAGCGGTCCGATGGGATCAGCCGCGCGGCGACGGCGGCGGAAAGAGCCACGCCGACGGTGGCGAGGGCCTCCGCGTCAACGCTCCAGCCCAGCGTGCTGCCGGCGGCGATCGTCGCCAGCATGAGCGTGAGGTTGGTTGCAACCGTCAGCCAGCGGTTGCGCTGCACGATGGTGGTCACGACGAGAGTCGCGAGAACCGCTCCGAGTGTGAATGGCACATAGGCCGGAGCGTGGGTTGCTGTCGCGATGCTGCTTGCGTGGACCGAAGCCTGCGCGGCGAGCGCGACACCTCCGGTCACCAGCCACCAAGGGCACCTTGTTCTCAGGGCCAGCAGCAGACCGCAGCCGGTCGCGGCACCGAGAAGCGCAAACTGGAGCGAGGGATCAGACACCCGGACAAGGGCGGCTCCGGCTGCCTCCAAGGCGGCGAGCCACGCCACGGCGCTGTCGAGACCGCGCAGCCGAGCGGCCAGATGGCGCGGCAACCCAACCCGCACCGGCAGGACGCAGGCCGCCAGCGCGGTCGCAGCCGCCACCCCCATCAACGCCATGCCCTCGCCCTCGAGGCTCCAGCCCAGCGCGCTGCTCGCTGTCTGCGTCGCCACCATCAGCACCATCGTTGCCGGAACCATGAGCCAGCGCGGTCGATGCACGATGGCGCAGACGATGAGAGCGACCAGGCTGCCGCCGAGCGATGCGGGGACGTACGCGGGCGCATGCGCCGCCGCCGCGATGTCGGTGGCGTGGACTGTGGTCTGCGCGGCGAGCGCCAGGCCTCCGGTCAGCAGCCAGGACGGCGACCGTGCTGAGAGAGCCAGCAGCAGACCGCAGGCGATCGTGCCACCGAGCAGCGACAACTGCAGGGATGGATCGGACATCGGGACCAGCGCGGCACCGATTGCTTCCAGCGCCGCGAGCCATGCCAGCGCGTTGTTGAGGCCGCGCCAGCGGGCAACCCCTCCCGCCGCCCCTGCGATGGGCACCGGGAGGAGCCAGGCGCCCAGAGCGGTGAACCCGGCCACCCCCAGCAGCGCCATGCCGTAGCCGTCAACACCCCAGCCGATGGCGCTGCCGGCCGTCAAGGTTGCTGCGACCAGGGCCAGGGTCGCCGGAACCGCGAGTCGCCGATCCCGCCGAGCGAGACCCACGATGGCGACCGCCATCAGTTCCGCGCCGAGGGCGATCGGCATATAGGCGGGTGCGCTGGTTACGGTTGAGTCGCCACTGAAGGCGGGCGAGAGGTTGCTGTAGGCGGTCATGACCAGCGCCGCCAGACCGGTGGCGAGCCACCAGGCGGTCCGGGTACGTCCCACGAGCACGAGCCCGGTGGCCGCCGCGGCGACGAGCACGGCGTCATGTACCTCAGCAGCCTGTGTCCGCATCATGCCTGCGGACACCACCTCGATGGCTGCGACCCAAGCCACCGTGGTGGCCACGTCTGCGGCATGGATTCTCGCTCTCACCAGTCGCAGCGCGCGGAATGCAGTCTGCGACAGGGCTGCGGTCACCAGGCCGACGACGACCAACGCGGCGGCCACGCCCTCGGGACCCGATCCAACGCTCTGGCTGGCTATCACCGGGGCGGCACTCAGCAGTAAGGCGGCGACCACGGCGTCGAGGTCCTGGTGAGCGAGCCGGTACCGCAGTGCGTACGCCGCAGAGATGGTGAGCAGGGTCAGCGGCAGATAGGCGAAATGGGGCGCACTGCCTCCCAGGCCTGCCGTGGCCGCCCATGCGATCGCTGCACCGACGGCGGCGACAGAGCTGGAATGGCCCGCGACCACCGCCGGGAGCGCAAAGGGGCTGGCGGGCCGGCGGGCCAGCAGCCACATGAGGCTGGCGAGCACCGCCGCGTATGGCAGCGCCGACGGTCCCGTCCCCAGCGCGAGGCACGACGACACACTGGAGGCGGCCAGCCCGCCGAGCGCCAGCGATGCGTAGGCGCGCGAATCCAGCGCACGGGCGACGAGACCGTACGCGACGGCGCACGCCGCCGTCGCCAGTGCCACCCCGGTGACCGGCGTGAGATGAGTGGCGTCGCGCAGGATGTACTGGTAGGCGGCGATCAGCGTCAGCGGCCACATCAGGGCAGCGATGACGGTGTACGAGGCCGCGACGAGCCGCAACGCGGCGCGGTGCCAGCAGATCACCGCTGCCACAGCAAAGGCCAGGTTGAGACCGGCCACCGCGGCGAGTCGCAGCCCATTGGGCATGTCCGCCGGCCCGTACAGCTGGAACAGCAGGGTCGCGACGATGAGAAGGAAGGCACCCGCGTACGAGATGAGAAGGATGCCGTGTTCGGTGACGAATCGACGGCCCACCTCGGCGAGGGTGGGCCGAGGTGCGCGCCTTACGGGCGGTGGCTCTTCCTTCGCCGTGCGTGTCGTGGCAGAGGCGGCGGACGTTGCTGGAGCTGCGGAAGGTGCAGGCGACAGTCTGGGCGCCGCTGATTCGGTGAGGTACGATCCTGTCACGGGCGTATCAGTGAGATACGACTGCCATGTCGGGTCCTTGGCCGGCGGCCTCGGCTCGACCGCGGCCGCTGGCCGTGTGAGCGCGATGTACCGCTCGTAGCACTCCCGGTAGCGCTGGTCATAGCGAGAGGCCAGCTCGTTCAATCCCCAGGGACGGCCATATGGAGGAGGTACCTGGGTCAACTGGTGCAGGTCACGGAGCACGTAACGCAACGCGTCCATCTCGCCCCAGAGGGCGGCGAGCTCGGGTTTGGTCTTTTGAGTCGACATAAGCGACATCCTGGCAAGCACCAGGAGACTCGTCATCGGGATCAACCCTGAACCCGGCTTAGGGTTAACCCCGGAATCTACGCTCGCAGATACGCGAGAACGGAGAGTACGCGCCGGTTGTCGTCCGTGGCCTCTTCGATGCCCAGTTTGGAGAAGATGTTCCGGACGTGCGCCTCGACCGTCTTCGGACTGAGGAAGAGCCGCTCGCAGATGGCGTGGTTGGAGCGGCCCTCGGCTATCAGCGAGAGGACATCTCGCTCTCGTTGGGACAGGGTGACGAGGGGACTCTGCTCACGCGGGCGTTCGACAAGCTTCGACACCACCAGCGGATCGATCACCGAACGGCCCGATCCGACTCGGCGGATGGCGTCGATGAACTCCGCGATGTCAGCGACCCGGTCCTTCAAGAGGTAGCCGACCCCAGTCGCGCCCGATGCCACCAGCTGCATGGCGTAGTGCGTCTCGATGTGTTGGCTGAGCACGAGGACGCCGATGTTCGGGTCCTCCGCTCTGATGGCGAGGGCTGCTTCCAAGCCCTCAGTGGTGTAGGTGGGCGGCATGCGGATGTCGATGATTGCCACGTCCGGCCGCTCCGTCCGCACCGAGCGGAGCAACGTGTCTGGGTCGCCGGCTTGCCCGGTGACGGTGAAGCCCGCCTCCGACAGCAGGCGCACCAGCCCCTCGCGCAAGAGGACCGAGTCGTCGGCAACCACTACCCGCATGGGATCGTCACCACGATGCGAGTTCCCTGGCCGGGTGGGCTGACGACGTCGATCCGACCGTTCAGTGCGGCGACTCGGTCGGCGAGACCCCGCAGCCCCGAACCGTGCGACGGATCGGCACCTCCAACGCCGTCGTCAGCCACCTCGACGAGAAGACGCCCGTCCAGCCGGCGCGCGGAAACCGTGGCCGAGTGGGCGTCGGCGTGCTTGCAGATGTTGGCGACCGCCTCACAGACGACGAAGTAGGCGGCGGCCTCGACCGGCCGCGGCAATCGGTCCGTCGGGACGGTGAGCGCTACCGGCAAGGGCGCGCGCTCCGCGACCGACTGCAGGGCCGGCCCCAGACCCGCCTCGGTGAGGATGGCGGGGTGGATCCCCGACGCCAGTTCGCGAAGCTCGGCGATGGCCAGCCGAAGCTGGTCAGCGGCTGCGTTCAGCGTCTCGCGCACCAGTGGCTCGGGAGCGTTCCCGAGCTGGTCGCCCGCCAGTCGAAGAGCCAGCGACAGACTGACGAGGCGCTGCTGCGCCCCGTCGTGAAGATCCCGCTCCAGGCGGCGTCGCTCGGCATCGCTGGCCTCGACGATGCGCGCCCTGGATGCTCTCACCTCTTTGAGCTGCGCGCTGATGTCGGCATGCAAGCGCTCGTTCTCGAGAGCCAGACCGGCGGCGGCCGCCACGGCGTCGATCAGCCAAGGATCGTTCTTGAGTGAAGGGTCGTGCAAGAGAGCGGCCACCGGTTCACCGGCGCGTTCGATGAAGGTCGCTGCTCGCTGGTTCTGCTCGGTTGGCAGGTCGACGCGCCGGCCATCCGTGTCGACATAGGCGCGGAAGTCCGGCATCCAATAGGCGACCATCAGGGAGGGGTCACCCAATGCCCGTGCCAGCGTGTCACGTAGGCGACCGCGGGGTGGCGCTCCTCCGAGCTCGATCACAAGGTGGCCGACGGCCAGGTGACTGAGGCGGCTGTGCACAAAGCCTGCTAGAAAGCCGAAGGGAAGACTCATCAGAGCAAGGGGAGTCAGGTAGGCCAGGGCAGCATCGAGTCCCTTGAGGGACCCGAAGGCGCCGACCGCCTGCAAGGCGATGACCGCCAACAGGATCGGCCCACTCGCCCAAAAGACCGGCGCCAGTGCACGCCGGCCGGGTGGCGTCGCCTTCGACCAGTGATCGAGGACGATCCGGAGTACCACGAATGCCAGCACGACGTTGATCGCTTGCTGGACATTGCCGACGATCCCGTGGAGGTGGGCGTCGCGGTGAACCACGATCAGGTTGCGAACACAGTCACACCTGGAATCAGCAGGCGCCCAGAAGACATCCTGGGCAAGGTTCTCGAGGATGAGCCAGCCGTAAGCAATCACTACAACCGCGCGCTCGGAGCGTGAGCGCAATCGACCACTCGGGAACGCCACGGCGAGGTGCGCGAGGACCGCGTATGCAAGGGGGGCGCCGACCAGGTCGGCGACCGTGAATGCCACCGACGATGGGAGGTAGCGGACGTCGGTGACAAACCAGGCCAAGCCGACCGCGGCGGTCAGGAGACCGGTGCGATTGGCGGGCTCGCGCGACCAGACCACCACCCCCACGCCGATGAAGGAGAGGCCCGCCGCGACATGGAGAGCCGTTGCCCCAGGCGCTGGTCGGGCATTGGTCGTCGTCAGCGCGCCAACGGCAGCCGCCGACGCCACGGCGATGCCGAGCAGGAGAACCAAGGCCTGCGGTCGGCGGATCACAAGCACATCCCGAGCAGCGCAAGCAACCGGGCGGCCGAGAGCTCCGCCTTGGGGATGAACCCTCTGGCTCCGCTCTGCTCGATCCGTGCACCGTAGTCTCCGGCATCACGACTCGAAACGAGGACCACAGCGGGCCTGGCGGAGGTTTCGCCCAGCTGTCGGGCGATGTCGAGGCCCTCGGCGTCCGGGAGCTTGATGTCGAGGACGATGAGCTGCGGGCCGAGGTCTTGCGCCGCGCTGAGTGCGGAGGCGGCGTCACCGGCCTCACCGACCACCTTCAATCCCCCAGCCTCGAGCAGCCTTCGGGCAAAGGCTCGAAAGTCCTCATGGTCATCGACGATGAGGACGGTCGGAGTCATGGGCCCGATTGTCACACCGCCAGCGCAGACCGACCAGAGGGTTAACCCTGATTGGCAGGGAGTGACCGGGTTAACCCTGACGCAGATTTCGGGGGTGGTCCTGATGACAGACGCCCCCATGGTGGCCAGCATCCAGCCTGGCAGTCCGCGCGGGTTTGATCTCCAATCAGCGGGGGGCGGCCACCTCCATAGGAGGAGCGGAGCCATGAACAGTCAGCGGAGTTCGCAGACGGCGGCCATCATCGTCGGTGACCCGTCTTGCAGAGACTGCGTCAGGGCAGACGAGGCTGAGGCGAGGGCTCTCCGACGCTATGCCGCATGCCGTGCGCTCGCGGAAGCGGTAGCCGACGCGGTTCTCCGCGCCGACGCCACGCTGCGGCTCGAGGCCCAACTGCGTGCCCAAGCGTGAGCGATGTGCAAAACGGGGCTAGCCCTGATGCATGTGCAGGGAAGTCCCCGATGACGGTCGACAACGGCTGTGACATCGTCGCCACCAGTACGAGAGGGGCGCAAACCAATGCAGCCCTCACCACATCAGGAGAGTCCCATGAGATTCAACCGCTTGGCCACCGCATTGGTCGCCGGCATCGCAGCGGTCGTGCCGATCACGCACGCAGCCGCCGCGTCCAGTGACAACCAGCCCAAGAAGTACTACCTGGCGCTTGGCGATTCGCTGGCATTCGGCTTTCACCAGGCGCAGTTCCTCCAGGAGCTGGCAACCAACTCCTACGATCCGGCCAGCTTCAACACCGGATACGTCGACGATTTCGCCACCAGGCTCCGGACCATCCGCCCCAACATCCAGACGGTCAATCTCAGCTGCCCGGGAGAGACGAGCACCTCGCTGGTCAATGGCGGCTGCCCGTTCCACAACCCGGCCAACCCCCTGCCGCTGCACGCCAACTACCCCGTGACCACTCCGCAGCTGACGGCCGCGGTGGCATTCCTTCACGCACATCCCGGCAAGGTGTCGCCGATCACGGTCGACATCGGGGGCAACGACCTGCTGAACCTCCAGTCTTCCTGTGGCGGAGCGCCCGGCTGCATCCAGGCGGGTCTGCCCGGAGTGCTTGGGTCGGTGGGCTCCAACCTGGACGCGACGCTCCGGGCACTGCATGGCGCCTCGCCGTCGAGTGAGATCATCGTGGTGAACTACGCCGATCCCTACGAGTACGTGAGTCCAGCGACCATTCCTGTGTTCGGGGCCCTGAACTCGGTGATCGGTGCTGTTGCCACCTCCGACAACGCCCGCCTTGCCGATGTCTTCACCCCAGCTCTGGGGTTCTCAGCGGCGCAGTTCTGCACCCTGGACGCCATCTGCGCGCCGCCGCTGTACGACATCCATCCCACCGATGCCGGCTACGCGGTGATGGCCGACATCGTCTGGCAGGCTTCCGGCTACGCGGATGGCCAGGACCCGCAGGTGGACGGGTCCGAGTAGCGCCGCACCAGCGCTGCAGAGACGTCGACGTGGGGTCCGTCACGCGGCCGCCTGGCGGACCCTGCCCGCGCCCGGTCGTTCAGCCCGCGGCCGACGATCCCGAGGCGTGAGCCGAGCGCCGGGCCGCCGGCCGCCGGGGGCTGACCCGGCGCGGCGCCCAGCACTCGTCGAGGAAGGTGGCGATCTCCCCGGTGAGGCGTTGCGGGGTCAGGCGCAGCTCGAGCACCGTGCTCGCCTCGGCCAGGCGCGCATTGCGCAGCTCTTCGGCCAGCATGCCTGCGTCCGAGAAGGGATGGATGGGATCGCGGTGGTGGCCGATGATCAGTGCTGGCTGCGTCAACCGCCGCCGCTCGCGCCGGTGGGGCGCGACGCGACCGAAGAGGACACCCTGGACGACGGCGGCGCTCGGCCCCGGATCCTGCCGGAGGATGTCGAGGCCGACGTCGAGCCAGAACGGCACCCCGCGATGGGGGAGGCGTCGCACCAGACCCGCCAGGCCGAGCATGACCGGCTCGGCGAAGGTGAACGCGACCATGATCGGAGTGAACGCGAGCGCGCCGGCCACCAGGGCGTTGTCGAGAACGGGCATCTCGACGACCATCCCCCGGACGCGCGATGGAGCGAGAAAGGCGACCTCGAGGGTGACGTTGGCGCCCAGTGACGTCCCGCCGATGACGGCGGAGTCGATGTCGAGATGGTCGAGAACGGCCACCACCTGCTCGGCGAACAGGGTCATCGAGTAGCGCCACATGTCACGCGGGCGATCGGAGGCGCCGTGGCCGAGAAGATCGAGAGTGATGACGCGGTTGCCCCTCGCGGCCAGGGCTCTGGCCAGCGGCTCGTGCATGCGTTGCGACAGGAGCAGGCCGTGGGTGAGCACCAGGACCCGCTCCCCACGCCCGTACTCGGTGTAGGCGAGCCGGTTGCCGCTGTGGACGAAGCTGCCCTTGCGCACGATGGGACGCATCCTGCCAGAGGTGTCGTGGCTTGGGGGTGCCGGTGGTCGGCGACAATCGTGACAGCAGCGCTATCACGCTCAGTCAGGAGGACCTCGCGTGTGCGCGGCGCCGCCGGCGTGAGAGCACAACCCCGGCGACGAGCAGGAGCAATGCCGCCAGGCCGACCGCCCTTGGTGCCGCCAGCTGTGCGCTGGTGTTCGGGATCGAGGTCGCCGCGGGCGCGGTGGTAGCGGCGGCCGCTCCTGCACCGGCTGACGTTCCGGAGCCGGCCCCGGCCGTCCAGCTCAGCTCGTTGGCGTTGCTGTTGCCGAACCGGTCCCGCGCGGCTCCGGGTCGCACGCCGACCACGTCTCCGGGGTGCAGGCGGAGGCGGAAGCGGCCATCGGCGCTCGCGCCCACGGTGGTCGGCTGTCCGTTGACGAGCAGCGCCGCCTCACCGCCGGCGGCGTGGTCGGGCCGAGCTGTCAGGTCGGCGTTGACCACCGGGGCCGGATAGGTGAGCTCGAACGCGCTGGGCTCCGGCGTGCCGTCGAGGAGTCGCGCGCTGAGCGCCGGCGACGGTTGCACCGTGAACGGATCCGACTGCAGCCGGTAGCGGTTGGCGTCGATCGCGAACCGGTAGCCTCCGGTCGCGGCGTCGAGCGGCACCTCCCACCGCGCGCGGTAGACACCATGGTCGTCGACGTCCCACAGAATATTGAGGCCCAGGTCGCTGTCCACCGTGCTCCACTGACCGCGCGCGTCGAGGTGCTGGATGCTGACGAGGGCACGGTCGAGCGGGCGGTCCTCGCCCCGCGGACCGCCCTGCCAGCTGAACGCGGCACGCTCGAGCCGGTGCACCCCGGCGGGCTGCGACCCGATGGTCGCGTTCGCGGCACCGGGTGGGAACGGCGCCGCAGTCGCCATCACGCTGTTGCTGGCGTCGTACGGATACGACGGGGGACTCGGTCTTCCGCTGACCAGCCGCTGGGTCAGGTCGACCAGTCCCTGCTGCAGCAGCAGGGACGAAGCCAGCCCATACACGGTGGCTCCGCCCTCGTAATGCTGGGCCTGGAACTCCTCCGGGGTGGTGAAGTAATCGAGGTACTCGTTGGCCAGCCCCGAGATCACCACCCGCTGAACGCCGCTGCCGGAGGCGGCGGCCAGGACAGCGCTGCGCAACCGCCGGCCCATGGCGACCGTCATCTCGCCGGGAATCGAGACGATGACGCGGTCGCCGATTCGCAGTGCCATCAGCGGGACCGCTCGCGGCACCGACTCGCCCCACTCGGTGACCGGGATCTTGTCTCCCTGCGGTCCGGCGGACGCCGGCAGGTGCGAACCCTCGAACGGAACCTGGGTGATGTCGTAGAGCGGACCGCGCCCCTCCTCCGAACCGGTGAACTCGGACAGGCCGAAGACGGCCCGGGTGTCGACCGGCCCGGCCGCTGTCTGCTGGCCGCAGTAACAGATCCGGGTCCAGCGCTCGTCCAGCATCGGGGTCGCGGTCAGGTGCTTCCCGGCCTGGCGCCAGGCGTCGAGGAACGCCGAGGTCTCCACCTGGCCGACCTGCTCTGCTGCCGCCGGGCCGGAGCGGATCAGGCCCGACGAGACGTCACCCTCGTCGGTGTTGCCGTACACGTTGACCACGCCCTGATCACCCGGTACCTGACCGATCTCGCGCATTGCCGCCTCCACGTTGCGGGTGGCGGCACCGTGGTGGTCGGCGTTGTAGTAATGAAAGGTGGACTTGTTGACCGTGCCGTGGTTGGCGAAGGTGGCCCACATCCCGATCGGGACCATGCGACCGCCAACTCGGTGGTCGATGCGGAGCACGTTGACCTCGGGGTCGATGGTGTCGGCGTACCCATAGGGATCCTGGGCGACGCTGCCCTTGCCGTACGGCTCGTTGATGCCGTAGTTGGCGAGGTGAGCCTCGAGCGAACGGTTCTGGGTGAGTCCGAGGATCTGGGTCGATCCCCAGCCGACCGACGCCGGCGCGATGTCGGCGTTGGCGCGGCGGATGGCGAGGGCGAGCTGGCGGACCTCGAAGCCGTAGAGCTGCGGATCGATCGACCCCTGGAGGTTGAACGCCGTCGGCGTGTCCTTGGTCGGCGCCACCGTGTTGTAGGTCGAGAAGTTGTAGAAGCCGGACGGCGCCGCGTGGGTGTGCGACGCCGAGTCCAGCACGTTCTCCTGGGAGAAGCCGATGTCGTGATCGAGGTCGGCCGCGGCGGCGAGCATGCCGCCGGGAATGCCATTGAGGTCCTCGGCCACCAGCGCGATCTTGCGGCCGCCGGCCTGCAGCACGATGGCGCGGGCGTACAGGCGTGTGTGCTGGCCGGTGACCACGGCGTCCGATCGCACCCATCCCATCATGTAGTAGCCGGTCGGCGGGGTGATGTCGGCGCGACCCACACCAGCGAGAAGCGGCGCGCCCGACGGCGGCGCGGTGGTGCTCGCGCCGGCGGCGGGGGCGGTGACCACCGCGGCGATGGCAGCTGCCGCCAGGCCGGTCGCGGCGCACCACCTGGCGCCGGCGAGTTCGAGCCCTGGTCCCATCGCTCTCACCTGACCGTCGGAGAGCGGCCGGTGTTGCGCTACCGGGGGCGGCTCACTCGGTGGGGTGGGCCCATTCGGTGGCTTCGTCCATGGTCAGCGGTCGCAGCTTCACCGAGTCCGGGCTGGGGGAGGGGCGGCGGCCGGAGCGGTCTGCCACCGTATAGATGCCTGGGGCGGTCGTCGCCGTTTGCCGCCGGGCCTGTGCCAGCGCATCGCTGAGATCGCGTTCGCGGGCGTCTGCCTGCGTTTGCCACCGCGCATGGCGATGCGCCCAGAGCAGGATGATCGCCGCCTCCGCGAGGGCGACGATGGCGAGGCCGGCGATGGCGAGGTCCCGCCCGCCGGCGACCAGCGACTCCAGCCCTGCAATCAGATTGTCCATGCCCGCGGCAATCAAACCGGCTCGACGCGCGGCGATCGCGGGCTGCGGCGCGGGTGTGTCGGAATTGTGTCTGCGGCGCAACACCTGGCATATTGGCGCCCATGAGCATCTCCACCCGAACGCTCGGCAGGGCCGGGCTCACCGTCAGTGCCCAGGGTCTCGGCTGCATGGGCATGAGCGCCTTCTACGACAACGCCGAGCAGCGCGACGACGCCGAGTCGACCGCCACCATCCACCGTGCCCTCGACCTCGGGATCACCTTCCTGGACACGTCGGACGTGTACGGGCCGCACACCAACGAGGAGCTGGTCGGGCGAGCGATCCGCAGTCGCCGTGACGGGGTCCAGCTGGCCACCAAGTTCGGGATCATCCGCCGCCCGGGTGGTGACGAACGCGCCTTCCGCGGTGACCCGCCGTATGTCCATCAGGCGTGCGCGGCGTCGCTGCGCCGTCTCGGGGTCGATCACATCGACCTCTATTACCTCCACCGCGTCGATCCGACCGTCCCGATCGAGGAGACGGTGGGAGCCATGGCCGAGCTGGTTGCCGAGGGCAAGGTGCGCCATCTCGGGCTCAGCGAGGTCGCCGCCGCCACCCTGCGCCGCGCCAACGCCGTGCATCCCATCACCGCGCTGCAGAGCGAGTGGTCGTTGTGGAGCCGCGACATCGAGGACGAGGTGCTGCCGGCCGCGCGCGAGCTCGGCATCGGCATCGTCGCTTACAGCCCACTGGGACGCGGCTTTCTCACCGGGCGGTTCACCTCGCCGCAGGACCTCCCGGCCGGCGACTTTCGCAGCACCAATCCGCGATTCGTCGGCGAGAACTTTCGGCGCAACCTCGACGTGGTGAACCAGGTTCGCAGCCTCGCCGGTGAGAAGGGCTGCACCCCGGCGCAGCTGGCGCTCGCCTGGGTCCAGGCCAGAGGCGAGGATGTCGTCCCCATTCCCGGAACCAAGCGCCGGGAGCGCCTCGAGGAGAACGCCGCCGCCCTTGAGGTGACGCTGAGCGCCGCCGACCTGGCCCGGATCGAGGAGGTGGCGCCGCGCGGCGGGTTCAGCGGCGACCGTTACGAGGACATGCGGTTCGTCGGCGGGGTGACCCCTGAACGAGCCGAGGTCTGACGCCTCGGGTTGCGGCGCGCGGATCGGCGAATGCGCCGCTCAGCCGTTGCCGAAGAAGGCGGCGTCGCCGAAGGCGTCGACATGCCCGTCCGACCCCAGCATCCAGTAGCCGCCGTTGTCCGGGGTGGTGGCGATCTGCACCACGTCGCTGGGGGGAGGGTTGTCGCCGCGACTGCCGTAGAACGGTGCCTGACCGAAGCTGAAGATGCCGCCGTCGCCGGCCACCAGACGGTAGCCCGACCCCCCCGGCGCCAGCGACATGCCGACCACCGGGGCGTTGAGGTGCATGGCGCCGGTGCTCCCGTAGAAGGCCGCGTCGCCGAAACAGAACACGCCACCGTCGGCGGCGATCAGCCAGTACCCATGTCCTGACGGGGTCGCCTGCAGCGCCACCATCGGCGCGTTGAGGTGCATCGCCCCGGTGCTCCCGTAGAAGGCGGCGTCGCCGAAGCTGAAGACACCGCCGTCCGCGGCCACCAGCCAGTACCCCTTGCTGCCGGCGGTGGCGGCCATGCCCACCACCGGGGCGTTGAGGTGCTGGGCGCCGGTGCTTCCGTAGAAGGCGGCGTCGCCGAAGCTGAAGATGCCGCCGTCGTCAGCCACCAACCAGTACCCCGTGAAATCGGTGGTCCGCTCGATGCCCAACACCGGACCGTTGAGGTGCTGGGCGGCGGTGTCGCCGTGCGACGTGGCGTCGCCGAAGGTCGACACGGTGCCGGCGCTGGTGGCGATCAGGTATCCCTTGCCGTCCGGTGACGGGCTCAGTCCCACCGATCCGGGGATGCCGACGGCGACCGCCATGTTCTGCAACGTCAGCCATGACGCCTCGAAGCGCGGCATCGGAGTCCAGTAGGTCGTCCCGGTGTGCGGATCGGCGATCAGCACCTGCCCGGCGTCGGTGTCGACACCCACCAGGGTGACGGCGTGCTCGGCGACGACGTAGGGCACCTGGCGTCCGTCCCAGGCCGTCCAGGTTCGGGTGCCCCCGGTCGCCAGCCCGACCTGGACCCAGGCGATCACCGGATAGCCCCGCTGCACCGCCGCATAGGCGGCCGCCGGGCTCCAACGCAGATGGGCGGCGGCGGGGACGCCGGCGATCTGCGAGGCGCGGGCAATCGGCGGGGCGTAGACGCCGTAGCCGGTGAAGTCCTTCTCGGCGGCGTTGATGTCGCCGACGAAGGTCACGTACGGGTCACCCCACTGGGTCACACCGCCGCCCGCGACGGCGGCGCGCCGGAGGTCGGCGCCGACCTGTCCGATCACCCAGTCCTGCGAGGCAGCAACTCCGCGGGCAGCGAGCGCGATCTGCAGCGCCGTCGCCTCGCAGTCGAGGCCGTGCGCCTGCCGGATCGACGGCGCGGCCATCACCGCCGGGGCGGCGTGCACGGAGGTGGCGGGCACGGTGATCGCGAGCCCCGACAGGAGGGCGGCGGCGACCGCGGTGCACGCGATCCGCCCCTTGGTCATGCGCTCTCCTTGTGGCCGGGCCGATGGGGAAGCCCGGCCTGGTGCGCACGGTTAACCCGAAGTCGCCCGGAGCGGTCGCCCTGGAACACCCTGGTGACCACTCGGTCGCACCGTCGCGACCGCCGTCCGCCCCGGCAGATCTTCGCCGATCAAGGGCTGGAGGGTGTCCGGATCGCGTCGCGCAACCGCTGCGCCGCCTCCCGCGCCGCCGGAGTCAGCGGCAGCGGCAGGCGGACGTCGACCTCGGCGAAAAGGTCGCCGTGACCTCCGCCGCGAAGGTGTGGCATCCCCTGTCCCCGGAGGCGAAGCCGGGTTCCGTTCTGGGTCTCCGCCGGGACCCGGAGCGACACCTGCGAGCCTTTCGGGGTCGGCACCGTGACCTCGCCGCCCAGCAGGGCGATGTCGACAGGGACCGGCACGCGCGCCCGCAGGTCGTCGCCCTCACGGATGAAGATCGGATGGGTGAGGACGCGCACCCGCATGTAGAGGTCGCCGGCGCCGCCGCCCTGCTGGCCGGGACCCCCCTGTCCCGCGGCCCGGACCCGGGCGCCGTCGCCGATCCCGGCGGGAATCCGCACCTCGACGCGGCGGGTCCCCCGGCCACCGCTCATCTCGACGGTTCGGGTGGCACCGCGGTAGGCCTCCTCGAGGGTGACCTCGATCTCGCCCTCGACGTCCTGGCCTCGCCGCGGCCGGAGGGCACGCCGACTCGAGGTTCCGCCCGGGCGGCCGAACATGTCGTAGAAGAAGTCGGAGAAGGGGCTGTCGGAGCCGAAGAGCTCCTCGAACTCCTCAGGGTTGACGGTGCGGTACTCGACCTGGCCGCCGCCGAAGGGAGCCCCGCCGAAGGGCGAGCCGCCGGGCCGCCCCGCCTTCTCCCAGGCCTCGTACTCCCGCCATTGGGAGCCGAACTCGTCGTACTTCCTGCGCTTCTCCGGGTCGCCGAGGACCTCGTGGGCCTCGTTGATCTCCTTGAAGCGGGTCACGGCGTCCGGGTTGTCGGGGTTGACGTCGGGGTGGTACTTGCGCGCCAGCTTGCGGAAGGCCGAATGGATCTCCTTCTCGGTCGCGCTGCGGGCGACGCCCAGCACCTCGTAGTAGTCGCGCACACCTGTCGGCATACCGTTCACGTACCGCCTCCGCCCCCTCGCGAAACCTTGCCAAACGCCCCCGCCGTGCTAGCGTCGGGTGATGGCCAGCCAACGCCCGGGAGCGCCCAACCCCCCCGGTTCCGGCGACGGCCGCCAGCCGGGCGCACCCTCCGGCGGCGGCCTGCTGGGGCCGATGCGCTCGCGGCGCTTCCTGATCATCGTGGCCGTCCTGTTCGCCCTCAACATCATCATCGGCAACGTTCTCTTTCCAGCCGACCAGACCAAGCGGGTGACCATCCCCTACAGCCCCACCTTCATCGCCCAGGTGAAGGCCGGCAACGTCACCGACATCACCAGCAAGGGTGACTCGATCCAGGGGACCACAAAGAAGCCGGTCGCCGCACCCGGCAGCAAAGACACCGCCACCCACTTCGACACCACCCTGCCGACGTTCATCAGCGGCTCGTCGCTGGAGACGTTGCTTACGGCCAACCATGTCACGATCAATGCACAGCCGAACACCGACTCCCGGTCGCTGCTGGCGACCATCCTGATCAGCTTCGGGCCGACCATCCTGCTCATCCTCGGCTTCATCTGGCTCACCCGCCGCGCCGCGTCGGCGGCGGGAGGCCTCGGAGGCCTCGGTCTGGGGCGGAGCACCGCTCGGCTCTACGACGCTGAACGACCCGGCACCACCTTCGCCGACGTCGCCGGTATCGAGGAGGCCAAGGAGGAGCTGGAGGAGATCGTCGACTTCCTCCGTGAGCCGGCCAAGTACCAGAGGCTGGGTGGGACCGTGCCCAAGGGCGTCCTGCTGGTGGGTGCTCCCGGCACCGGCAAGACGCTGCTGGCACGCGCTGTCGCCGGTGAGGCTCGGGTGCCCTTCTTCAGCATCAGCGCCTCCGAGTTCGTGGAGATGATCGTCGGCGTCGGCGCCGCTCGGGTGCGCGACCTGTTCCAGAAGGCGCGCGCCGCGGCCCCGGCGATCATCTTCATCGACGAGCTCGACGCCATCGGTCGCAGCCGTGGCGGCGCGATCCGCATCGGCGGCCATGACGAGCAGGAGCAGACGCTCAACCAGATCCTCACCGAGATGGACGGCTTCGACTCGCGCGAAGGCGTCATCGTCATCGCCGCCACCAACCGAGCCGATGTCCTCGACCAGGCGCTGCTGCGTCCCGGACGCTTCGATCGTCGGGTCATGGTGCTGCCGCCCGACCGCGCCGGCCGGGTCGCCATTCTCAAGATCCACACCCGCAACGTCCCCCTTGCCGATGACCTCGATCTCGACAGCCTCGGCTCGCAGACGGCAGGTCTGGTCGGGGCCGAGCTTCGCAACCTGGTCAACGAGGCGGCGCTGCTGGCCGCCCGCAGGGGTCATCCCGCGGTGAGCATGGCCGACTTCAGCGACGCCCTCGAGAAGGTGATGCTCGGCGCCGAGCGCCGCATCGTGCTCTCCCAGAAGGACCGCGAGCGCACCGCCTACCACGAGTCCGGGCATGCCCTGCTCGGCCTGCTGCTGCCGGGCGCCGACCCGGTGCGCAAGGTGTCGATCGTCCCCCGCGGTCGCGCCCTCGGGGTCACCGTGCAGAGTCCCGTCGACGACCGGCAGAACTACCCCGAGGACTACCTGCGGGGCCGGATCACCGGTGCGCTCGGCGGCCGCGCGGCCGAGGAGCTGGTGTACGGCGTGGTCACCACCGGAGCCGAGAACGACCTGAAGCAGGTGACCCAGATCGCCCACGAGATGGTGGTGCGCTGGGGGATGAGCCCGAAGGTGGGCCCGCTCAACCTCGACGAGGGCGAGGATGGCGTCGCCCTCGGCCGCCCGCGCCCGTACAGCGAGGCGACCGCCAAGGTGATCGACGACGAGGTCAGGCGGATCGTCGAGGAATGTTTCGCCCAGGCCCAGTCGCTGCTCGCCGAGCACCGCGGGCAGCTCGATGCGCTCACCCAGGCGCTGCTGCGCGAGGACTCGCTCGGCGAGCGCGAGATTCTGGAGGTGACCGGGTTGTCCGCGCGCGACGGTGCGGCCCCGCCGGCCGCAGACGGCACGCGCTCAGCCGCCGACACGCCGCAGGTCGCAGCGGCCAGCCGGACCACCTAGCGTTCTCTTCGCCGGCCGCTCAGTCGCGCTCGAGCGGGCGCAGCTCCTCCATCCAGTACTGCGCGTTGGCCGCGTAGTTCTCGGACACGGTGCGATGGGCTGACGCCTTCGCCTCGGCGGCGTCGGGGGAGTCCGCAGGGCTGATCCGGGCGGGAACGCCGGATGCCAGCGCTCCCGGTGGCACCTCGGTCCGCGGGGTGACCACCGCTCCGGCGGCCACCAGTGCGCCGCTGCCGATCCGCGCCTGGTGCAGCACGATGGCCCCCATGCCGATCAGGGCGGCGTCCTCCACGACGCAACCCTCCAGCCGGGCTCCGTGCCCCACCACCACGTCGGCGCCCAGCACCGTGGCCAGCGTGGCGGTGGCATGGATCACGGTGCCGTCCTGGATGTTGGTGCGGGCGCCGACGGCGATCCGCCCGTAGTCGCCGCGGAGGACGCATCCCGGCCAGACGCTGACCTGCTCGCCGAGCTCGACGTCACCGGCGACGACCGCACCGGGGGCGATGTAGGCGGTGGGATGAATGCGGGGACGGCGCTCGCCGAGCCGGAAGACGCCGCCGCGAGGGGAAGCAGTGGGGGAGGTGGGCACGGCGGGGACACGGTACCCTGTCCCGCCGATGAGACGTTCTCCGAGCTTGCACGTCGCCGCCGCGGGGACAGGACGATGACCGCCCGTGGCGAGGTCGCGCCCTACGACCACGCCACCGTCGAGGCCAAGTGGCGGCGTCGATGGGACGAGACCGGTGCCCACCGCACTCCGCTCGACGACGCGCAGCGCCCCTTCTACAACCTGATGATGTTTCCCTATCCCTCGGCCGAGGGGCTGCACATCGGGCACGTCTTCGCCTTCACCGGGGCCGATGCGCACGGTCGCTACCGGCGGATGCGCGGCGACACCGTATTCGAGCCGATGGGGTTCGATGCCTTCGGCATCCACAGCGAGAACTACGCGCTCAAGGTCGGCGAGCATCCGGCCCGCCTCGTGCCGCGCACCATCGCCAACTTCCGGCGGCAGCTGGGCCGTATCGGCGCCATGTTCGACTGGCCCCGGCAGGTGGTCACCACCGACCCCGACTACTACCGCTGGACGCAGTGGATCTTCGTCCAGCTGTTCAAGGCGGGACTCGCCGAGCACCGTGAGGGGCCGGTCAACTGGTGTCCCTCATGCCTCACCGTGCTGGCCGACGAGCAGGTGATCGACGGCCACTGCGAACGATGCGGCACCGCGGTTGAGCCGCGTGTCCTCAAGCAGTGGTTCCTGCGGATCACCGAGTACGCGCAGCCGCTGCTCGATGCGCTGGACGAGCTGGACTGGTCAGAGGTGGTGGTCACCGCCCAGCGCAACTGGATTGGTCGCAGCGAAGGGACGATGATCCGCTTCGAGCTGGTGGGATGCACTCAGCCCGAGGTGAGCGTGTTCACGACCAGGCCAGACACCCTCTTCGGAGCGACCTTTCTGGTGGTCGGCGCCGATCATCCGCGTCTGCTCGACTTCGCCGCTCCCGACCGTCGCGCCGAGGTCGACGGGTGGCGCGTCAGCTTGCCCGCCGCCGCCGCCGATCCGGATTTCTCGGTGGGCATCGACCTCGGATCGCAGGGGGTTCATCCGCTCACCGGTGAGCGGATCCCGGTGTGGGCCGCGCCCTACGTGCTGGGCAGCTACGGCACCGGTGCGATCATGGCCGTCCCCGCCCACGACGAACGTGACTGGCAGTTCGCGCGCGCTCACGGTCTTCGCATCGTCGAGGTGATCAGCGGCGGCAACGTCGCGCGCGAGGCGTGGACCGGCGATGGCGTGATGGTCAACAGCGGTGACTTCGACGGCCGGCCCTCGGACGATGGCAAGCCCCGCGTCGTCGAGGCGCTGCGGGCGCAGGGACGCGGTGAGGCCACCGTCCAGTACCGGCTGCGCGACTGGCTGATCTCGCGGCAGCGGTACTGGGGTCCGCCGATCCCCATCATTCACTGTCCCGATGACGGTCCCGTCCCGGTGCCCGAAGACCAGCTGCCGGTGCTGCTTCCCGAGGTCGAGGACTACCGGCCGATTGGCACCGGACGATCACCGCTGGCGTCGGCGGAGGACTGGGTCAACGTGCCCTGTCCCCGGTGCGGCAAGCCGGCGCGTCGCGAGACCGACGTCTCGGACACCTTCCTCGACTCCAGCTGGTACTACCTGCGCTATCCGTCGACCGAGTTTGACGACCGTCCCTTCGACCGCGAACGCACCTGGCGCTGGCTGCCGGTGAGCATCTACATCGGCGGGAAGGAGCACTCGGTGCTCCACCTGATGTACTCGCGCTTCATCATGCGCGCCCTACACGACCTCGGCTTGGTGCCGGCGCCGGAGCCGTTCCCGGTGTTCCGTGCTCATGGCCTGCTGATCAAGGACGGTGCCAAGATGTCGAAGAGCCGGGGCAACGTGGTCAACCCCGACGAGTATCTCGACCGCTACGGCGCGGACACCATCCGGCTCTACCTGATGTTCCTCGGTCCCTACTCACAGGGTGGCGACTTCCGCGACGACGGAGTGTCCGGCATCACCCGCTTCCTCGCCCGTGTCTGGCGCTCGGCCCTGCTCGCCGCCGGGGACGGGACCGACGAGAGTCGCGAGCGCCGCCGTCACCGCCTCATCGCCGGTGTCCAGGAGCGCTATGAGCAGCTGCGCTACAACACCGCCATCGCCCTGATGATGGAGTTTGCCGACGCGCTCGACGAGGAGGCAGCCGCGGGCACCGCGCGGCGGCGCGACGCGGAGACCCTGATGCAGTTGCTTGCTCCGCTGGCACCGCACATCACCGAGGAGCTGTGGGAGCGCACCGGGCACCGCGGATCGATCCACGACGGCCACTGGCCGGAACACGATCCCGAGCTCGCCGCCGCGGCCGAGGTGACCATCGCCGTCCAGATCAACGGCAAGCTGCGCACCACCATGCGGGTGCCCGCCGGCACCCCCGCCGACGAGCTCGAACAGCGTGCCCTGGCATTGCCGCGAATCACCGAGCTTCTCGACGGGCGTCAGCCTCGGAAGGTGATCGTAGTGGTCGACCGGATCGTCAACGTGGTCGCCCCGACGTCCTGACTCGGCGGATGCTGCGTCGGCTTCTGCGCGCGCTCAGTCACGCATTACCGATGCGCTCCTTCACGTGCTCGGCGCCTCCTTGCCTGCACCGGCCAGCACATCGGGGTCCCGTGAGCTCCTAGCGGCGGACGGCGATGAAGGGGACCAGCTGCTCCTCCGGGGTGAACGAGCCGTGATGACCGCGCATCGATGCCTGTCGCGGATCGAGCGAGCGCTGCACGATGCCGATCGGCGCGAAGGCCGCCGCGACCACGTCGCCGATGCGGTCGCGCACCCGGTCGGAGACGGTGGGCCCGAACCAGCCGGCGCCGATCGCCTCCTCGCGGGTGGCGATCCACATGCTGGCGCCCAGGCGGTCACGCCAGGCGGCGAGCACATCGTCAGCGGCGCCGGGGCGTGCGTAGACATGCCGTGCCCGCGCCTCGCCGGCGACCAGGCGGACGCCATGGAGGAGCACTGGTTCGCGGTCGACGTCGACCAGCTGATCGGGGGCGAGGTCGATCATGCCGTGGTCTCCGGTGACCACCAGCAGGGTGTCCTTGGGCAGCCGCTCCGCAAGCCCGGCGGCGAGCCGGTCGACGTGGACCAGATGGGCGCTCCAGCCCGCCGAGCCGGCCCCCCGGGCGTGGCCGATCAGGTCGAGGTCGGGGTGGTAGGCGTACACGAGGCTGCGCTGTGAGGTGCGCGCGGTCGACGATGCCTCGATCGCGAGGTCGCCGAGGCCGAAGACGGGCGCATAGCGGGCACCGCGCAGCACCGCGCGGGTCATCCCCGAATGGGCGTGGGCGGCGGGACCCATCGCGGTCACCGTGATCCCGGCCGCGGCCGCGCACTCGAAGGCGGTCGGCTGGGGCTGCACCTCCTCGGGGCGGAGCACCTCGCGCAGGTCCTGTGGGCCGCCGCCGTACGAGCCCCAGAGGAGCACGTTGAGGGCGCGGTCGTGGCCCGGGATGCCGATGGTGTAGCCGACCAGGCCGTGCTCGCCGGGGGGACGGCCGGTGCCGATCGAGCTGAGGCTGGCGGCGGTGGTGGCGGGAAAGCCGGTGGTCAGCGGCTGACCGGCGGCTGCGGCCAGGAACGGGGCGTCGGCGCGGTGCTCCCGGAGCAGCTCCGCCCCGAGGCCGTCGATCACCAGCAGACACACGTGGGCGACGGGCTCGATGCCCAGGGGGTTGGGGGCGCCCGGCACCTTCAGCCCGGCGAGGAGGGACGGCACCAGATCGGAGAGCGAGCGCTCACCGTACCGGGGAAGAGGGGGCGGGGCACCGGCCATGGCTGGCCGACTCTACCGGCCGTTAGGGAGCCCCGCCCCTTCCGGGCGCGTCAGGCCGCGGTGTCGGCTCCGGCGATCGTCACCGGCTGGTGGAGGATCGCCCGGGTGGCTGCCACGCGCACGGCGAGCATCTCCAGAACGTCATCGAGCTGGCTGCGGACCTGCGCTGCCAGCTCGATGGGATGGTTGTCGATCTCCCGCAGCAGCGCCGACAACCGAAGCGCCTTCTGCTCGATCTTGGCAACGACCTCGCGCGGGTCCGTGGCCGTTGCACCCAGGTGCTCTGGCTCCATCCACTCACCTCCGTGTACACGGGGCGCAGCCACCAGCGACTGGGTCCCGCAGGTGTTGCCAGGACGCGCTCGCGACCGTCGTCGGGCCGGGCCGCCTGGAGTGATCGTAGGCTCCCGGAGCAGCCCTGACAACCACGAACTGTTGACCGCCCGGGAACGGCCTGGCAGCGGCCGTTCGACGCCGCTAGAGGTCGCCGACCAGGCGCTTGGCCTGGTCCGCGGGCACCGCCTTGCTGACCACGATGAAGCGAGGATCCTTGTCGCCCGAGAAGTTGCAGGTCTGCAGGGTCAGGCGGTTGTCGCCGCTCGGTCGCAGCCACGCGAAGTCGTTCCAGGCGACCTGCCCGTGGATCTCGGTCACCTGGTAGTAGAGCTTGCGGTCGGCAGCCAGCGCCACCACCAGGATGTCCCCGATGGCGGCGTTGTGGAGGCCGTAGAACATCCCCGGCCGGTCGTGCGCATACAGATAGGTGTTGCCGGGCTGCCCGAGATCGGCGGTGTGGGGGTACTGGAAGGCGATCGGGGCGATCGGTGGGGTGCGCCCGTCGCCCGGCCGGACGGCGAGGTCGATGTTGAGCTTGACACTGTAGATGCGCGGGTACCCCTTGACGATGCTGTCGGTGGCGGACGAGCCGCGCAGGTTCGAGATCACCGCCCCCGGCGCACCGAAGAGCGCGCCGCGCGGTCCCGGCAGGAGCAGCACCACCAGGGCGATGCCGGCGGCGACGATGGCCACCGTCCCCGCGGTGTTGCGGGTCCGCGCCGCGGTGCGCAGGAACGGGATCCGGCGCAGGGCGGCGGCCGCCTGGAGGGTACGGAGACGCTCGGGGAATGGGTGATTCATCGCGGACCGGGGGGGTGGGCGCCGGGCGACGCGCCCTACCCGCTAGGACGCCGAGCCGCCGGCCGATATTGCGGTGCCCGATGCGTCAAGGGTTCTCCGACCCCCTGCTAGAGTGAGGCCGCGGGGTCCCGGGCGCGGATGGCGGAACCGGTAGACGCGCGGGACTTAGGATCCCGTGGGGCAACCCGTCCGAGTTCGACTCTCGGTCCGCGCAGTCCCGGGGCTGCGGTATCCGTCGTCCCTCGCAGCAGGAGCATCCGTGACGTCCGGTCAAGCCCCCACCGCCGATGATCTCACCGTGCGGGTCGAGCCCAAGCCCGGCTCGCGGGTGGAGCTCCAGGTCGAGGCGCCGGCCGCCGAGGTCGACGCCGCCGTCGAGGCGGCCCTGCGCCGCCTGTCGGGGAGGGTGAGGCTACCCGGCTTCCGTCCCGGCAAGGCGCCCGGTGCGGTGGTGGAGCGCGCGCTCGGCTGGGCGGCGGTCCGCCAGGAGGCGATCGACCAGCTGCTCCCTCGCCTCTACACCCGCGCCCTGGCCCAGGCGGGCGTCGACCCTGTCGGCGATCCCGAGGTGGGCTCGGTGGGTGACCTCGAGCGCAACCGGCCGCTCATCTTCGTCGCCACCGTGACCGTCCGTCCCGAGGTCGAGCTGGGCGACTACCTCGGCCTGCGGGTGGCGCCGGAGCAACCCGAGGTCACCGAGGAGCAGGTGGACGGGGTGATCGACGAGGTGCGCCGGCGTCACTCCGCGCTGGTCGAGGTCGCCCGCCCCGCGCAGGCGGGCGATGTGCTGCGCGCCACCCTGGTGATGCGCCGGGGGGACGAGGTGGTCGGGGGTGAGGGTGAGGAGCGGGACGTCGAGCTCGATCGCGACCGGCTCCTGACCGGGCTGGCCGACGCGCTGATCGGGCTTGGTCCGGGCACCGCCACCTCGGTCGAGGTCACCCTTCCCGACGACTACCCGCGCGAGGAGCTGCGTGGCGTTCCGGTGACGGTGGAGGTCGGCGTCGCCGCGGTGCGCGAACGCAAGCTGCCCCCCCTCGATGACAGCCTGGCGGCGCTCGACGGGCACGGCTCGAATCTCTCCGAACTTCGCGATCACTACCGCAAGGCTCTCGAGGAACACGCCGCCCACGAGGCGCAGACCCGCTTCGAGAACGCCGCCCTCGAGCAGCTTCGCGATCAGGCCGCCGTCGACATTCCCGAGGCGATGATCGACGCCGAGATCGACCGCGAGCTCCGCGAGATGGAGGTACAGCTGGCGCAGGCGGGGCTGCGCCTCGACAGCTACCTGCAGTACTCGGGACAGACGCTCGAGCAGGTGCGGGGGGAGCGGCGCGAGACCGCGGTGCAGCGCGTCAAGCTGCAGCTTGCCCTGGAGGCCCTGGTGGCAGCCGAGGGTCTGGAGGTCGACGAGGCCGACGTCGAGCGCGAGGAACGCCGCCTCGCCGGGGATCGCAAGCTGAGCGCCGAGCAGCGGCAGCGGCTCCATCGAGCCACCCATCGCGACCTGCTGCTGCGGGGCGCGGTCGAGCGTGCCCTGGAGATCGCACGCGGCGAGGTGTAGGCCCGGATCCACCGACCGGAGGCCATCACCGCACCGCGACGGGCACTTCGCAGGGCCATCCCTATAATGAGCCCAGCATGGCCCCGTACGACTTGATCCCCATGGTCGTCGAATCGACGAACCGCGGTGAGCGGGCTTTCGACATCTATTCGCGCCTGCTCAAGGAACGCATCATCTTCATCGGCACGCCCATCGACGACCAGATCGCCAACGTCGTCATGGCGCAGCTGCTCTTCCTCGAGGGCGAGGACCCCGAGAAGGACATCAACATCTACATCAACTCCCCCGGGGGATCGGTGTATGCCGGTCTCGCCATCTACGACACCATGCAGTACGTTCGTCCACGTATCACCACCATCTGCATGGGACTGGCAGCGTCGATGGCCTCGGTGCTGCTCGCCGGCGGCACCAAGGGAATGCGTTACAGCCTTCCCAACACCCGCATCCTGATCCACCAGCCTTCCGGCGGTTTCTCCGGGCAGGCCACCGACATCCAGATCCACGCCCAGGAGATCCTCCGAGTGCGCCGCCGCATCGACGAGATCCTCGCCTTCCACACCGGCCGGCCGATCGAGGTCGTCAATCGCGACATGGAGCGTGATTTCTTCATGAGTGCCGAGGAAGCCAAGGAGTACGGCATCATCGACGAGATCATCACCGGTCAGAGCCGCGGCCTCGGGGGGCCCGGGTCGACCACCGACGGTGGGGTCGCGGTCGGCGAGCGCACCGGCGATGACGGCCCGTCCACCGACGGCGGCAGCTCGACGTCGCGCGGCTGAGGCCAAGGGCGTTCAGGGCGCGTGGTGAACGAGCGAGACGACCGCCGGCGCCATACCCGGTGCTCCTTCTGCGGCAAGGGACAGGAGCAGGTTCGCAAGCTGGTCGCCGGACCGGGCGTCTACATCTGCGACCAGTGCATCGATCTCTGCCAGGAGGTCCTCGAGGAGGACAACCGCAGCACCGCCCAGAAGCGCAACAAGGGCGGTTTGATCCCCAGCCCCCAGGTGATCTGCGCCGCGCTCGACCAGTATGTCGTCGGCCAGGAGCACGCCAAGAAGGTGCTCTCGGTGGCGGTCTACAACCACTACAAGCGCATCGCCCATGCCAAGGCGGCGGGCGACGTGGAGCTGCAGAAGTCCAACGTGCTGCTGATCGGCCCCACCGGCTGTGGCAAGACGCTGCTCGCTCAGACCCTGGCGAAGATCATCGACGTCCCCTTCAGCATCGCCGACGCGACCTCACTCACCGAGGCGGGATACGTCGGTGAGGACGTCGAGAACATCCTGCTGCGGCTGATCCAGGCCGCCGACTTCGACATCTCCCGCGCCGAGCGGGGGATCATCTACATCGACGAGATCGACAAGATCGCGCGCAAGTCGGACAACCCCAGCATCACCCGCGACGTGTCCGGCGAGGGCGTGCAGCAGGCGTTGCTGAAGATCCTCGAGGGCACCGTCGCCAACGTTCCACCCCAGGGCGGTCGCAAGCATCCGCACCAGGACTTCATCCAGATCAACACCACCAACATCCTCTTCGTCTGTGGCGGCGCCTTCGACGGCCTCGAGAAGATCATCGAGCATCGCATCGGTCGTCGCGCCATCGGCTTCGGCAGCTCGCCGCAGTCATCGCGCAACAAAGACACCACCAAGATGCTGCGCGAGGTGCAGTCTCAGGACCTGCTCAAGTATGGCCTGATCCCCGAGTTCATCGGCCGCCTGCCGATCACCGTCGCCCTCGACTACCTCGATGAGGCCGATATCATCCGTATCCTCACCGAGCCCAAGAACGCTTTCGTCAAGCAGTACCAGAAGTTCTTCTCGCTTGACGACGTGGAGCTTGTCTTCCACGAGGACGCGCTGCGCGCCATCGCCCGTAAGGCGCTGCAGCGCGGCACCGGCGCCCGCGGTCTCAAGTCGATCATCGAGCAGGTCCTGCTGAACAGCATGTTCGAGGTGCCCAGCCGTCCCGATATCAAGCGGTGCGTGATCACCGAGCAGTCGATCCTGGACGGCGTCGAGCCGCTGATGCTCACCGAGGAGCCGGCGGCGGAGTTGGAAGACAAGCCCGCCTAGGCCGGCGGATCTGCGCCACCCAGGCTCGCCGGTAGGGCTAGCCGTGCAGCAGGCCGATGGCCTCGGCGCTTTGAGCCACCCGCAGCGCGCTGCCGTCGGGGGCGACCAGATAGGTACCGACCTCGCCGCCGGCGACTCCGGGGCGGCGGACGGCCAGCAGCCTGCCGTCGGGGAGCCAGCTGACCGGGGTGATCCCGTCGGGTCCGAGGGTGTGGCGCTGGCCGGTGCGGGCGTCGACCAGGTCGCATTCCACCTCGTCGCCACTCTCACCGAGCGCGGGTGAGAGCGCCAGGGTCAGCGTCGCGCCGTCGCCGCGAAACAGCGCGGCGCCGGCCTGGTTGATCGAGCGCGGGAGAGGAACGTTGATTTCCGGGCCGCTCCGCGGCAGCAGCCGCAGCGTCACCGCTCCGTCGCCGTGGGGCCCTTCGCGCCCGTCCTTGACGCAGGCGAGGGTGGCCTGGGCCGAGAGGTCGCTGAAGGCGCAGTCCGCGCCGGCGAGCGAGGTGAGCAGCCCGGTCTGCACGTCCAGACGCAAGGTCGGCCCGAAGGAGCGCCGGAAGAGGATGTAGCCGCCGATGCCGATCGGCTCGTCGCCGAGCACGGGCCCGGCGGCGGTCCAGGCCACCGGTTGCAGTGCACTACCGGTCTCGGTGCGCGTCAGCAGGGAGACCGGCGCGCGATGATCGCCGGCCAGCCAGACGGTGCTGACCACCGTCCCGTCCCCCTGCTGCCGCACCGAGGCCCACATCCAGCTGTGACCGTCGGGGCTGGCCACCAGCCCGCGGACCAGCTCGTCGGGTGTGTCGCCGGCGAGATCGCCGAGCGATGTCGCGCGCCCCGAGCTCTCGATCGACTCGAGCCGGCCACCGCCGCCGACCAGCAGGCGGTTGCCGGCCAAGGCGATCGCCTCGGCATCGGCGGGTAGCGAAAGGTGCGCCGCCCCGGTCCCGTCGCTTCGCACCAGCATCACGCCGTTGGGATCGGAGCCGAAGGGTGCGTCGAGGACCGCGATGCGGTCGCCCGCGACCCGAGGTCCCGGTGACGCCGTGGTCGACTGCCCGCCACACCCGGCGGTCGCGCCAAGGAGGGCAGCCACCACGGGGGCCCATCCCGTCCTCCGCGCCACCACCCAGTCCTCCTCTCAACCCGGTCCGACCCTTCTCGGCACACGCTAACGTGCGGGGACCTCGCGAAGGTACGCACCAGATGGAACTGCTCCGCCGCCATCCGATGGTCGCTCTCAGCGGTCTGGCCGTCATCGCCGCCGCGGTCGCACTGGCGGTGGCGGCGGGGCGCTCGGCCGGCTCGCCCTGCGCGCTCGCCCCGCCCCGGCCGCAGGTCGTCCCCCAGCTGCTGGCACTCGGCGACTTCGACCAGCCCTACGACGCCTCGCAGCCACGCACCCTCGAGGATGCGGCCCAGCGGGTCGCGGCCGCGCTCGCTCCCGACCTGGTGGGGACCGCGGCCGCCGACCCGGTGGCGGTGGCGGCGCTGTCGTCCCGCAACCACGACGCGATCGTCGTTCCTCTCACCGAGGGCAGACCCAGCAGGGTGGCGGCATTGGTCAGCTTTCTGCGCGACTGCAGCGGCCACGCCTATTACTCGCAGCTCGACGACCTGCTCCACGATCCCGCCACCGCGTCGGCGGTGCCGGTATCGTTCCCGTCGCTGAGCGCCGCCGATGCCGCGCAATCGCTCGGAAGCGCATCGCCGCAACTCGCGTACGCGTCCTCACCCTTCCGTCCCGTCTGGCGTGCTCCCGGCGGCGGCCGCACCATTCCTGCGTTTCCGCCCTCCTGAGGAGGCGTCCGTATACTCGGCCTCTCTCATGGAGCCCTCGTTCTCTCCGGCCACGGTCGAGCCCCGCTGGCGGGAGCGCTGGCAGGAGATCGGGCTCGGCATCGCCGACGTGAACAGCCGGCGGCCGCCCTTCGTCATCGCTCTGCCACCCCCGAACATCACCGGCGCGCTGCATCTCGGCCATGCGGTGCAGCAGTCGGTGCAGGACATCATGGTGCGTCACCGGCGGATGAGCGGCTTCGAGGTGGAGTGGTGTCCCGGCACCGACCACGCCGCCATCGCCACTCAGAACGTGATCGAGCGCCAGCTCGACGCCGAGGGCACCACCAAGGAGGCACTCGGACGCGAGGCGTTTCAACGCCGGGTCGACGCGTGGTACCGCGAGTACGGCGGCCGCATCTACGATCAGATGCGCCGCCTCGGATTCACCTGCGACTGGTCTCGGGCGCGGTTCACTCTCGACCCTGCCTACGTGCGCGCGATCCGGGTCGTCTTCAAGGCGCTGTACGACGAGGGCTTGATCTATCGCGGTCCGCGGATCGTCAACTGGTGTCCGCGCAACCTCTCGGCGATCAGCGACGAGGAGGTCGACTGGCAGGAGCACACCGACACCCTGGTGCAACTGCGCTATCCGATCGAGGATGACGGGGAGATCGTCATCGCCACGGTGCGGCCGGAGACGATGCTCGCCGACACCGCGGTCGCGGTGGCGCCCGGCGATCCCCGCTACGCGGGACTTGCCGGCCGCACCGTGGTGCTGCCGCTGACCGGCCGGCGGGTGCCGATCATCGAGGATGCGGCGGTGCAACCGGAGTTCGGCACCGGGGCCCTCAAGGTCACCCCCGGCCATGATCTCACCGACTACGAGATCGGTCAGCGGCACCGTCTTCCCCTGATCAGCGTCGTCGCCCCGGACGGGACCATGGACGTCGCCGACCTGCCCCGCTTCCACGGTCTGACGGTCAGCGCCGCCCGCGCCGCGGTTCTCGAGGCGCTGCGCGAGGCCGGCGCGGTGGTGAAGGAGGAGCCCTATGTCCACCAGGTCGGTCATTGCGACCGCTGTGGCGAGGTGCTGGAACCGCTGATCAGCGAGCAATGGTGGGTTCGCATGCGCACCCTCGCCGAGCCCGCGATCGCGGTGGTCGACAGCGGCCAGCTGAGCTTCCATCCGCAGCGCTTCACCAACGTCTATCTCGACTGGATGCGCAACCTGCGCGACTGGTGCATCAGCCGCCAGCTCTGGCTCGGCCACGCCATCCCGGTGTCGACCTGCGGCAACGGGCACCGCTTCGCCTGGATCGAGCAGCCGTCGGGATGCCCGCAGTGCGGTGACAGCAGGCTGACCCACGACCCCGACGTTCTCGACACCTGGTTCAGCAGTGCTCTCTGGCCCTTCGCGATCTTCGGGTGGCCGGAGCAGACGCCCGACCTCGAGCGCTTCTACCCGACCGACGCCATGGTCACCGGGAGGGAGATCATCTTTCTCTGGGTGGCGCGGATGATCATGACCGGGCTGCGCTTCACCGGCGCCAAGCCCTTCGCCGAGGTGATCATCAACAGCACCATCCAGGCCCCCGACGGGTCGCGGATGAGCAAGTCGAAGGGCAACACCGTCGATCCGCTGGTGATGGTCGACCGCTATGGCGCGGACGCGGTGCGTGCCTGGGCCGGTGCGGTCGGGACCTCCGGTCAGGACATGCGCTTCGACGAGGACCGCATCGCCTCGTACCAGCGCTTCGCCAACAAGCTCTGGAATGTCACCCGTCTGCTGGTGATGCGGCTCTCGCCGGACGGCGAGCGCATCGGCGAGCTGCCCTCAGCGCCGGTGTCGGACCTGCTTCCCGAGGACCGCTGGATGCTGGCGCGCATGGCGGAGCTGGTGCGCATCTGCGATGCCTCGATCACCGCGTATCGATTCCACGAGGCGATGGAACGGCTCTACGAGCTGACCTGGCACGGCTTCTGCGACTGGTATGCAGAGATCGTCAACCGGCGGCTTCGCACCGAGGCGTCGCCCGCCTCACGGGCGGCGGCGGCGGCCACCGCGGTGCGCGTCCTCGACGGCCTGCTCCGCCTGCTCAACCCCTTCATGCCGTTCATCACCGAGGAGTGTGCTGAGCGACTCCCTGGGGCGGCACCGACGCTGCAGCAGCGTTCCTGGCCACGGCCACAGGAGTACGACGCCGGCGACGGTGCCGGCACCGCGGTCGCCGCCGTCGATCAGGTCTTCGAGCTGGTCCAGGCGCTCCGGGCCGCGCTCCAGGAGGCCGGCATCGGCAGCGGCAGCCGCGACCGCTTCCCGGTGCTCATCCGGGCGGCGGAGATCGCCCTGCCCGCCGGCGAGGTGCAGCGCCTGGTGGAGATGCTCGCTCCGGTGATCGCGGTCGACGAGCCGCCACCCGGGCGGCGACCGGTCGGGGTGGTCTCCCGGGGGGCCGAGGCCGAGCTGTTCATCGGTGGCGGGACCGCCGACCGCGCCCGGCTGGAGCGCCAGCTCCGCAGCACCGAGGAGCGGCTCCGCTCCCAGGAGACCCGGCTGGCCAACCCCGATTTCAGCCAGCGTGCTCCGGAGGCGGTCGTCGCCGAGGCTCGCCGACGCCTCGCCGAGGATCAAGCCACAATCGACAGTCTGCGTCGCATGCTCGAAGAGTCCCCGTGATGCTCGCTCTCGACGCGGCCGCCGGCGTCGTCGTCGGCGTCTTCGCCGTCGTCGCCTTCTTTGCCGTGCTCTGGGTGGCCCTCGTCTTCTCGATGGTCCGCGACGCCCGCCGCCGCAGCGAGTCCCAGGTCTTCGCCCTGTTCACCGGGGCACTCGGACTGCTGCCCTACCTGGGAATCCTGATCTACCTCGTGGTGCGCCCGCCGCGCACCCTCGACGAGGAGCGGGTGCTGGCGCTCGAGGAGCAGGCGCTCGCGCTCAGCGAGGCCCAGGACACGGCGATGAGCGACACCCGTGCCTGCCCCAACTGCGGGCGGGAGATCGAGAACGAGTTCGTCATCTGTCCGTACTGCCGCACCCAGTTCGCCCGCCGCTGCGGTTCCTGCCAACGTTGGCTGAGACTCGGCTGGCAGGTGTGTCCCTACTGCGCCGAGGAGGTGGGGGTGCGCGCCTTCGGCGGGGGACGCGCCGCCTCCTCGTGAGCCCGGGTCCGGGCTGAGCCGGCGCGGTGTCTCCCGGTCTTCGCCTGCTGCTGGCCGTCGCCGTGCCGCTGGTCGGTGCCTTCGGCTGCTACCTGCTGCCCCAGCGGGCGGGGGGCTGGGCGAGGGTGCTCGCCCTCGTCACCGTCGGGCTCGCCGGCGGCCTGCTGATCAGCGACGCCGGTCTGGTGGTGCCGAGTGGGCGGGTGGAGCGGTCGCTCGGCGACCTGGTCCCGGGGGTGGCGCTGCTGGCCCGGCTCGATCCCGCCGGCCTGGCCGTCGGCCTGCTCGCCTGCGGCGCGGCGGCGGTCGCGCTGGCCGAGGGCGGACGCCGCCCCCTCGAACGCTCCGCCCTGCTCCTCTGTCTTGCCGGCACCCTGACCTGCGCGACCGCCGGCAACGCCGTACTCCTCTTCGGCGGCCTGGAGCTGGGGAACATCGGCACCCTGATCCTGGCGGCGGCGGGCTCGCCATGGTTGCGATTCAGCGACCGGGCCGCCTTCGCCCTGCAGCACGGCAGCGCGCTGGGACTGCTGGCGGCCGCGATCCAGATGCAGGTCACCTTCCAGACCTCCGATCTCGGCTCGGTCCCGCTGGCCGCAGCCGGCGCCGGGATCGCCGGTCCCTGGGCCCTCGCCGGAGCCATCCGCCTGGTCGCCCCGGTCGGGTTGCCGTCGCGGCCCGGACGCAGCGCCAGCTCGGCCTGGGCCGCGGTGGCCGCCGCCCCCAGCGGGCTGCTGGTGCTGATCCGGCTGGTCGAGGTGTCGAACGGGCACATCACCCGCGAGGTCAGCGGCGGGCTCATCGCCGCTGGGTTGGTGGTGGCGCTGGGAGCGGCCGCCCTGGCGCTGATCGACCGCCACCAGCCCGCCGCCTGCGGCCGAGCGCTCTGCCTCGCGCTCGCCGGCCCGATCATGGTGCTGGCCGGGGAGGGATCCTCGGCCGCCCTCGCCGGGGTGGGGGCCGCGGGTCTGGCCCTGGTGCTCGCCCTCGCGGCCGCCCCGGCCTGGGGGGCGGGTGGGGGAGAGGGGGCGGGAGACGGGGCTCGCTGGCTGCGGGCGCTGGCCCTGGCGAGCGCGGGCGGACTGCCGCTCGGCTACGGAACCGCCGCGCTGCTCCAGGCGACCGCGGCACCCGCCGCCGCCGGGCCTCCGGGATCGGCGATCGCCGCGGTGCTGGCCACGGCCGGTGTCGGCGCCGCGGTGGCTGCCGTCCTGGCGGCCGGCGCGGTGCTGGGGGTCCCGGCACCGCCGGGCGAAGGCTCGCGGATTCGCGTCGACGCCGCCGCCGCGTGCGCGGTCTCGTTCATCGCCGGGGTCGTTCCCGGCCTCTCCCTCACCACCTTCGTCAACCAGGTGGCCTCGATGGGTGGGGGCGGGGTGGTGGTCGGCATCGACGCCGGGGCGACTCAGGGTCCCGGTGGGAGCTGGTCGGGCGGCTACCTGCTGGTCGCCGGGTTGCTCGTCGCCGGGGCGGCAGTGGCCGCGAGCACCCTGGCCGGCGCCGCCTTTCCTGCCAGCCGCCGCGCTGCCCTGGAGGGTGCCGCCTCGGCCGCCGTCGATGAGGCTCCGGTAGCAGAGGACAGATGGCGGGAGCGCGCCATCCGGGTCCTGCCGCTGGTCGTCCGCCGCATCGACGGCGGCCTGGCCACGGCGGACGGCTGGCTGGCGGGCCAGCCGGGCCTGCTGATCGTGGTCGCCGGAGCGGTCGCCTGCCTGTTCGTCTTCCGATGACCGGGGGCACCCCGTGAGCCAGACGTTGATCGCCGCCATCGGCTTTCTGGGGGGGATGGTCGTCGCCGTCGTCGACGGCCCCCGGGCGATCGCCGTCGCCAGCCTGGCGGCCGGACTGGGTCTGGCCGGCGCGGCAGCCAGCACCGGCGGGGTGGGCGCAGCCCTGCTGCCGCTGGTGGGGGGAACCGCTGCCGTGCTCGCCGCGGCGCTGGCTCGGCGCAGCGGTGAGCGGCTGCGCGGGGTGGCCGGGCTCAGTCCGGAGGTTCCGGTGGTGGCGGCCCGCGCCGCTCTCTTCGGTCCGCGCAGCGTCCGGGTGGTGGCGGCGGCGCTGGCCCTTCCGGCGGCCTCCTGGGTCAGCCTCAACGTGTCGGTGGGCGGCGCCGCCTCCGACCAGGGGGCCATCTTCGCCGCCGCCTACGTGTGGCTCGCCGGCGCCGCCCGTCTGCTTCGCGCCCGCGCCCTGGAGGATCTCGGGGTCGGGGCAGCGGCCGTGGCTCTGGCCGGGGCGACCGCCTGGATCCTCGAGGCGGGGACGGGATCCTTTGCCGAGGCCTCGGCGGTGGCGGCGTTCGCCGCGGTCAGCGCGGCGGCGGCCGGGTGGTTGACCGGGCGGCACCGCCGCCCATCGGCGCCGGTCGAGGAGTCGGGATGAGCCCCCTGGGGCTGGCGCTCACCTGGGCGGGAGCCGGGGTTCTCGGCGGCGCGATGCTGCCCCGTCTGCACCGCCGCCGCCTGGCCTGGATCGTCGTTCTCGGGGCCGCCCTCGCCGGGCTCGCGGCCGCTCCCGCGGCGACCTGGCCCGGGCCCGCCGCCTCGCACGCCTACGGCGCATCGCTGGTCCTCGGGCGCCCCGCGCTCGGCCTGCTGGTGGCCGGTGGCATCGCGCTTGCCGCCACCCTGGCCATCGCCCCTCATCTCGAGGGGGCCGAGAGCCTGGCTGCCTGCCTGGTGGTCTCCGCCTGCGTGGTGGTGTTGGGAGCGACGGTGCCGATCATCTGGGGGCTGGCGGTGGCGCTCGCCGCCGCGGTGCTCGCCCTGCGCTGGATCGCCGCCGCACCGGGCCGCGCCACCCTCGCCGCCGGCCGGGTGATGGGGCTCGGCGGGGCGGTGCTGGTGGGGGCCGCGGTCTTCGTCCCCGCGGCCGGACCTGCGGTCGACAACCGCACCGCCCTGGCCGGGGGGTTGCTGGCCGGAGGGGTCTGCGCCCAGCTCGCGCTGGTGCCTCTGGGCGGTTGGGCGCCCTCCGTCGCCCGTGCCGTCAGCGGCGCCGACCTCGCCCCCTGGGTGATGCTGCTGGCGCCGTCGGTGCTGCTCACCGCCGGCGTGCTGCTGCCGGCCCTTCCTGGTGGGGCGCGAGTTCCCCTCGCGAACGTGCTGCTGGTGCTCGGCCTGGCCAGCGCCGTGTTCGGCGCGGTCCAGGCCGCACGAGCCTCGCCGGCGGTTCGCTACAGCCGGGTGGTGATCGCCGACCTGGCGCTGGTGGCGGCGGGGCTGGGGACCGGCCACACGGCAGGCCGCCTCGGCGGCCTGGTGCTGATCCTCGCCCAACTCTGCGCCGGCCCACTCCTCGTCCACCCGGCGCGGCCGGGTCTCGGCCGCCAGCGGGCGCTCGCCTGGCTATCCCTGACCGGCCTGCCCCCGACCCCGGCCTTCTGGGGACGGTTCCTGGTGCTCGAGGGATGCGCGGCCGCGTCCGGGACCGCCCTCGCCGCCGGCATGGTCGCCTCCGCGGGACTGCTCATCGCCGCGGTGCGGGCGCTCACCCTGCCGGGCGACGCCGCCGAGGGGACCCCGCCGGGACGCCTCGTCCGCGCCGTCACCTGGGCGGTGGCTCTGGCGTCCATCAGCCTGGGATTCGCACCCGACGCGATCACCACCGGCGTCTTCGGGGCGATCATGTGATCGCGCGGCAGGCGGTCTAGATGGACCCGGTCGGCGTGCTCGCCGCGGTGGTGGCGCTCGCCGTCTACCCCGGCGGGCTCTTCCTCGGGCTGGTGGCGGCCGCGGTGGCTTCCCCGGCCCAGCGCTGGCGGCCGCGCGGCTGGACACCGACCGCGGTGGCCGGGATCGTGGGTGCCGGGCTCGCCGCCGCGCTGCTGCCGCTGGCGGGTGCTCCAGCCACCGCACTTCCCGGGAGTGGCGGCGGGGCGCAGACCAACCTGCTGGCGGTCGAGCTCCTCCTCGCCGTGGCGGTGGTGATCGCCGTCCCCGGGTCGTGGACGCGCCTCCGCCTGGCGACCGCGGCCGCCGCCGGCGCCGCCCCGCTCGCACTGGCCGCCGCCTCGTCGACGTTCGCCCTGCCGGCCGTCCTGGCGGCGTCGCGGCCGGGCCTGGGCGCGGCGCGCACTCTCGCCGGAGCGGCGCTGCTGCTGGCCGCTCCGTACGTGGTCGCCCCCGCCGAGGACACCGCCGCCAGCGCCCCGATGCTGGGGGTCTTCGCGCTGATGGCAGCGGTGCTGCTGGTGCCCCCGGCGGTGCTCGCGCGACCACCGGTGGTGGTCGAGGCGCTTGCCGTGCTCGCCGGGTGCCTCGTCTACGGTCTCGCCGGCCGGGTGGTCGCTCGCTCCCGGCTCCGCATCCTCATCCCGTTCCTGGCGCTCGGCCTCGCTGGCGCTTCCGTGGCGATGGCCGCGTTCGCCGCGCGCGCCTGACGCGCGCGTCGCGAATTGCTACGATGGCCTCGCAGAGGCCGCCGTCACCATTTCGGGGGCATGCGCGGGCCATCGTCGGGCCCGCATCACCGTCGGCCTTTCATCGAGGACATTCATGAGCGGTCCCTGCCCGATGCGCGGATGACGCGGATCGTCCTGGCGTCGACCAGCCCCCGGCGGCGTGAGCTGCTCACCCGAGCCGGGGTTCGTTTCAGCGTCGCCGACCCGCCGGACGACGTGCCCGTTCCTCCCGGAATGTGTTCCGACCTCGCGGTGCAACTGGTGGCACGGCACAAGGCGATGACGGTGGCCACCACCCGCCCCCCGGGCAGCTTCGTGATCGGCGCCGACACCATGGTGATCGGTCCCAAGGGCCCGTTGGGAAAGCCGCAGACGCCTCAGCGCGCACGCGAGATGCTGTGCTCGCTTCGCGGGCTGCGTCACACCGTGCTCACCGGTGTCTGCGCCATCGCCGCTCCCGGCGGCCCGGAGGTGCTCGGGGTCAGCCGTTCGGCGGTTCGCATGCGCGACTTCTCGGACGCCGAGCTCGACGCCTACATCGCGTCGGGCGAGCCGCTGGACAAGGCGGGAGCGTATGCCGTGCAGGGTGCCGGAGGTGACCTGATCGAAGCCGTCGGTGGGCGCATCGACACCGTGGTCGGGCTCGACGTCGCCCTGGCGCTGCGGCTGCTCACCGAGGTCGGCTACCCGCTGCCGCTCCCGGCGGCCGCCGACCTCCCGCCGGCTCCGCACCGCTCCCACCGTCCCCTCTCGCCGATGCGCACCGCAGGGCGCATCTGACCTCGATCCTGCCCCGCCGGCACCGGGGGACGCGGCTGCTCTGCCTGCTCCTCCTGGTGTCTCCGTCGCTGCTCCTGCTGAGCTGCGGCGGCGGCGCGAGTCAGCTGAGCGTCAGTGTTCGCGCTCTCAGCGGCAGCAGCATCAAGGGCGGCAAGAGTCCCAGCTACGCCGTCGACGTGGTCAACCAGGGACCTGGTGAGGTGAGCGGCGTGGGTGTGCGCGTCGATCTCCCGGCGGATTTCCGCTACCAGTCGACCAACTCCATCGAGATCGACCGCGGGGTGCGCACCGAGGCGACCGATCCCGAGGTGCGCAGCCCCGCTCCCCAGTGGGCGCTGTGGACCCTGTCCGCACCCGCGACCACCGCGGACGGAAGCGTGCACCGCTCGGTGGTGCGCATCACCTTCACCGCGCTCGCCGCCGGCAAGCCGGGCGACTACAACGTGGTCGCGCATGCGGGGAGCGAGACCGGGAGCAGCGACGTCAGCAGCACCCCGCTGGCGGTCCACCTGTCTCCAGCCTCGAGCCTCTCGTCGGTGGTGGTCGCGATCCAGAACAGCGCCCACCCTGGCGACACCGTCACCTACCGCGTCACCGTTCTCAATGACGGCACCGGGCCGGCTTCGGGAGTCAACGTGTTGCTCAGCCTGGCGTCACCGCTCGCCTTCAGCCGCACCGCCAGCCTGCAGGGAAACTTCTCGCGAACCGGCAGCGGCGACCCGACCGCGGGCTCACTGCTCGTCTACTACTCGGGCTTCACCATTCCCGCCCGCGGTGATGGCGGTCCGGGACGGCTCGCCATCGTCTTCGATGCCCGCGTCGCCACCGGTGCCAGTAGCGGGCGCTACACGCTGACCGGCCAGCTGACCGACAGCGACGGCGAGGTGGTCGCCATCGACAACGCCGCTCCGATCACCGTGCTCGGACCGACACCCCCGCCGTCGCCGTCGACGGCCGCGGGCGGCGCCGGCGGGTCGCCTCCGCCGGCGACTCCGGGATACTGACGCGGGCGCTCGCGACGGGCCTGGTCGCGCGATTGAGTGCTATTCTGCCGGCTCGCGTCCGAGTTCGCGGCCACTCGCACCTTCTGCCGGCTGCGCGCGCCAATCCTCTTGCGGAGCTCCATGTACGCCATCGTTCAGCAGGGTGGCCACCAGTACCGGGTCGCACCGGGCGACCGCCTGATGGTCGACCAGCTCGACGCGCCGGTCGGCAGCGTCGTCGCCCTCGCGCCGGTGCTGGTGGTCCAGGATGACAACCGTTTCCAGGCCGGCGCTCCCGCGGTCGAAGGCGCCCGCGTCGCTGCCCGGGTGGTGGCGCATCGCTTCGCCAAGAAGATCCGCGTGTTCACCTTCAAGCCGAAGAAGCGCCACCGCCGCACCCAGGGCTACCGCAGCCACGTCACCGAGCTGCAGATCGAGGCGCTGCTGGCTGCGGGTGAACCGCTGCCGGTGAACGGGGCCGCCGCCAGCGAGACCGCGCCCGCGCCCGCCCGGCGCCCGCGGACGAGGCGAGCCGCGGCCGGCCCCGCGACGCGGGCCGCGGAGCAGGAGGCCGTGCCAGCGGCGGCGGCCGCTGCCGAGCCGAATGCGGCAGCAGCCCCGGAGCCCGCCGCCGATGCCGCCGCCGCCCGTCCGGCGCGGCGCCGCCCCCGGCGCCCGGCCGGGGAGCCGCAGGACGAGGCCGGCGGCCCGCAGCCAGAGGAGAGCTAGGACATGGCCCACAAGAAGGGAGGCGGGAGTTCCCGCAACGGGCGCGACAGCGACGGTCGCCGCCTCGGCGTCAAGCGGGGCAGCGGTCAGGTGGTGCTGGCGGGGACCATCCTGGTGCGGCAGCGGGGCACCCGGATCCTGGCCGGCGAGAACGTCGGCGTCGGCCGCGACCACACGCTGTTCGCACTGCGCGCCGGCACCGTGGCCTTCGATCGGACCGGGCACGACCGGACCCGGGTGAACGTCACCGCGCTCCCGATCGTGCGGCTGGCGGCCATGGCTGGCAGGGCTTCCCCGGCCGCGGTGCCCGCGGAGACCCCTGGCTAACCCCTTTCTCGACCAGGTCACCCTCGACCTCGCCGCCGGCGACGGTGGCCGGGGGATGGTCAGCTTCCGGCGCGAGAAGTTCGTCCCTCAGGGCGGCCCCGACGGCGGTGACGGCGGGCGTGGCGGCGACATCGTGCTGATCGCCGACGCCGGTGTCGCCACCCTCGGCGCCTACCGCCGGCGGCGCCGGTTCCGAGCCGAGAACGGCCGCCCCGGAGAGGGGGGACTGCGCGCCGGAAGGCGTGGATCCTCGGTGGAGCTCCGCGTGCCGACCGGCACGCAGGTCCGCGACACGGCGAGCGGGGAGTTGCTCGCGGACCTCGTCGAGCACTTCGCTCGCCTGGCCGTCGCGGGCGGCGGGCGGGGTGGGCGGGGCAATGCCCGCTTCACCTCGGCTGTGCGGCAGGCACCGCGCCTGGGGGAGCTCGGCGAACCGGGCGAGAAACGCCGCGTCGACCTCGAGCTCAAGTTGATCGCCGACATCGGCCTGGTCGGCCTCCCCAACGCCGGGAAGTCGACCCTCCTGGCGGCGCTGACCCGTGCCCGTCCCAAGATCGCCGATTACCCCTTCACCACCCTGCACCCCAACCTCGGTGTTGCCGAGCTCGAGGGTGGGCGCACCGTGGTGCTCGCAGACGTGCCCGGGCTGATCGCGGGAGCCCACCGCGGCGCCGGGCTGGGCCTCGACTTCCTCCGCCACCTGGAGCGGACCCGGGTGCTGATCCACGTCGTCGACGCATCCCAGGGGGTCGAGGCCGCGCGACGCGCGCTGGCTCAGGTCACCTCGGAGCTGGACGCCTTCAGCCCCGGCCTGGCCGCGCGACCGGCGGTGGTGGCGCTCAACAAGGTGGACGTCCCCGAGGGTCGCGCCGCCGCCGAGGCGCTGACCGGCGGCTTGGCCGGCGCCCACGCGATCGCGGCGGCGACCGGGGAGGGATGTCGCGACCTCCTGCGGGCAGCGGCGACGGCCGCGTTCGCGGCCCGGGTCCGCACCGCGGTGCCGGCTGAGGCGGCCGCGGTGGGCGGGATGGCCCAGCCGGGTGGCGGCCACCGGGTCTATCGACGCCAGCCGTCCCGGCTGGCCGACATCACCGTGGAGCGCGAGGACGGCGCCTTCCGGGTGCGCGGAGCGGCGGTCGAACGCGCCGTGGCGATGACCGACCTCGACAGCGAGGAGGCGGTCGGCCACCTCCAGCGACGGCTGCGCGGTGCCGGCATCGACGACGCCCTCGCCGCCGCCGGCTGCGCCGAGGGTGACACGGTGCGGATCGGCCCCGCGGAGTTCACCTTTCTCCAGGACTCCGGGACATGAGCTCCGAGGCGGTGGCGGCGGTGCTCGGCGGCACCTTCGACCCGTTCCATCGCGGCCATCTCGCCGTCGTCGACCAGGTTCACGACCGGCTGGGGGACGAGGTGTGGGTGGTACCGGCCCGGCTGCCGCCGCACCGGCGTCCCGCGGTGGCGCCGCCCGAGCAACGGCTGGCGTTGGCGCGGGCCGCGACCGCGGGGCGCCCGTGGGTGCGCGTCCTCGACATCGAGATGCGCCGGGCCGGTCCCTCCTACACCATCGACACGATGGAGGAGCTGGGTAGGCTGCACCCTGCCACCGAGCTCTGGGTGGTGTTGGGTGCCGACATCGCCGCCGCCGTCAGCGGCTGGCACCGCCACGGCGAGCTTCTCGCCGGCGGCAGGTTCCTGGTGGTGAACCGCAGCGGCGGCCCGGTGCTGACCCCGCCCGAGCTCAAGCGGCTCGGCTTTCCCGCCGACCGCACCCGTCTGCTGCGCATCGACTCGCCGGCGGTGAGCGCCTCCGAGGTGCGGCGCCGTGCCGCGGTCGGCGCCCCGCTCGACGACCTCGTTCCCGCGCCGGTCGCCGAGCTCATCTCCGCCACCGGCGTCTACCGCAGCCCGATGTGATAATGGGCTGCGCATGACGCCCCTGCAGCTGGCCGAGCTGATCGCCATGGCCGCCGCCGACAAGAGGGCGCGTGAGGTCGCCACCATCGATGTCCGTGGCAAGACCACCGTCGCCGACTTCTTCGTCATCTGCGAGGGTGACACCGACCGGCAGGTTCGTGCCATCGTTGACAATATCGAGGACGTCTGTCGGGAGAGCGGGATCCGTCCGCTCAACGTCGCCGGGGTGCGCGACGCCTCATGGGCGTGTCTCGATTTCGACTCGGTGATCGCCCATGTCTTCCTCCCCGGTGAGCGCATCTTCTACGACCTCGAGGGGCTCTGGGCCGAGGCGCGCCGCCGGCGGCGCAATGTCGGCTGAGCAACGGCGGCCGCCGCCTGCCCGCTGACGGCAGGGGGACCGGCGTCGTACCCTTCGGCAGGCAAGGGAGGCCCTGAGAAAGGACCTCCCCCGGTTGGAGGGGAAGAACAGGGGGAAGTCCCCGGCCGGGGCTGCCGCGATCGGCGCCCGCACGGCGGTGGTGACGGCCCCCTGTATAGCAGCGTACAACGCACTGTGTCAAGTTGCGTCATGAGGCTGGCTGTCAGCCGTTGAGCACCCCCGGCTGCGCGCTCGGCGGCTGGCTGAGCACCGAGGCGAGGTGCTGTCCGGCGATGCCCAGCGCGATCACGGCGGCGACCACCGCGGCGGCGAGGACCGCCTGTTCGATGCGTCGCAGAGCGCGTCCGCCGACGTCGCGGCGAGGGGCCAGCAGCAGTCCCAGCGCTGCGCCGGCGAGGAAGCCGCCGACGTGCACGTAGTTGTTGACGTGGGGGAAGACGAAACCGAAGACGAGGTTGAGGGCGGCGATGGTGATCGCGTACTGGCGGATCGAGGCGGTCACCCCAACCGGGACGTCCCGTCCCTGGACGCGGCCGAGCATCACCAGCATGCCGATCAGTCCGAAGACCCCACCCGACGCGCCGATGGCGGCGATGTCGGCGTGCGCCGACGACACGCCGACCACCGTGCAGGCAACCCAGAAGGCGCTGCCCAGACCAGCGGTGAGCACGAAGGTGCCGAGCAGGACCAGGCGACCATAGAGCTGCTCGACCAGCCGGCCGATGAAGAAGAGCGCGAAGCCGTTGCCGAGGATGTGGTAGGCGCTGCGGTCGTCGTGCAGGAAGGCACTGCTCAGGTACCGCCACCAGTCGTGCGCGGCGGCTCCGCTGTTCGCCAGGGCGCCGAAGTCGAACAGCGGGCTGCGCCCGGGCGCCTCGCGCGCGATCACGTCTCCCCGCAGCGTCTGCTCGACGATCCAGATGCCGACGAGCAGAGCGATCAGCCCATAGGTGACCAGGGGCGCGCTGATCATGGCGCGACGCGTGGGCTGGGCGTATCCGCCGGCGACCACCTGACGCTCGGCCAGATCGACCTGGGCAAGGGTCGGCACCGGTCGCCCCTCGCGCACCGCCCGCAGGTGGGCGCGCAGCTCTCCGAGCCCGGGGAGCCCGGGGGGCAGCGGAGTGAGTGCCTGCGCACCGCCGTCAGGGTCGAGGGCGACGGCACCGACGCTGACGGCGGGACTGCCGGCGAGCTCCGGCTGGATGCGCGGCGGCGGCCCCAGGGCGACGAGCAGCACGTCGCAGCGCTCGGCACCCTGGACGGCGAGACGCTCACCGGCCCACTGCTCGGCCACCCGCAGGCGTTGCTCCAGGTCGCGCGCGGCCGCGTCGGGGTCGGCCGGAGGTTCGTAGAAGCCCACGAAGGCACCGCGCCGTCCCGTCCATGCGGCGGCGCCGAGCAGGTATTGACCGGAGAGTGGGCCGAGACGTCCGTCGCGGTCGTCGGTCAGGCGCAGCCGGTAGCGGGTGACCAGGTCGAATGCCACCGCCAGCACGAGCGGTGGCGGCCCCGGGGGCAGTTCCTCCCCTGGCGGGGCCGTCTGTGACATCTGCGGCCAGTCTAGCGACGGGCGGAGCGCCGCCCGGCGGCCGCGGTCAGCGGTGCGCTGGCCGAGTCGGGATCGGACGCGGCGTGGGCGGCGGTGTCGGCGCCGGCTTGGGCGGCAGGGGCGGTGGGGGCGGCTGCGGCGCCGCCGATGGCGTCGGCGAGGGCGCGCGTGCCGGCGGTGTGGTCCCGATATAGGTGCACTGCCGGTTGGGATCGGCAGCGGGAGCGTAGTAGAAGCAGGAGCTGCCGCTTCCCGACGTCCCCCTCAGGAAGAAGTTGGCGTCGTCGCTGCCGCCTTCACCGATGATGTCGCTGGGCTTCTGATACCAGTCCTTCGGCGTCCCCGCGAGGGCGTGGCTCATGTAGTCGTTCCAGATCGGCGCCGCGCCGGTGATGCCGGTCGAACCCTCGAGGTGGCCGCAGTGGTCGTTCTTGGGCTGCAGGCCGAAACGGCGCAGATCCTGCGGGCTCCATGGCTGATCGATGCTCTCGCCGCGGCCGAGGCGCGCCGCCACGACCTTGCTGTCCTCGGGCCGCAGGCAGGAGAGGTCGGGGTTTCCCACCCAGACGGTGCTGACCAGTTGGGGTGTCCAGCCCACCGTCCAGTTGGCGGAGAAGAACTCGGTGGTTCCGGTCTTGGCGCTCACCCGCCGGTCGGACAGCGTCAGCTTGCTGTGATAGCCGAACTCCATCTGACGGTTGCCGTCGTTGCTGGTGATCTCGTTGATGATGAAGGCGACGCCGGCGTCGACCACCCGCCGTCCCGTGGCGGCGGCGTCGTGGGAATAGAGGGTCCGTCCGGTGCTCCGCTGGACCACCCGCAGCACCGGGGCCGGGTCATGCTGGACACCGAGATTGGCGACGGTGCTGACGCCGTCGGCCATCTCCAGCGGGCTGATGCCGTGACTCAGGCCGCCCAGGGTCGCGGCGTAGCTCAGCGGCCCCGGACGGTTGCCGGGCGCGGCCAGCGACCGCAGTCCCGACGCGATCTCGACGTCGGTGATCAGGGGGATGCCGACACGCGCCTCCACCTTGACCGCGGGAATGTTGAGCGAGTTGCCCAGGCACTTGGCGAGGGTGCAGACGCCGTGCAGCCTCCCGTCATAGTTGTGGGGCGAGTAGCCGGTGGTCGAACCGTCCTTGAGGGTGATGTAGGAGTCTTCGACCGGGCTGGTCATCGTGTATAGCCGTGAGGCGATCGCGCTGGTGTAGGTGAAGAGCTTGATCGTCGACCCCGGCTGCAGCGGCCGGGTGGCCATGTTGAGCTGGCCGAATCCGGGATCGCTGTAGTTGGCGGTGCCGACCATCGCCAGGACCTCGCCGCTCCGTGGATCCATGCTGACCATCGCACCGTCGTGTGCGTTGAAGGTCTTGGCGATGCCAGCAACGCCGTCCTGCAGTGCCCGCTCGGCGAGGTGCTGCTTGCCGAGGTCGAGCGAGCTGATGATCGTCATGCCGCCGCTCTCGACCGTGCTGGCGCCGAACTTCGCGGCCAGCTGCGGGGTGAGGGTCTTGTCGAGATAGTTGCGCAGGTAGTCGACGAAGTCGGGGGCGTTCGCCGGCTCGGACTCGTACCACGGATGAAAGGCGAGGGGCTCGGTGTAGGCGGCGTCCGCGATCAACTGGGTGATGTCACCGTTGTTGACCATCGCCTGCAGCACGACGTGCTGCCGCTGCTTGGCCAGCGGGTTCACCGTGGCACCGGGATCGTGGTTGAGAGGGTTGTAGATGGTCGGCGCGTTGGGGATGCCGGCCAGCATCGAGGCCTCTGCGAGGTTGAGATCGTGGGCGCCCTTGTGGAAGTAGAGCTCCGCGGCGCTCTCGATCCCGACGGCGTGGTTTCCGAAGGAGATGCGGTTGAGATACATCTCCAGGATCTGGTCCTTCGAGAAGTTGCTCTCGATGTCGGCGCCCAGGATGAACTGCTTGACCTTGCGGGTGTACGACTGCTGACAGTCGCTGCCGGTGCAGAGGAAGCTGATCTTGGCGAGCTGTTCGGTGATCGTCGAAGCGCCCTGGGTGGTGCCCTGGTGCCGGACGTTGCTCCACGCCGCCTTGACGATTCGTGGCAGATCCCAGGAGCCGTTCTCGTAGAAGTGGCGGTCCTCCACGTCGATGGTCGCCAGCCGCACCCAGCGGGACATGGACTTCAAGTCGATGTGCTGATGGCGGTAGTCGGGGTTGTGGAGGACGGCCAGCAGGGTGGTGCCGTCGCGGGCATAGACCGGGGAGTCGGAGACCGGCTCCATGGCGGCGATGGTGGCGGTGCTGGGCAGGTCGCTCTTCAGGCTCTGGTACTCGGCGAAGACCACCGCCGCGCCGGCCACCAGGAGCAGGGAGACGATCGCCAGCACCACCAGGGTGATGCGCACACCCCGACGATGGGTGAGGACACCCTGACGGCTGCGGCGGCCGTGCAGGCTGCTGCGGCGCCGCCTGCCGTTGGCGGTGGTGGCACGACCGATCGGTCGAGACGTGGAACGCTGGCTCATGAGATGTGGCCGGCGGGTGCCGGCGGGCCGTGACCGTGCAACGGCGGCGGTCGGGGGCCGTTACGGGTCAGTGCGGTCGGAGAACGACGGCCAGACCGTAGAGGCCGGCCACCACCAGCAGCATAGCGGCGCCGACCAGCACCAGGCCGATCCCCTCCTCGATCCAGAAGGGCCCGACCCGCCGCCGGCTGCGGGGCCCCTCGTCGATGGGGACTACGGACATTCCCGGGACGGTAGCACGGCGTCCGGGCCACCGACCCCGGGCCAGCAGGTCCAGGCTACCGTCCCATGCCGCGGTCGCGCCACGGCTGTATGACGGAAGCGTCGTCGCCTCGCCATATTCGACGGGGGGCTGAGAGACTGCCTCCCGATGTCCGTCGACACCATGTCTCCGCCGGTCAGCACGCCCGCGCCCATCGCCTTTCCGCCGGTGCCCCGGACCATCGAGGACACCGGGCTCCCCTTCACCTTCATCGGCGACTTGGTTCTCAAGGTCCTCTACTTCAACGGGGGCATGCTGGGGCGCGACCTCGCCAACCACACCTGCCTGCCCTTCCCGCTGATCGAGTCGACCCTGAAGTTCCTGTCCGACGAGGGGTACTGCTCCTCGACCGGGATTCGCGCCCTCACCGACGACGGGCCGGTGACGGCGTCGATGCAGTGGCTGATCTCCTCCGCCGGACGTCAGCGGGCCCGCGAGCTGATCGACCTCAACCAGTACGCCGGGCCGGCCCCGGTGCCGATCGAGGTCTACAACGCCGTCGCCCACCACCAGGCGCGCTCGACGCTGGTGATCGACCGCCCTCGGTTGCGCGCCACCTTCTCCCACCTGGTGCTCCCGGACGAGCTGCTCGACCGCGTCGGTCCGGCGCTGCGCGCCCGCCAGGCGATCTTCATCTACGGCCCGCCCGGCAACGGCAAGACCACCCTCGCCGAGGCCTGCGCCTCACTGCTCGGAGCCCCCTTCTTCCTCCCCCGCGCCCTCTATGTGCACGGCGAGGTGGTCCGACTCTTCGACCCCATCCACCACCGGCCGGTCGAGGGCGAGCTGCCACCCCACGACCGCCGCTGGCAGCTGTCCGAGCGCCCGGTGGTCAAGGTCGGCGGCGAGCTGCGCAGCAGCATGCTCGACCTCGGCTTCGACACCACCCTCGGTTTCTACGAGGCGTCGCTGCAGCTCAAGGCCAACGGGGGCCTGTTCCTGGTCGACGACTTCGGCCGTCAGCAGCACCTCTCACCGCGCGACCTGCTCAATCGGCTGATCGTCCCGCTGGAGAAGGGGGTCGACTACCTCAACATCGCCCGTGCCGGCACCAGCGTCGCGGTGCCCTTCACCACCCTGCTCATCCTCTCGACGAATCTGCGCCCCCACGACCTCATCGACGAGGCCTTCCTGCGCCGGGTGCGATTCAAGGTGCTGGTGCCCAATCCCACCGAGGACGAGTACAAGGAGATCTGGCAGCGCCTCTGCGAGCAACACAACGTCGAGTTCAGTGAAGCCGCCATCGACGACCTGGTGGCGCGCAACTACCGGCAGATGGGACGTGCTCTCCACGGTGTGCACCCCCGCGACCTGCTCAACCACATCGTCCACGCCTGCGGGTACGCGGGCAGGCCGGTGCAGCTGTCGCGCGAGATGCTCGACCTGGCGTGCGCCACCTACTTCGTCGACAGCTCCGCCGAGGACTGGTAGGCCGGCGGACCGCCAGACCTATACTGCCTGGGCCTCGCGGACTGGGCACCTCGGGGCGGTAGCTCAGCTGGGAGAGCGCTGCCCTCGCACGGCAGAGGTCAGGGGTTCGAATCCCCTCCGCTCCACGCCTGTCCCCTGAGGCTCGCTAGCGGTGGCTCTCGATGCGCTCGCCGAAGCTCGGCTCGGGCGCCGGGCTCACCGGCCACGGCCTCTCCCACCACCGCGGCGGCTCGCTGCGCCGCAGCCCGAGGCCCACCAGGACACCGCCCACGAACGTCGCCATCCATGTCGCCAGGATCATCGCCATCGGTGCATTCACTCCCGCGCCCCCTCTCGCGGTCAGCCCTTGATGCCCGCCGCGAACACCATGAGCGTAATCGATGGGGCCGATGGCGGCAATCGGGCCGATCTCGACAGGGCCCTGCGAGCCATGCCATCCTCGCCGGAGCGGCCATCCCCGCGGGCCGCCAGGAGGAGCGTGATGTCCAACCTCGTGCTCTCCCGCGAGGTCTACTGCCCCCTCGACCAGACGTTTGCGTACCACACCGATCTGACCCGTGCGCCCCAGTGGTGGCCCAATCTCATGGAGATGTCGCCGGTCGAGGGCGGTGGCGGCCCTGCCGCGGTGGGTGACCGTTACCGCTGGAGCTACAACATGCTGGGACGCACCTTCAGCGGTGAGATCGTGGTCACCGATGCGGTGCCGGGTGAGCGATTCGCCTTCGAGACCACCGGTGGCATCCACGCCACCTTTCGCAACGAGTACCGGGCGACCGCCAGGACCCGCACCCGGATCACCGCCTTCATCAACTACGAGGTTCCGGGCATCCTCGGCAAGGCCCTCGACAAGCTCTTCGTCGAACGGCGCAACGCCGCCGACGCCGAGCACGCGATGGACCAGCTCAAGCTGCATCTCGAGGCGGAGGTGATGGCGCGGATCGATTCCGGAGTGGTCTGAACAGCCCAGCAGCAGCTGAGCTCAATCACCCAGCCGCGCCCGCCCGCGTGGCTATACTCCCGGCGGCATGACCCCCACGCCGCTGTCGCTGGCGCTCTTCTGGGTGGCGGTGGGTTGCTACACCGCGGCCCTGCTCGGATTCGTGCTGTACCTGCCGATCCGGCGCCGGCTGCTCGCCGACGCCGCGCTGGCGGCGGTGCTGCTCGGCTGGCCGTTCCATGGCGCGTCGATCGTCACCCGGGCCCTCGAGGCGGGCCACTGGCCACTCGGCAACATGTACGAGTACAGCACCGCCATCGCCTTCGTCATCGTCACCACCTTTGCCGTCCTCGCCCTGCGGGCGCGCCTGCGTCTCGCCGGCATCCCGGCGATGGTGGGGGCGGTGGCGCTGATGGGGGTGGCCTACATGCTGTACGTGCCACCGGGCCAGCTGGTGCCGGCGCTGCACAGTTACTGGCTCACCATCCACGTCACCGCGATGGCGTCGTCCTCCGGAATCCTCGTCTTCTCCTTCGTCTTCGGGATGTTCTACCTGGCTCGTCGCTGGGCCGATGAGCGCCTGCTCGCCGGCGGCACCGGCCAGGGCGGGTCGCGGGTCGCGGTGATGGCGACCACCAGCCAGGGAACGCCGATCTCGGTCGGCGGCGGAGCCACCGGCGGCTCCCCTCCGCTCGCCCTTGCCCGCACCGTCACCCGGGTGCTGCCCCCGGCGCGGGTGCTGGACGAGCTGAGCTACCGCTTCGTGATGCTCGGTTTTCCGATCTGGTCGTTCGGGGTCATCTGCGGCGCCATCTGGGGCGAGCACGCCTGGGGACGGTACTGGGGCTGGGATCCCAAGGAGACCTTCGCCTTCATCACCTGGGTGATCTTCGCCATCTACCTGCATGCTCGCGTCACCTACGGATGGCGGGAGAAGCGGGCGGCGATGATCACCGCGGCGGGCTTCGTCTCCATCCTGTTCACCCTCTACGCCGTCAACCTCTGGATCGCCGGACTGCATTCGTACGCCCGGGCATGAACCGGTCGGGCCGCGCCGGCCCGCGGGTGCCGGTGCTGCTCGGCGCGGCGATGATCGCGCTGCTCTGCGGCTGCGGACTGCAGAGCGAGACGGCGGGATGCGGGACGGGCGCCGGGCAGGAGGCGCCGCCATTGCGGGGAGAGACGCTGCAGGGTGGCCGCTTCGATCTGGCAGCGCAACACGGTCATCCGGCGGTGGTCAACTTCTGGGCCTCCTGGTGCGGTCCCTGCCGGGTCGAGCAGCCACACCTCAACGCACTGGCCCAGCGCTACCGCGGCCGGGCGGTCTTCGTGGGCGTCGACATCCGCGACGACCGGGCAGCCGCCGGCGGGTACCTGCGCGACCAGGCGGTGGCGTATCCCAGCCTCTTCGACCCCGAGTCGCAGCAGGCGGCCGGCTACAACGTCTCCGCCCCACCAACCACCGTGGTCGTCGACGCCTCGGGGCGGGTGGTGCAGTGTCTGCTCGGCAACCCCGGCGACACCGAGCTGACCGCGGTCCTCGACCGCCTGCTGCCCGGCTAGTGGTGACCCCGCGCCGGCTATCCTCGACGCTGCCAGCGCGTCTTCTTGAGCATCTTCTTGTGCTTGTGCTTGCGCATCTTCTTGCGCCGCTTCTTGATGACCGAGCCCACGGGGTCTCCTGCGTCTGGCTGGCGTCGGGTGCAATCGGTGCCGCCCTGGGCTCACATCGCCCGGCAACTCGACCCGCTGCGCTCGTCGCGAGGATCTGAGCTCAGCGAGCGCGGACTATACCGCACCCGGCCCGCCGTCGCCTCAGCCGGTCGGCGACCCTGCTGCATAGGCCTGGCGCAGCTTGGCGGTGGTGGCCTCGAGGTGCTCCGGGAGCACCTTGACGTCGGCCAGCACCGGCATGAAGTTGGTGTCGCCCTCCCAGCGGGGAACGACGTGCAGATGGACGTGGTCGGTGATGCCTGCCCCCGCGGCGTGACCGTGGTTGATCCCGAGGTTGAAGCCGTCCGGAGCGAGGGCGCTGCTCAGCGCCCGCACTGCCCGCTGGGTGGCGCGGAAGAGCTCGGTCCCCTCGACGTCGTCGAGCGCGAGGATGTCAGGAAGGTGTCGCAGGGGCACCACCATCAGGTGCCCACTGCTGTAGGGGAAGCGATTGAGCACCGTGAAAGTGCATTCGGCTCGCTCCACCACGTGGATCGACTGCTCGTCGTCGCCGGCGGCGATGGCACAGAGTACACAGCCTTTCGCGGGCGTCGTGTCGCCGACGTATGCCATCCGCCACGGGGCCCACAGCTGTCGCACATCGCGAGGATACAAGGGCGTCGAGCCCCGTCCGTGTGAGCTCGGCATTCGGTCGCCGTCGGCTAGGATACCGGCGGGGCCATAGCTCAGCTGGGAGAGCGCTTGCATGGCATGCAAGAGGTCGGGGGTTCGAGCCCCCCTGGCTCCACCAGCAGGCCCCTTTCCGCATCGCTGAGGCGCCGGCTGCGCAGGCACACCTCCGGGGCTTTGTGTCAGCTGTCTGCCGACGCGCTCAGCCCAGACAGGTGGGGGCGACTGTGCTGTTTGCTGTTGGGCCGCGCTTTCCCTGACAATGGGCGGCGCGCCCGGTTCGCGTCGTACGTGGAGCCACGGGTGTCTGCGTCCGCCGAGGGGTATGGCCATGTCCCGGTCCGCTCGAATCGCGTCGATCAGCCGTGTCGGTCACGATGGCCGGGGCGCGCAGCTGGCGGAGGTCGCCGACCGCATGGTCCGGCAGATCGAGGACCTGGTGTCGGAGCTGGCGACACTGCGGGCCGAGAACGGCGTGCTGCGCACCGAGGTCCGCGAGGCGGTGTCGATGATGGAGCGTGTCAGCTCCTCGCTGGCGGGTCGCCGGCCGGGCCCGGCCAAGGTGGGCGGGCGTCCTGCATCCGGCAATGGCCGTCGCGCCGGGCGCGGTCGCGCCCGGGGCCGGGCCACTCCCGCAGGCGTCACCGTCGACGTGGTGAAGGCGGTCCTGGCCAAGCTCGGTGAGGCCACCGCGGCGGAGGTCGCCGCCGAGATCACCCGCGCCGGCGCACCGGTGTCGGGCCGGGCGGTGCGGTTCCTCGCCGAACGGGCAGGGGCGCAGACCAGCGTCGGCCAGGACGGGCAGCGCCGCTACCGCCTCGGCTGACCCGAGCTCTCCGCGGGGGCACCTGCGGCAACACCTCCCCGCGCGCGCGGCGGCTGTCGGTTTGCGCGGGCGGGCCCCTTGATCCAGGGCTGATCCCCGGCTACCCTACGCAGCAGGATGTTCGTCGATGACGATACACTGCTGAGTAGGACCAGGCGACGGGCCCTCTGGGGGCTTCCGGTGGTGCTCGCTCTGGGCCTCATCACCGTTGGCGGCTGGCTGACGTGGCACGCCCTGCGGCTGGCGCCCGACGTCGCCGGCCGTCCCGTCCCGCTCAGCAACGCGCTCGACCCACCGGCACCCGCCGAGGCGTTGATCTTCGTCAGCGGGGCGGTGGCCGACCCGGGCATGTACCGGCTCCCCGCCGGCGCCCGGATCGCCGATGCCATCGCCGCCGCCGGCGGCGTGACCGCGGACGCAGACCCCGGCCACCTGCCCAACCTGGCTGCGCGCATCCACGACGGGCGCCAGGTCAACGTCCCATTCCGTCGCAGCCGCACCGGAGGAACCGCCGCCCAACTGGACATCAACACCGCGACGCTCGAGGAGCTGAGCGCGGTGACGGGGATGCCGGCCGGGCTGCCCGAGGCCATCGTCGAGTATCGAGACAGGTGGGGTGGCTTCGTGTCGCTCACCGACCTGCGCACCGCGCTCGGCGTCGACAGCGCAACCGTGCAGGGGCTGCGGCAGTACCTGCGGGTCGCGCCGCCTCGGTGAGCCTGGGCGAGCGACTTCCCACCCCGGCAGGCGGGCTGGTTGTTCTCGCCGCTGCGGTGTTCACCGCCGCCGCCGCCGGCGCCGCGGTGCTTCCGGCAACGGTCGGCCTTGCCGCCGCTCTGATCCCCGTGGTTGCCGGCGCGGCGCTTTTGTCATCGGTTGTGCGTTCTCGGACGGCGGTCGCGTTGCTCATCGTCGTCGCCGCGGCTGCCACCGGGATCGCCCGTGGCGCGCTTGCAGCCAGCCCGCCGGCCGACCTCTCGAGAGTCACCGCGGGCGCCGTGGCCCTGTCGGGAACGGTGCACACCGTGCAGCCGGCGCGGATCGGCGACGAGGTCGTCGTCGACGTCGATAACCTCGCCGGCGCCGACGGCGAGCACGCGGTGCGCGGCGCGGTGCTGGTGCCCACTCGCGACCACGATCACGTGCAGATCGGCGACGGTGTGCGGGTGGCGGCGGCTGCCCTGCACGCGCCATCGGCGCGACGGCGCGGGGCGTTGGGTGCGGCGGTGCTGGCGCGACTCGGGGTCAGCGCCGAAGCGGTGTCGCCGACGGTGACCCCGGTGAACGGCGGCACCCCGGGCGCGCTGCCGGTCCGCTTGCTCGACGCGATCCGCGGGCGCGTCGCCGGTGCGGCGCATTCGATGCTCCCCGAGCCCATCGCCACGCTCCTCTCCGCGATCGCCTTCGGAGTCCGCGGTCCGCTGCCTCGAACCACAACCGTCGCGCTGCAGCGATCGGGGCTGATCCACCTGATCGCGGTCAGTGGATTGAAGGTCGCCATCGTTGCCGGGCTGGCGGCGCGCGCCGCCGGCATCTGGGCACTGCCGCGACGGAGCCGGCCCTTGCTGATCGCCGCCGTGGTCGGCGGCTATGTCGTGGTCGCCGGCGCCGGTCCGGCGGCGACGCGCAGCGCGGTGATGGCGATCACCGCGCTGGCGCTGCGAGAGGTCGGTCGCCGTCCGGCGGTGATTCCCCTGATGGCGGCGACCGCGGCGCTGATGGTGGCGGTCGACCCGAGCGTCGCCACCGAGACCGGCTTTCAGCTGAGCTTTCTTGGCACCCTGGGCATCGTTCTCGGTGCCGAGTCGCTGGCGCGGCGCATCCCCGGTCCCCGCCTTCTGGTGGAGCCGTTCGCGGTGACGGTGGCGGCCCAGGTCGCGACCATCCCGGTGACCGCTTCCGCATTCGGGTCGCTCTCGCTGGTCGGCCCCCTGGCCAACTCGATCACCCTGCCGCTGCTCCCGGTGCTGCTGATCACCGCCTGGTCGGGTGCGGTCCTGGCCGCGGTGGCCGGACCCCTGGCCTGGCTGCCGGTTCAGGCGGCGGGACTGCTGACCGGGTGGGTGGCGGCCGTCGCCAACTTCAGCGCATCGGTTCCCGGCGCGGCCTTCGACGTGGGTGGCTGGCCGCGGAGCTGGAGCTGGGCCGCCTTCGCCGGCGCCGTCGTCGGCAGCGCGGCCTGGGTGGCGGCTCTCCGGTCCCCGCCGCGGGCATCGCCGCCGGCGCGATCGCAGCTTCTCCCGCTCCCCCGGTTGCCGCTGTCAGGGTCGCGCCGCCGTGGCGTGGCCCTGGGCGCCGCCGCCACCGCCGCCTGCCTGGCGGGCGCCGCCGTCGTCGTGGCCGCGGGTCGGCCCGACGGGCGTCTCCATGTCGCCGTGCTCGACGTCGGCGGGGGCACCGCGGTGCTCGTCGACACCAGTGCCGGCGGGCGTGTTCTGGTCGATGCCGGCTCCGATCCCGACCGGCTGCAACAGGCCCTCGGGCCCCACTTCGCGCCGCTGTCCGGCGGCGTCGATCTGGTGGTGCTGACCGGCGGCGAGCGCACCGTGGTGGCGGGACTGGACGGCCTCAGCGGCCGTTACCTCCCCCAGCGCCTGATGCTGCCGGATGTCCCCCTCGGCAGCGGCGCGCGTGCCGCCGTCGATCGGCTGCGTGGTCGCGGCACCGATGTCGTGCCCGTCGCGGTGGACTCGCCGTGGACCTGGGGAGGCGCCGAATGGCGATGTCTGGCCCCGGCTCCGCCCGATGTCGACGGTCCCGCGCAACCGGTCTGCGCGTTGCAGGTGGTCGACGCCGGCACACCGGTGCTGATCGCAGGCGACCTCGCGCCTCTGGCGCAGGAGGAGCTGGCAGCTCTCCACTCCTCGACGCTGCGCAGCCGGCTGCTCGTGGCACCGGCGGGCGGCGCCCTGGCACCTGCCCTGCTCGACGCGGTGCGGCCGCGGATGGTCGCCGTCCCGGGCCGGCTGCCGCGCGGACCGGTCGCCGGTTCCGGTCCGCCGATGCGCTCCACCGACAAGGCGGGCACCCTCACCTATGCCGGCGCAGCCGGCGAGCTGGCTGCGCAATGACCGCGGAGGTGGGTGCGAAATGACGGCGGCTGCAATAATCCCGCCGATGACGTCGACGGGCGGCGACACGCTCCTCGCGGCGCTGCGCCGTCACTTCGGCCACCATGACTTCCGCACCGGTCAGCGTGAGGTGGTCGAGGCGGTGGTGGCCGGCCGCGACACCGTGGTGGTGATGCCCACCGGCGGTGGCAAATCGCTGTGCTATCAGCTGCCCGCGCTGCTCTCTCCCGGCACCACGGTGGTGATCTCGCCGCTGATCGCCCTGATGCAGGACCAGGTGCTGGCGCTGCGTGCCCGCGGCATCGCCGCCGCCGCCCTCCACTCCAACCTCGATGGTGGCGAGCAGCGTCGCGCCCAGCTCGCCTACCGCCAGGGCGGCCTGAGCCTGCTCTATGTCGCCCCCGAACGTCTGGTGCGCCCCGACTTTCAGACGATGCTGGCAGAATCTCGACCGCCGCGGCTGGTGGTCGACGAGGCCCACTGCATCTCGGAGTGGGGACACGACTTCCGTCGCGACTACCTTCGCATCGGCGAGGTCGCGGCGGCCCTGGAACCGGTGCAGCTGGTCGCCTGCACTGCCACCGCCACCCCAGAGGTCCGGCAGGACGTGGTGGCGCGCCTGGGCATGCGTGAGCCGGTCGCCTACGTGCACGGCTTCGCCCGCCCCAACCTCCACCTGGCGGCGCTGCGGGTGCGCAGCGAGGCGGAGAAGCTCGCTCGCCTCGACGAGGTGATCGATCCCGCCGGCGGCCACGCCATCGTCTACGCCGGCACCCGGGCCCGGGCGGCCGCCCTGGCGGCCCGGCTCGGCGCCCGGTTCCCCACCATGCTCTACCACGGCGATCTGGCCGCCCGGGAGCGAGTGCGCGCCCAGGCTGACTTCGGCTCCGGACGGGTGCGGGTGGCGGTGACCACCAGCGCCTTCGGCATGGGGGTGGATGTGCCGACGGTGCGCCAGGTGATCCACGTCGCCCTGCCGTCGTCGCTCGAGGAGTACTACCAGCAGGCGGGACGGGCCGGGCGCGACGGGATGCCGGCAAGCTGTCTGATCATCCACGCCCCTGGGGATCGCCGTCTCCAGGAGTTCTTCATCGAGTCGGCGCATCCGCAACCTGCCGTCGTCGCCGGGGTGCACCGTTCGCTGCTGCTCTGCGGGCACGATCCGGGTGCGTGGCGCCTGGTGGCGCCGCGCGACCCGGCGGTGCAGACGCTCAGCGACGCCGGCGGCGACGCTGCTCGCGACCTCCTCCGCGATGCCGGCGCCATCGGTGCCGAGGGTCGCGTGGACAGCAGACCCGCCACCGTCGACCACGCCCGCGTCGCCGCCGTGCGCCGGCATGCCTATCACCGGCTCGAGCGTCTCATCGCCTATCTGCAGCCAAACGGCTGCCGTCATCGGCGCATCCAGGAGCACTTCGGCGAGGCGGTCATCGCGGCGGGGTGCGCCAGTGGATGCGATGTGTGCGCGGCGACGGACACGATGCCGGCCGAGGCGCCGGTCGAGGACCGGGTGGTCCTCCAGGCGCTGAGCGCCGTCGCCCGGCTCAACGACCGGCTGGGGACGGTGCGCATCGCCGGGGTGCTGACCGGCTCGCGGAGTCGCAGCGTCGTGTCCGTTCCCGGAGTGGTGGAGCTCGGTGTCTACGGTGCGCTGGCCGGGTGGCGCGAGAGCGACGTGGTCGAGCTGCTTCGTCGCCTGTTCGATGCCGGCGCGGTACGGCAGGGCGCACCCCCGTACGCCACGGTGGCGTTGACCGCGCTCGGGACGCAGGTGCTGCGTGGCGAGACTTGCCTGTCGATCGGCGATCCGCGCTCGGCGTCACGCGCGTCTCGACCCGGTGCCGCGGCCGCACCCGCAGCCCCGCTCAGCGAACCCGAGGTGGCGCGGTTCGAGCACCTCCGCGTTTGGCGCAGGAAGGAGGCGAGCCGGCGGGGGGTCCCCGCCTACGTCGTCCTCTCCGATCGCACGCTCACCGAGATCGCCCGGCGGCTTCCCGGAGACGAGGCCGGGCTGCTCACCGTGCCCGGGGTCGGTCCCGCCAAGCTTGCCCTGTACGGGGCGGCGTTGCTGCACCTCGTCGGCGAGCTGCGCGACAGGGCCGACGGACGCCCGGCGGCGGCTCCGGCGTGACCGCGCCTCCGGGCCTTCTCCTGATCCATGGCGAGGACCGCTTCAGCATCGACGGCGAGGCGCGGTCGTGGCTGGCGGCGGCGCGTTCGCAGTGCTCCAGCGAGCTCAACGTCGAGGTCTTCGACGCCCCGGCACGGCTCGACCAGGTGCGCCGCAGCCTCGGCGAGGTCCCGTTCCTCGACCCCGAGCGGTACGTGCTGATCCGCGACGCGCCGCAGCTAGGCGAACGCTCCCGCCGCGGCAGCGACGGTCCCGAGGTTCTCGCTGGCGCGATCGCGCAGCGCTCACCCACCACCAGCGTGTGCCTGGCCGCTCATCACCGCGTCGCCCCCGCGCACCCCGTGCTGCGCGCGGTGCGTGAGGGCGGCGGAGTGGTGGTGCAACGCGACGTGCTCCGCGGACGCGAGCTGCGGGCATGGTTGGAGCGGCGGCTCGTCGAGCGAGGCCTTCGGCTTCCCCGCACCGCCGTCGACCATCTGCTGCGGGTCGGCGGTGCCGACCTGGGCGTCCTCGAGGGGGAGGTGGAGAAGCTCGCCGCCTACGCGGCCGGTGGCGGCGCGCTCACGGCGGAGGCGGTGACGCGGCTGGCGGCCGGGGACGAGCAGGTGGCGATCTGGGAGGTGGTGGAGCGTCTGCTCTCGCCGCCGCCCGGACGGGGAGCGGCCGCCCTCGAGGGCCTGCTCGCCGACGGCGTCTCCAGCCAGTACCTGATCACCACTCTCGCCGGCCAGCTGCGTGACCTGCTCGTCGCCCAGGACCTGCTCGCCCAGAAGGGCGGAGGACCGGCGGCCTTGTCCCGGGACCTGGGGCTGCCGCCCTGGAGGGCGGAGCGGCTGGCGCGTCAGGCCGGGGCGGTCCCGACGGTGGTGGTGGAGGAGTGGCTGCGGACCCTGCAGCGGCTCGACGCCGACGTCAAGGGTGGCCGCGCCAACGACGCGGACGGCCTGGTCGGCTTCGGGCTTCGTGCCGCCCGATCCGTGGCCCGGCCGGGGGAGCCTGGCCGCCGCTGACGGCCCGACCGTCCCGCCTCACGCGAATCCGGCGACCGCCGGCCCGCGGGCTCAGCTCTTCTTCGTCCGGCTCCTGGTGGCGGTCTTGCGGGGCGCAGGTGCCTCGGTCTCGCCCGCCTTGGGCTTGGCGGTGGCGGTGCCCTTGGCGGCGGCGACCCGAGCCGCGGCTGCCTTGGCGGCGGGGGTGCTCGCGCTCTTCGCGGCGGGCTTGGCTGCCGCCTTGGCGCCGGTCTTCGCCCGGCCGGCTCCGGCGCGTGTCGTGCGTCCCTTGGCCCCGCCCGCTGCGGTGGCGCGGGCGGCGGTCTGCTCGGCGCCACCGGCGGCGCCCAGCAGCCGGTTGGCCATGATCACCAGCCGCGACTTGCGGCGGGCGGCGTTCTTGCGATGAAGGATCCCCTTCTCCGCGGCGCGATCGAGCGCGCTGATGGCGCTGCGCAGCCGCTCCTCGACGTCGACCTCGACGTCGGCGCCGAGCAATGCTCGCCGCGCCCCGGTGATCCTGGTGCGCACCGCGGAGCGGACGGCGCGGTTGCGGATGTGTTTGCGCTCGTTGGAGCGGATGCGCTTGCGCGCGGAACGGGTGTTGGCCACTGTGCTCCCGGAAATATGACAAGGCGCGAGCGCTGATCGCCCGACCGCAGGACCGCGGCAGTATAGCAGCGGCTCGAATTCGCCAAGCCGCGACCGGGGCCTGACCACCATCGCGTCCGGCGGCCGGCCGGGTACCGTCACCTCATGCTGGTGGTGCCTGCCTACGCGAAGGTCAACCTCGCCCTGGAGGTGCTGGGACGCGGTGCCGACGGCTGGCACGAGATCTCGACGGTGATCGTCGGCATCGACTGGCACGACCTGGTGGGCGTCACCCTCCGGCGGCGAGACGGTGTTCCGGTGCGCCTCCACCTGTGCGGCGAGGCGGCGACGGCGGTGCCGGCGGACGAGCACAACCTTGCCGCCCGCGCCGCCGCTGGCCTGCTGGAGACAACCGGCGGGGACGGTCCCGGCCTGGACGTCTGGCTGTGCAAGCGGATCCCCGCGGCTGCCGGACTGGGCGGAGGATCCGCCGATGCCGCCGCCGTGCTCCGGGCCGGAGGGGCGGCGCTGGCGGCGTCGGGACTGCCCGTCCCGCCCGCCAGGCTGATGGAGACCGCCGCCTGTCTGGGCAGTGACGTGCCGGCGCTCCTCGCCGGAGGCGCGGTGCTCGCCCGGGGTCGAGGCACCCGCCTCGAGCGGCTGGGCGACGCCCCGCTTCATCTCGCGGTCGCGATGGCGGGGGAGTGCAGCACCGCCGGCGCCTACCGGGCTCTCGAGGACCGCGAGCGTCACGGCGACGGCCGGGTCGAGCGGCTGGTCGCCGCCCTCGGCTCCGGAGTCGCGCCCGTCGATGAGGACTGCGGCAGCGCCCTGGAAGCCGGTGCCCGCCGATCCTCGCCCTCGCTGGCGTCGTCGCTGGACCACCTCCGGTCCGCGGTCTCGCAGCGCCGGTGGCACCTGACCGGGAGCGGCGGGGCCGCCTTCGCGCTCGCCGCCGATGCCGCCGAGTGCGCCCGCCTGGCCGGCGCCGCGGCGAGCGCCGGCTTCCCCTCGCGCGCGTGCCGCACGGTGGCGGCGGAGAGTGCGCCCCCGTGAGTCCCGACCTGCGCCTGCGCAGCGCGGTGCTCGCCGGCAAGGCGGCGGCGACGGCGAGCCGCATGCTGCGCCGCGGCGGCGGCACCACCATCCCCGGGGACGTTGCCCTGGCCGTCGACCCGCGCGCGCTCGGCAAGCTGGCCGCCGGCCTCCCCGGCGGCGTGGTGCTGGTCACCGGTACCAACGGCAAGACGACCACGGCCGGCCTGATCACCACCGCCCTCCGGAGCAACGGCGAGCAGGTCCTCAACAACTCCAGCGGCGCCAACCTTCTCTTCGGGCTCTGCGCCGCCGCCGTCGCCGACGCCGATGGCGCCGGGCGGATGCGCTCGCGGCTCGCCGTCTTCGAGGTCGACGAGCTCTGGCTGGAGCAGGCGGTCGCCGAGCTGCGGCCGCGGGTGGTGGTGCTGCTCAACCTGCTGCGCGACCAGCTCGATCGCAGCGGCGAGCTGGAGACCACCGCGGCCCAGGTGGGACGGGCGCTGCGGCGACTTCCGCCGCATGCCGCGATCGTCGCCAACGTCGACGATCCGCTGGTCACCGCGCAATGCCTGGATCTGCCCGGGCTGGTTCCCGTCGGCATCGACGCCGACGACTTCCTGCTCCCGGGCCTGCCGCATGCCGCCGACGCGCGCGCCTGTCCCCGCTGCGGCACAGCCCTGCTCTTCGAGCGGGTGGTGCTCGCTCACTGCGGCACCTACGCGTGCCCCACCGGTGACTTCGTCCGGCCCCAGCCGGCCACCGCGGTCACCGCAATCGGCGCGCCCGCGATCGACGCGCTCCGCCTCCAGCTGTCCGACGGTGCGGTGGTCAGCGCGGCGGTCGGCGGCGTGTACAACGCCTACAACGTTCTCGCCGCCTACGCTGCCGTCCGGGCCCTCGGCATCGACCCCACCCGCGCCGCCGCCGGCATCGGTGGGTTCCGTCCCCGCTTCGGGCGCCAGGAGCGACTGCGCCTCTTCGGCCGCGAGATGCGATTTCTCCTGGCCAAGAACCCGGCGGGCTTCGACGAGGTGCTGCGCACCGCGGACGAGCTCGGTGACGCGGCCGCCTACCTGATCGCCATCAACGACCGCATCGCCGATGGTCGCGACGTCTCGTGGTTGTGGGACGTCGACTTCGAGCGGCTGGCACGCTCGCGCCGCCGGCCGAAGGTGGTCGCCGCCGGCTCGCGTGCTCACGACCTGGCGGTGCGGTTGAAGTACGCCGGCGTCGATCAGCAACGGGTGACGGTCGAGACCGATCCCGAGCGGGCGCTGCGCCGGCTCGCCACCACCGGAGATCCCGCCAGCGAGGCGGTGGTGGTGCCCACCTACACCGCGATGCTCGAGCTCCGCCGCGTCGCCGAGCGCAGCGGTGCGGCCAGCGCCTTCTGGTCGGAGCCGGTGGGGACCCCGTCATGAGCCGGCCCCTGCGCATCGGGCACCTCTACCCCGACGCCATGAACATCTACGGCGACGTCGGCAACGTCCGCACCCTGGTGCAGCGGGCCCGATGGCGCGGCATCGATGTCGAGGTGCTGGCCATCGGCCCCGGTCCGGCCGAGCTGGCCGAGTACGACCTGCTCTTCATGGGCGGCGGGCAGGACCGCGACCAGTCGCGCATCTTCGGCGACTTCACCGAGCACAAGGGCTCCGCCATGGAACACGCGCTCGAGGACGGCGTGGCAGTTCTGGCCGTTTGTGGCGGATATCAGCTGCTCGGAGAGAGCTACGTCGACGCCGACGGCCACGAGCTCACCGGCCTCGGGCTGCTCGACCTGCGCAGCAGCGCGGGCCATGACCGCTGGATCGGCAACGTGGTGATCGAGGCGGACGCCTCCCTGCAGCTGCAGCCGCGCACCGTGGTGGGCTTCGAGAACCACGGGGGACGCACCCGGCTGGGAGCCGGGCTCCACCCGCTCGGGCGGGTGGTCGTCGGTGGTGGCAACAACGGCGAGGATGGCGGCGAGGGGGTGGTGCGCGGACGGTTGATCGGCACCTACCTGCACGGCTCGCTGCTGCCCAAGAATCCGCACCTCGCCGACTGGCTGCTGGCGACGGCCCTAGCTCACCGCGACGCCGCCGGCCTCGTCGCCGCGCTCTCGCCGCTCGACGACTCGGTGGAGATGGCTGCGCATTCGCGGGCGCTGGAGCTGGCAATGGCGGAGCGCGGACGCAGAGCGGTGCCCCTGCGCGGCCGCGGTGCGCCCGCCGCTGACGGGCGGCGTGGTTGGCTGCCCTACAATCCGCACCCGTGACGGTCGTCGACGCCCGCGCCCCCGCATCGCCGCCGACCCCCGAGGAGTGCGAGCATCCGGCACCGGTGCGCGGGGTGATGGCGCACGAGTTCGCCACCTACCAGGGGGCGATGGGCCCTGAGGGCAAACGCCGCACCGTGACCCACTACGGGCCGGTGCTCGGGGGTCTTCCCATTGAGGCCTGGCACTGTGAGCTGTGCGGCCTGTTGCGACTCACCTTCCCCGATGGTCGCGTCGAGGAGCGTCGCCTGTTCCCCGGGCCGCAGCCGGGGTTGCTGGCGGTGCCCTCCGCCTACGATCCCGACGCCGTCGGCTATGGGATGCAGGCGCGCGTGTCGGGGCTCAGCGCGCCGGCGGAGCTGATGGCCGCGCTGCTCCCGCCGCCGGCGCCGGCGGGTCCCAACGTGATCGAGCGCGTCGCCGCAGCGCTTCCGCCGCTGGGCGCAGTCACGTGGGCGACGGTGATCCTGCTCGCGGCCACCTGCATCGGACTGCTGCTGGCCGGCTACCTGGCGGTCTACGACTATCAGACCTCGTCGGTGGAGGGACCGCTGGTCATCGCAGTCGGGTGCTGTTTCGCCGCCGCAGTGGGCGTCCAGATCCTCTCGGTGGTGCAGCGTCACTACTTCCCAATGCCGCCGCTTCGGCCAAGCGTCGCCGTGACCATGCGCGAGCGGCCGCGACTCGATCCGGCGACTCGCATCATGGTGGCGCTGATGGGACTGGTGGCGACCGGGCTGCTGCTCGCCGGCATTCTCGCGGTGTACACGTACTCGACCCCGGCGGCCGAACATCCCCTGGTGATCGGCATCATCGTCTGCTTCGGTGCCGCCATGGTGGTGAAGATCGTCGACGCCACCACGCGACACTTTCTGCGTTAGCCGGCGCTGTCCGGGGCGCGGCGAATGAACCCGTGTCGTTGACGCCTCCCCCCGACCAGGACATCGTCATCTTCGGCGTCTCCGGTGACCTCGCCGCGCGCAAGCTCTTGCCGGCCCTCTACAACCTCTCCGCCGAGGGGTTGCTGCCTCGCCAGGGCGACATCATCGGCGCCGCCCCGGTCGCCTGGTCGGACGACCAGCTGCGCGAGGGCGCGCGCAGCGCCATCAGCCAGTTCTCACGCACCGGGCTCGACGAGGCAGCCTTCACCGCGTTCGCCGCGCGGCTGCGCTTCGTCCGGCCCGGTGACGAGGGTGGCCTCGCGAGCCTTCGAGAGGCGCTGACGCGCCCGCGGCGGCTCATCTATCTGGCGGTGCCGCCCTCGGCGTTCACCAGCGTCATCGACGCGCTGCACGCGGCGGACCTGGCCGCGGGCACCTCGGTGATCATCGAGAAGCCGTTCGGACACGACCTGGAGTCGGCCCGCGCCCTGAACGCCGCGCTCCACGCGGTCTTCCCGGAGGAGCGCATCTTCCGCATCGATCACTACCTGGGCAAGGAGACGGTGCAGAACATCATGGTCCTCCGCTTCGGCAACACCGTGCTCGAGCGGGTGTGGAACCGCGACTGCGTCGCCCACGTCGAGATCACCGTCGCCGAGTCGCTCGGGGTCGAGCACCGCGGCGCCTTCTACGAGGAGACCGGCGCCATCCGCGACATCGTGCAGAACCACCTCTTCCAGCTCCTGGCGATGGTGGCGATGGACCCGCCGGTGGGCTTCGACGCACTGTCGCTGCGCAACGAGAAGATCAAGGTGCTACGGGCCGTCCGGCCTATCCGTCCCGACCAGGTGGTGCGGGGTCAGTACACCGCCGGTGAGATCGACGGCCAGCCGGTCCCCGGCTATCGCGAGGAGCCCGGGGTGTCCTCCGGTTCGACCACCGAGACCTACGCGGCGCTGCGCCTGCGGATCGACAGCTGGCGCTGGGCGCGGGTGCCGTTCACGCTGCGCACCGGCAAGCGGCTGCGGCAGCGGGACAGCCGGGTGGTGGTCGTTTTCCACGACGTGCCCCTGCATCTGTTCAGCGGCACCGGCATCGAGAGCATCGACCACAATCGGCTCGAGGTCCGGGTGCAGCCCGACGAGGGTATCGATCTCACCTTCGTCGCCAAGCGACCGGGCCCGGATCTCGAGACCCAGACGGTGAGCATGGACTTCAGCTACGGCGATTCGTTCAAGACCAGCCCTCCCGAGGCGTACGAGCGGCTGCTGCACGACGCGCTCTGCGCCGACCACACCCTGTTCATCCGTGAGGACGAGGTCGAACGGGGCTGGGAGATCGTCGAACCGATCCTGCGATCGCCGCCGGCTCCCGTCTTCTATCCGGCCGGCAGCTGGGGCCCGGCCGAGGCCGACGCGCTGGCGGTCCACGGTCGCTGGCACGACCCGTCCGGCACATGAGCGGAGCGCTGGTCGGAGTCGACCTCGGCGGCACGCTGATCCGCGCCGCGGTTGCCACCGGCGCCACCACTCACGGTCCCCTGGTCCGCCACCCCACCCCGGCGACCGGCGGTCCCGAGGCGGTGCTCGACGCGGTTGCCGCGGCGGTGCGCGAGGCCACCGGCGGCGAGACGCCGGGCGGAGTGGCCATCGGCATTCCCGGTCCGCTCGATCCCGCCACCGGGATGGTGTACACCGCTCCCAATCTCGCCGGCTGGCACGACGTCGCCGCCGGCGGGATGCTGCGGGAGCGCGTCGGCAGTGACATCGCGGTCCAGAACGACGCCAGGCTGGCGGGGTTTGCGGAGTGGACCGCGGGCGCTGGACGCGGGACCCGCCACTTCATCTTCATGACCGCGAGCACCGGCATCGGCGGTGGCCTGGTGATCGGCGGCGAGCTGCACGCCGGAACTGCCGGGACCGCGGGCGAGTTGGGACACATGATCGCCGACCCCAACGGGCCCGGCTGCACGCAGGGCCATCGCGGCTGCCTCGAGGGGATCGCCTCGGGGACCGGCATGGTTCACCGGGCGCGTCTGCTGCTGGAGGGCGGAGCCACGTCGAGTCTCAGCGCGGTCCCCGCCGATGGCCTCGACGCCCGCGCTATCGAGGACCACGCCAACGCGGGGGACGCCCTGGCGCGGCAGCTGTTCGACGACGCCGGCCGCGCCCTGGGGTTGGCGATCGGCGGCCTGATCAACGAGCTCAGCCCGGAGGTCGTCGCCATCGGCGGCGGGCTCAGCCAGGCCGGTGACCTGCTCTTCGCACCACTGCTCGCCGCGGTGCCGGACATGGCCTTCGCGGTACCACTGTCGCGCTGCCGCATCGTGCCGGCACAGCTCGGCACCGACGCCGGGATGGTCGGCGCCATCGCCTGGGCGGGGCGCTGCTTCGGACCGCCGCCAACGGCGGCGTCACCGCCGTGACCGGTGCCCGCGGACCTGTACCCTGCGGCGGTTGAAGATCCACGACCTCACCACGCCGGCGCTGGTGGTGGACGCAGACGCACTCGAGCACAACCTGCGGGTGATGGCGGAAGCGCTGCCAGGACCGCGTCTGCGCCCCCATGTCAAGGCGCACAAGTGCACCGCGCTCGCCGCTCGCCAGGCAGCCTTGGGTCACCGTGGCTTCACCTGCGCCACCATCCGCGAGGTCGAGGGCATGGCCGCCGCCGGCCTGGGAGACGATCTGCTCCTCGCCAACGAGGTGCTCGACGCGCGCCGGCTCGGCGCCGTCGCCGGCCGGGTGACGGTGGCGGTGGACTCCGAGGCCACCATCGCCGCCGCGCTGAGCGGTGGCGTTGGCGAGGTGGTGATCGACGTCAATGTCGGCCTGCCGCGCTGCGGGTGCCCGCCCGAGGAGGCGGGGCGGCTGGCCGAGCTGGCGCGCATCAGCGGGCTGAACGTTCGCGGGGTGATGGGATACGAGGGTCACGTCGTGGGACTCGAGGATCGCGTCAGGCGGGTGGAGATGACCGCCCAGTGCATGGAGCTGCTGCTGCAAGCCCATGGCGATGTCGGCGGCGAGCTCATCTCTGCGGGTGGCACCGGTACCTTCGACGTCAACACCTGGGCGAACGAGATCCAGGCGGGCTCGTACGCGCTGATGGACACCGCCTACGCGAAGCTCGACCTTCCCTTTCAGCCGGCGCTGCGCGCCGTCGCCACCGTGATCTCGGTGTCGCCGTCGGGGTATGCCGTGGCCGACTGCGGACTCAAGGCAATGGGGATGGACCACGGCAACCCGAGCATGGAAGCCGGCCACAACGTGTGGTTCCTGTCGGACGAGCACACCACCTTCGGACCCTCCTCGCCGGTCGCCATCGGCGACCGGGTCTCGATCCGTCCAGCCCATGTCGATCCAACCGTCGCGTACCACGAGAGGATGCACCTGGTCCGCGGCGACGAGGTGGTGGAGACGTGGCCGGTCGACCTGAGGGGATGGTGAGGATGGCGGTGGCGATGCGACCGCGGTGGAGCAACTGGGCGGGAACCTATGCCTGCGAACCGGTGAGCATCGAATCCCCCGCCAGCGAGGATGAGATCGTCGCCGTCGTCAACGCCGCACGGGCTGCCGGTCAGCGGGTCAAGGTGGCGGGCGTCGGGCACTCCTTCACCGACATCGCCTGCACCGACGGCCGCATGATCCGGCTCGATCGGTACGATCGGGTGCTCGACGTCGACACCGCCGCCGCGACCGCGACGGTGCAGGCGGGGATCACCATCGAGAAGCTGGGGGTCGAGCTGGCCCGCCACGGGCTCGCCCAGGAGAACGCGGGCGACATCGCCTACCAGTCGATCGCGGGAGCGATCTCGACCGCCACCCACGGCACCGGGGCGACGCTGGGCAACATCGCCACCCAGATTGTCGGGCTCTCGATGGTGCTCGCCGACGGCAGCCTGCTGACCTGTTCGGCGGACACCGATCCCGACCTGCTGGCGGCCTGCCGGGTCGGCCTCGGGGCACTGGGGGTGATCTCGACCGTCACCCTGCGCTGCCTGCCGCTCTTCAACCTTCATTCCGTCGAGCAGCCGCGCGACCTCGACGAGGTGCTCGAGCAGATCGACGCGCTGGTCGACGGCAACCGCCACTTCGAGTTCTTCTGGTTCCCCCACACCGATCGCGTGCAGTCGATCACCAACAACCCGACGGCCGAGCCGATCCGGACGCGAGGGCGGGCGAGCACCTACCTCAACGACATCCTGCTCGAGAACAGCGCCTTCGGCCTGGTCTGCCGGATCGGCCGTGCCCGCGAGCGGTGGATCCCCGCTCTCAACCGCTTCAGCGTGCGGCTGCTCAGCCGCAGCGAGGTGGTCGACACCAGCGCCCGGGTCTTCGCCAACCCGCGGCTGGTGCGGTTCTCGGAGATGGAGTACGCGATCCCTCGCGCCGCCGCGGTCGAGACCATCGGTGAGCTGCGAGCGATGATCGCGCGCCGCGAGCATCTCGTCGGCTTTCCGGTCGAGGTCCGCTTCGTCGCCGCCGACGACATCATGCTGAGCCCGGCGCACGGCCGCGACACCTGCTACATCGCGGTGCACATCTTTCAGGGGATGTCCTACGAGCCGTACTTCCGTGACGTCGAGGCGATCACGAGCGCCGTCGGAGGCCGTCCCCATTGGGGCAAGCTCCACTTCCAGAGCGCCGACACGCTTCGGCCCCGCTATCCGCGCTTCGACGACTTCCTCGCGGTGCGCAACCGGGTCGATCCCGAGCGGCGCTTCGGCAACGCCTACCTCGACCAGGTCCTCGGGCGCAGCTAGCGCCGCGAGGCGCGCCGCCGGCCCGCGCCAAGGAGGTGGCGCCGACCCCACAACCGGGCTGACGCCCGGCTACCGCATCACGACCCGATGTGGTCGGCGGGGATGGTGCCCATGCGGCCCGCCCGGAAGTCGTCGAGCGCCTGGGCGATCTCGGAGTCGCTGTTCATCACGAAGGGGCCGTACCAGGCCACCGGCTCGCGGATGGGGCGGCCGCCGAGGATCAGCACGTCGAGATTCGGTGCCCGACCCTCCTGCACGGCGTCGGCGCCGACGGTGATGGCATCGCCGTCGCCGAAGACGGCCAGCTGTCCCGTGCCGAAGGCACGCGCCGCGGCACCGACCGTTCCCCGTCCCGACAGCGCGTAGACCAGCGCGTTGAAATCGCGCGGCCAGGGAAGGTTGAGCCGCGCCCCGGGGCTGAGGGTCGCGTGCAGGAAGGTGATCGGTGTGTGGGTCCGGCCGGGCCCGGCGTTGCCGCCGGGGTCGCCGGCGATCACCCGCACCAGCGTGCCTCCGTCGTCAGAGGAGAGCAACGCGACCTGGCCGGCACGGATGTCCTGGTAGCGCGGGGCCACCCACTTCTCCGCGGCCGGAAGGTTGACCCACAGCTGGATGCCGTGGAACAGACCCCCGCTCATCACCAGCGCCTCTGGTGGCGTCTCGATGTGGAGGATGCCGGCGCCCGCCGTCATCCACTGCGTGTCACCGTTGGTGATCAGTCCGCCACCGCCCGTCGAGTCCTGGTGCTGGAAGGTGCCGTCGATCATGTAGGTGACGGTCTCGAACCCGCGGTGGGGATGCCATGGCGTGCCCTTGGGCTCACCGGGCGCGTACTCGACCTCGCCCATCTGATCCATGTGCACGAAGGGATCGAGGTAACTCTGGTTGACCCCGGCAAAGGCGCGGCGAACGGGAAAGCCCTCTCCCTCGACACCGCGCGGCGCGGTGGTCACCGCGAGCACCTCGCGCTGGCTGGTGGTGGTCGGGTCGGGGGCGGTGAGGCGCGGCAGCGCCAGCGGGTTGTCGACGGTCACAGCGGGCATCGGTGCGCTCCTGTCTCAGGCGTGTAGCTTGGCCCAGTACCGGAGCAGCGTCTCCTCCTCGGCCTTCTGCGCGACGCCGAGCCAGGCTCGCCACTCACGCTCGAACCCCTCGGGAGGAGCGAACAACGCCCGCCACTTCCACATCTCCTGGGGAATCTCTTCTCTGGTTGGTTCCATCTCCGTCGTCCGTAACCGGCGCCGGCGTCCTCGCCTGCCACCGTTGACAGTGTTCCTACCCTCGGGGCGTGCCAAACCAGCCTCGGGCGCGCGTCCGCACCGCGGTCGTCCGGTGCCGGGCCGGCCGGTCGGCCCGCCGGCCGAACGTTGCCTGGAGGTGGCCCTGTAGCATGGGTGGCGGACGTGGGCGGCGATCCCCCCAGACCTCTGCGCCGGCTCACCCAGGTACCCATCCATGCGCGTCGACTTCTTCTTCGACCCCGCCTGCCCCTGGTGCTGGATCACCTCGCGCTGGCTGGTGGAAGTCGCCCCCCAGCGTGACCTCGATCTCCACTTCCGGCCCTTCAGCCTGCTGCTCAAGAACGGCGACAACATCGATGAACGCTTCCGCGAGCCGCTGGCGCGGACCCACGCCACGCTCCGTCTGGCGACCGCGATCGCCGAGCGCCACGGCGACGAGGCGGTCGGGCAGCTCTACACCGCCCTCGGTGCGCGCATCCACCACGACAGGGTGCTGGACATCGACCTCGGTGACCTGCTCGAGCGGCTGGGCCTGGACCGCAGCCTGGCGCGGGCCGCCGACGACGCCGGTCGCGACAGCCTGATCCGCGCCGTCATGGACGAGGGGCTCGCGCTCGGCGGGGAGGACGTGGGCGTTCCGCTGATCACCTTCGACGGCCGGGCGGCGTTCTTCGGGCCAGTGATGGCCCCGGCACCGACCGGCGAGGAGGCGGTGCGGCTGTGGGACAGGCTGTCGGCGCTGGCGACCATGCCCGGGTTCTTCGAGCTGAAGCGGACCCGCGATGTCGGTCCCCTTTTCGGGCCGCGCCCGGAGGAGCCGGAGGTGGCCATCGTCGGCCGGCGGGTCAGGGAACCAGCGCCAGCGCCGCGGCGGCGGCCGGATCCAGGTCTGGCCGCAGCCGGTAGAAGGCCCAGATCCCGCGGCGGAAGCTGCTGACCAGCCCCGCCTCGCGGAGCCTGCCGAGGTGGTGGCTCACGGTCGGCTGGCTCAGCTCGAAGGCCGCGGTGAAGTCGCACACGCAGATCGGCTGGCTCGCCGCCTTGAGCATGTGCAGCATCTGGATGCGGGTTGGATCGGAGAGCGCCCGGTGCAGGGTCGCCAGCCGCTCGGCCTGGGGCTCGGGGATGGGGCGGGCCACCGGCTGGCAGCATCCCTTCATCCGGTCGCCGGAGAGGGTCGCTTCCGCAGCCGGGGCGGTGGTGGTCTGGGCCATCGCCACAGTGTACCCATTGACATCGATCTATGGGATGGGCTAGCCTGTTACATAGACGTTCTTCTATGAGGAGGTGCGACCGGATGTCCTGTGACTGCCCCTGCGGCTCCTGCCCGTGTCCGTGCGGCTGCTGACATGTCCCGTGTCCAGCTGGCCCTCAACGTCGGCGACCTCGACGCCGCGGTCGCCTTCTACCGCCGGCTCTTCAATGCCGAGCCGGCCAAGCTCCGCCCCGGGTATGCGAACTTCGCCATCGCCGAGCCACCGCTCAAGCTCGTGCTCATCGCCGGGGAGAGCGCTCCGGGAACCCTGAACCACCTCGGGGTGGAGGTCTCGTCGCCCGACGAGGTCGTCGCCCACACGCGGCGGCTCGCCGCGGCCGGAATGGCAACCGCGACCGAGGAGAGCGTGGATTGCTGCTACGCGAGGCAGGACAAGGTGTGGGTCGACGATCCCGACGGCGCCCCCTGGGAGATCTACACCGTGCTCGTGGATGTGGAGATGCCGGCGGGAGCGCTGCGCCCCGCCGACGCGTCCGCGGCGGACCGCGGCGGATCAGCGTCGTCGAGCGGGTGCTGCTGATCCGCGAGGTCGCCACCGACGTGGTCGTTCCGCACCGCGCTTCGGTGCTGGCCGGATGACGGACCGCCTGCCGCACGCCCTCTTCGTCTGCGTCCACAACGCCGGCCGGTCGCAGATGGCCCAGGCGTTCTGGGAGCAGCTCGGCGGTCAGGCGCGATCGGCAGGATCCGACCCGGCGGCCGAGGTGAACCGGGTGGTCGTCGACGCCATGGCCGAGCTCGGCATCGACATCTCCGGACGCACCACCCGGTGTCTCGAGAATGCCGATGGCGAGTGGGCCGAGGTGGTGGTCACCATGGGTTGTGGCGACGCCTGTCCGTACATCCCAGGCAAGCGGTACCTCGACTGGGAGCTCGAGGATCCGGCCGGCCGCAACCCCGACGCCATTCGCCGGCTCCGCGACGAGATCCGCCGCCGGATCGCCGACCTCGCCGCCGCCACGCCGCCGATCTCCACGGCTCCGTAGCAGGCAAGGCCCAGCCCGAGACCCACCAGGGCATCGGCGACGTAGTGCTCGCCGAGGTACACGACGCCGAAGGAGATGGTCAGCGGGTAGAGCATCCACAGCCAGGCGATCCGGCGCCGCTTCGAGCCTCCCACCACCGTGCAGGCGATCAGCATGGGGACGGCGACGTGCAGCGAGGGCATGGCGGCGTTGGGTTCGGGATCCGCGCCCGAATAGACCTGGCCGAAGCCAGCGACCTGCTGCAGGGACTCGACGACGATGCGGTGCACCGGCGGGAGCAGCCCGCTGCGTGCCGCCAGCCAGGGCGGCATCTCCGGAAACAGCAGGTAGATGAGGAAACCGGTGGTCATCAGGATCATGTAGGCGCTGACGAAGCGGCCGAAGCGCTCGCGGTGGCGAAGCCACAGCCACAGCCCCGCCGCCAGCGGAGCGCCGAAGTGGAAGAGGTACTCACCGGTCAGCACCGCGTTGAGGACCGGTACCAGGTGGCTGGTCCCGATGTGCGCCTGCAACCACGTCGTCGCCACCGCACCACCCAGCAGCGAGCGCTCCATCGCGATGGGTCCGATGGTGTGGACGCTCGCCGCCAGCGCAGCGCCCACCGAGGTGAGGTCTTCGAACATCACCGCCACGAACAGGAAGGGCAGCCAGTCCCAGACGAAGGGACGCGCCCTGCCGACCACGGCGAAGGCGACGATGCCGATGAGGATGACGTGCTCGGAGGTGAGGCCGACGCTGTGCGTTGCCATCAGGCCGATCGACAGGAAGGTGTAGACGACCATGGCCCCATAGACCACCGGGCGCCGCTGGAACGCCTGCAGTCGCGGCCGGCGCTGACGTCGCCGGACGCCGGGCCAGGGCGCGACCAGGGCGCTCATGGCGCCGGTGCGGCGACCGCGCTTGTGGTTGTCGGCAGATTGGCTGGAATCGCAGCCGTGCGGGTCGAGGCGATCAACGCGCGCAGGCCGCGGGCACCGGTGAGATGCATGCTCCGCCGCACCCCGAGGTAGGCGGCGACACCGCCCACGGTGGCGATCCCGGACAGCGCGAGGCGTTGCAGGATTGCGGCCGCCGCGGCGCTCGCCGGGTCGACACCGAGCAGGACCAGCACGCCGACGACGCTGGCCTCGTTGGCACCGACCCCGCCCGGCAGCAGGCTGATCGCGCCGCCGACGTACGAGACGGCCAGCACCATCGCCGCGCCCCACCAGCTCACCGATCCGACCCCCAGGCCGCGCAGGACGATGTAGATGCTCGCGGTGGCGACGATCACCCGGCCGAGGTCGAACGCCGACCCGGCGAGGACGTCGGGACGCCGCAGCAGCTGCCGCACCTCGCGTTGCAGCGCCTCGATCTGAGGGAGCAGGCGACGCAGGCCGGGCGTCAGCGATGAAGCGCGGTCCACAACCGCGAACACCCTCGGCACCGTCAGGATGACCAGGATCCCGGCGACCCCGGCCACGGTCGCGATCATCCAGCCGATGCCTCCGGGCAGGAGCGTCAGCCCCGGAGTCGCGGCCAGCACCAGCAGCAGGGTGAAGGTGAGCTCCTGCACGGTAACCGTCGCCGCGGTGGCACCGAACTCGACCCCCGACGACTCGCTGGCGAGCAGGGCGCGAGTGAGGTCGCCGAGTGGGAGCACCGCGGTGGTCGCCTGGCCGGCGAGGTTGATGAGCTCGGTGTCCCGGACCCGCTGGTGGACCCCGATGTCGCGCAGGAGAAGATGCCACCGCAGACCCTGGAGCGCGTAGAAGAGAATTCCCAGTGCCAGCAGAGGAACCACCAGCCGGCCGTCGAACCGGCTCATCGCACCGCCGACCGGGCGAGGATCGACGGCGAGCAGCAGACCTGCGATCGCACCCACAACCAGGGTGACCGGGATCGCGGCGCGAAATAATCGCCGGGCTGCAAACTCATGCTGACGTCCGTGGCGCCGAGCGCCGACGGCGGTGAACCGCCGGCCGGCGCCCGCCGCGATCACGGGCGGGCCTCTCCCGCCGATGGCGCAACCGGCTTGGCTTCGGGGTGCGGCTTCGGGGTGCGAAGGACCGCCGCGGCGACGACGACGGCGAGTAGGACGCAGCCCGAGGCGATGGCAAAGCCCAGGTGGTAGCCGCTGGTCAGCGCCGAGGCTCGAGACGCGCCGTGGGCGAGCAGGTCGTTGGTGCGCGCGTTGGAGATGCTGGCGAGCACTGCGACGCCGAGGGCCGCCCCCATCTGCAGCGCGACATTGGCCACGCCCGACGCCAGGCCCGAGTCGCGCGTACCGCTACCGGCCATGGCCAGCGAGACGCTCGGCATGAAGACCAGCCCCGCGCCCGCTCCCATCAGCAGCATCGCGGGCAGGACATCGGTGAGGTAGCTGCCGTCGACCGGTGCGCGCGCGTAGAGAGCGAGTCCGGCGGCGACCAGGGTGAGGCCGGGAACCAGCAGCCGCTTGGCTCCGAATCGCGACACCAACCGGGCCGTCAGGAAGAGGGAGAAGAGCGACACGCAGAGGTTCATCGGCAGGAAGGCGAGGCCGGTCCCCAGCGCGCTGTAGCCGAGCACGTGCTGGAGGTACAGCGCCCCCATGAAGAAGGAGCCGAAGAGGCCGATGGGGAAGAGGGCGCGGACCGCGTTGGCGCCCACCACGTTGCGCGCCCGGAAGATGCGCAACGGCACCAGCGGGTTGCGCAGGCGCGACTCGAGCACGACGAAGGCGGCGGCGAGGGCGACTGCGGCCGCTGCCAACCCGATGGTGCGGACGGAGTACCAGCCGCCGTCGCTGGCCTGCAGGATGGTGTACACGGCGAGCGCCGGCGCGGCGGTCACCAGCAGGGCTCCGCCGACGTCGAGCTCCCCGCGCCGGCCGATGCCCTGGTGATCTGGGATCAGCAGCGCGGCCAGCACTACGGCGACGGCGCCGATGGGAAGGTTGACGAAGAAGATCCAGTGCCAGTTGAGCGCCTGGGTGAGCGCGCCGCCGACGAGCAGACCGATCGACCCGCCCGCCGAGGCGACGAACGCGTAGATGCTCATCGCGGTCGCCGTCTGCTGTGGGCGCGGGAAGAGCGTCACCAGGATGCCGAGCACCATCGACGCGACCACCGCGGCTCCGATTCCCTGCAGGAAGCGGGCGCCGATCAGCAGGCCCTCGGTCGGGGCCAGGCCGCAGAGCAGCGACGCAACCGTGAAGACAACGAGACCGGCGAGGAAGACGCGCCTGCGTCCCAGCAGGTCGCCGAGCCGGCCGGCCAGCAGCAGCAGGCCGCCGAAGGTGATCAGGTAGCCGTTGATCACCCACGCCAGCGACGCCTGCGAGAAGTGGAGGTCACGCTGGATCGACGGCAGCGCGACGTTCACGACGGTGGCGTCGAGGACGATCATCAACTGCCCGACGCAGAGCACCACCAGCGCGATCCAGCGGCGCGCCCCATCCAGCGGGGCGGGCAGGTCCCACCCTCCGGCAATCGCGGGGGCCGGCGTGGCGTCGACGACGGCCTGGTGGTCCTCGCGCTCGAGGGTGGCGGTGGCGCCGCCACCTTGCTCGCGCTCGGGGCCGACGCGCACCCTCACGCGCCCCCGCTGGCGAGCCGGTCGTCCTCTCCAGGGCGGGCAGCACGGATGACCTGGTCCCGCTCGTGGTGGCGGCGCCAGGTCCGCGTCAGGCGGTCGAAGTGCAGGTGTTCGGACGGGTCGCCGTCCCGGTCCGGGCCCAACCAGGCCCGGCCACGAAGCTCGACTGTCGGCGTCATTCCAGGCCCTCCGTTGTGGTATTGTTCGATCGATATCGTACCAGCTAGTTGGATGGCTGTCAAACAATGGGCGCAGTGACGGAAGGGGGAGACGATCTCTGCGGAGGGGATCTCGGGTCCCACCCGGTCGCTGGGCTGACCACCGTTCTCCAGGCCCTGGCCGACCCCGTCCGGCTCGCGATCATCCGGGCAGTCGCCGCCGAGCCCCGCACCTGTGGCGGCTTCGACGTGCCGGTGACCAAGTCCACGCTCAGCCACCACTTCCGGGTGCTGCGCGAGGCGGGGATCATCGAGCAGCGGTGTGAGGGGACGCGCAAGCTGACCAGCGTGCGGCGCGCCGAGCTCGAGGCCGCCTATCCGGGGCTGCTCGAGAGCATCCTCAGCGCTCCCGTCGAGGAAGCTGCAGCGCGCTGAGATCGCGCCGTTTCCGGTCGGCCTTCACGCCAGGCCGGACCGCGACCCGGGCAGGCTGCCGGTCGGCCTGACTTGCCGCGCGGTGAGCGGCTGCTATCCTCGGATCGCATCGACCGCCGTGCACCGGCGGGTCGGGGAAGGGAGTTGAGGACGCTCAGCCGGTCGTTGGTGGCGGGGTGCTCAGGCGCAGCGTCGCTCGCGCTGCTGTCGTCGCCTGGTCAGGCGGCACGGCCGTCAGGCATCCACGCCATCCAGCACGTCGTCATGATCATGCAGGAGAACCGGTCGTTCGACAGCATGTTCGGCACCTATCCCGGAGTCGACGGCATCCCCCGCGACGCGAACGGCACCGCAACGAGGTGCTCGCCGGACCCGTGGAGCAAGCAGTGCGTGCGTCCGTATCACGACAGCAACGATGTCAACCGCGGCGGCCCTCACCAGCATCAGAACGCGGTCAACGACATCGACGCTGGGAAGATGGACGGCTTCATCGGCGAGGCCGAGAAATCCATCGCCGGACAGTTCCAGGTCCCGGGCTCACCGGCGCTCCCGGTTCCGCAGTGCCCGGTCGCGGGCGCTCCGACGTGCGCGGCGCAGACCACCGACGTCATGGGCTACCACGACCGTCGCGAGGTGCCGGTCTACTGGGACCTGGCGGACAGCTACGTGCTGCAGGACCACATGTTCGAGTCGGTGCCGTCGTGGAGTCTTCCCGCCCATCTGGCGATGGTGTCGGGATGGTCGGCCTCCTGCGCCGATCCGACCAAGCCGATGAGCTGCACCACCAACCTGGACTTCGGTGATGGCGACGGCACCGCAAAGTTGCCCGGCAACGGCGGCCTCGGCGTCGCCATCGGCGATCAGCTTCCCTCCGACGGTGACGACAGCGACCCGCCAGCCACCCCGCCCGACTTCGGCTGGACCGACCTCACCTACCTGATGCACCAGAACCACGTGAGCTGGGCCTACTACGTGAAGCCGGGCCTGCAACCCGACTGTCCCGACGGCGGGATGACGTGCCCGCCCGCGCAGCAGGACCAGATCACCCCGGAGATCTGGAACCCGCTGCCCGATTTTCAGACCGTCCACGCCGATCACGAGCTGGGCAACATCCAGGACGTCGCCAGCTTCTACAAGGCGGCGACCGCGGGCACGCTGCCGGCGGTGTCGTGGGTGGTTCCCAGCCAGAACGTCAGCGACCATCCGCCGGCCGCGCTCAGCGACGGCCAGCAGTACGTCAAGGGACTCCTCGACGCGGTGATGCACGGCCCCGACTGGTCGAGCACCGCCGTCTTCCTCAGCTGGGACGACTGGGGCGGCTTCTATGACCACGTCGATCCCCCGGTGGTCGGTGGCGCCGCCTACGGGTTTCGGGTTCCCGGCCTGGTGATCAGTCCCTACGCCAGACGGCACTACGTCGACCATCAGCCGCTGAGCTTCGACGCCTACCTGCGTTTCATCGAGGACGACTTCCTCGGCGGGCGGCGGCTCGATCCGCGCACCGATGGACGGCCCGATGCGCGCCCGCGGGTGGTCGAGACGGCGGCCGGGATGGGCGATCTCGCCCGCGACTTCGACTTCACCCAACGGGTGGCGCTGCACAGCGCCGCCGGAGAGGTGGCACAGCGCGGGCTGCCGAACACCGCCGCCGTCGGTGGGGCCGCCGGACTCGCCGCGCTGATCGCCGTCGCCGGCGCCGATCGCGTCGCGCGCCGGCGACGCCGCGGGACCGCACGCTCGACGACGGCGCCACCCGGACGCGCGGCGCGGTTCCGCTGAGGTCGGCTCCGATGACTGTCGCGGTGGAGGCGCAGGATGTTTCTGCATACTCGGCGCCGTGGCGATGTACGTGCTCATCCCCGGTGCCGACGGCCGCGCCTGGTACTGGCATCGCCTCGCACCGCTGCTCCGGCAGCGCGGACATGAGGTGGTCGCCGTCGATCTTCCTGCCAGCGATCCCGCGGCTGGGCTCGAGGAATATGCCGCGGCCATCCTGACGGCGATCGGTGACCGGCGTTCCGATCTCATCCTCGTCGCCCAGTCCCTGGCAGGTTTCACCGCGCCGCTCGCCGCCGAGCGGGTACCGGTGACTCAGATGATCCTGCTGAACGCGATGGTGCCCAGGCCCGGGGAGTCGGCCGGTGAGTGGTGGGACAGCACCGGCCAGGCCGCGGCGCGAGCCCAGCACTACGCCCGTCAGGGGCGGGAGCTGCCCGCCGACTTCGATGTCCTCGAAGCGTTCTTCCACGACGTGCCGACCGACCTGGTCGAGCAGGCGCTGGCGATGGGTGAGCAAGCCCTGCGCTTCGACACGCTGTTCAGCCAGCCGTGGCCGCTGCCCGCGTGGCCCGATGTCCCCACGCGCTTCCTTCAGGCCCGCGATGACCGGTTCTTCCCGCTCGAGTTTCAGCGCCGGGTCGTTGCCGACCGGAGGAGCTTTCGCAGCGCCTCGAGGCCCTCCGCGTCTCGTAGCTCGAACAGGTTGACCCCGTCGTCGCCCGTTGGGATCGCCAGTCTCGCGACACCCGGCTCGCGGTCAGCTGATCGCATCAAATCGCGAATCCTCCCAGGTTCCCCCAACGCGAGCAGCGACCCGGCTCATGTCGTCGTACTCGTCGCCGAACTGATGCCGGGCGATCCATCGGGAAGCGATGACAAGCCAGTCCCTTCCGTCCTCGTCGGACTCCACATGAGTCTGGTACCCGAGCGCGAGGAGATCAGCGCAGGCCTGCTCGGCAAGCGCCTGGCTTGGAACACGGATGACATCTCTCTTGCGCACATCCCCGAGGCCAGGACCCGCGTTCTCCTCGCCGCGCGGCGGCTCCGACCGAGGAGTGTCCTCCTTTCGACGACCGAATCCGATCCTCACCACTCGACCAGTGTTCGGCTGCTCGCTTCGCTGCTGAAGGACGAGACTGACGCGCGTGTGACCGGCTGTCAACCGGCGCGCAGCTCTACCAGGCTCGGCGCGTCGAGCCGTAGCATTGATGGCGATGGTCGCTCGCGATCCCAATCGGCACATCAGGCTCATGGCCGACTACCGCTGCTTCCCGCTGTGGTATTCGGGTGGCGACAAGGTCGGTGAGCTCGCGCCTGAGGACGTTCCCCTGAGCCCGGACACCAGGCAGGGGCTCGAGCGCTGGGCGGACTGGTTCGACTCGACCTTGAACTTTGATGATCCCGCGGCATCCCCGCGCTGGCCCGCTGCCGACCGCGAGGCCTTTGACCAGGAGGGCTTCCGTCTGTGGCGAAGCGTCCGGACGGAATTGGGCGAGTCCTGGCGTGTCGACTACCACGTCTGCAACAGCTGGGATCTGTGGACGGTCGACGAGAACGGTCAGGAGCGTGCGGTGGAGCGCCGACCGACTCGAGCCGAGGTCGACGAGGCGATCGAGCAGGCCCGCCGGATACCAGACCAACGGTGACCGTCGCGTCGGGGTGTGATACGGAAGGCTGGGGAGGGAGGATTCGAACCTCCGAATACCGGATCCAAAGTCCGGTGCCTTACCGCTTGGCTACTCCCCAATTCGTGGCGAGCCCGGCAACAGTAGCGCAGCGATCGCCCGCTCTCGTACCCGAAGCCGAGCGGTGAGCTCGGCTATGCTGCGGACCATGCTCGCTCGGAGCAGGCTCCGCCCCGGGGCGTCCGTCGGGGTGCTCCTGGCGTTCGTCGGCCTCTGGGTCGGTCACACCGCGGAGTACGCGCGCGTCTACGGGACGGCGGGGCTTCGCCAGGTTCTTGCCGGTTCGGTCCACGCCTACATGGTGCCGCTCGGGCTGTTGCTGGTCGTGCTGGCGGCGGCGGGCGGCGCGCGCTGCTGGCAGCTGTGGACCGAGTTGGGGCTCCGGCTCGACCGGGCTCGCGCGGCGGTGTCAGCGGCGTGGCGCGGTCGCCACCCGAGCCGGCTGACGGCGCCCGCCACCACGGTGCCGTCGGCTCCCGCTCGCATGGCCGCGCTCTGGCTGCCGGTCGCACTGCTGCAGATCGGTCTCTACCTGGTCCAGGAGAACGTGGAGGCGGTCGTCGCCGGATCATCGGCGCCGGGACTCGGCGCCGTCTCCGGAGCTCACTGGGCGGCTCCCCTGGTTCACTCGGGAGTCGCCCTGCTTCTCGCCGTCCTCACCGTGGGGCTGTTCCGGCTGGTGCGCCGGCGTGCGGGACGCGTCGCCGCCTGCGAATCGCTGCTGCGCGTGGTGCTCCGGCGAGTCCACCGCGCAGTGTCTGCAACGGTCGCCGTCGCCGTCTGGATGGCGGCGCCGCTGGAGCTCTTCGGCCGCCAGCTGTGGCGCCGGCCACCACCGCAACTCCTCTCGGTCTGACGGCCGGTTTCAGCGGGCACGCACACCCGCCGGCTGTGCCTCGGCGCGCTGTCATCCGTCGCCTGTGTAGAGGAGTAATCGTTGGTATCCAGAGCCGTTCGCATCACCGCCGCCATGGCGGGGGGCCTGATCAGCATCGCTGCCGTTCATGGCGTGTCCGCCCACGACGTGCACCCCTTCGGCAAGTACACCATCGCTCTCGGCTGGGTCCATGAGCCGGCGTACGTCGGCTTCGACAACGCCGTCCAGGTGCTGGTCAAGGACGACAAGGGAAATCTATTCACCGGTATCAGCGACAAGGACCTGACCGTCGAGGTCAGCCTCGGCCAGCAGAAGATGGGTGCCCAGCCACTCGTCCCGACCGCCGATCCCGACACCCGCCTGGGTATGCCCGGCGAGTACGATATGCACTTCATTCCCACCGTTGCAGGCGCCTACACGTTTCACATCAGGGGAACCGTCGGTGGCCAGGCGGTCGACGAGACCGTCACCGCGGGGCCCAAGACCTTCAACGAGGTGGCCGGTGCCAGCGACGTGGAGTTCCCGGCCAAGGTGCCGAGCCTCTCAGATGTGTCCACCCGTCTCGACCGTACCCTCCCGCGCGTCGACGCCGCACGGAGCTCGGCAAGCTCGGCGAGTGGCACCGCCGACCACGCGCTGATCATCGGGATCATCGGGCTGGCTCTGGCGGTTGTCCTCGGTGGTGCAAACCTGGTGCTCGCGCTGCGGAGGCGGGCAGCCGGCTGACGGATGATCAGGCGTCTCGCCGCAGGCACCGTCATGGTCGCCGCCTTGTGGGGAGCCATCGGGCTCCCCCTCGAGGCGTTTGCGCACGCGCTCCTGCAGACGTCGGAGCCTGCGGCCAGTGCAGAGGTGAGCACCGCGCCGAAGGTCGTCACCATCACCTTCGGTGAGGAGCCGGATGTGCGGCTGTCGACGATCACCGTGCTCGACAGCTCCAGCCAGTCGGTGACCGCCGGTCGCACCACGGCGGTGCCCGGCCAGCCGAGAGAGCTGCAGGTGGCGCTACGGCCGCTCTCGCGGGGGGTCTACACGGTCGCCTGGCGAACCGTGTCGTCGGTGGACGGCCACTACGCCACCGGCGCGTACGCCTTCGGCGTGGGCGTGTCGCCGGGATCGGAGGTGGTGGGCCAGAACGCCCAGATCGGTACCCCACCGCCCTCGGCGCTGGCCGTCGCCGGCCGGTGGCTGCTCTTCGCCGGGCTGATCGCCCTGCTTGGTGCAGCGGTGGTGGGGGCGGTGACCTTCGCGGTCCCGCCTCGCGCAGTGATCGGGCTTCTCCCCATCGCCTGGGTGGTCGCGGCGATCGGAACGGCGCTCGTGGCCGAGGCGCAGCGCGCCGACGCGGGTGTCTCTCTGTCCGGGCTCTTCTCCTCCTCGCTGGGAACCAGCCTCACCAGGCGGATGGTGACGATCGTCATCGCGGCGGCGGCGGTGGCGGCGGTGATGGTCACGAGAGGCGCGATGCGGCGATCGATGCTGCTGCTCACCGCCGCGGCGGCGGCGGGCGCGATGCTGGCGGACGTGACCGCGAGTCACGCAGCGGCGCAGTCGCCGGTCTTCTTCAATGACGTCGCCCAGTGGCTGCACATCCTCGCCGTCGGGGTCTGGATCGGAGGCCTGGCGGCGCTGCTCGTCGGTGTGCGCGGCAGTCCCTCCGACGAGAAGGCGCGCGCCGTCCGCCGCTTCTCCGCGGTTGCCGGCGTGGCCCTGGTGGTCGTCGCCCTCAGCGGGATCGCGCGGGCGATCATCGAGGTCGGCGCCTGGGACCGGCTGACCGCGACGGCCTTCGGCAAGCTGATCATCCTCAAGCTCGCGCTCATCACCATCCTGGCGGTGCTCGGGGCGATCAACCGGTATCGCAACGTGCCCAGCGCGCCGCGCGCGCTCCGCGGACTGCGGCGGATCGGTGGCACCGAGCTCATGGCTGCCGGAGCCGCGATCCTGGTCGCTTCCTCACTGGTCAACGTCGCGCCGCCGATCTCCGCGGCGGCCTCGCCGTCCCCACCCGGTCAGGCGGCGCCGCTGGTGGTGAGCGGCAGCGACTACGGCACCACGGTTCGCGTCCGGCTCGAGGTCTCGCCCGGGATGGCGGGGTTCAACACCTTCGTCGCCCGGGTCACCGACTACGACAGCGGGCAGCCGGTGCAGGCCGACGGCGTCAGCCTCAGCTTCTCGATCCCGGCCCGGCCCGACCTCGGCAGCTCCACCCTGAGCCTGAGCCGATCGGCGTCCGGCACCTACACCGCGCGGGGGGCGAACATGTCCCTCGACGGCGAGTGGCGGGTCACGGTGCTCGTCGCCAGGGGCGCGGCCTCGGCGGAGGTCGCGCTGCGGATCACCCCCAGACCGGTGCCACCGAAGGTCGACAAGGTGCGCCTGGCCAACGGACTGACGCTCTACACCATCCATCTGTCGGGAGGCCGAACGGTGCAGGACTATCTGGACCCGAATCGTGCCGGCGCCGACGAGTTCCACGCCACCTTCTTCGACGCGAAGGGCAACGAGCTTCCGGTGACCAGCGCCTCCATCGCCGTCACCGCGCCGCGCGGCGGTGCTCACGCGCTACCCATCCGCCGGCTCGAGCCCGGCCACTTCGTCGCCGACGTGACGGTCGGCCAGGGGACGTACCGCTTCGACATCGCCGGCAGCACCGACTCCGGTGAGCACATCTCCACCCACCTCGATCTCACTCCGGGGTCGTAGGGCGAGGCCTGACATGCGACTGAGAACTGCCCCCGTCATCGTCGCTGCCCTGCTCGCGGTCGCCTGTGGCGGCAGCCCCACCGCGGCGCCGACGCCGACGGGCACGCCCGGTCTGGCGGGCCGTCCCGCATCGACCGCGTCGTTGCAGCTCACCTCGCCCGCCGACAACGCGACCGTCACCGGCTCGGTGGTCCACGTGATGGTCTCGCTGAGCGGCGCCCAGGTGGTCGCGCAGACATCGACCCACATCCAGCCGGACAGGGGCCATGTCCACCTCTACCTCGACAACCAGCTGATCTATATGCAGTACCGCCTCGAGCAGGACGTGCCCGTCAAGCGCGGCACCTACGCGCTGAAGGCGGAGTTCGTCGCCGCCGACCACGTGCCTTTCAACCCGCGGGTGTGGTCGCAACAGATCATCTTCACGGTGCGCGCTGCATGAAGGTGTGGTGGCGCGGCGCGCTGACGACACTGGTCGCCGTCGCCCTCACGCTGGCCAGCGGCTGCGGCACCGGCGGTCAGGCTGCGCCGATTCGCATCGGTGCCGTCTTCCCGCTGGCGGGCACGGCGCGCGCCGCCGCCGAGGAGGAGTACCTCGGTGTCGGCCTGGCCCGCGACATGGTCAACGCCGACGGCGGGGTCGCCGGCCGCCCGATCGAGCTCGACACCCGCGACCTCGAGACCGGCCGCGGTGCGCAGGCGGCCGTCGACGATCTGCGGCGGTCTGGCGCCAGCGCCATTGTCGGCAGCTTCTCATCCGACCTGTCGATCAGCGTCAGCGGCGCCGCCGCGCGCGACGGGGTCGTCTACTGGGAGGCGGGAGCCGTCGCCGACCGCATCACCGGCCAGGGATCGTCGCTGGTCTTCCGGGTCGGCGCCGCCGGCGCCAACCTGGGCGGGAATGCCGCGCGGTTCGCGGTGGAGCAGCTGGCCCCGAAACTGGGCAAGCAACCCTCGGCGCTGCGGGCGTTCCTGGTGACCGTCAACGACGCCTACGGTCACAGCGTCGCCGATGCGACCCGAGCGTCGCTGATCGCCCGCGGGCTGCCACCTCCGGGAGAGGCGATCTACGACCCCTACCTGCCCGACTGGCCGTCCGTCGTCGGTGCGGTGCGCGACTCCCACGCCGATCTTCTCGTGCTCTCCTCCCACATCCCCGATGGCATCGCCTTTCGACGCGCCTTCCTCGCTGCCGGCCTGCACGTCGACGCCTTCATCGGGTCGACGATGGCGCAATGCCTCCCCGACTTCGGCGCCGCGCTGGGAGCGGACGCGGTGGGGGTCTTCGCCTCCGACCGTCCCGACGGCGGGTTCAACGCCGCCGCCCTCAGCACCCAGGGGAAGGCGCTCTACGACCGTTTCGCCGCCGTCTGGCGCCAGCGCACCGGGCAGGCGGCACCATCGGAGGGCGGCCTCGCCGGATTCAGCGCGGGCTGGGCGCTCTTCCACATCGTGCTGCCGCGCGCGGCCGCCGGGCACGATCTGAGTCCCGCCGCGATCGCCGCGGCGGCTCGCAGCGTCGATCTGCCCGAGGGAAGCCTCGCCAACGGCGCCGGAATCCGTTTCACGACCAGCCGCGACCGGATGGGACAGAACCTTCGGGCGGCTGCGGTCATCTGGCAGTGGCAGGCGGTGCGGCACAGCGTGGTCGTCTGGCCTCCGACCTACGCCACCGGCACGGTGCGCTTCGTTCCCTTGCCGCGCTGATCCGGAGCCTCCTACCCCCAGCCCCCTCCGGGGCGCCTTGCTGGCTTCGGTCTTCGGCAGTCAGATCGGGGCTACCAGCGATACCAGCGGGAGCCGCCGCTGGGGATCAGGAACCCCACCACCCAGACGGCCAGGGCGATGATCGCCACCCACCACAGCGCATGGAGCGCCGCGCCGGCACCGAAAAGGAGCGCCACCAGGATGAGGAAGAACAAGAGGGGCAGCATGTCGTCGTCTCCTCTACCGCGTTTCACGTGACAGGATTCATAGTATGAAATCCTAAGCTAATACTATCAACTTGAGCCATAGCACCTTGTGGGGTAGTGGGAGCAATAGATGACATTGACGCTATCATGATCAATCATGGGGTACCAGGGGCGTGACCGTGGCTGAGCGGGCACCAGCCAGGGCGGTCGTCTTCGCGCCCTCGCCGCTGCTGACGGTGACCATCGAGCGCAGGGGCGACGCGCCGGACGTCCACCTCCACGCCGGCGGGCAGGGGTTCTGGCTGGCGCGGATGATCGCCGCCCTGGGGATGCCGGTCACCCTCTGCGGATCCTTCGGCGGCGAGAGCGGCGTGGTGGTCCGGACCCTGATCGAGCAGGAGGGCGTCGCCGTGCGCGGCATCACCGCCGGCGCCGACAACGCCGCCTACGTCCACGACCGGCGCAGCGGCGATCGCGTTCCCATCGCGGAGATGACCCCGGCGCCGCTGTCCCGCCATGAGGTCGACGAGCTGTACACGCTCACCCTGGTCGAGGGGCTGGAGGCGGACGTCTGCGTGCTCGGCGGCCCGGCGGCCCCCGAGGTGCTGGCGGCCGACACCTACCGGCGGCTCGCCGCCGACCTGACCCGCGGCGGCAAGGTGGTGGTGGCGGACCTGTCCGGACAACCCCTGGCCTCGGCTCTGGAGGGCGGTCTCAGCGTGCTCAAGGTCAGTCTCGACGACCTGCTCGCCGACGGCGTGTCCGCGGGAACGGTCGAGGAGCTGGTGGCGACGATGCGAACGCTGCAGCGGTCAGGGGCGAAGCGGGTGGTGGTCTCGCGCGGTGACCGGCCCGCACTCGCCCTGGCCGGCGAGGTGCTCGAGGTCGCCGGTCCCCGGCTCGAACCGGTGGACGTCCGCGGCGCCGGGGATGCGATGACCGCGGGTCTGGCGGCGGCGCTGGCTCGCGGCGAGACCTGGGAGGAGGCGCTGCGGCTCGGTGCCGCCGCGGGCAGCCTCAACGTCGCCCGGCGCGGTCTGGCGACCGGCAACCGAGACCAGATCGAGAGGCTCGCAGCCTGCGTGGACGTGCGACCGCTGGCGGACACAGGGACCGCGGTGACGGTGACGGCGACGCCGGACGAGCTCGCCGCCCGGGCGCGACCGTCGTGACGCGGCGGGCTCTGATCACCAACGACGACGGCATCGAGTCCGCGGGACTCCGGCACCTGGCGCGGGTGGCGCGGGACGCCGGCTTCGAGGTGGTCGTCGCTGCGCCCCGAGACGAGTCGAGCGGCAGCAGCGCGTCACTCACGGCGGTGCAGGCCGACGGCCGGGTCATCGTCGAGGCGCGCAAACTCGGTCAGGACCTCGAGGGCGTCCCCGCCTTCGCGGTGGCGGCGACCCCCGGCTTCATCGCGCTGATCGCCAGCCGCGGCGCCTTCGGCCCACGCCCCGACGTGGTGCTCTCGGGAATCAACCGCGGTGCCAACACCGGTCACGCCATCCTCCATTCGGGAACCGTGGGCGCCGGCCTCACCGCGTGCACGCAGAGATGCCGGGCGATGGCGGTGTCACTCGCCGGTTCCGCCCCGACCCACTGGACGACGGCGGCGCTGGTGGCACGCGAGGCGCTCGGGCACCTGCTCGCCAGCGATGCTGCTGTCGTGCTCAACGTCAACGTGCCCGACCTGCCCATGGCGGACGTGCGTGGCCTGCGTCACGCGCGGCTGTCGAGTTTCGGCGCGGTGCAGACCACGATCGCCGAGGTCGGGCAGGGCTACGTGAGGGTTGGCGTCTCGGATCTCGAGGCCGAGCGCGAGCCGGGCAGCGACGCCACCCTGCTCGCTGCCGGGTTCGCGACGGTGACCGCGCTCGACCCCATCTGCGAGCGCGATGTCGACCTCCCCGGCATCCCGCGCCCTCGCCGCGAGGAGTCGCTGCAACCCATGCAGGGACGGGTCAGCGGCTGAGCACCCGCTCGAGCTCGGCCTTGCGCATCCGCGAATACCCGCTGACGCGGCGCTGGCGCGCTTCGTTGCGCAGCTGGGCCACGGTGCGTCCGCCCGAGCCGCGGTGCGAACGCAACCCGCCGCGCCGGCCGGACGAGATGTCCCGAGTCGACGTGCGGCTGGTCGAGCGCGCCTCTCCGCTGCGAGCGCGCTCCTTGCTCACGGTGCGGGCGGCGATCTCCTTGGCGAGCGACGGGCTCCGCCCGCGCCGCTGCAGGCCTTCCTTGATGTGCTCGTACTGACGCTCGCGCTTCGGGCTCCAAGCGTTCTGTGGCATCGACGTTCCTCCTGACCGCTACCGCCGCGCGGGCGGCGCTGTCGGATCCTCCCTGCGCTCGTACTCACCGGCGATGTCGCGGTCGATCTCCTCGGCGACTCGCTTCGCCTTGTCAACCGCGCCGCCGCCCTCGGAGGCCTCGACCTTCGCCTTGTGCGCGAGCTCGCCCGGTGCCTGAGGGCGGAGCTCGGGATGCCCCTCGTCCGCGACCGAGCCCTCGAGCAGGGTCGGTCGGGGCGGGGGTGCGGCCCGGCTCCGTCCGCCCAGAACCCCCTGGATACGGCTGGCCAGCCGGCCTAAACGCGTCATGGCTGGACCTCCCGGATGGAGAAGCCCGCCGGCGTCCGGTGACGCCGGCAGGCCCTCTGTTGTCTGTCCTTGATCGACGACCGGGAGCTAGAAGTCGTCAATCTCCCGGCGATAGCCAGGGCCACCGGGGCCGTCGACGTAGGTGCGGCGGCGACCGCCGAAGTAGCCAGGCCCCGCCCACGACGACCAGAAGATCATCGACATCAGGATGCCGAAGCCCCCGACGGCCAGCAGGATCAGACCGACGGTGTGGATGTCCACGCCGCTGTGATTGGTGATGTTCACGGCGAAGGCGAGGACCGCACCCACCGCGACGAGGAGGATGCCTACTCCCAGACCCATGTTCATCCCTCCTTCTGGGCCCCTCCAAGGGGCCAGGGGATCGCGCTTCCCTTATACCAGATCTATAACGTAAAGTAAACCTGGCGATGGGGCCAAGAGCGCCTCAACGCGCGGCCGCGGCCCTGGCCCGGCGATCGACCTCGCGCAGCGCCTCCAACAGGGCGTCGGTGTCGATCCGGCTGCGCGACTGCACCTCGACCCGGCATCCCAGCGCGCCGCCGCCGGCGTTGTCGAGCACAGCCGGCCTGACCAGGACCCGATCGCCCTCGCCGAGCTCCAGGCGATCGTGGACCGAACGCTCGATGTCCCGGATGGAGGCTCCCTCGAGCAGCCGCGTCTCGATGCTGGCGCGCGACGGCCGGTCATCGGTGCGCACCACCGCGCTCATCGCCACGCTGTTGGGGATGCGCAGCGGTTGTCCGTCCGACGCCAGCGTGGTGTAGAGAGCGCCGACGCTGATCACCACTCCTTCGTACTCGGTGCCACCGAACAGCGCGCTGCGAAAGTAGGTCCAGTCACCCACCCGGTACGGGCGCGCTGCCACCAGCATCGCCCCGGCGAAGAGGTTGCTGAGCGACGATTGGGCGGCGGTGCCGACGACCACGCCGATCACCGCGCTTCCCAGCAGAAACCCCGAGAGGTTGATGCCGACGCCGGAGATGATGAAGAGGCCGAGCAGCACATAGGCGGCCCACGCCGAGACAGTGCGAAGGCCGGACATCGACTCCGCGCGTTCGCCGGAGAAGAGGGCGGCGAGGAGGGCGCGCACCACGATGGTGCCGAGGATGGATGCGAGCACGAGCGTGCCGAGCAGCCCGACCACCGAGTAGCTGGTGGGGATGAGATGGAGGACATCGGGCTCGATCGCCAGCACCGCCACCAGGCCCGCGATCGCGGCGGCGGCGCTTGCCCAGGAGCGAGCGGCTGTGTGAAATCGCACTGGGTTATCTCTCGCGTGTTGCGGCAGATGGTCGTGGAGCGTTTGGCATGACTGCAGACATGGTTGGCTGGCGGAAGAGAAGGACAGCTGCGCCATCAGCCTAACCGCTGCCGGTGACGCGTTGCAAGGTGCCGCGCAATCCTCAGCGCGCGGACGCTATGTCGCCGTCAGCGTCCCTTGAACTGCGGGGTGCGCCGCTCCCAGAACGCCGTCCATCCCTCGGCGGCGTCATCGCTCTGCTGAGTCGCTGCCTGCGCCAGCGCTTCGACCTCGAGCACAGCGTCGAAATCGGCGTCGATGGCGATGCGCAGCGCACGCTTGGTGGCGCGCACCGCCAGCGGTGCTCCCTCCGCGATCCGCGACGCCAGCTCGGCGGCGGCGGCGCTCAGCTCGGCGTCGGGCACAACCCGGTTGACCAGGCCCAGCGACAGCGACTCCCCGGCGTCGACCAGCCGGCCGGTCAGCAGCAGGTCGGCGGCTCGCGCCGGGCCCAACAGTCGCACCAGCATGTGGGTGGCGCCGCCACCGGGATGGATGCCGAGTCGCACGAAGGTCGCACCGAAGCGCGCCGACGCTGCGGCGAGGCGCAGGTCGCAGCAGAGGGCGAGGTTGAGCCCGGCACCGATGGCCGGGCCGTTGATCGCGGCCACCGTCGGCGCGGCCAGGTCGCGGAGGTCGAGGAAGGCGCGGTAATAGGAGGTGAGCAGCTCGCGCTGGGGGAGGACGCCGTCGGCCGCCGATCGCAGCTTGCCGAGGTCGGCGCCGGAGCAGAACGCGGAGCCGGCGCCGGTGAGGACGACGCAGCGGACCGACGGATCAGAGGCGACGCGCGCAGCCGCGTCCCGAAGGGCGGCAGCCATCTCGAGGTCGAGGGCGTTGCGCCGTTCCGGGTTGTCGAGGGTCAGGGTGACCACGCCGGTCTCGCTCCGGCTCTCGCCCAGCGGCATGGCGGGAGCCTACACGGCGCACCGGCCTGGGCGGTCCGCCTCAGCGGTCGCTTCGAGAGCCGTGCCCTATACTCGCGGCCGTGGCTCAGGGTCCCCGAGCGGTGGTCCTCGCCGCCGGGCAGGGCACGCGGATGCGGAGCAGCGTGCCCAAGGTGCTCCATCCGTTGGCCGGACGGCCGCTCATCCTCCATGTGGTGGAGCGCGCCGCCGAGGTGACCGGGCGCAGACCGCTGGTGGTGGTCAGCCCCGCCCATCCCGAGGTGGTCGACGCCGTCGCCGCCGCTGCCGACACCGTCGAGCAACGGGAGCCGAAGGGCACCGGCGACGCGCTGCGCAGCGTCCCCGAGCGGTTACGCGAGCCGGGGCCGGTGCTGGTGCTCAGCGGTGACGTCCCGCTCCTCCGAGCGGAGACCCTGCGCGCCATGCTCCGCCTTCATGACGAGCGCCGGCCGGCGTGCACGCTGCTGAGCGTCAGCGGCGCCGACCTCGCCGGCCTGGGACGGCTGATGCGCGACGGCCACGGACGGGTGGTGGCGGTGGTGGAGGAGCGCGACCTGCCCGAGGGCGACGCATCCGGCGCCGAGGGCAACGCCGGTGTCTATGTGTTCGACGGCACCCGGTTGTGGCCGGCGCTGGAGGGACTCGACGCCGACAACGCCCAGGGCGAGCACTACCTCACCTCCCTGATCGCCCGCTTCGCGCCGGAGGTCGAGGTGATGGCGGCCGGCGACCCTCTCGAGGCGCTCGGCATCAACGATCGCCGCCAGCTCGCCGCCGCCGAGGCGGTGCTTCGGCGGCGGCTGCTCGACCAGTTGATGCTCGAGGGTGTGACCGTCGAGGACCCGGCCACCACCTATGTCGACGCCGAGGTCCGGGTCGGGCGCGACAGCGTGCTCCATCCGATGACCTCGCTGCGCGGCGTCACCGTGCTCGGCGAGGCCTGCGAGATCGGTCCCATGGCGCAGCTGCGCGAGGTCCGCACCGGCGACCGGGTCCGCATCGGTGCCTCGCACCTAGAGGAGTCGGTGCTGGAGGACGAGGTGACCATCGGCCCGTGGAATCGCGTCCGTCCCGGCTGCTGGCTCGGGCGTGGGGTCGAGCTCGGCACCCATGCCGAGGTGAAGAACAGCCGCATCGGCGCGAGATCTCGCATCGGCCATTTCTCGTGCGTCCTCGACAGCGAGGTGGGGGAGGGGGTCAACATCGGCGCGGGTACGGTCACCTGCAACTACGATGGGCTCGACAAGCACCCCACCGTGATCGGAGATGGTGTCTTCGTGGGAACCGACAGCATCCTGGTGGCGCCGCTGCGAATCGGTGACGGCGCCTACATCGCCGCCGGGTCGGTGATCACCCATGACGTACCCGCCGGGGCGCTGGCGGTGGAGCGGGCGCCCCAGAACATCATCGCGGGATGGGCGGCGCGACGCCGCAAGCGGGCCGCCGGCGCATCGGCGCGTGGGGAGAGCCGAGCATGAGCAGTCCCCACGGTGAGCTGATGCTGCTCTCGGGTACGGCCAACCCCGAGCTGAGCGAGCGGATCGCGGCCGAGATCGGGCTGCCGCTGGCCGACATACAGGTGACCCGTTTCGCCGATGGCGAGATCGACGTCAAGATCGGCGACTCGGTGCGCGGTCACGACGTCTTCCTGATCCAGCCGACCTGCTACCCGGTCAGCGAGAACCTGGTCCAGCTGTTCATCATCCTCGACAGCCTGCGGCGCGCCTCGGCGGCGCGGATCAACGCCGTGGTGCCCTATTACGGGTACGCCCGCAAGGAGAAGAAGACTCAGGCGCGCGACCCGATCAGCGCCAAGCTGATGGCCAACACCATCGAGATGGCCGGCGCCGACCGGGTGATCACCGTCGACCTGCATGCCGAAGCCATCCAGGGTTTCTTCGACATTCCCGTCGATGCCCTGACCGCGTCCAAGATCCTCGCTCGTCACGTCCATGAGCGGCACGGGCAGAACCTGGTGGTGGTGTCGCCCGACGTCGGCGGCACCGCCCGCGCCCGGCAGCTGGCGAGGCTGCTCGACTGCCCGATCGCCATCATCGACAAGCGGCGCCCCTCCGATGACGATGTCGAGGTTCTCAACGTCATCGGCGACGTTGAGGGACAGCGATGTGTGGTCATCGACGACCTGATCAGCACCGGCTCCACCCTGGCCGGGGCCGCCCATGCGCTGCGACGCAGCGGGGCCACCCGGGTCGATGTCGTTGCCACCCACGGGGTGTTCAGCGACAGCGCGCTGCAGCGGCTGCACGAGGCGCCGATCGACGAGATCTGCGTCACCGACACCATCCCGCTGCGCGAGCCGCGGACCTTCGACGACCACCCCAAGCTCCGCATCCTCACCGTCGCACCCCTGATCGCCGAGGCTATCGTGCGGGTCCACGAGGGACGCAGCGTCAGCGAGCTGTTCCGATGAGCGGGTCAAACCCCCGACCGTCCGTCGCGCCCTGGGCAACCGGGCCATGAGCCTCAAGATCACCCTGTTGGCGCTGGGACTGGTGCTCGCGATCTTCGCGGCGACGGCGGAGACCGCGCTCACCACGGTGAGCCGCATCCGCATGCGCTCGCTGGCCGAGGCGGGGAACCGCCGCGCCCAACGAGTGGTGAGGCTGCACAACGATCCCAACGCCTACCTGTCGACCATCCTCACCGTCAACAACGGCGCCGTCATCGTCGCCACCACGTCGGCAACCCTGATCGGGATCGAGACCCATCGGGTCTCCGATGCCATCGTCACCATCGTCCTGGCAGTGATCATCCTGGTCTTCTGCGAGATCACGCCCAAGTCGCTGGCGCTGCGATTCAGCGAGAGCGTTGCTCTCGCCTTGGCCACGCCGGTGTCGGTGCTGACCACCGCATTGCGACCGGTGGTGGGCGGGCTCACCTGGTTCAGCAACTTGCTGGTGCGGACCGCCACCCGCGGCTCCGTACGGGGCCCGTTCGTGACCGAGGAGGAGCTCAAGCTGCTGGTCGCGGTCGGTGAACGTGAGGGGATCGTCGAGCAGGAGGAGCGGGAGATGATCACCGGCATCCTCGAGATGACCGACAAGGCGGTTCGCGAGGTGATGGTGCCTCGGGTCGACGTCGTCGGCATCGAGTCCGACCGCACTCTCGAGGACGTCATCCGCCTGATCATCGAGCACGGGCACTCGCGCATCCCGGTCTACGAGGAGAACATGGACAACATTGTGGGGGTGGTATACGCCAAGGACGTCCTGCGCCACCGCGGTCGTGAAGGCGAGCGGGTGACGGCGTTGATGCGCGAGCCCTACTTCACCCCCGAAGCCAAGAAGGTGGGTGAGCTGCTCCACGACATGCAGGAGCGCACCGTGCACCTCGCCATCGTGGTCGACGAGTACGGCGGTACCGCCGGCATCGTCACCATCGAGGATCTGATCGAGGAGATCGTCGGTCCCATCCGCGACGAGTACGACGTGGCCGAGCAGGAGGAGATCCAGTTCCTCTCCGATCACGAGGTGTTGATGAACGCCAGGGTGTCGATCGACGACGTGAAGGAGCTGCTCCAACTCGACCTCGATGACACCGACGCCGACTCCATCGGTGGTTTCGTCTATGCCAAGCTGGGAGAGATCCCCAAGGTGGGAGCGGTAGTGCAGATCGGCGACGCCACCCTGACGGTGGAAGCGGTACGCCGCCAGAGCATCCGCATGGTGCGCATCACCAGTCCTCGCCCCTTCATGGTGGAGCAGCGCAATGGCGCGCGTGAGGAGGGCGCAGGCACCGGTGCCGGAGCCGCAGGCGGGGACTCGGCGCGGGCCGGCGACTGATGTCGACCTACGTCGACGAGGGGGTGGTGCTGCGCCGGGTCGACTACGGCGAGGCCGATCGCATCCTCACCGTTCTCACCCGGCAGCACGGCAAGATCGGGGTGATCGCCAAGGCAGTCCGGCGGTCGGGCAGCCACCTGGCCTCGCACAGCGATCTCTTCGCTCGCAGCACCATGCAGATCGCGCGCGGGCGCGGTGAGCTGGACGTGCTGGTCCAGGCCCAGCGGGCCGGCCCGGTTCCACCGGCCGGGGATGCGCGGCGCGCCGCCTGCGCAGCGCTCTGCGCGGAGCTCGCCGACCGCGTGCTCGAGGGTGGCCACCCGCTCGACGAGGGTCTGTACGAGCTCGTCGCCGCGGCCCTGGAGGAGTGTGCCGACTCCTCGCGCGATCCCCGCGCAGCCGTCGCCTGGTTCGCGCGGCGGATGATCGATCGGCTCGGCTATGCCCCCGAGCTGCGCAACTGTGCCGGCTGCAGCCGCGTCCTCGACGAGGTTCCGGCTCATTTCAGCGCCGCGGGCGGAGGTCTGCTCTGCGACGCGTGCGCGGCCGCCGATCCCGGTGCCGTCCCCTGTCCGGTGCGTGTGATCAAGGTGCTGCGGGTGATGGAGGCCGAGGATGCCGGCCTCTACGCGCGGCTCCGGCTCGACGCCCCGACCCTGGAGGTGCTGGAGACGGTGGTCGAGCGCGAGCTCGAGCAGCACGTCGACCGGCGGCTTCGCTCACTGGGAGTGATGCGCTCACTCTGGACCGCGGGCACGCCGGGGTACCCATGAACAGCGGTCCGATACACTCTCCGCCCGTGGCCGCTGTGGAGGCGCCCCGCGCCGACCTCATCGACCGGCTGGTCTCGCTCTCCAAGCAGCGCGGATTCGTCTTCCCCTCCAGCGAGATCTACGGCGGTATCAACGCGCTCTACGACTTCGGTCCGCTCGGCACGCGGATGCGTCGCAACATCCGCAACCGCTGGTGGCGGGCGATGATCGAGCTCCGCGACGACATCGAGCCGATCGAGACCTCGATCATCATGAACCCGCAGGTCTGGGTGGCCAGCGGCCACGTCGCCGGTTTCGCCGACCCGCTGGTCGACTGCACCGGCAGATGTCGCAAGCGCTGGCGCGCAGATCACATCGCCAACGAGCGTGCCGAACGTGGCAAGGACCCTGCCGTCGTCGCCTGCCCGGAGTGCGACGGGCGGCTGACCGAGGCCCGCCAGTTCAACCTGATGTTCAAGACCTTCGTGGGACCGGTCGAGGACGCGGCGGCCCAGGTGTACTTGCGGCCGGAGACCGCCCAGGGGATGTTCGTCAACTTCGCCAACGTCCTCAACGCCACCCGCCGGCGCCTCCCCTTCGGGATCGCCCAGAACGGGAGGTCCTTCCGCAACGAGATCTCGCCGGGCAACTTCATCTTCCGGCTCCGCGAGTTCGAGCAGATGGAGATGGAGTACTTCTGCAAGCCCGGCACCGATGAGGAGCTCTTCGCCTACTGGTGTGACGAGCGGCTGCGCTGGTTCATCGAGGACCTGGGAGTTCGCCGCGACCGGCTGCGACTGCGCCCCCACGAGAAGGGCGAGCTGGCCCACTACGCCAAGGCGGCCAACGACGTCGAGTACCTCTTCCCATTCGGCTGGAGCGAGCTCGAGGGCATCGCCAACCGCACCGACTTCGATCTGCGCGCCCATCAGGAGCACAGCGGTCGCGACCTCAGCTATTTCGACGCCGACGCCAACGAGCGCGTCATCCCCTATGTCATCGAGCCGGCAGTGGGGGTGGATCGCATCTTCATCACCCTGCTCTGCGACGCCTACGATGAGGAGGAGGTGCGGGGTGAGAAACGGGTGGTGATGCACCTCCATCCCGACGTGGCCCCGGTGCAGGTGGCGGTGCTGCCGTTGAGCAAGCGGGCCGAACTCTGCGAGGTGGCGGGCCGCCTCGAGCACGAGCTGCGGCCGCGCTTCGCCACCGAGTACGACGAGACCCAGTCCATCGGGCGGCGTTACCGGCGACAGGACGAGATCGGCACTCCGCTGGCGATCACCGTCGATTTCGACTCTCTCGAGGACCATGGCGTCACCATCCGCGAGCGTGACGGGATGACCCAGGTTCGCGTCCCGATGACGGGACTCGCCGACGCGCTGCGGGACCAGCTGGAGGAGAGCCGCGGGCGGTCGCTGCATCGTGCGGCGGGAAGCGAAAGCTCCGGCTGAGGGGTAGGCGGGGAGCGCGCGCGGCGGCCGCCTCGGGTGGCGGGCGGGTGTTACGCTCGCGCCCCCCGACAGTATCACGGAGGCGTCAATCTCGATGGCGGTCCGCACCCCGTCCAAGGCGAAGACGACGAAGCGCACGGCGACGACGGCGCAGACCAGGGCGAAGAAGCCCAGCCGGACGGCGGCGGACGGTCGAGCGCGGGCGCGTGGTGCCAGGTGGGTCTGGCGCTTCGAGGAGGGAAGCGCGAGGATGCGCGACCTTCTCGGAGGCAAGGGTGCCGGCGTTGCCGAGATGACCCGCGCCGGCCTGCCGGTGCCGCCGGGTTTCACCATCACCACCGAGGCATGCAACGCCTACTACAAACGCGGCGAGCGCTTTCCACCGGGGATGTGGGAGCAGGTCCTCACCGCGTTGCAAGGGGTCGAGCGCAAGACCGGTAAGGGTTTTGGCGATCCCCGTAACCCGCTGCTGGTCAGCGTGCGCAGCGGCGCCAAGTTCTCGATGCCGGGAATGATGGACACGGTTCTCAACCTGGGGCTCAATGCCGAGACCCTCGATGGTCTGGCCAAGCTGACCGGCAACGAGCGTTTCGCCTTCGACGCCTACCGCCGCTTCATCCAGCTCTTCAGCAAGATCGTTCTCGGCGTCGACGGCCAGCTCTTCGAGCACGCGCTCGATCAGGCAAAGCGGCAACACCGTGCGGCCACCGACGCCGACCTGAGCCCGGCGGCGCTGGGCGAGGTCATCGACGAGTACAAGGCCATCGTCCGCAAGCACGCCCGGGGGGAGTTTCCCGAGGATCCCATCGAGCAGCTGCGGGCCGCCATCGGGGCGGTGTTCTCGTCGTGGAACAACAAGCGGGCGGTCGACTATCGCAATTTCAACAGGATCCCGCACGATCTCGGCACCGCCGTCAGCGTGCAGACCATGGTCTTCGGCAACATGGGCGACGACTCCGCCACCGGAGTGGCCTTCACCCGCGATCCTAACACCGGCGAGAAGGTGCTCTTCGGCGAGTATCTTCCCAACGCGCAGGGTGAGGACGTGGTCGCCGGCATCCGCACCCCGCATCCCATCGCCGACATGGCGCGCGAGATGCCGCGCGTCTACCGGCAGTTCGACCAGATCGCCAAGCGGCTGGAGCGCCACTACCGCGACATCCAGGACCTGGAGTTCACCATCGAGCGTGGGCTGCTCTACATGCTGCAGACCCGCAGCGGCAAGCGCACCGCGGCGGCGGCGGTCAAGGTTGCCGTCGACATGGTGCGCGAGCGATTGATCACCCGCGAGGAGGCGGTGCAGCGGGTCGAGCCGGCGCACATCGACCAGCTGCTCCATCGGCGCATCGACCCCGCGGCCGCGATCGAGGTGCTGGCCACCGGACTGGCGGCCTCGCCGGGCGCCGCCTACGGCAAGGCGGTGTTCGACGCCGACCGTGCCGAGGAGATGGCCAAGGCAGGCGAGAAGGTCATCCTGGTGCGCATCGAGACCAATCCCGACGACGTCCACGGGATGATCGCCGCCGAAGGAGTGCTGACCTCGCGCGGTGGCCGCACCTCGCACGCGGCGGTGGTGGCGAGGGGGATGGGCAAACCCTGCGTCGCCGGCGCCGAGTCGGTGCGCGTCGACCTGGAGAAGCGCCAGTTCACCGCGGGCGGCCGCACCATTCACGAAGGCGAGCAGTTCACCATCGACGGGTCGACCGGCAACGTCATCGCCGGCGCGGTGCCGATGATCGACCCCGAGATCAGCGGCGAGCTCGAGCAGCTGCTCAGGTGGGCGGACTCGATCCGGCGGCTCGAGGTGTGGGCCAACGGTGACTACCCGCACGATGCCCGGCGCGCCCGCGAGTTCGGAGCCCAGGGCATCGGGCTGTGCCGCACCGAGCACATGTTCATGGAGCAGGATCGTCTGCCGATCGTGCAGCGGATGATCCTGGCGCCGACCACCGCAGAACGGCGGCGCGCCCTGGACGAGCTGCTGCCGATGCAGCGAGGCGACTTCTACGGAATCCTCAAGGAGATGCGCGGACTGCCGGTGGTGATCCGGCTCATCGATCCGCCGCTGCACGAGTTTCTCCCCTCGCTCGAGGACCTGCTGGTCGAGGTGACCCGGGCGCAGGCGCTCGGCAAGCCGGAGAGTGAGTACGCGGAGCAGAAGCGACTGCTCGACGCGGTGCGCGACCTGCACGAGCAGAATCCCATGCTGGGGCTGCGCGGTTGTCGACTGGGCCTGAAGTTCCCCGAGATCATCGAGATGCAGGTGCGCGCGATCCTCGAGGCGGCGGTGCAGCTCAAGCGGGAGAAGGTTGACGCCCGGCCGGAGATCATGATCCCCCTGGTCGGCCACATCGAGGAGTTGCGCCGCACCCGCGCTTATCTGGAGACGACGGCGAAGCAGGTGCTCGGCGCCGCCGGGACCAGGGTGAGCTATCGCTTCGGCACCATGATCGAGCTGCCGCGCGCGGCGCTGACGGCGGCGCAGATCGCCGAGGATGCCGAGTTCTTCTCCTTCGGCACCAACGACCTCACCCAGACCACGTTCGGCTTCTCTCGCGACGACGCCGAAGGCAAGTTCCTCTTCCAGTACGTCGAGGACAAGGTGCTGCCCGCCAATCCCTTCGAGACCCTCGACATCCCCGGCGTGGGCCGGTTGATGCGTGCCGCGGTCACCGAGGGACGCCGCACCCGGCCGGGTCTCAAGATCGGCATCTGCGGGGAGCATGGTGGCGATCCCGCCTCCATCTCCTTCTGCGAAGAGCTTGGGCTCGAGTACGTGTCGTGTTCACCGTTCCGGGTGCCGGTGGCACGACTGGCGGCGGCGCAGGCGCGACTCGCCGTGTCCGAGCGCGACCGCTGAGCCGCCGAAGCTCCGAGGACCCGGGCTGAGCGTCACCGCCGCACGCCGTCGCTGCTATCCTCGGCGCGGGTGAGCGAGCGCGTCCGCATCCGCAAGGTCGGCACCCGAGAGGGCCGTCCGATGATGCTGGACGACGGCCACGTCGTCGAGGGCGACGAGGTGGCACCGCCGACGCCGGGCATGCCGTACCTGGTGCGGCGCACGGTGATGGAGGAGGAGGAGGCGCCCGAGGTCTTCAACACCTCGCCGGTGCGAGCAGTGATCACCGAGCGCGGCGGCGGCATCCTGCTGCTGACCGACAACTCCCGCTACGCGCTGGAGATCGTGGGCCGCTGAGCGCGGACGTCATCGGGCCCGGCTCGCTGGTGGCGCCGCGCGTGTCACAGCCGGTCGGCTTGGCTTACACTTTTCCGTAGATGTCTCCGACCCCCCTTCCTGCCGATCAGTACACAAGCGCGGGCATCGCGGCCGAGCTCACCGCCGACGAGGTGGCGTCTCAGCTGGAGCGTCAGCGCTTCGACGCCGAGCTGAGCGCTCGCCAGTCACGGATCAAACAGCTTCAGCTCGAGCTGGACGCCGCCCGCGCCGAGCACGCCGCCGCCCTCGCCGACCGCGAGCGGCGGATCGCCGAGCGAGAACGCGAGCTGGTCGAGGCACTCTCACGCCGCCGCGGGTTCTTCCGCCGCCGCTGAGCCGGGATCCGCGCGATGCCCGTTGACGCGGTCAGCGAGGTCAAATCGCGGCTCGACATCGTCGACGTCATCAGCGGCTACGTGCGCCTGCACAAGGCCGGCCGCGAGCACAAGGCGCTGTGCCCCTTCCACTCGGAGAAGACGCCCTCCTTCGCGGTGAGCCAGGAGCGCCAGGCCTGGTATTGCTTCGGCTGCCAGGAGGGAGGCGACCTGATCAGCTTCGTCGAGAAGATCGAGCACGTCGACTTCCTCCAGGCACTGGAGCTGCTGGCCGAGCGCGCCGGCGTCGAACTGGCTGCGCCCGGGCGCATCTCCGATCGCCGCGACGCCAACCGGCGACGCACCCGGGCTCTCGAGCTGCACCGGCGGGCCCAGGCCTTCTACCAGCACATCCTCTGGGAGACGGATGCAGGAGCGCCCGGGCGCCACGTGCTCGCCGATCGCGGGGTGTCGGAGGAGACCGCGCGTCTCTTCGGGCTCGGGTTCGCTCCCGCGGGTGGCGCCGGTCGCGACGCCCTGCTGCGCTACCTGGTCTCGCGTGCCCAGGCAGCTCCGCCAGAGATCGCTGACGCCGGCCTGGCCCATCCTCCTGACCGCGGCGGGATGACCCGTGATCGCTTCACTCATCGACTGATGTTCCCCATCCGCGACGATCGCGGTGCCGTCATCGGCTTCGGCGCGCGAGCTCTCGGCGACGCGATTCCCAAGTACCTCAACACTGCCCGCACCGCCGTCTACGACAAGTCGACGGCGCTGTTCGGCATCGACTTAGCGCGGCAGGAAATCATCTCCACCGGCCGCGCTGTCGTCGTCGAAGGCTACTTCGACGTGATCGCAGCTCACGTCGCGGGAGTGCGCAACACCGTGGCCAGCAGCGGGACCGCGCTCACCAGCGAGCAAGTACGCGTCCTCGGTCGCCTTGCTCGTATCGTCGTCCTCTGTTTCGACAGCGACGACGCCGGTCGCGCCGCCGCATCGCGGGCGGTCGACGCCCTCGCCGCCGAAGGCGTCGAGACCCGCATCTGCCAGCTCCCAGCGGGGTGCAAGGATCCCGACGAGCTGGTGCATCGTGATGCCGCCGCCTTCGTCGCCGCCATCGCCGATGCGCCTCCCGAGTGGCAGGTGCTCCTCGACCGTGCCCTCGACGGCGCCGAGGCCGGCTCGGTTGAAGCGCGGCGGGGCGGGGCGGAGCGTGCCATCGGACTTCTCACCCGGATCCCGGCGGCCGCCACCCGCGATCTCTATGCCCAGCAGGCCGCGCGGCGGCTGGAGCTCGACGCTGCCGCGGTGCGCAGTGATGTCGAGCGCGCCCTCCACCGCCAGCCGAAGGACCGAGGTCAGCGAGTGGTGGCGGCGCTGCCGGCAGCGCCGGCCGCCGACGCCCCGGGTTTGACGGACAGCGCCGCCGGGCACCCTCTGACCTCGTGGGAGGCGTATCTCGCCGGCCTGGTGCTGCAGCGTCCCGGTCTGGCGGCGCTTGCCGTGGAGCAGGACGGGTTGCGCCTCGAGGAGCTCGGCCATCCGCACCTTCGACGCATCGTCGAGGTGGCGCTGGAGCGGCCGCCCGGTGAGGCGTTCCCGCTCCACCTCCTCGGGCCTTCGGAGCAGCGTTCGGCGGCGCCCCTGCTGATGCGCTCACTCCCCGAGCTGCAGGAGGATGCCAAGGCCGGCATGGCGACCCGGGTCGTCGGCGACTGCGTCGGCAGCCTGCGCATCGCCGCGCGGCGCTCCCAGGCGGTTGCCCTGGAGCGGCAGATTCGCGCCGCCCGCGATGCCGGCAACGCTGACGAGGCGGACCGGCTGGCGGTGCAGGTCAGCGTCGTCGCCGCCGAGATCCAGGAGCTGCAGCGGCGGCGTGAGGTGGCCTCGATCCCATGACCGGTGGGAGGGGCGACGTGCTTTCCGCGTGGGAACGTTAAATAGGGAAGGCACAGACGCCAGCAGGACGATGCACGGGCGATGGGAGCGATCCTGCCAGGGGCGGGGTCCGGGCAGGAGGAATCGGTAGATGGCGACAGCGAAGGCGCGGCTGACTCCGGGCGGAACCGGTCCCCCGGTCGGCGGCGACCTGCTGGTCAGCGCTGCGGAGGTTCTGATCGTCCGCGGCAAGGAGCAGGGCTACCTCACTCCCGACGACATCCTCCAGGGCTTCCCGGAGATCGAGGCCGAGCCCGACCACCTCGAGCGCATCTTCGACGCCTTCCGCGAGATGGGCGTCGAGGTGTCCGACGGCGACAAGGACTTCGAGGCCGTCGACGAGATCGACGACGAGATGATCGCCACCGCCGAGGCGATCGACTCGGTGTCGCTCGACGACCCGGTGCGCATGTATCTCAAGGAGATCGGCCGGGTCGCCCTGCTCAAGGCCGAGCAGGAGGTCGAGTACGCCCAGCTGATCGAGCAGGGTGACGACGAGGCGAAGAACAAGCTGACCGAGGCCAACCTGCGCCTGGTTGTCTCCATCGCCAAGAAATACATCGGTCGCGGGATGTCCTTCCTGGACCTCATCCAGGAAGGCAACATGGGACTGATCCGCGCCGTCGAGAAGTTCGACTATCACAAGGGATACAAGTTCTCGACGTACGCGACCTGGTGGATCCGCCAGGCCATCACCCGCGCGATCGCCGACCAGGCGCGCACCATCCGCATCCCGGTGCACATGGTCGAAACCATCAACAAGCTGGTGCGTGTGTCGCGCCGCCTGCTGCAGGAGCTCGGCCGTGAGCCGACCGATGAAGAGATCGCCGACGAAATGGGCGTGACCCCGGAGAAGGTGCGCGAGATCATCAAGGTCTCGCAGGACCCGGTGTCGCTGGAGACTCCGATCGGTGAGGAGGAGGACTCCCATCTCGGTGACTTCGTCGAGGACAAGGAGGCCACCGCGCCCAGCGAAGCGGCATCCCTGACGATGTTGCGCACCGAGGTCGAGGACATCCTCGACACCCTCACCCCTCGCGAACGCCGTGTGCTGCAGCTGCGCTTCGGCTTGATCGACGGTCACCAGCGCACGCTCGAAGAAGTCGGCAAACGCTTCGGTGTCACCCGTGAGCGCATCCGACAGATCGAGGCAAAGGCCCTGCGCAAGCTGCGCCATCCGTCGCGGAGCAAGAAGCTCAAGGACTATCTGGAATAAAACGCGGTCTGGTTCTCGCGAGGGCGTCGGTATACTCCGGCGCGTTCCGGGTTAGCTCAGCGGTAGAGCAGGCGGCTGTTAACCGCAAGGTCACTGGTTCGAATCCAGTACCCGGAGCCATCGCGGCGGCGGATGCGTGTGGCGCGCGGCACCCGCCGCGCCGCGCGCCACAGACGCCCGGTGTCCGCTCCCGGGTCACCAGTTGCCCACGTAAGCCCTGGTGGCTGGTAGCGTACGCGTGTTCGCGGATTCCCCACCGAGGTCCCAGCATGTCCGACCCAGCATCGAACTCGGGAATCGACCCCGCGGCGGACGGCGCCGTGCCGACCACCGCCCTCGAGGGGGCATCCGGCGTCGAGGCCATCCCCGTGCCGCCGGCAGCTCACACCAGCTCCTCGAGCGGAGTGCTGGTGGGCTCGGCCGGATCCATCGGCCACGGCCGCGAGCCGGCAGCGCCACGACCCGCGTCGACCGATGTCATCCCCGCACCGCTCGCGGTGATGCCGGTCCGCGAGGAGAGCGCCGCCTCCGACGCCGAGATGGTGGGCCGGCCGATCAGCATCGGCGCCGAGCGGCCGGCATCCGGCGCCGCCACGGAGCGGCCATCCTGGGCGCCGGCGTCGGGCCCGGGAGCGGTGGCGGCGCCGGTCGCGCCGCACCGCGCCCGGCCGGTGCTCCGCTCGCCGGCGCCGATCTTCGGCCCGCCGGGACGGCGGCGTTCGGCCGGCGCCGTGGTGCTGCTGTCGATCGCCACTCTGGGCATCTATTCGCTCGTCTGGCACCACCGCATCAATCGCGAGATGACCGACTTCGATCCCCGGCTGCAGGTTCGCTCGGGGCGATCGGTGCTCGCCCTGATGGTGCCGCTGCTGATCGGGCTCGGGGTCGCCGCCGCCGCCGCCGCCCGGATCATCCTCGACCACGCCGGCATCACGGTGTCGGTCGCGATCCCGGCAAGCGTCACTCACTGGCTGGTGCTGGCGCCGCTCGCCATGCAGTACCTGGTGCTGATCATCCCCTTCAGCCTGCTGGCCGCGGCGATGACCGCGGAGCGGGTGCGCGTCGTCGAGGATCACGTCGGCATTCCCACCGACCGCCAGCTCGCGCCGGTGCCCACCATCGCCTGGCTGATGTTTCCGGCGGCCGGCGGCCTGGTGGTCATGGCGCGAGAGCAGGGACGCCTCAACGAGATCTGGGGGCTGGTGGCCGGCTGACCCCGCCCGGCCCGTTCGGTGACTGACCGACCAGGCCGTACACTGGGCGCCCGCGACCCCAGGACGGCCGGTCCGGCCGTGGCCTCCTGGATGGCAGCAGCCCGGGCCGGCGACGAGACTCAGCCTCTCTGTGGCCATCGCCCTCGCCTGTATCTCCGGCAAGGGTGGGGTGGGCAAGACCACCACCACCATCAACCTTGCCGCCGCCCTGGCGGAGCAGGGCAAACGCGTGCTCGTCATCGACTGCGACCCGCAGTCCAATCTCACCTCCGGGCTGGGGCTGAACCCCTACGCCCTGGAGCGAACGGTGGTCGACGTCTTCACCGGTCGCGAACGGGCCGCCGACGTGATCGTCCCCACCCAGTGGGCGAACCTCTCGCTACTCCCGGCAACCCCTGACCTCAACGCGGTCGAGGGCGAGCTGGCGTCGTCGCTCAACCGCGAGCTCATCCTCCGTGACGCCCTCGCCGGCTGCGGGGTCGATCGCAACTTCGAGGTCATCATCCACGACACCCCTCCCAGCTTCGGGTTCCACACCATCAACGTGCTGGCGGCGATCCGCCACGTGCTGATCCCGGTCCAGATGTCGGGATACGCGATCAAGGGGCTGAAGGAGGTGCTGCGAGCGGTCCACGCGGCCCGGTTGCGGCTCAACCCGCAGCTTCGGATCCTGGGCATCGTCCCCACTTTCGTGAATCTGCGCACAAACTTCAGTCGTGACATGCTCGAGGGGTTGCGAACCATCCCCAACCTCAAGGTCTTCGACACCATCATCAAACTCACCGTGAAGCTCCAGGAGACGTCGCTGGCGGGGGTGCCGGTCACCTCCTACGCGTCGTGGTCCGACGCCGCCATGTCCTACCGCAGCCTGGCGGCGGAGGTCCTCGCCAGTGTCTGAAAGCCCGCTGCGCCGTCACATCGACGCCCTGCTCGCCGACAACCCCGGGGCCGTGTCCGCCGAGCTCCAGCGATGGCTGGCCCCGACCAGCGAATCGCAGGTCGAGCAGATCGCCGCGGAGCAGATTCACGATCGCGAGTGGCGCGGAGAGGTCGACACCGCCGACCCCGCCTACCGCGCCCTCAAGGCCAGCGTCCGCGCCAGCGGCGTCCTCCAGCCGCTGCTGCTGCGGCCGCGGCCCGAGGGTGGCTTCGAGGTGGTCGCCGGTGTCCGGCGGCTCCGGGCCACCCGCGAAACCGGCCAGGCCACCGTCCCCGCCCTGGTGCGCGAGCTCGGGGATCTTGCGGCGATCGTCGGCGGCGCCTGGGAGGCGCTGTCACGCACCGGCATCACCATGGCCGAGGCGCGGGCGCTCACCGCCCGGCTGCAGTCCGCGGGCATGGCCAAGGCGGAGTCGGTGGCCCTGGTGGCGACCCTGCCGCGGGTCGCGCTACCGGCCGGCGAGCCGCCCCCGGCGCAGAGCCACCGAGCCGCCCCGACCCCCAGGGGCGGTCCGGCAGTTGAGGACCTGCCGGCGGTTCCGGTGGTCGGTCGGGCGATCGGTCAGCACCCTCCCGAGGCGATGAGCGTCGAGCCGGCCCGCGAGGTGGTCCCGGTCGAACCCACCGCGGCCGCCGAGGAGATGTCGACGCCCACCGCGGTGCTCGAGCGCGCGCCCGAGGCGGCCGCCCCGCAGGACGCGCCCGCGGCCGCCGACATCACGAACGAGGACGTCACGCCCGGGAGGGAGGATGGGTCCAGCGCCGACGCAGAGCCCACGGCAAGCGTCGGGTCCGCGGCGGAGGTGCCGGCCGCTGCCGAACCGCAGGCGGGTGAGGCGAGCGACGACACCGGAGCGCCGGCCGTGGTCGCGCCACCGGAGAGCCCACCCTCGACGCACGCGCCGATCGTCATCTCCATCACCACTCCCGGCGACAAGGCGTCAGAGGCGGAAGCGGAGCCGGAGCCGGAGCCGGAGCCGGAGAGTCCGTCCGACGCCGCCCCCGAGAGCCCCCCGGTCACCGCTCCCGGTAGCGCAGCGGCAGAGCAGGCCGGGGATCCGCTGCCGGCGGTGCCGCCGGCACCGGCCCCGCCACCACCGCCCCCCCCGCAAATGTCGGCGCGCGCCCCCGCCAGGTCGCGGCTCCAGGCCACGCGGCAGCCGGCCACCGCGCTGCCGGCCGCATCGCATTCCTCGGCCCCAGCCGACGCCGAGGGCCTCGGCAATCCCCTCTGGTACACGCCGTATGCTCTCGGGGTTGCCGTGGGTGCCCTCGTGTTCCTGATCCTGTCGATCCAGCAGGGGGAGACCGGCAGGCCGCTGGTCGCCTCCGCGGTGGTGATGGCGGTGGCCCTCCTCCTCGCCATGGCGAGCCTGGCCCTGGCTCGCCGACGCCTCTGAGCACGCCGCCGCGCCGGCGCCAGCGGGCCGGTATCCGGGCCAGGCTCGAGGGGGGAACGGGGGAGCTGCCGGCCGGGGCCACCGCTGCTGACGTCTCCGCTTCCGCATCTCCGGAGGTCGCCGGCCCACCTCTACCCCAGCCCGTCGGGCCTCACCGTTGGCGGGCGAGGCGCAGCGGCGCCGCCGCCCTGATCCCGGGCCTGGTGACTCCTGCCGACGTTCCCGAGGACGCAGCCGGCCGCGTCCTCTTCGTCGCTCCCACCCTGCCGCCGGACGACGAGCCGCCTCCCGCGCTCGAGGGCGACGCGGCCCCGCCCGAGCCGGCCCCGCCCGAGGCCGCGGTTGCCGAGGACAGGTCGAGCTGGGTGGCGGTGGCTGCGCTGGGGATGGCGATCGTGGTGCTGTTCCTCCTGGGGATGAGCCTCTTTCACTGAGCCGGTATCCAAGCTGTCGAGCGGGCATCCGGCGGCCGCCGGCCCTCTCTGGGCGGTGTGGCAGCCTTAACAGCGTATTCGTCTTGACAAATAGACTTTCGAGACGGATACTTCGCCGGTGGGCACCGACTCGCTGGCGCACTCGGCGGAGCTGTTCCCCACCGTGGCCCCGCCGGGATCGGCCGCGGGTCGCCGGCGGCCGCGCGGAGTGCGGCTGTCGCTGCTGCTCGACCGCGACCTCGCGGCGCGGTCCGAAGCGGAGCTGATCGCCCAGGTGCTGGCCGGCGCCGAACCCGCGGCCGAGGTGGTGCGCTGCGGTCAGCGGCTGGCCGAGCTGCCCTTCTGGCAGCGGCGCGCGCTGGGAGTCGGCGGACTCGTCAGCGAGCACGGCATCCGGCCGGAGCGCGCCGTCCGTCTCGCCGCCCTCTGGGAGCTGGCCGAGCGGTGGTACCCGGACGACCGCCCCACCGTCTCCTCGCCGCGCGATGCCCTGCTTCTTCTCGAGGAGCTGCGGGCGGCGCCGACCGAGCGGGTCGTGGTGCTGCTGCTGGATGCTCGTCACCGGCCGCTGCGCACCGAGGTGGCCGCCGTCGGCACCATCAACGCCTCACGTCTCCAGGCGCGGGACGTGCTGGTTCCCGCGCTCCGCGCCGGCGCCGCCGCGCTGATCGTGGCCCACAACCATCCCAGCGGCGATCCCGCGCCGAGCCGATCAGACCGTCAGGTGACCGCCGCGCTCCGCGAGGCCAGCGCGGTGGTGGGGATTCCCCTTCTCGACCACCTCATCGTCACCCGGCGCGGCCACTTCTCCTTCCGCGAGGCGCAGGGATGGGAGGGTGTTGCCGAGCCGCCCGGGGGTCCGTGACCCCGGAAGACGGCGTCAGGCCGCCAGGTCCTCCTCCAGGTAGCCGGCGCGCTGCAGGGCACCGATCACCCGGGCCACGGAGTCGGCGAGCGTCTCGTCGGTGGTGTCGATCACCACCTCGGGTGACAGCGGCTCCTCGTAGGGGTCGGAGATGCCGGTGAAGTTGGTGATCTCCCCGGCGAGCGCTTTGTGGTACAGGCCCTTGACGTCGCGTCGCACCAGCTCCTCGAGGACGCAGCGGACGTGGACCTCGACGAAATCGCCGACGCGGGCGCGCACCTCGTCGCGGACCTCGCGGTACGGCGAGATGGCGGCGACGATGACGATGACACCGTGGCGGGCGAGAAGCTCGGCGACGAAGCCGATTCGCCGGATGTTGGTGTCCCGGTCCTCCTTGCTGAAGCCGAGTCCCTTGGAGAGGTTCTCGCGGATCACGTCGCCGTCGAGCACCTCGACCGCCCGGCCGCGGCGGCGCAACTCGCCGGTCAGGGCGGTGGCGATGGTCGATTTGCCGGCACCGGACAGCCCGGTGAGCCAGACGGTGACGCCCTGATCCCGCATTCAGGCGCTCCGAGAGACGGGGAGGAGCGGCCGGCCGTGGATGCCGCACTCCTTGTCGACACCGTTCTCCCACCACCAGCGGCCGGAGCGCGGGTCCTCGCCGGCCTGCACCGGGCGGGTGCAGGGGGCGCATCCGATGCTCCGATATCCCTCGGCATAGAGCGGGTGGCGGGGCACGCCCCTGGCCTCCAGGTAGGCGACGACCTCCGCCGCCGACCAGGAGGCCAGCGGGTTGACCTTGACGACCCCGCCGTGCTCGTCGTCGACCGCCACCACCTCGGTGCTGGCGCGGCTCCGCGACTGGCTGCGGCGAAGGCCGGTGAGCCAGCAGTCGAGGGTCACCAGGACCCGCTCGAGGGGCTCCACCTTGCGGACGTGGCAGCAGTCGAGGCGCCGCTCCGGCGAGCGGTAGAAGGCATTGGCCCCGTGCTCGTTCACCATCGCCTGGACCAGGGCCTGATCGGGAAAGGCGATCTCGATGCCGCGCCCGTAGTGCTCGCGCACCATGTCGAGGTAGCGGTAGGTCGCCTCCGGCAGGCGGCCGGTGTCGATGGTCACCACCCGGACGTCGGGGTCGATGGCCATCGCCATGTCGACCACCGCCATCCCCTCGGACTGGAGCCCGGTCACGATGGCGACCCGGCCGCGAGCGAACCGCTCGAGCGCCCACCGCACGGCGGCGCGCGGATCGCGACCCTCGAGATCGGCCGCGGCGGCGGCGATCTCGTCGCGGTCGGAGACCTGGTGCAAGGCAATCATGACTTATCTGATCGAAATACTCGGGTATCGGCGGAGGCTGACTTTGCCACACGAAGGTGGTCCCTGGCAACCGCCGCGCCACGACCGGCCGCTCTCTGACGCACCATTGGCGCGTGGAGCCGCTGACCCTCGCCGACATCCGCCCACCCGCGACCTACGAATCGGTCCGTGCCGAAGCCCGGCGGCAGGTCATCGAGCTGAAGCAGGAGCGCCGGATCGCGGTCGGCGACCAGGTCACCCTGGTGTTCGAGAACCGCGACACCGTCCGCGGCGTGGTCGAGGAAGTCCTCCGCGCCGAGCGGATCGAGGCACCCGACCGCATCGCCGAGGAGGTGGAGACCTTCAACGCGCTGATCCCGGGCGAGGGAGAGCTCACCGCCACCCTGTACCTCGAGATCACCGATCCCGCCGAGATGATGGTCCGGCGCGAAGAACTCCGCGGCATCGATGCGGCGGTGACCATGCGCGTCGACGGTGTCGAGGTGGAGCTGTTGGGCGACCCGGGGTTCGCCCAGGAGGCCCGCACCGGCAGCGTCCACCACCTCCGCTTCCGCCTCACGCCGGCGCAGCGCGATGCCTTCGCTCGCGGTGAGGTCACCATCAACGTCGACCATCCCGGATATGGGGCGGCCATCACCCTGACCGAGGCTCAGCGCGCGGCGCTGGCCACGGACCTGACGGGGGGATGAGCCCGCTCCCGGGAGCACGCGACCGAGCCACCCTCGCGCTGGTCACCCTCGCGGTGCTCGCAGCGGTGCTGGGCGGATGCGGCGGCAGCAACTCAGCGGGTGGATCACCGGCGTGGCGTGCGACGCATCCCGATCCCTCGGGGTTCTCCTTTCGGGCTGCCAGCGGGGTCTGCGTGATCACCGTCCGGTATCCCGACGAGGCGCCGGGTCTGATCGTCGATCAGACCGCCAACACCTTCGTCCAGGTCGGTCGCGGCGCGGCGCACCGGCCACCGGACATGGTGGTCGCGCGCTCGGGCGACTGGACGGTCTTCCGGACCGCTGCCGACCACCTGGCGCTGCTGACCCCGGCCGCGCTCTTCGACTACCGCTCCGGCATCCGCTGCTAGCCGTTCTCGAGCGGCGTGGCCTCGTCGATGAGCAGCACCGGGATGCCGTCGTCGATGCGATAGCGCAGACGGCAGGCGTCGCAGCGCAGCGACTCGGGCTCCGCGACCAGCGGGCCCTTGCACTTCGGGCACGCGAGGATCTCGAGCAGGTCGGGGGGGAGCTGTGCCATCAGCGGCAGCATACCGTGACCTCATCGCATCTCGAGCCACATCGAGTGACCGGCGCGCTCGTAGCCGGTCAGTCCCACTCGCTCCCACAGCGGCAATCAGGACCTCGCTCAACACGGGATCGCAGTGCACGTAGAACGCCGGTAACAACACCTCGAAGCGGGCGGCTCTGGCGAGGAGCTGCGCGGCCAGCCGACACCAGGGGCGGATCACGAAGGAACCTCTGCCAGAATGACCGTGGTGTCCCAGCCCACAACTGCGCCCGGTTCCCCCAACCCTGCCGGCGACCCCCAGAGCCGCTTCGACCTCCCGCGCACCGTCTTCCCCTTCACCGCGCTGGTGGGACAGGAGGCGATGAAGCAGGCGCTGGTGCTCAACGCCATCGACCCGGCGATCGGCGGGGTGCTGATCCGGGGAGAGAAGGGGACGGCGAAGTCGACGGCGGTGCGGGCGCTGGCCAAGCTGTTGCCGGAGCTGGAGGTGGTGGCGGACTGCCGCTACGGGTGCCCGCCGGACGCGCCGGAGGTGCAGTGCGCGGAGTGTCGTGCCCGGGTGGCGGCGGGGGAGGAACTGCCGCGGACGCAGCGGCAGATGCGGGTCACCGAGCTGCCGATCAACGCCAGCGAGGACCGGGTGGTGGGGGCGATCGACATCGAGGCGGCGATCAAGACGGGGGAGAAGCGGTTCGAGCCGGGGGTGCTGGCGGAGGCGAACCGGAACATCCTCTACGTGGACGAGGTGAACCTGCTGGACGACCATCTGGTGGACGTGCTGCTGGACGCGGCGGCGATGGGTGTGAACGTGGTGGAGCGGGAGGGGATCTCGGTGTGGCACCCGTCGCGGTTCATCCTGGTGGGGACGATGAACCCGGAGGAGGGAGAGCTGCGCCCGCAACTGCTCGACCGCTTCGGACTCTGCGTCGACGTGCGCGGGCTGCGCTCCATCGACGAGCGCGTGCAGGTGATGGAGGAGGTCGCACGTCGCGACGACCTCCCCGCCGGCTGCGAGCCGGTCGACACCGTCGGCGACGAGCGCCTCCGCCAGGTGATCGTCAAGGCCGAGGAGCTGCTCCCGATTGTCGAGGTTCCCGCCGACGTCCGCCGTTTCATCTCCCTGGTGTGCATCGACGCGGGCGTGGTCGGCCATCGCGCCGACATCGTCGTCAGCCGCGCCTCCCGCACCCTCTGCGCCTGGCGCGAGGCGGAGCTGGTGACGTTGCGCGGTCCCGGCACGGTCGAGCGGGAGCATCCGGTCGAGGCTCTCGGGGCGACCGTGCACGACGCCATCCGCGCCGCCGAGCTGGCGTTGCAGCATCGCCGTCGCGACCGCCGCGGCGGTGAGCCCAGCGAGGGCGACGGCATCGCCGAGCGCGCGCAGGAGCAGCTCCGTCAGATGGAGTCGGATTCGCCCGCCCAGACACCGGAGGTGACCCAGGCGGGTGAGCCGGGGCAGTCGTCGCCGAGCAGCAGCGGTGGCGACCGTGGCGAGGGCGCCCTCCAGCAGTCGCCCGAGCAGCTGGAGGCGCGCGATCCCTTGGAGTCGCAGCCGCAGGTGCAGTTCGAGGGCAACCTCTTCCCGGTGCGGCGCATCCAGCTTCCCCGCGACCGCCGCACCCGCCGCGGTCCCGGAAAGCGCAGCCTGACTCGCAGCGGCGACAAGCGCGGCCGCTACGTGCGCAGCCGTCAGGTGGAGCGCACCACCGATCTCGCCTTCGACGCCACCCTCCGCGCCGCCGCTCCTCACCAGCCGGCCCGGCGCACCGTCGCCGAGGCGGATGCCGTGCTGCAGCTGGAACGTCAGGACCTGCGCCAGAAAGTCAGGCAGCGCAAGACCGGGACCCTGATCGTGTTCGTCGTCGACGCCAGCGCCTCGATGGACGCGGAGCAGCGCATGCAGGCGACCAAGGGCGCCGTCCTGTCGCTGCTGCGCGACGCCTACGTGCGTCGCGACAAGGTCTCGCTGGTGATCTTCTCGGGACGCACGGCTCGGATCGTGCTGCGGCCCACCGCGAGCGTCGACCTGGCCGAATCGCGCCTCCAGCGCCTCACCGTGGGGGGAACCACGCCGCTGACCCACGGTCTGGTCGCCGGCCTGGAGCTGATCCGCATGGAGCGGCTGCGCGACCCGTCCGTGTATCCGCTTCTGGTGTTGATCAGCGACGGACGCGGAAACATCTCGCTCTTCGGCGAGGAGCCGCTGGTGGAAGCACAGCGCATCGCCGCTCAGATCAAGGCCGAGCGAATCCGCTCACTGGTGATCGACTCCGCCCGCGACTACACCCAGCACGCGCAGCTACCACGGGTCGGCGGTCCCGGGCGCCAGCCGCTCTTCGGCGGCTACGCGTTCAATGCCTGCCTCGATCTGGCCGACCGGCTCGGGGGGCGGTACTTCGGCCTCTACGACCTCTCGCAGGGCGCGATCCTGGAGACGGTGCAGCAGTCGCTCCGCGAAGGCTGACCGCGTCCGTCCACCCGGGGTGCGGCGGGGACGGACGCTGCCTGCGAGAATGGCTCCGATGAGCCTCTCCGGCGCCGTCCCTCGCTCCCCGGGGGACCCCCAGAGCCGTTTCGACCTCCGCCGCACCATCTTCCCCTTCACCGCGCTGGTGGGACAGGAGGCGATGAAGCAGGCGCTGGTGCTCAACGCCATCAACCCGGCGATCGGCGGGGTGCTGATCCGGGGAGAGAAGGGGACGGCGAAGTCGACGGCGGTGCGGGCGCTGGCCAAGCTGTTGCCGGAGCTGGAGGTGGTGGCGGACTGCCGCTACGGGTGCCCGCCGGACGCGCCGGAGGTGCAGTGCGCGGAGTGTCGTGCCCGGGTGGCGGCGGGGGAGGAACTGCCGCGGACGCAGCGGCAGATGCGGGTCACCGAGCTGCCGATCAACGCCAGCGAGGACCGGGTGGTGGGGGCGATCGACATCGAGGCGGCGATCAAGACGGGGGAGAAGCGGTTCGAGCCGGGGGTGCTGGCGGAGGCGAACCGGAACATCCTCTACGTGGACGAGGTGAACCTGCTGGACGACCATCTGGTGGACGTGCTGCTGGACGCGGCGGCGATGGGTGTGAACGTGGTGGAGCGGGAGGGGATCTCGGTGTGGCACCCGTCGCGGTTCATCCTGGTGGGGACGATGAACCCGGAGGAGGGAGAGCTGCGCCCGCAGCTGCTCGACCGCTTTGGACTCTGCGTCGACGTCGAGGGGATCCGCGACGTCGAGCAACGCGTCGAGATCGTGCACCGTCGCGAGCTCTTCGAGGAGGATCCCGAGTCGTTCGTCTCCGCCTACGAGGAGGCGGAGCTGACCGAAGCCGACCGCATCCGGCGGGCGATCACGTCCTTCCCGACGGTACAGGTCGACCGCCAGATGCTCGTCGCCATGGCGGCTCTCGGTGTCGAGCTCGCCGTCGACGGGCACCGTTCCGACATCGTGACCCGCAAGGCCTCCCAGGCTCTCGCCGCCTACGACGGCTGTCCTCGAGTCAGCCTGCAGGAGATCGAGCAGGTGGCGCCCATGGTCCTCGCCCACCGCGTCAAGTCGCCGATGAGCGGAACCCGTCGCACGGTCGACATCGGCGAGCTCCTCCGCACCGCGATCGGCGGCGATTAGCCGGCTCCGCGCCCTTTCTCAGCGGCGGGCGGGGAGGGTCATCGCTGGCTTTCACTCACACCAAACATCGTCAAGCATTCGTCGAGACCCTCGATCGTGACCTCGCTTCGAGGACGCGCCTCCCACCGCTCGCGGCTCAATCTGAACCGCCGAAGCTCGACTGCGGCATCTCTCGGGGCGTCGATGTCAATTCCGTCTTCTTCGTAGCCGAGAGCACGCGACACGCGAGCCGAGGGCTCATTGCCGACGAAGGCACCACTCTTGGCCCATCGGGCGCCGAGCCCGGCGAAGGCGAGGTGCAACACAGCGGTGCGCATCTCCTTGCCGATCCCGCGCCCTTGATACTGTCGACCGAGCCAAGAGCCGGTCTCCACCTCACGGCGGACGCGAAATCTCGTCGCCCGCAGGCCCTGGCAGCCGACAATGTCCCCCCCGCAGCGGACGACGAAGTCCACTGACCATTCGTCGGGTTGCCACTGCGCGCGGAGCTTCCAGTGGTACTGGAGGAATTCGCGTTCGAATTCAGGGCTGGGCCGGTCAGTCCAAGGGGTGCCGAAGGGCATCTCATCGGGGTCGTGCACACCCGCCCGGGCGACCGCGATCAGGCCTTCCAGATCAGCGTCGGCCGGTACGGAAAGGTCGAGCCGCGGCGTTCGCAAGCGAAGCGAGAAGAGCGGCCAGTGCGACACGAGTGGATTCTGCTCCCGCACCACCACGCCCCCTCCGCCCTCGGAGGCGAAGAACGCCGGTCCTAGACCGCGACCTTGCCGGCTTCGGCTTCGGCCTCGGCCTCCGCGTCCTCGAGTTGTTGCGCTCGGGTCCGACGCTCGAAGACGGTCTGCTGGAGGAAGCGGAGCAGGACGCTGCCGCTGTTGACGCTCTCGACCGGGACCTCCAGCGGCTTGCGCTCGATGATGCGTCGGGTGATGTGGACGCCGTGCTTGGGGAGGATGCGGCGGAGGTAGCCCCAGGTGTCGTAGAGGCCCGTGGAGACCGACTCGTAGCCGTGCTGGAGCACCATCAGCCGGGCGGAGAAGGACATCAGCTCGTGGAAGAACATCTTCTCGTCGTCGGGACGAGGCTCGATGAGCAGGATGTCGACGTCGGGACGGCGGTGGCGCACCAGCCGGATGTGATCCAGCAGGATGTCATGGGCCATGCCGCGGAAGACCTGGTTGTAGACGCCGCGGGTGCCCAGGTCGGCGAGCCGGGTTCCCACCTGCTGCCGCATCGCCTCGGGCACCTGCATGTGGCGGGCGTCGAGCGGGACGATGGGATTGACGACCACGATCAGGCTCGCCCCCCGGTCGACGGCCACGTCGATGGCCGCGTTGCCCTTGATCCCGCCGTCGATGTAGTCGACCCCGTCGATCCGCACCGGCTTGAAGAGCACCGGGATGGCGCAGCTTGCTGCCGCTGCCCGGCTGATGGGGACGTGGGCGTTGTGGAAGGGGGAGAAGACGGTCCGCTCGTTGGAGTCGAGGGCGCAGGTGACGATGTGCAGCTCGTGCTCCAGCTCTCGGAAGTCGTCCGACAGCCCGGGCAGGCTGAGCACCCGGTGGATGTAGCGGATGACCTCGCTGTGGTCGAAGAAGCCGGAGGGGAGCAGCGGCAGCAGCATCCCGAGCAGATCCATGGCGTTGAGGTTGCCGGGGTGGCGGGCGAGCTCCCGGGCGATCTCCTTGATCAACCCGGGTAGGCGCAGCATCCGCAGAGCCATCTCGGTGACGTTGGGCTTGTACAGCGCCAGCTGTGAGGGCGTGCGAAGGTCGCGGTGAGCGCCCTCGAGCCCCAGCGCCATGGCCCGCGGGCTGATGCCGTTGGCCAGCAGGGCGCCGACGATCGAGCCTGCGCTGGTGCCGACGTAGATGTCGAAGTCGTTAACGCTGAGTCCGACCAGAAGGTCGTCGAGGGCCCGCAGGGCACCGATCTCGTAGGTGACCCCGGTGATGCCACCACCGCCGAGGACCAGGGCGCGGCGGCCCCCCTTGGGGACCGAGGCCCGGCCGTTGCCGCGGCCGGAGCTGCCCGGCGCTCTCTGCATGCAGGGATCATACGGGTCGCGAACCCGCGCGCCACACCGCACCACACTTTTGCTCACGACCGCGTACGCTCGGCCGGTGATCATCGTGCCGGGTCTGCACGTGGCGGAGCGCACCGCCGGCGGCCGCTGCTACCTGGTCGAGCATCCTCTCGCCTGCGTCCTCATCGACACCGGTGCGCCCGACGGCACCCTTGGCGCGTCGCACCTGCTGGAGAGCGCGGGGCGGCGGCCGGAGGAGGTCCGGCTCATCCTGGTCACCCATGGGCATCGCGGCCATGCCGGCAACGCTGCCGGCCTTCGCGTGCTGACTGGCGCCCCGGTGGGGGCGACCGCTGAGGTGGCGGAAGCGCTGGCGCATCCCCCGCCGGCGAGCGGAGGGCTGCGCCGGCTGCTCGGCGGTGGAGCGGTCGAACCGGTGTCGGTCGACCGCGTCCTCGAGCCGGGGGAGGTGATCGACCTCGCCGGTGGCATCGCCGTCATCGACGCCCCCGGCCATGTCCTCGGCTCCGCCGCGTTTCACCTGCTCCTTCCGGACGCGCTCTGTGTCGGTGACGCCGCGTCGGTCGATCGCCACGGTGCGCTGGCGCCGCCGCCGGCGCGCCACTCTCAGGATGCCGCCACCGCGCGCGCCACCGCTGCCACGCTGGCCGCGGTGAACGCCCGCGTTCTCGCACCCGGCCACGGCTTCGCCTCGGTCGGCGGGCGGCTGCCGGTGCGCGGCCGCCGGTAGCATGGCGACGTGACCGACATCCCCCAGTCACGCATCCGCAACTTCTCGATCATCGCCCACATCGACCACGGCAAGTCGACCCTGGCCGATCGTCTCCTCGAGCACACCGGTGCGGTGGCGGCGCGGGACATGCAGGACCAGGTGCTCGACCAGCTCGATCTGGAGCGTGAGCGCGGCATCACCATCAAGGCGCAGGCGGTGCGGCTGATGTACCCGGCCGCGGACGGCCACACCTATCAGCTCAACCTGATCGACACCCCGGGTCATGTCGACTTCGCCTACGAGGTGTCGCGGTCGCTGGCCGCCTGCGACGGGGCCATCCTCGTGGTCGACGCCTCGCAGGGGATCGAGGCGCAGACGCTCGCCAACGTCTACCAGGCGCTGGACAACGACCTGACCATCGTCTCGGTGATCAACAAGATCGACCTCCCCGCCGCCGATCCCGAGCTGGTGCGACGGGAGATCGAGGAGGTCATTGGCCTGCCCGGCGACGAGGCGATCCTCGCCAGCGCCCGCCAGGGTATCGGTACCCAGGAGATCCTCGAGGCGGTGGTGCAGCGCATCCCGGCGCCGGCGGGTGATCGCCGCGCCCCCCTGAAGGCGCTGATCTTTGACAGCAAGTACGACAGCTATCGCGGCGTCGTCGTCTACGTGCGGGTGTTCGACGGCGGCATCCGTGCCGGGCAGCGGATCCGGATGATGGCCGCGGGCGGCGAGCACACCGTCGACGAGGTCGGGGTGTTCCGCCCGGCGATGGCCTCAACCGGGGCGCTGCACGCCGGCGAGGTCGGCTACTTCATCGCCTCGATCAAGAACGTGGCCGACAGCAAGGTCGGCGACACCGTCACCGACGCACGCCATCCCACCGCCGAGGCGCTGGCCGGCTATCGCCACGTCACCCCCATGGTCTTCGCCGGGATCTATCCGGTCGACAGTGACGACTATCCCGAGCTCAAGGAGGCATTGGAGAAGCTCAACCTCAACGACGCCTCGCTCGTCTTCGAACCGGAGTCATCGGCGGCGCTGGGATTCGGCTACCGCTGCGGCTTCTTGGGACTGCTGCACATGGAGATCGTCCAGGAGCGGCTGGAGCGCGAGTTCAACCTTTCGCTGATCGGCACCGCGCCCAGCGTCGAATATCGGGTGAAGCTGCGCGACGGGGAGACGGTGCTGGTCGACAACCCCGAGCTCCTCCCCGACCCGTCCAAGATCGACGCCATCGAGGAGCCGCGGGTCCGCGCCACCATCCTCAGCCCTCAGGTCTACGTGGGGGCGATGATGGAGCTGTGCCAGGACCGCCGCGGCGAGTTCCTCGACATGCAGTACCAACCGGGCGACCGCGTGGTGCTCACCTACGACCTGCCGCTCGGTGAGATCATCCACGACTTCTACGATCAGTTGAAGTCGCGCAGCAAGGGGTACGCGTCGCTCGACTACGAGATCACCGGCTTCCGAGCCGAGCATTTGGTCAAGCTCGATGTGCTGGTCAGCGGCCAGCGTGTCGATGCCCTGAGCATGATCGTCCACCGTGACAAGGCGCGCGAGCACGGGCGCAAGTTGGTGGAGCGTCTCAAGCAGTTGATTCCCCGCCAGCTCTTCGAGGTGCCGCTGCAGGCGGCGATCGGCGGCAAGATCATCGCTCGCGAAACCGTGTCGGCGCAGCGCAAGGATGTCCTCGCCAAGTGCTACGGCGGTGACATCACCCGCAAGCGCAAGCTGCTCGAGAAGCAGAAGGAGGGCAAGAAGCGGCTGAAGCGGATCGGCAACGTCGAGATCCCGCAGGAGGCCTTCATGGCCGTGCTCACCCTCGACGGCTGACGATGGCGCCGCGAAACCGCAACCGGCAGCGCAGCCGCCCTCGGCGGCCACCAGAGTCGGTGGTCCCGCGTCCGCCCTCGGAGGCGGTGCCGCCGCCCGAACACGGCGAACCCGATCCCTGGTCCCGGCGAGGACTGTTCACCCTGATGCTGGTGGTCGGCATCCTCGAGGTGCCGCTCAGCGTGGCCAGCTACCTCTCCGCCAACCGTCGCCACAGCCTCGCCGCCTACCTGGTCTCGGCCCCCAATCCCAACAACTTCCTGCTGGTCTTCCTCGTGTTCCTGCTCGCCATGCCGCTGGCGCGCCGGCTGGCGGGCGAGGGCCGTTCCATGCGAGTGCTGGAGACGCTCTCGGTCGGCGCTCTCGTGCTGGTCTTTGTCGGCGCCTTCGACTCGATGGTGGCCAACGCGTTCCACAATCGCCTCGACGAGACCAACGGCGACCAGGTGGCTCTCTTCGGGCTTGCCGACGTGGTCGCCTTCGCCGTCACCGCGGTGACGTTTCCGATCATCTACCGGCAGTTCTGGATGCCGACTCGCCGGAGGCGGCGGCGATGAGCGCCCTCCGCTCCCTCTACCTCCACATTCCCTTCTGCGAGCGGAAGTGCGAGTACTGCGACTTCGCCTCGGTGGCGGGGACGGCCCGCCAGCACGAGTACGTCGACGGCCTGCGCCGTGAGCTACGCCAGGTCGCCGCGGGGCTGCCGGGCATCGAGCTGGACACCGTCTTCCTCGGCGGCGGCACGCCGGGACTGCTCGACCCCGGTCTGCTCGCGGCCGTGCTCGACGAGGTGCGCGCGGGTTTCGCCCTCGCGCCCGACGCGGAGATCACCCTCGAGGCCAACCCCTCGAGCACCGACGAGGCTCGCGCCAGTGTCTGGCTCGAGGCGGGCTGCACCCGGGTGAGCCTCGGGGTGCAGAGCCTGGAGCCGGACATCCTCGCCTTCCTGGGGCGCGTCCACGATGGCGTCCGGGCACTCGAGGCGGTTGCCGATGTCCGGCGGGCCGGTTTCGTTCGCGTCAATTGCGACCTCATCTATGCGGTCCCGGGTCTCGACGATCACCGCTGGACGCGAACGGTCGAGCGGCTGCTGGAGCTCGACCCCGGGCACCTCTCCTGCTACGAGCTGACGGTGGAGGAGGGGACGCCGCTGGCCACCCGGGTGGCTGCCGGGCGGGTTGCCGTGGTCGACGCGGACAGGGCCTTGGACCAGCACTGGCGTGCGGTCGAGCTGTGCGCCGCTGCGGGATACGCGCAGTACGAGGTCAGCGGCTTCGCCCGCGCCGGACACGAGTGCCGGCACAACCAGGTGTACTGGGCCAACGGTTTCTACCTCGCCGCCGGCGTCGCCGCGCACGGCCATCTGCCGCCGCAGGCCGCGGAGACGCTCGGCATCGCGCGGCCTCCGGAAGGCGCGGTGGCGGTGCGCTACTGGCACCCACGCGGCATCGCCCGATACCTGTCCTCGGTCGCCGCCGGTGGGCTCGGCATCGCCGGCACCGAGGCCATCGACCAGGACACGAACGAGCTCGAACGAATCATGGTCGGGTTGCGACGCAGCGCCGGGGTGGAGCTGCAGGCCCGCCATGCGTCCGCGGCGGCGCAGCTGGCAGCGGACGGGCTGGTCAGCGTGGACGGCGTGCGCTGCCGCGCCACCCGGCGCGGCCAGGAACTCCTCAATCACGTCGCGCTGCGACTCGTCGACGCCGCCTGAGCATTCGCCGCCGAGCGTCTGTCCACAGCCGCATCGAGGTATTCCACAGGCCGACTGTCGCGGATCGCGTGCCGTTGTAAAGGATCTGTCCGCGACCCAGATTCGAGCGGACCGGCCACGTCACAGATGCATGGCATTCGCCCCCGCCCCGGTCGGCGACGGCGGACCATGCAGCCAGCGATGCAGCGGACCCCAGCTCACCAGCCACCACCCCCCTCGCTGGTTGCGGCCCTGGTCCACGCCGGCGTCTCCCCCGACACCGCGATGGCCATGGAACTGTGGAAGGCGAAAGAGGTTCTCGACCTCCTCCTTCACGCAACCCGAGGCGGCGCCGGAAGCCCGGATTTGCCGTCCGGCCGTGGTACCCTTTAGCACTCAGCAGACCTGAGTGCTAAAGGGGCGTCGGTCCTGCCGGCGGTCCCGCCAGCGCCGTGGAGCAGCTCATCCCCCTCGACGTCCGCAAGCAGCAGATCCTCAAGGCGGTCGTCTCCGACTACACGGAGACGGGCGTGCCCGTCGGCTCGCACGCCCTCGCCACCAAGTACCTGGTGGCGCTCTCCTCCGCGACCATCCGCAACGAGCTCGCCAGCCTGGTCGAGATCGGCTACCTGCTGCAGCCGCACACCTCGGCGGGTCGCATCCCCAGCGACCAGGGCTATCGCTACTACGTCGACTTCCTGATGGAGGAGGAGGAGCTGCCGGCGGCGGCTCGGCGCCAGATCGAATCCCTCTTCGGCGAGCCGCCGGGCAACCTCGAGGGGTTGCTCGAGGTTGCGGCCATGGCGCTGGCGCTGTCCACCGATGCGGTCAGCCTGGTCACCGGGCCGCAGGCGCTCTCGGCGACGATGAAGCACGTCGACCTGGTCTCGCTCGAGCCGCGACATGCCCTGTTGATCCTGGTCCTCGAGGGCAACGTCATCCGCCAGCAGGCGATCGAACTGCCCGCCGACGCCGACCAGGAGACGCTCAGCGCCCTCGCCGGCCAGATCAACGCCGAGCTTCGCGGTCTGGATGCCGCCGCCATCGGCGCCCGCCCCCCGGCCGGGGCCGCGAGCGATCCGCTGCGCCAGCGGGTGCTGAAGCACATGTTGGCGTTCATGTCGGCGGTCGGCCAGCGGCACGACGCGGTGGTGGTGCACGACGGCGTGCGCAACCTGCTGCGCCAACCCGAGTTCGGCGACGTCGAGCGGGTCGGCCAGGTGCTCGAGGTGGTGGAGGAGGCCCAGGTGCTCGGCCGGGTGCTCGCCTCGCTCGAGCTCGACAACGGGGTGCGGATGGTCATCGGCGCCGAGAACGACCTCGAGCAGCTCCGCGCCTGCAGCCTGGTTTTGACCACCTACTCCGCGGGGGACACTCGCGGCGGGACGATCGGCGTCCTGGGCCCGACGCGGATGCGCTATCCGCAGGTGGCGCCCCGTCTCCGTTACGTCTCGGCCCGGGTCGGGCAGGCGATCGATCGCATGCTCGGCTGAGTGCCGGGACGGCACCACATGCTGGACTCCTCATCCATGACTCCAAACGATCAGCCGCCGGCTCCGCACCGGCGAGGCCACCGCGTCGAGGACCGCCGGTCCTCCGCCGGGGCCGCGCCGGCCGAATCAAGCCGGGCGGCGCCCGGCGACACCGCGGACGGCAGCGGCGAGGTCGACGCTGATGTGGCCGAGCTGAGGCGAAGCCTCGACGAGGGCCGCGAGCAGTACCTGCGTCTCGCGGCCGACTTCGAGAATTTCAAGCGCCGCAAGGCGCAGGAGCTGTCCGACCGCTCGCGCTACGCCAGCGAGGAGGCGGCGGGGGCGCTGCTCCCGGTGCTGGACAACCTGCGACGGGCGGTCGACACGGCGCCCACCGACGTCGACCCGGGTTTTCTCGACGGCGTGCGGCTCACCGTGCGCCAGTTCGAGGATGCTCTCGCGGTCCTCGGGGTGGTTCCCATTGCCGCCGTCGGTGAGCCCTTCGACCCGTCGGTACACGAGGCCATCGCCGGGGTGCCCTCGCCGGACGTCGAGCTGGACACGGTGATCGACGAGGTGCAGCGCGGCTACCGGCTGCACGATCGGGTGCTGCGTCCGGCGCTGGTGCGCGTCGCCCATCCCGCCGGTGCCCGTTCCTCCGCGGACTGACGGGCGGATGGCGGTCAAGCGCGACTACTACGAGGTGCTCGGGGTCTCGCGTGACGCATCGCCGGAGGAGCTGAAGAAGGCGTACCGGCGGCTGGCGATGCAGTATCACCCCGACCGCAATCCCAACGACAAGCAGGCCGAGGAGCGCTTCAAAGAGGTCGGCGAAGCCTACGCGGTGCTCGGCGACGCGCAGAAGCGGCAGCGGTACGACGCTTTCGGCCACGCCGGCGACGGGATGCCCGACCTCGGTGGTTTCAGCTTCGAGTCCGCCTTCGACCTGTTCGACATGTTCTTCGGCGGGGGGCGGCGCCGCGCCCGTACCGGTCCGCAGCGCGGCTCCGACCTGCGGATGAACGTGGAGATCACCTTCAAGGAGGCGGTCTTCGGCGCCACTCGGACCATCGAGGTGCCGCGCGCCGAGACCTGTCCGGATTGCTCGGGTTCCGGGGCGGCACCGGGGACCTCGCCGGAGCAGTGTCCGCAGTGCGGTGGCAGCGGACAGGTGCGGCGGTCGGTGAACTCCGTCTTCGGCCAGGTGGTCAACGTCACCGCCTGCCCGCGCTGCCGCGGCGAGGGTCGCATCGTCTCCGATCCCTGCCCCCGCTGCCGCGGTCACGGACGGGTGGAGAGCCGCAAGACGCTCGAGGTGCAGATCCCTGCCGGCGTCGACGAGGACGTCCAGGTGCGGGTGGCCGGCGAGGGCGAGGCGGGACCTCGCGGCGGGCCGCCGGGCGACCTCTACCTCGCCTTCCGCATCCAGCCGCATCCCACCCTGGTCCGCCGCGGGCAGGACCTCATCTACGAGCTGCCGGTCAGCGTTCCGCAGGCGGTGCTCGGCGACCGCATCACCGTGCCGACCGTCGACAGCGAGGCTCAGGTGGACGTGCCCGCCGGAACCCAGGATGGGCGGGTGCTCAAGCTCAACGGCATGGGCGTGCCCCACATCCGCAGCGGCCGCCGCGGCGATCAGCTCTGCGTTGTCAGGGTGGTGATCCCGGCGCACCTCACCGGCGAGCACCGCAAGCTCTACGAGCAGCTCGGCTCGCGCGACGGCCGCCCCGCCGACGTTCGCAAGGGCTTCTTCGACCACCTCCGCGACGCGCTGCGCGGCTGACGCGCCAAGCCGGATCCGCGGCGGGTCAGCGCTGCCGCAGCCGGTGCAGCTCGTCGACCAGCAGTCCCGAGCGGGTGGGGACCCCGACGGCGTCGATCCCGTCCTGCTCGCGCGCCAGCATCTCCAAGAAGGCGTCGACACAGTCCGGATCGAACTGGCTCGCCCGGTGGCGCCGCAACTCCTCGACCGCCTGCTCGAGCGGGCGGGCGGCGCGGTAGGGACGGCCGCTGCGCATCACATCGAAGGCGTCGACGACGGCGACGATGCGAGCGCCCAGGGGAATGGCGTATCCGGCCAGCGCCGAGGGGTAGCCGCTGCCGTCGAACCGCTCGTGGTGATGGCGGATGATGGCGCGGACCTCGACCCAGGCATCGATGTCGGCGAGCAGCGAGGCACCGATCTCGGGATGCCGTCGGAGCACGTCCCACTCGTCGGCGCTGAGGCGCCCGGTCTTGCGCAGCAGCAGGTCGGGCACGCCCACCTTCCCGACGTCGTGCAGGCACGCGCCCAGGCGGACGGTGGCACGCAGCTGGCGGTCGAGGCCGAGCTCTGAAGCCAGAGCATCGCTCAGCCGGACCAGCCGCTCGCAATGACGCTGCGTCTGGGAGTCCTTGGCCTCGATGGTGTTGGCGAGGATGGTGGTGAACCGCTCCAGCATCGGCGCCGCCAGGCGCAGGCGCACCGTCTCCCGGACCAGGCGGCGGCGCTCGACCGCGCGTTGCACGGCGACGCGAACGTGGTCCGGGCGGAAGGGGCGCATGACGAAGCCGACCGCGCCCGCCTCCATCGCGACGGTGGCGAGCTCCAGGTCGCCCTTGCCGGTGCAGATCAGGCACGGCAGTGCCGGGTCAATCTCCTGGACGATGGCGATCAGCTCGACCCCGGTCAGCGACGCCAGCGCCTGGTCGGTGACGAGGACGTCGAAGGCCTGGTTCTCCCGGATGGCGCGGAGGGCGCCGGCTCCGTCCTCGGCCTCGGCCACCTCATACCCATCGGTCTCGAGACAGCGCCGCAGCAGCCGGCGGATGAGTGGGTCACCGTCGGCCACGAGGACTCTGGGCATGGCTCCCCGCGGCGGCGCCTGAGCGTTGACGTGAGGGGGACGGGGGCGTCGCCACGGTAATCGTGGCCCGCGACCGGCAATTCTGACAACCCCTGGTGGGCCTGCCCGCCGAGGTGAAGCCGGACGAGATCACCGCCAGCTTCGACAACGGAGTGCTCACCATCACCGTGCCCCGGGCCCAGAAGGCTCAGCCGAAGCGCATCCCGGTCACGGCGCAGGCCGAGCAGACCGTCATCGACGGTCCTCGCGGCTGATCTCCCCCACCACCGGCGTCGGCTTCCCCCTACCCCGGCGGCCAGGTCATCCGGCGGCCGCCGAGGAGGTGGAGGTGGAGGTGCTCGACCGTCTGTCCCGATTCGCGGCCGATGTTGGTCACCAGGCGGTAGCCGCGGTCTGCCACTCCCTCCTGCTCGGCGACGCTTCGCGCCGTGCGCAGCATCCGGCCCCACAGCGGGTCGTCCGCCTCGGTGAGATCGGCGGCAGAGCCGATGTGCCGCCTGGGGATGACCAGGACATGGACCGGCGCCTGGGGGTTCAGGTCGCGAAAGGCCACAACCTCCGGGTCTTCGAGCACGATGGTGGCGGGTGCCCGTCCCTCGGCGATGTCGCAGAAGACGCAGCCCTTCACGCCGTGGCCGGCACGCCTCGCAGGGTGTCGGCCTCGACGCCGACGATCCGGACCAGGTTGAGGCCGCCCGGTCGCAGCCCTCGGACGGCGCCGGTGACCACCGTCTGGTAGGTGTCGCTGAGGCCGCGGGCGCAGCCGCCCTCGACCCGTTCCCAGACCACCTCGCAGCTGCGTCCCACGGCGCGCTGCCGGGCGGCGGCGCCGCTGCGCGCCGCCAGGCGTCGTACCTCCCGGCTGCGCTGCCGGGCGGCGGCGTCGGCGACCGGGCCGTCAAGGGCCGAGGCGGGGGTGCCCGGCCGCGGCGAGTAGCGGAACACGTGGGCGGCGGCGAAGCCCACCTCGTCCATCAGCTGCAGGGTGGCTGCGTGATCGGTGGCGTCCTCGCCGGGGAATCCGACCATGACGTCGGTGGTGAACTCGGTCTCCGGCCGCCGATCGCGGAGCTCGCCGGCAACGCGCAGGTACTGGGTGCGGCGGTAGCCGCGATGCATGGCGCGCAGCACCCGGTCGCTGCCGCTCTGCAGCGGCATGTGCCAGTGCGGGCAGAGACGGGGGTGCGCGGCCACCTCGACCAGAGCAGCGTCGACGTCGTTGGCGTTGACGCTGCTGAGTCGCAGCCGTGCCGTCCCGATGCCGTCGAGAAGCCGGCGCAGCAACGCGGCCAGGCTGGTGTCGTGGTCACGCCCGTACCAGCCGAGGTCGACGCCACACAGCACCACCTCGCGGTGGCCTGTCGCCAGTGCGGCGTCGACGCGCCGCCGCACCTCGTCGACCGCCAGGCTGCCGGCTTTGCCGCGCGCTCGCCACACCGAGCAGTACGTGCAGCGGTGGTCGCATCCGTCCTGCACCTTGACGAAGGCGCGGGAGCGCAGCGGGGGCGACGCCGGTGGTGCGCCGGTGTACGGTGCGGCCAGCGCCAGCAGGTAGTCGGCGATGCTGGACTTCTGGGCGTTGCTGAAGACGGCGTCCACTCCCGCCACCTGTCGCGGACCGCCATCGGGTGCGGTGCCGAGGTATCGATCCGGGTTGCCGTCGACGCTGCAACCGGTGAGCACGAGGTGGCATCCGGGGTCGTCGCGCCGCAACCGCGCCAGCCGTTGCCGGGTGGTGGCGTCGGCTTGGAGGGTGACGGTGCAGCTGTTGAGGACTCTGACGTCGGCCGGCTCGTCCTCGGGGACGACTTCGAGGCCGGCGGCGGCGAGGCGGCCGGCGAGGTCGGCCATCTCCGCGAAGTTGACCTTGCATCCCAGCGCCGTCAGCGCAACGCGCAGTGGCGCGACCGGTGCCGCGCTCACACCGGGACCGCCTGCGGTGGTGGGGCGACGGCGCTGTCCATCTCGCCCGCCCGGAGCAAGACCAGAGCCGTCGCGATCGCTGCCGCGCGGCGCGCCCGCAGCACCCGTGGCCCGAGGTGCACCGCGACCGCTCCCGCCGCCGCCAGTGATGTCCGCTCGTCGATGTCGAAGCCACCTTCGGGTCCGACGAACAACGCCACCGCCTCTGCTTGGTGGAGGTCGACCGCGCTGAGCGGTGCGCCGGCCTCGGGAGTGCAGACCAGCAGCCGTGACCCAGAGGGAAGCGAGTCGATGGCCTCGTCGAGGGTCATCAGGGGATGGATGCGCGGTGGAGCGGCGCGCCCGGAGAGTCCGGCAGCCTCGCGGGCGACGGCCTGCCACCGTGCCAACCGCGCCGCTGCGCGCCGTTCGTCGGGGCGGCTGACGGTGCGCCGGGTGATCACCGGCCACACCGCGGCGGCCCCGACCTCGGCGAGCGCCTCGACCACCTCGTCCATCGCCGCCTTGGGCACCGCCTGGATCACGTGCACCGCCGTGGTCGGCTCGCCGGTCGCCGGACGGCTCCAGACGACCCGTCCCTCGACCTGGTCGGGAGACACCGCATCGACGGCCACGCCGTGTTCGATCCCGGCGTCGTCGACGACCACGATCTGCTCGCCCCGGTGGAGGCGCAGCGCTCCCGCGAGGTGGAGGGCGTCCTCACCTCGGATCGTCGCCCGCCCGGCGGAGACGTGATCGCGCGGAATGAAGAAGCGAGGCACGCGCACAGTGTAGGCAGCGGCGACCGGCGCGTTCCCTGCCTACCATGGCCGGCCGTGGTCGAGCAGGTCCGCGCCCTCGCGGCCGGCGGCATCGAGCTGGCGGTCAGCATCGATGGCGACGGCACCGACCTGCTCCTCATCCCCGGGCTGGGGGCGTCGCGGTCGGTCTACGCGCCGATGGTTCCCGCGCTCTCGGAGCGCTGTCGCGTCATCGTCTTCGATCCCCGCGGTGTCGGGGAGTCCGGTGTCACCGACAGTCCCTACACGATGGCGCAACTCGCCGGCGACGCCGTCGACGTGCTCGATGCCTGCGCCGTCGAGCGTGCCGCGGTGTTCGGCGCCTCCATGGGCGGCATGGTGGCGCAGCACGTCGCCCTGGGATGGCCGGACAGGGTCGCGCGGCTGCTTCTCGGGTGCACCAGCGCCGGCGGCGCCCACGTGGTGCGCGCCGATCCCGAGGCGACGCGCGCCCTGCTCGGCAAGGGAGCGAGAACCCCCGAGGAGGCCTACCGGCGCGCCTGCACCGTGCTGTACTCAGCCGCCTTCCAGCGAGCTCACGACGATGTCATCGAGGCACAGATCCGTGAGCGCGCGCGGCACCCGGTGGGGCCGCGCGTCTTCCGCGCACAGTACGAGGCGGTGCGCCATCACGACACCTACGACGAGCTTCCCCGGCTGCGCATGCCCACGCTGGTGCTGCACGGCACCGAGGACGCGGTGATGCCCCCCGGCAACGCCGAGATCCTCGCCGGTCGCATCCCTGACGCCCGCCTCCAATGGTTCCGGGGATGTGGGCATCTCTTCTTTCATGAAGACCCCCCGGCGGCGACGGCGGCGATCGCCGAGTTTCTCGGCTGAGCCGGCCGGAGTGCCCGCCGCGGCTTGCCGGGAGGCAACGGTCAGCGCCGGCTAGCTGGCGGTCGCGGTCGCCGTCGTCTCGCGGATCACGGTGACCTTGATCATGCCCGGATAGGTCATCTCCGCCTCGATCTCGTGGGCGATGGCGGAACAGAGCTGGGCGACATCGCCGTCGGAGACCTGGTCGGGGCGCACCGAGACCCTGACCTCGCGTCCCGCCTGCATCGGGAAGGCGCGCTCGACGCCGCTGTGCCGGGTCGCGATCTGCTGCAGCTGCTCGAGTCGCTGCAGATACGTGGTCAGCGTGTCGCGGCGCGCACCGGGTCGCGATGCCGAGATGGCGTCGGCGCAGATGGTCAGCATCGCCAGGTCGGTCGACGGCTCCTCGTCGAAGTGGTGAGCCTTGACGGCGTGGACGATGCCCGGCTCGGTGCCGAGAACGGTGAGCAGCTCGCCGCCGATGATGGCGTGCGATCCCTCGACGTCGTGGTCGACCGCCTTGCCGATGTCGTGAAGCAGACCGGCCTGGCGAGCGGACACCTCGTCCATGCGCAGCTCGGCGGCGAGCACGGCGCAGAGGTACCCCGTCTCCTGGCAGTGGAGCAGAGCGTTCTGGCCGTAGGAGAAGCGATAGTGGAGAACGCCCAGGAGCTCGGCCAGCTCCGGCCGTCCCTGCATCTGCATATCCCACAGCGCCCGCTCGCCCAGCGCGACGATGCGCGAGTCGAGCGAGCGCCGGGCCTTCAGCAGCAGCGGCGGCACGTCGAGCGCCTGCAGCTGGCGATCGATCACCTCCAGCGACGCCTGGCGTGCCAGCTCGCGTCCCACCGGGTCGAGGCCGCGAAGGGTGGCCTGGTTGCGCTCGCTGTCGACACCGAGGTCGGTGGTGGTGTCGGCGGCGATCACTCCCAGCGCCGCCAGCAGCCGTTCACGGTCGGCCTCGTCGAGGCCCTCGAGGGCGATGGGGGCGGGTCGCGGCGCGCTGTCGGCATGCGATGAGTCCTGCCGCTGGATAGCGTCGCCGAGGAGCGACCGGGCGGCGGGGACCACGTCGCCGACGCGGCCGCCGACGCTGCGGTCGACCCGGCCGGGGTGATCGGCGGCCAGCTCCTCCTCGACCCGCCCGAGGATGGTGCGCTCCGCCGTGTCGCGGTCGATGTCGGCGACACGCTCCAGGATGCGCTCCACCTCCGCCCGCTGCTCGGCGACGCCGGCCCGCTCCGCCTCGACGGCAGCGTCGTGGGCGTGCTGCTCGTCGACGCGAAGGCCGAGGGCGGCCTCACGCTCGCGCAGCTCGCGTTCGCGCTCCTCCAGCCTGCCCTCGATGGCGTCGACCGCGGCGCGCCGCATGGCCAGCTCGTCGAGCGCCGCCTCTCGCATCGTCAGCGCGTGCGCCCGCGCCGTCGAGACCATCGCCTGCGCCTCGGTGCGCGCTCTGGCGAGCTGGTCCGGGCCCTGAACGCGCGAACCCGATGCGGCAGCGCGACGCCGGGCGGCGGCGCGCACACCGATGGCGGCGACGGCGAGGGCGGCGACCAGCACGACGCCGCTCAGGGCAAACAGGACCGCGGTCATCAGCGGCCAGTCTAAGCCCGCATGGATCTGGATCCGGGCTGGCCCGGATCGATCCGGCTAGGGGCTGGCCGTCTCGGCGACGGGCGCGCCGGGTTCGGCCCCGTTGAGCTCGGGTCCGTAGGCGGCGCTGAGCGGTGGGTCGAAGGGTTCGTTGGCGTCGGCGAGAAGGCGGTCGACGAACAGCGACGCCGCCGGTGGGAGCGGCCGCCGCCGGTCCCAGCAGAGCGCCATGGTGCGGGCGATCGGCGGCTGGCGCAGCGGCACCACCGCCACCCGCTCCGACGGCATCGGCAGCGGCATCGGCAGCAGGGTGGTGCCGAGACCGGCCTCGACCAGACCTTCGACGATGGTGAAGTCGTCGCCCTCGTAGGCGACCCGTGCCTCGATCCCCTCGCGGGCGAAGGCGTCGTCGACCACCTTGCGCAGGCCGCTGCGCGACCGCGGCAGGATCAGCGGCTCGTCGGCGAGGTCGCGCAGGGTGCACGAGCTCTGCGTGCTGAGCCGGTGGCCGGCCGGGACCACCACCGCCACCCGCTCGCGGAAGAGCGGCCTGATCTCCAGCTCCCGGCTGCCGGTGGGCGGCGGGCCGACGATGCCGAGATCCAGGCTGCCCTGGAGGACTCCCCCGACGACCTCGCTCGCGGCGCCCTCGCGGAGGGTGAAGCGCACCCGGGGGTGGGCCTCGAGGAAGCGAGCCAGCCGGTCCGGCAGCCAGTGCGCCCCGACCGTGTGCAGGAAGCCGACCCGGACCTCGCCGCTCTCCGGCGACGCGGTGCCGGCCGCCTCGGCCACCGAGTCGCGAAGCTCCTCGAGCAGGCGCTCGGTCCGGGCGAAGAAACGGGCGCCGGCGGGCGTCAGGCGGACGCTGCGCCCGACCCGGTCGAAGAGCGCCACCCCCACCTCGGACTCCAGCCGGGCGATCTTGCGGGAGACCGTCGACTGGTCGACCTGGAGGGCCTCGGCGGCGCGGCCCAGGTGCTGGTGGCGGGCGGCCACCTGGAAGGTCCGGAGGGCGTCGACATCGATGCGGTCCATGCATCAATTCCATACGAAATCCGCTGTTGATGTCAACCCTGAATTGGGGTATACAACCTAATGCGGTGACAAACGCTGCACCGACTTGTGGGAGAGGATGGCCGCCGTGCTGATCGAGAATGCAACCGCCGAGGTCCACGCTGCACGCCAGCGACACCGGCGTGAGCTTGCCGAGCGAAGCCGCCTCCGCCGGCTGGTGGAGCGGGTGGACTCGGTGATCGAGGCCTGTGAGGAGACCCACCTCCAGGGGCTCAAGGAGGTCCCGCCCGATCTCGCCGAGAGCGCCGGGCGGGTGCTCGTGGTCGCCCGCCGGGTGGTCCGGCTGAGCGGGGACAGCGAGGCGATCGGCGCCGTCGCCGAGGTGTCGGCGCGCCCCCAGCAGCGGATCACCGACGTCATGGACATCCTCTGGACCATCCAGGAGATCGTCTTCGACCTGATGCTGCCCTGGCGCACCGAGCTGCCCGGGGACGTCGAGATCGCCGGCGCACCGGTGCCCGGCTGGCGGTACGACCCCGCCGCCTGACCGGCTCGTCAGCGACCCGCGCCGGGTACACTCGTCAACTTGTGACGCAGTCATGCGTCGTTGCACGATCTCAGGCCGGCTGGCCCGGGCAAAGGAGGTGAGTTTCCGACCGTGTCGGAGGTGAAGGTCCGCGAGGGCGAGACCTTCGAGAGCGCCTTGCGACGTTTCAACAAGAAGATCAAGCAGAACGGCATCCTCTCGGAGGTACGCCGGCGCGAGTACTACGAGAAGCCGTCGGTCCGTCGCAAGCGCAAGCTGGTCGCTGCCAAGAAGCGGCGTCTCAAGGCCGGGTGACCCCCCCTATGAGAGCACGGGTCCGCTCAGCTGAGCGGGCCCGTTTTTCATGCGGCAGCCGCTGGTGCGGGTGACCGTCGTCCGGGCCGAAGAGCTCGACGCGGCCGCTCTGGCGGCCGTCCGCGGCGTCGACCTGGCGGGGCTGCTGCGGTGGTGTGGGGACGTGCTGGCGGTGCCGCCGCGCGCGGTGCTCGCGGTCCGGCTCACCGACGACGCCGAGCTGTCCCGGCTCAACTCCGGGTTTCGCGGCGTCGAGGGTGCCACCGACGTTCTCGCCTTCGCCGGCGACGGCCGCGATCGGGTGGGCGACATCGCCATTTCGGTGGAGCGGGCGGCGGCCCAGGCGGAGGTGAACCACGGCGACGTCGGGGCGGAGCTCAGGCTGCTGGCGGTGCACGGGATGCTCCACTGCCTGGGCCACGATCACGCCGAGGCGGTGGAGGCGGCGGCGATGACCGCGGCCACTCGACGGCTGCTGCCGGGAGAGACGGTGCCCGATCTCGCGGCCGCGGCGACCGAGGATTGACGGCTGGCCACCCTGGTGCTCGGGCTCGGCAACCCCGGCGGCGAGTACGCCACCACCCGCCACAACCTCGGCTGGGCAACCCTCGATGAGCTGGAGCGGCGGGGTCGCTTCGCCCGCGAGCGCCGCGAGGGGCCGGCGCGGTTGCGCGAGGGCGCCATCGAAGGTTTCGACGTGGTGCTGGCGCGACCACAAACGTACATGAACCTCAGTGGACGCGCCGGCCGGCACCTCACCGAGCGGCTCGGCATCCCCGTGCCCGACGTCGTCGTCGTCTACGACGAGCTCGATCTGCCCTTCGGGCGGCTCCGGCTCCGCCGGGGCGGGAGCGCCGGCGGCCACAACGGGGTCCGCTCGCTGATCGAGTCGTGGCAGACCTCCGACTTCATCCGCGTGCGCATCGGCATCGGCCGCCCTCCCGAGGGGGTGGACCCGCTTGACTTCATCCTGCAACCGTTCACCCCCGACGAGCGGGGGCAGCTGCCGGCGATCGTCACCCGCGCCGGCGACGCGGTCGTCACCATCGTGCGCGACGGTCTCGACGCTGCCATGAACGAGTTCAACCGCAAGCCCGACCTCGCCCCCGGTCCCGATGGCTGAGACCGCGGTGGCCGCCGCGTCGCTGCGCTCGAAGCTCGACGCCGTCCCCGCGCTGCGCCGTCTGCAGGGGATGCGGACGGGCGTGATCAGCGGCGTTCCCGCCGGCGCCGCCGGCCTGCTCGCCTGGTGGGTCCGGGAGGCCACCGGCCGCCGGGTGCTGCTGGTCTCGACCGAGCCCGAGGAGCTCTGGGCCGACTGCGCGGTGTGGAGCGGGGAGGACGGCCTCGCCCTCTTCCCGGCCGCCGACACGCTGCCCTTCGACCGGGTGGCGCCCGGTGAGGAGGTGACGCGGCGCCGTCTGGCGACCCTTGCTGCGGTGGCGGAGGACCGGCCGCTCCTGGTGGTGACCTCTCCGGCGGCCCTGCTCCGGCCAACCCTGACGCCGGAGCTGGTCCGCGGTGGCCGCACCCTCCTGCGGCGGGGGGACGCCGTGGGCCGCGACGACCTGGTGGCGCGACTGGTGGCGCTCGGCTACCGGCGCGAGGTCGCCGTCACCTCGCCCGGCGAGTTCGCCGTCCGCGGCGGCATCGTCGACGTCTTCGGGCTGAACGCGGCCCGCCCCTGGCGTGCCGAATGGCTGGGCGACGAGGTCGAGGAGCTGCGCGCCTTCGACCCCGACACCCAGACGTCGGTTGCCACCCTCGACGAGGTCGCGATCTGGCCGGCGCGCGAGCTCGACCTCTCTCCCGAGGCGGTGGCGCGGGCGCTGACGGCGGTCGACCGGCTCGACCTCGGCGGCTGCCGCGAGGACATCCGCGAGGTGTGGCTGCGCGACCGCGAGCACCTCGCCCTGGGGATCTACGCCGAGGGCGTCGACCTCTTCACCCCATACCTCGCGCCCGAGCCGGCTCCCACCCTGCTCGACCATCTCGGCGACGCCGTGCTCGTCGTCGCCGGCGGCGCCGACCGCCTCTGGCGGGCTGGCCTCCGCCACCTGGCCGAGGCCGAGGGGCTCCGCACCCAGGAGGAGGAGCGCGGCGAGCTGCCCGCAGGCGCCCGCAGCGGCCTGGTCGAGCTCGACCAGCTGCGGTCGCGGCTCGAGGGGATGGGGATGATCGAGCTGGTCCGCGACGTCCCGGACGCCGCGACCGGCGGGGCGGTCGACCTCGATTGGCATGGAGCCGAGACCTTCGTCGGTCGCTTCGACTCCTGGGCCGCCAGGGTGTCCGAGCGGCTGCGCGCCGGTCGTTCGGTGGTGGTGCTCTCCCGCCAGGGCGGTCGGCTGGCCGAGCTGGCGCGCGAGCAGGGGCTCGACCCCATCGAGTCAGCTGACTTCGACGCCGCCGTCACCCCGCTGCCCGCCGGCGCCCTGATGGTCGCGGCCGCCGACGTGTCGGCCGGCTTCGACGCCGAGCCCGCCGAGCTCGAGGTCTTCTCCGACACCGAACTCTTCGGCCGCGTCCGCCGTCGCGGGTCGCCGGTGGCGCGCGGGGCGCGCCGGGCGGAGTCGACGTCGGCGCGCGGCACCCGCCGCGCGGCCAGCCAGCGCGCAGCCGAGCGCGCCTTCGTCATCGAGTTCGCACCCGGCGACCTGGTGGTGCACAGCGATCACGGCATCGGCCGTTTTGTCGAGATGCGCCGTGTCGCCGACGGCGAGGGCGGCGAAGCCGAGTACATGACCCTGGAGTACGCCGACGGTGACAAGCTCCACGTCCCCGTCGCCCACCTCGACCGGGTGGACCGATACGTCGGCGGCGCCGACGCGCATCCCCATCTGTCGAAGCTCGGGACCGAGGAGTGGGAGCGGACCAAGCGCCGGGTCAAGGAGCGGACCGAGCAGGTCGCCCGCGAGCTGCTGGCGCTGTACTCGCAGCGCGAGGCGTCGGCGGGGCACGCCTATCCGCCCGATGCCGCCTGGCAGCAGGAGCTCGAGTCGTCCTTCCCGTACCAGGAGACACCCGACCAGGAGCTGGTGCTGGAGGAGATCAAGCGCGACATGGAGACCTCCCGGCCGATGGACCGGGTGGTCTGCGGCGACGTCGGTTTCGGCAAGACCGAGCTGGCGCTGCGGGCCGCGTTCAAGGCCGCTGCCGACGGCCGGCAGGTGGCCGTCCTGGTGCCGACCACGGTGCTGGCCCAGCAGCACTACCTCACCTTCTCGCAGCGGCTCGCCCCCTTTCCGATCACCGTGCGCCAGCTGTCGCGCTTCTGCACTCCCGAGGAGGTGCGCGACACCCTGAACGGGCTCGCCAGCGGTGGCGCCGACATCGTCATCGGCACCCACCGCCTGCTCCAGCGCGACGTCAGCTTTCGTGAGCTGGGCCTGGTCATCATCGACGAGGAGCAGCGCTTCGGCGTCCTCCAGAAGGAGCGGTTCAAGCAGCTTCGGGTTGCCGTCGACGTACTGTCGCTGTCGGCGACGCCGATCCCGCGGACGCTGCACATGTCGCTGGCGGGAATCCGAGATCTCTCGGTGATCCAGACCCCGCCGGAGGAGCGCCAGCCGATCAAGACCTACGTCACAGCTCGTGACGACGGCCTGATCCGCGAGGTGATCACCCGCGAGCTGGCACGCGGTGGCCAGGTGTACTACGTCCACAACCGCGTCGACAGCATCCAGCGTCAGGCCGATTCCCTGCGGACGCTGCTGCCGGAGCCGCGCATCGAGATCGCTCATGGGCAGATGCCGGAGCGGAGCCTTGCCCGGGTGATGCAGCTTTTCGGCGAGGGCGAGGTCGATGTGCTGGTGTGCACCACCATCATCGAGTCCGGCCTTGACATTCCCAACGCCAACACCATCGTCATCAACGACGCCCACCGTCTCGGGCTGGCCCAGCTCTACCAGCTGCGCGGCCGTGTCGGCCGCGCCGGACAGCGCGCCTACGCGTACATCCTGTATCCGCCGGCGCGAGCGCTCACCGAACGCGCCGACAAACGGCTGGAGGTGATCGCCGACCTGCAGGACCTGGGCGCCGGGTTCACGCTGGCCCTGCGCGACCTCGAGATCCGCGGCGCCGGCAACCTGCTCGGCGAGGAGCAGCACGGCGAGATCGCGGCCGTCGGCCTCGAGCTCTACAACCACCTGCTGCGCGACGCGGTCTCGCGGATGCAGGGCAAGGTGCTTCGCGAGTCGCCGGCGCAGGTGACCGTCTCGCTGCCGGTCACCGCCTTCCTGCCACAGACCTACGTCACCGACGAGCGGCTGCGGCTGCGCTGCTACCAGGACCTCGCCGCCGCCGCCGCCGAGGCGGATCTCGAGCAGCAGGTGCGCGGTCTGGTCGACCGCTTCGGTCCGCTGCCCGCCGCGGCGCAGTCGCTGGTGTTCTCACTGCGGGTGCGGCTGCTCGCCGCCGCCGCCGGGGCGCTGTCGGTCGAGACCGAACCCGGGGCGGTGGTGGTCAAGCTGGCGGTGGGACATGGCATCGACCTCGAGTCGGTGACCCGCCAGTTCAGGTCGAAGGTGACCTCAACCCCGACGCGGGTGCGGGTGCTGACGGCGGCGGCGCCAGCCGGCCGGGTGGCCGCGGTCGGCGCTCGGGCGACGCAGGTGAGCGGCTGGGAGGACACTCTGCTGCAGGTGCTGCGCGAGCTGGGCCGTCTCGCCCGGCTGCGCACCCGCGACCAGATGACCGCCTGAGCGGCGGCGGACCCGAAGACACGACGAGGAGGCTCTGAGGTGCGTGAGGAGGCGGTGGCGTCGCTGCGGGCGCTCAACGAGACGATGGAGCAGCTCCGCGCTCCCGGGGGCTGCCCGTGGGACCAGGTGCAGACGCACATGACGCTTCGCCCCTACCTGCTCGAGGAGACCTACGAGGCGCTGGAGGCGATCGAGGACGGCAAGGAGGCCACTCTTCGAGAGGAGCTGGGCGACCTGCTCCTCCAGGTGTTCATGCACTGCGCCATCGCCCAGGAACGTCCCGACGGCTTTGACGTCGGCGAGGTCGCCGACACCGCCAGGGCGAAGATGATCGCCCGGCATCCCCACGTGTTCGCCGACGTCGAGGTCGGTGGGGCCGCCGACGTGGTGGTCAACTGGGAGAGGATCAAGTCGCGGGAGAAGGGCGAGCGGCTCTCGCTGCTCGACGGCGTGCCCGTGTCGCTGCCTGCGCTGGCCTACGCTCTCGGCGTGCAGAAGCGGCCCGCCCGGGTCGGCTTCGACGCGACCCCGACTCTCGAGGGCGCGCTGAATCGTTGCCACGACGCGCTCGCCGCCGCATCTGCCGAGGCCCAGCAGACTGATCCCACCGTCCCTCGCGGCACCGACTGGGTGGTGGATCCCGAGGCGACACCGGCCGCCGATCACAGTGCGGGACCGCCGCCGCCGGCGCCGCGCCTAGAGGAAGCGATTGGCGACCTTCTCTTCGACGTCGTCGCCCTTGCCCGCCGTCTCCGTGTCAACCCCGAGGACGCCCTCCGCCGCCGCGCTCACCGCTACGCCGGCCGGTTCCGCGCCCTCGAGACCCGAGCCCGAAGCGACGGCGCCGACCTGCACGATCTGAGCGCCGCCGACTGGGCCCGTCGCTGGGAGGCAACCGCGGCAGCGACAGAATCGCCTCGGTAGTCGCGGTCACCGGAAGGCGGGCGGGGGGACGTCGCGGAGCGAACCGTCGCGCAGGCGAGCTGAGCGAGCCGAGCGCAGCGGGCTGACGCCAAAGGCGTCAGAACCGCGGGTGAGCAGAGCGAGGTCCCCTCGTCCGCCGGCAACGGTGGCGCTGACCTCGCCTCAGAACCGCGGGTGAGCACAGCGAGGTCCCCCCGCCCGCCTCGTCAACAGCCGTGTCTTTTGGCCGCATCTGGCCTCATCGGCTCGTATACTCGGAGCGGCACGGCCGCAGTTTCACCACACGTCGTACTCAGAGGGCCGATCTCATCGCTCGCCACCGCAGCAGCAGCTCGCCGGCGCGCCGGCGCTTCTCTCCCCGCCGCATGCTGGCGGCCGGCATCGTGGTGGTATGCGCCTACGTGGCGTACGCGGTGTCCAGCGAGATCGCGACCGGGCAGTCGGTCGACGGCCAGGTGAGCAAGCTGCAGGCGGACAACGCGCGGCTGAAGCACGACATCGCCCAGCGGCGGCAGGAGATCGCCGACGCCCAGACCCGTGCCTGGGTCGAGGAGGAGGCGCGCAAGCTGGGCTTCGTGCTCCCCGGTGAGCACGTCTACGTGGTGGTGACACCCGGAGCGCCGGTCCCCTCCGGCGGCGGCATCGACGTCCACGACCTGCCGACCTTCTCGCCCAGCCCCTCTCCGGGAGGCACCCCGCTGCCCAGCCCCACCGACGCCGTGGCGCCGGCGAGCCCTTCGCCGACCCCCTTCGCGTTCGCCCTGCCGACGCCGTCACCGCGTCACTGACGCGCGCGGCCGAGGCCTCCACGGCGGTTTCGGGATCGCTGGTATCCTTCGGGTGCGGCGTGGAGCAGTGGAAGCTCGTCGGGCTCATAACCCGAAGGTCGTTGGTTCGAATCCAACCGCCGCAACCACTCCTTCTCATGGTCCTCGCATCAGGCGCGGACCGTGTCGCCGGCGCTTCCACTGCGTGCGGGCGCCGCGGAGCCGGGCCCCCGGCGGTATAGCTCAGGTGGTAGAGCAGCCGGCTCATACCCGGTATGTCCCTGGTTCGACCCCAGGTACCGCCACCATGACCACCCAATCCGTGTCGAAGCTGCCTCCCGGCGAACGCGTCGCGGCCGTGGCGCGAGTGCGGCGGGCGGGCGCCAGCGCGCTGGACCGGCGGCGGGTCATCTTTCCCGGCGAGACGGTGCTGGTGGCGTGCAGCGGAGGACCCGATTCCGCCGCCCTGCTCGACGTGCTGGCCCGCCTGGCGCCACCCAGGTCGCTGCGCCTGCACGTCGCCCACGTCGACCATGGGCTGCGCGACGGCTCGGCGGCCGAGGCAGAGGTGGTCGCCGCCCTGGCGGAGCGCGCCGGGGTGCCCTTGTATTCGATGTCGGTCTCGGTGACGCCCGGCCCGTCGCTGCAGGACCGCGCCCGGCAGGCTCGCCACCGCGCCCTGCGCAGTCAGGCCTCCCGCTGCGGGGCCACCGCCATCGCCCTGGGCCACACCGCCGACGACCAGGCGGAGACGGTGCTGATGCGAGCTCTCACCGGCGCCACCCCGCGGGCGCTCGCCGCCATGGGCGAGCGTGACGGCATGCTGGCCCGCCCCTTGTTGCGCGTCTGGCGCGAGCAGACCGCCGCCTACTGCCGGGCGCTCGGTCTCGAGGTCGTCGACGATCCCTCCAACTCGGACCCGCGCTTCACCCGCTCCCGGGTGCGCCACGAGCTGCTCCCCGCGCTGGAGACGGTCTTCCCGGCGGCACGCCGCCGGCTGGTGGCGCTGGCCGAGCACCAGCGGCGCCGCCTGGAACCGTAGACCGGGGTCCGGTCTCGTGACAGCGTTGTGGCCCGCTTCTGATCCGGGGCCAATTCAGACCCCATGTTAGACTGCGGCCAATGAGAGGCCAGCGACGCTCGCTTATCTATCTGCTGCTCTTTGCTGCGATCGTGCTGGTCGCCGTCCTCGCCTGGCGAAGCTTTCCCAACGGGAGCACGGGAACGCGCGAAGAGGGGCAGCTGCAGTCGGCGGTGCAGAATCTCAAGAACTCCGGCGGCTCACCCAGTGACAAGATCGCCACCGACTCCGCCCATCAGGCGGTCATCAGCGGCGACGGCAACACGGTCACCTGGTGGGATCAAGCGGGCAACCAGTTCAAGACCACGGTCGGTTCCAGTGACCAGGTGGTGACCCTCTTTCGGGACAATCACTTCACCAATTATAAAAACGAGCCCAATGGCGGTGGCAACGTGTTGTGGAGCATCATCCTTCCCAACCTGATCCTCTTCGCTGTCATCGGCGTCTTCATGTGGTGGATGCTGCGGCAGACCCAGAGCGGCAACAATCAGGCCCTGTCATTTGGTCGCAGCCGGGCCCGGCTGCTCGCCGGTGACAAGCCGGCGATCACCTTCAACGACGTCGCCGGGGTGGAGGAGGCGAAGGTCGAGCTCACCGAGATCGTCGAGTTCCTCAAGTACCCCGACAAGTTCACCGCCGTCGGAGCGCGCATCCCCAAGGGCGTGCTGCTGGTCGGCCCACCGGGAACCGGCAAGACGCTGCTCAGCAAGGCGGTGGCCGGTGAGGCCGGCGTTCCCTTCTTCAGCATCTCCGGCTCGGAGTTCGTCGAGATGTTCGTCGGCGTCGGCGCCAGCCGCGTCCGCGACCTCTTCGACCAGGCCAAGAAGAACAGCCCGTGCATCGTCTTCGTCGACGAGATCGACGCCGTCGGCCGCCAGCGCGGCGCCGGACTGGGCGGTGGCCATGACGAGCGCGAGCAGACCCTCAACCAGCTGCTGGTGGAGATGGACGGATTCGAGACCAGCACCCACGTCATCGTCATCGCCGCGACCAACCGCCCCGACGTCCTCGACCCGGCCCTGCTCCGTCCCGGGCGCTTCGACCGTCACGTCACCCTCGACCGGCCCGACATCCGCGGCCGCCGCGCCATCCTCGAGGTGCACGCTCGCAACAAGCCGCTGGATCCCTCGGTCGACCTCGAGGTGCTTGCCAAGCAGACCCCCGGCTTCAGCGGAGCCGACCTCGCCAACCTGATCAACGAGGCCGCCATCCTCACCGCCCGCGCCAACAAGAAGGTGATCGGGATGAAGGACCTCGAGGAGGCGATCGCCCGGGTCATCGCCGGCCCGGAACGCAAGAGCCGGATGATCAGCGAGAAGGAGAAGGCCACCATCGCGTACCACGAGATGGGTCATGCGCTGGTGATGAAGACGCTGGAGAACACCGACCCGGTGCACAAGATCAGCATCGTGTCGCGCGGCATGGCGCTGGGATGGACGCTCAGCCTGCCGACCGAGGACAAGTACCTGGTCAGCAAGGCGGAGCTGGTCGATCAGCTCGCCGGTATCCTGGGCGGCCGCTGCGCCGAGGAGCTGATCCTGGGCGAGAAGAACATCACCACCGGCGCCAGCGACGACATCCGCAAGGCGACCCAGCTGGCCCGCAAGATGGTCACCGAGTGGGGCATGAGCGACAAGCTCGGCCCGCTCGCCTTCGGCACCAAGGAGGAGCTGGTCTTCCTCGGGCGTGACCTGGGCGAGCAGCGCAACTACTCCGAGGAGATCGCCTCCGAGATCGACCAGGAGGTGCACCACCTCGTCGACAGCGCCTTCCTTCGCGCCAAGGAGGTGCTGCGCTCACGCGAGGCCACCCTTCGCGCCCTGGCCCACCGGCTGATCGAGGTGGAGACCATGGATGCGGCCGAGATGGACCGCATCATCGCCGAGGTCGACAGCGCGGCGATCGAACCTGCGGCCGCCGCCGGGCTCTAGCAGTCCCGCTGCCCCGCCCCGGCCGACCGGCCGGCGGCCCATCCGCAGGACTTCGCGCCGCCCGCCGTTTACACTGGTGACCCGCACCGTGCGCGTGGGGAGGAGCGTGCAGGGCCGGTGACCATCGCCCGGGGACGCGAAGCAGCGCCTCGAGGCCTCCGGTGGTTCCGCGCCGACGCCGCCCGCCTCCGCGGCGGAGCACGTCGCTTGGATCACGAGGTGACCGAGACGGTGACCACCACAGCCCTGCGGGGGGCGGATTGTCGCCTGCCCACTCTCGCCTTCGTCGGCGCCGGCCGCGCCGGGACCGCCCTCGCTGCCGCCGCCCACGCCGCCGGTTATCGCGTCACCGCGGTCGCGAGCCGCACCCCCGCCTCGGCGCACCGCCTGGCCGCCGCCGTGCAGGCGACGCCGGTCGCCGGCCCGGTCGCCGCCGCGATGAGCGCCGACCTCACCGTGCTGACCGTCCCCGACGCGGCGGTCACCCGGCTGGCCGCCGTCCTCGCCGCCAGCGGCATGTCGCTCGGGGGCCGCGGCGTCCTCCACTGCAGCGGTGCCCTCGATCGCTCCGCCCTTGCCGCCGTCCGCCAGGTGGCGGCGGCAGCCGGCGCTGTCCACCCGCTGGCATCGCTCGCCGGGGCCGCCGGGGCGGCGGCGCTGCGCGGAAGCTTCTTCGCCGTCGACGCCGACCCGGTGCTGCGGCCCTGGCTGGAGCGGCTGGTCGAGGATCTGGGTGGGATTCCCTTCGCCGCCGCACGGCTCGACCGCGCGCTGTACCATGCCGCCGCGGTGCTCGCCGGCAACGCGCCCCTGGCGCTGCTGGAGAGGGCGACCACGCTGCTGCGGGCTGCCGGCGTCGATGCACGTGTGGCCGAGGAGGCGCTGACCTCACTGCTGCTCGGCGCCGTCGCCAACGCCCGCCGCCTCGGCGTCCGCGCCGCGCTGACCGGGCCGGTGGTGCGGAACGACGCCGGCACCGTCGCTCGCCACCTGCGCGCGCTCGAGCACGATCCGGCCAGCCAGGAGCTGTACCACCACCTCGCCTGCGAGACCCTGGCGGTGTCGGGCGTGGACGGCCGCGACGAGGTGGCGGCGGTGCTCGCATCACCTCCACGTCTGCGCGCGACCGCATAGGACGCATCGGTATGCCGGTGACCGTGTGCGACCTGCTCGCCGCCAAGCGCGAGGGCCGGCGCTTCGCCGTGCTCACCGCGTACGACTACACCACCGCCCGCATCCTCGCCGCCGCAGACATCCCGGTGCTGCTCGTCGGCGACAGTCTGGGGATGCTGATGCTGGGCCACCGCAGCACCCTTCCGGTGACGATGGCCGACATGCTCCATCACGCCCGCGCCGTCGCGCGGGGAGCACCGGAGCAGCTGCTGGTGGGCGACATGCCCTTCAACGCGTACCACGCCAGCGACGGGGAAGCGATCGCCAACGCCGCCGCCTTCCTCCAGGCGGGGATGCACGCGGTCAAGCTCGAGGGCGGGGGACGGGTGGTGGCCCTGACCCACATGCTGGTGGAGCGCGGCATCCCGGTGATGGGACACCTGGGCCTGACACCGCAGTTCGTCAACATCTTCGGCGGCTTCCGGGTCCAGGGACGCAGCCCCGAGGCGGCCGAACGCATTCTCGACGATGCCCGCGCCCTGCAGCACGCGGGCGCCTTCAGCATCGTGCTCGAAGGCGTGCCGCGGCAGCTCGCCGGCGATGTGACCCGGTCACTCGCCATCCCCACCATCGGCATCGGCGCCGGTCCGGAGTGCGATGGACAGGTGCTGGTGGTGCACGACCTGCTCGGCCTGACGCAGGACCCGATGCCGAAATTCGTGCGCCCGTATGGCGACCTGGGCGCTCGCGCTCTGGCAGCCGCCCGGGCCTATGCACACGACGTCGAAAGCGGAGAGTTTCCTGACGATGAGCATTCCTATCACTGACACCACCGCCGCGGTGACCGCGCGCACCCGCCTGCTGCGGACTCCCGGAGAGCTGCGCATCGCCTCTGAGCGCTGGCGCTCGTCCGGCCTGTCGTTGGGGATGGTGCCGACCATGGGAGCGCTGCACGACGGTCATCGCAGCCTGATCAGGCGTGCCCGCGCCGAATGCGACCGGGTGGCGGTGAGCATCTTCGTCAATCCCCGGCAGTTCGGTGCCGATGAGGACTTCGCCCGCTATCCGCGGCCGCTGGAGCGCGACCTGGCGATGCTCGCCGGCGAAGGGGTCGACGCCGCCTACGTTCCCGATGCGGCGGCGATGTATCCCCGCGGCGCCGCCACCACGGTGAGCGTCGGCTCCTCGCTGACCCGCGACTTCGAGGGCGAGACCCGGCCCGGACACTTCGACGGTGTCGCCCTGGTGGTGGCCAAGCTGCTCATCGCCGCGCGTTGCGACCGTGCCTATTTCGGCCAGAAGGATGCGCAGCAGTGTGCCGTGGTGCGGCGCCTGGCTGCCGACCTGGACATCGGCACCACGGTGGTGGTGTGTCCCACCGTGCGCGACGGCGACGGCCTTGCGCTCAGCAGTCGCAACGCCTATCTGAGCCCGGATGCCCGCCGGCGGGCGCTGGCCATCCCCCGGGCGCTGGGGGAGGCGCTGCGGCGTTTCGCGGCGGGAGAACGCCGCGCCGAGGTGCTGGCGGCGCTGGTCCGAGACCGGCTGGAGGAGGGCGATTCGCTCCGGGTCGACTACGTCGGCGTGGTCGACGCCGACAGCTTCGAACCGCTCACCGAGGCTGGGCGGGGGGCTCGAATCGTGGTCGCTGCTACAATCGCAGGCACGCGGCTCATCGACACCGTCGGCCTTGGCATCGACGAGCCGCCCGATGTGCCTTCGCTGGTCGGGGCCATGGTCGAGCTGGACGCGAGGTCGGGTCGCGCCCTCAGGAGCCGGACGTGCAGCGTACGGTGATGAAATCGAAGATCCACCGCGCCACGGTGACGCGGGCGGACCTCCACTACGAGGGCTCGTGCAGCATTGATCCGGTGCTGATGCGTGAGGCCGACATCGTGGTCGGCGAGCAGCTACACATCGTCAATATCAGCAACGGCTCACGCGCGGTCACCTATGCCATCGAAGGGGAGGCGGGAGAGGTGGCGCTCAACGGGGCCATGGCGCACATCGGGCAGCCGGGTGATGTCGTCATCCTCATCACCTACGCTCAGCTGGACGAGCGCGAGCTGCGCACCTTCCAGCCCAGCGTGGTTCAGGTGGATGCGCACAACCGCTCGCGATTGCGGGCCGCCGTCTCATGAGCCATCCGGCGATGTCGCGACGCCCGATCGGCACCGTCTCGTACGACATCGTCGTGATCGGCAGCGGCATCGCAGGGTTGGTGGCGGCGTTGACGGCGGCGAGCCGGGCACGGGTTGCGGTGGTCACCAAGGCGGCTCTCGACGACGGTTGCAGCCGCTACGCCCAGGGCGGTATCGCCGCCGCCGTCGCTCCCGGCGACGACCCCGATCTGCACTTCGCCGACACCATCGCCGCCGGACGGGGACTCTGCGACGAGGACGCGGTTCGCATCCTCGTCGACGAGGCTCCGGCGCGCGTCCGCGAGCTGATCGAGTGGGGAGTGAGCTTCGACACCCAGGACGGGGTGCTCCAGGTCGGTCGCGAGGCCGCGCACAGCCGCGACCGCATTCTCCACGCCCGCGGCGACGCCACCGGCCTGGAGATCGAAAGCGCGCTGGCGCGTCGCATCCGCGCGACCGCCGCGGCCGTGTTCGAACGGCACCAGGCGCTGCGGTTGCTCACCGACTGGACCGGTCGGTGTTGCGGGGTCGAGGTGCACGACCTCGACACCTCCAGCACCCGCTTGATCCTGGCCAGCTCGGTCATCCTCGCCAGCGGCGGCGCCGGGCGCCTCTGGCGCTTCACCACCAATCCCGAACCGGCCACCGGCGACGGGGTCGCGCTGGCCTGGGAGGCGGGAGCCGAGGTGGCGGGGATGGAGTTCGTGCAGTTCCATCCCACCGCGCTGGCGCTCGAGGGCGCGCCGGCGTTCCTGATCAGCGAGGCGGTCCGCGGTGAGGGCGCCCACGTCGTCAATCGAGACGGCCGGCGTTTCCTGCTCGACGCAGATCCACGGGGCGAGATGGCAGCGCGCGACGTGGTGGCGCAGGCGATCTGGGCTGAGCTGCAGCGCACCGGGGACCGTGCCGTGTACCTCGATTGCGCCTCCCTGGCCGAGCGGGCGGCGATGCGCTTCCCGACGATCCACACCACCTGCCTGCAGTACGGCATCGACATCCGGCGCGACCTGGTGCCGGTTGCCCCGGCGGCCCATTACCTGATTGGCGGGGTGCGCACCGATCGGTTCGCAGCCAGCAGCATCGACGGGCTCTTCGCCTGCGGTGAGGTTGCCAGCAGCGGTGTCCACGGCGCCAACCGCCTGGCCAGCAACAGCCTGCTCGAGTCGGTGGTGTTCGCCCATCGCGCGGCCCACGAAGCCTTGCGGCGCAACGCCGAGGCACCGCCTCCGCCAGCGGAGGCGGTGGACCCGCCGCGGCCCGCCGCCGGGGCCGACGACCTGCCCACCCTGATCCGTCTGCGCGAGCGCCTGCGCGACGCGATGTGGGAGGGCGCCGGGCTGGTCCGCGACGCTTCCGGGCTGGCGCGCGCTGCCGCCATCGGCGCGGAGGTCGCCGCCGCCACCGCGCCGTCCGCCGGAGTGCAGGGCATCGGCCTGTATCACTCCGCCATCACCGCGTCTCTCGTCTGCGCCGCCGCGCTCGGTCGTGAAGAGAGTCGCGGCGCCCACATGCGTACCGATCACCCCGAGCGCAGTGACGACTGGCTTGGCAACTGGATCATGCAGAAGGACAGAGGACCACGCCTTGACCGCCACGATCGATCGCCTCGCTGACCCCCTGGCTCCCGAGCGCCTCGACCCCCTGATCGGGGCCGCCCTCGCTGAGGACGTGGGTGACTCCGACCTGACCACCGAGGGCATCGTGCCGCCCGAGATGACCTGTCGCGGCAAGATCGTCTGCAAGCAGGACGGCGTCATTGCCGGTCTGCCCGTCACCCGCCGCGTCTTCCAACTGGTCGACGAGCGGCTGCAGTTCGACGCCAAGACCCAGGACGGCCAGAAGGTGCAGGAGGATCAGATCGTGGCGCGGCTCTTCGGCCCCGCCCGTTCCATGCTCCGGGCCGAGCGCGTCGCTCTCAACTTCCTGCAGCACCTCAGCGGCATCGCCACCCTGACCTCGAAGTACGTCAAGGCGGTGGAGGGCACCAAGACTCAGATCCTCGACACCCGCAAGACGACACCGGGATTGCGCGCGCTGGAGAAGTACGCGACCCGCACCGGCGGGGCGGTCAACCACCGCATGGGGTTGTACGACCAGATCCTCGTCAAGGACAGCCATCTCGCGCTCGCCAACGGCGTCAGCCCGGCGCTGCGCGCGGTCCGCAAGGCTCACCCCGAGGCGATGGTCAATGTGGAGGTCAGCAACCTGCAGGAGCTGGAGCAGGCCCTCAACGACAAGGCGCCGCGCATCCTGCTCGACAACTTCGCCCCCGGTCAGGTGCGCGAGGCGATGCAGATCATCCGCGGCCGCGCCAAGGTGGAGATCAGCGGCGGGGTGCTGCTGACCAACGCCCGCGCCTACGCGCTCGCCGGTGCCGACTTCATCAGCGTCGGGGCGTTGACCCATTCGGCGACGGCGCTGGACTACTCGATGAAGGTCACTCGGTACTGAGCGGTTCCGCGGACCCTTCGTAGCACCTGGGCGGGGAGGGGACCGTCGCTGCGGTGACCCGCGGTTCCGACGCCTCTGGCGTCGACCCGCTGCGCTCGGCTCGCCTGCGCGACGGTCTCCTTCGCAACGGTCCCTCCCCGCCCAATCGCCACCAACCGGTGCCGCTGCAACTCGTGCCTCGCTTGGGGGAGGCCGGGGGCACTCGCCTCGCGAATCGGGCGGTGCTCCTGCGGCTCGTGACCTCGCTGCTGCGGACGCCCTTGGCGTCAGCCTCCTCCGCTCGGCGCCTGCGCGGCGTCCGCGCGACGTATGGCCCCACTCACACGCAGCCGCCTGGAGGGCAGGCAGGTGCCGGCAGTGCAAACGCAGCGCTGGCCGGAAGGGTGGTTCCACGATGGGTGAAGGCGAGATCGAGCGAGGCGATCCGGAGCTTGACAAACCGTCAACAGCCTCGAACCGCACGGCGGGCGAGCGGCTGGCATACGGGGGCGGCAGGGGAGCGCGCGCTCCCTCTTGCGGGTGGCCGGAGGTATTGGCTAGTATCCCGATCGACTTAGTCAACTTAGCCCTTCGGGCCGCTCGGTCCGGAGGCGGGATGGAGGGCCCGGGGGGTTGCACATCGACCTCTACATCGCCCTGGCGGGTCTGGTCGTCGGCTTCACCGTGGGGCTGACCGGCATGGGCGGCGGGGCGCTGATGACCCCGATCCTGGTCCTCCTCTTCCGGGTGCAGCCGCTCGCCGCGGTGTCCAGCGACCTGGTCGCGTCGTTCGTGATGAAGCCCTTCGGTGGCGCGGTCCACATACGCCGGGGGACGGTGAACTGGACGCTGGTCCGCTGGCTGGTCGTCGGGTCGGTCCCCTCGGCGCTTCTCGGTGTCGGCCTGATCCGGATCCTCGGGCATGGCAAGCACCTGCAGGACGTGGTCCAGGGCGCCATGGGCGCTGCCCTGCTCCTCGCCGCCGCCACCATCGCCGTCAAGGCGGTGATCGGCCTGCGCCACCGCTCCCACGAGGGCCGCAGCGCGGCGTCGTCCACGCCCATCACCGTGCGGCCGCTGCCGACCCTGGCCATCGGGGCTTTCGGCGGCCTCCTCGTCGGCATGACCTCGGTGGGCTCGGGTTCGCTGATCATCGTCCTGCTCCTCTTCCTCTATCCCTCGCTGCGCGCGTCGCAGCTCGTGGGCACCGACCTGGTCCAGGCCATTCCCCTGGTGGGCGCAGCCGCCTTCGGACACGTGCTCATCGGCGACTTCCGCCTGGCACTGACGCTGTCGCTGCTCGTCGGCAGCATCCCCGGGGTCTACCTGGGAGCTCGCATCTCGGCCCACTCGGCCAGCCGGCTCGTCCGTCCGGCGATCGCCTTTGTCCTTCTGGCCTCCGGCCTCAAGCTCATCCAGGTCGGCAACATCGAGCTCGGGGCCATCCTGCTCGGCGTGCTCGTCGTCGGCCCGCCGCTGTGGATCTGGCTTCGGGCGACCGACGGGTTCCCGCTGCGGCCGCTGCCCCAGAAGGTTCACTACTGAGGCTCGCGTCGGTCCCTCGGGCGGCCGCCGTCAGTCCTCCTGTTCCCCGACCGAGTCGACGGCGGGCGACATGGCGCTGACCAGTCCCTCCTGCACCCAGCCCAGGGCGATGAGCATGTCGTACTCGGGGCGGGCGAGGGTCGCCTCGTCGACCGTCGACTCCCAGCCGTCGGCGTCGATGCCGATCAGCCCGCCGGCGACCAGGCGCAGGTGGTTGAGAGCCCGGATCCAGGCGAGCGTCTGGTCGTCCGCGAGGAGGATCCGGTCGCGGCCGGCGGCCAGCCCGCCGCGGACCAAGTCGATGTCGGCGAGGCGGGTGCTCTCGAAGTCGGGCCGCGCCAGGCGCTGGTACTCGGCCTCGAGCTCGGGGTCCTCGTAGGCCCGGGGCGAGCTCCTCGGCACCGTTCCCAGCTTGGCGCTCAGCCGGTCGACGATGTCGAGCAGGAGCTCGCGCTCGCGACCGTCGAGGCGCAGCTCGGTGCCGCCGCGACGGCGGACGATCTCCGCCACTCAGCCGTGGGCCAGAGTAGCCTGCAGGCCGAAGGCGTGGAGCTGGCTGACCGACACCTCGGCCTGCTCCCGCGGTTGGGAGGCGACGATCGCCTTGCCATCGTTGTGGATCTGGAGCATCAGCTTGGTCGCGGTGGTCTGGTCGTAGCCGAAGAGGCGGCGCAGTACCAGCACCACGTAGGACATCAGGGTGATGGGGTCGTTCCACACCACGACCTGCCAGGGGAAGTCTCGCTGCTGCTGCTGGCGGCGCACCGGGGCACGTTCCCGGGTCGGGGCTTCGACCGGCATGAGCACAGGGTAGTCGCCGCGACGGCGCCCGGCGACCGGTTCTCAGTAGAGGGCGGCGGCGAGTCGCGGGCGGAGCTGCTGCACCAGGGGATCGCCCTCCCCCTGCTCGGCGAAGACGCCGACGATGACCCGCCGGAGCAGGTCGCGGTCCTCGCCACCGGTCTCGCGGATCGCCTCGACCAGCCTCGGCAGGGCGGCGGCCAGCTCGCCGGTGTCGAGCCGGGCGAGCGCCGCCTGCACCGGCCCGCCGGCCCCATCGGCCCGCTGGAGCTGGATCCGGGCCAGCAACCCGGCGGCCACCGGGTCGTGCTCCACCGGCCTGAGCATCGCCTCAGCCTCGGCCACCTCCCCGTCTCGGAGGAGGAGCCGGGCGAGCGCGACTCGCGCCGGCGCGTGGTCCGGGTCGGCATCGACCGCGGCTCGCAGTGAGGCCGGATCGCCGGCGGCGACCAGCTGCTCGGCGGGGGAGGGGAGGAGGGCGTCGAGGAACCGATCCACCATCGCCCGCGGCTGAGCCCCCACGAACTCGGCGACCACCGCACCGTTGCGGAACGCCTTGACCGCGGGGATGCCGCGGATGCCGTAGCGGCTGGCAAGGCCGGGGTTGGCGTCGGTGTCGACCTTGGCGAGGGTGATGGCTCCAGCGCGCGCCGCGACCGCATCCTCGAGCGCCGGCCCCAGCAGCCGGCAGGGTCCGCACCACGCGGCCCAGAAGTCGACGACGACGGGTGCGGTGCGGGAGCGGTCCAGCACCTCGGCGGCGAACGAGCTCTCGGTGACCTCCACGGTCATGGCCATGGTGTACCCGCGGCGGGAGCGATCAACGCATCGGCCCGGGACGTCGGCACGGCGCCTGCCATGCCGACGCCCCGCGCAGTTCCCCCTCACGGTCTTTTAGCCGGTTGGTCCGGCGGCGTGAGAAGCCGGCGCCCCGACAGGCGCTCGGTCCGGTGGTTACGAGGTGGCTGTCGCCGAGCTGGAGATGTCGAGCGTCCCCGCCCAGGTGTCGCGGAACCGCTCCGAGACCACCGGGGCCGCGGGCACGGCCGACACGGTCTGCTCGAGCACCGCCCGCAGGGGCAGCTCGCAGTCGTGGCAGATGATCCAGATCGCTCCCGGCTCGCCCACCGCCCTCTCGAGACGGTGGCGCCTGCCGCACTCTTCGCAGGTGATGGTGATGCGCATCTGGGTCCTTCGTGCCTTCGCCGCGGTCGGCTCTCCGCTCCGACGCCCGCAGCGTTGCACGGGACCCGAGCAAGAAGCCATCACATCGGGTTGAGAGTTGTTAATGGCCGCTGGCGAGCGCGTCAAAGCCTTCAGCGGGGGCGCACCGCCGCCCCGCCGGCAACTCGGGTTCGAGTTCGACCGTGGTGGTACACTCCGGCCCTGTCGCGCATCGCGGCGGGTGTCATCGCGCCCGTCAATCGCACCAGCGCGCGACGGTTTGCGGCGTCGGTCCGCACCCGCCAGGCCGGAACCCTCACGGATACCAGCAGGCAGGACACTGAAGGAGCGCTTTGACAACGACCGAGACCATGGAAGCCGAGATCACCATGGAGGACCTCCTCCGTTCCGAGGAGCACTTCATCCGCGCCCTGACCCACGGGGACATCGTCGACGGGAAGGTGGTACGGGTCGATCCCGACGAGGTCCTGGTCGACATCGGGGCCAAGTCCGAGGGGGTGATCTCCAACCGCGAGCTGGCGGCTCGGGGTGAGCAGCCGGTCGCCCTCAACCCGGGCGACGAGGTCAAGGTTTATGTCATCCAGCCCGAAAACGAGAACGGTAACGTCGTCCTCTCCCTGCGCAAGGCTCGGGCCGAGGGCATCTGGCAGAAGGCCGCCGAGAAGGGAGAGGCGGGCGAGATCATCGACGCCGAGGTCCGCGAACAGAACAAGGGCGGGCTGATCGTCA
>Ga0209471_1000017_pt1 | contig 169635 bp, 178 predicted proteins | sample GraSoiAngelo_128_FD_185885 | JGI IMG/M metagenome (GOLD analysis project Ga0209471, IMG submission 185885) | Grasslands soil microbial communities from the Angelo Coastal Reserve, California, USA - 14_0927_12_20cm (SPAdes) (version 2) | ecosystem: Environmental > Terrestrial > Soil >...
CGCGCAACCAGCCAGCCTTCCTCGGGCACGAACGCCACCACCTCCGGACCGATGCCGACCTCGAAGGCGCGCCTCCCTGCCTCGTACTCGACTTCGCGGTCGATGCCGAGCAGCTCGGTCTTGGCGCTGCCCATCCGGAGCACAAAAACGCCGTCTCCAACGTCGACCTTGAAGTTGTGATTGGTGATCCCGCCGCCCAGCTCCGTGATCCTGGCCGGCCGGTCAGGCCAGAGGCGATCCACTGCTGCGCGAGCCGCGTCCACGGGCCCGGATCGTATCTGCTTGAATGGCCGCGTGGGCCCCACCCCTGCCCCCTCTCCATGAATGGGGAGGGCTTTTGAGTAGCGAATGACAGTTCACCATTCCTCTACTGAGGCCGAGCTGGCGGAGCTTCGCTCCCGGTACGTGCCGCGCGGCATCACGAGTGCGCACCCGGTCACCGTCGACCGCGCCAAGGGTTCCGAGCTCTGGGACGTGAGCGGCAAGCGCTACGTCGACTTCGCGGGTGGGATCGGCGTGATGAACGTCGGCCATGCCCATCCGCGGGTGATGAAGGCCGTGCAGGAGCAGCTGGAGCGCGCAACCCACACCTCTTTCCAGGTAGTCCACTACGAGTCCTACCTCAGGCTCGCCGAGCGCCTATGCGAGGTCGCCCCGATCGACGGCGCAAAAAAGGCGATCTTCTTCTCCACCGGCGCGGAGGCGATCGAGAACGCTGTCAAGATCGCGCGCGCCGCAACCCGTCGGCCCGCGGTGATCAGCTTCAGGGGCGGTTTCCACGGCCGGACCCTGCTCGCCCTCAGCCTGACCGGCAGCGTCCAGCCCTACAAGCAGGACTTCGGCCCTTACGCGGCCGAGATCTACCAGACTCCATTTCCCTACGCCTACCGCGGTTGGACCACCGAAACCGCACTCGCCGACCTGAACAACCTCCTCGAGTCGGCGGTGAGCCCAGATCGCGTCGCCGCGATCGTCATCGAGCCCGTCCTGGGCGAGGGCGGATTCGTGCCCGCACCGCTCGACTTCCTGCGCAAGCTGCGTGAGCTGACGGAGCGCCACGGCATCCTGCTCATCGCGGACGAGATCCAGACCGGGTTCGGTCGCACTGGCAAGTTCTTCGCCATCGAGCACTCAGGTGTGCAGCCCGACCTCATCACGGTGGCGAAGAGCCTCGCCGCGGGCTTCCCACTTTCCGGCGTCGTCGGCCGCGCGCAGGTGATGGACGCGCCTGGCCCCGGGGGGCTCGGCGGCACCTACGGCGGCAACCCTGTCGCATGCGCTGCAGGACTCGCGGTGATGGACATCATGCGCGACGAGAAGCTGTCTGAGCGCGCGGCGCGAATTGGCTCGGTCGTCGAGGAGCGCATGCAGAGCTGGGCCGCCGAGCACAGCCTCATAGGCGACGTTCGCGTGATGGGCGCGATGGCCGGCATGGAGCTCGTCCGCGATCGCAAGACGAAGGAGCCGGCCGACAAAGAGACGGCGAAGGTCCTGGCCGTCGGGCGTGAAAAGGGTTTGATCATCCTGCGCGCCGGTACGCATCACAACGTCGTTCGCACATTGATGCCGCTCACCATTCCCGATGAGCAGCTGGAAGAAGGGCTCGACATACTCGGCGCGGCACTCGGAGAAGTCGCCGGGTAGCGAGGGAGGCAAGACCAATGAGCACGACGCTGCGACGTCATGACATGTTCATCGGCGGCGAGTGGACGCCGAGCACTGGCGACGGCGTCCAGGAGATCATCAATCCGGCGACCGGCAAGGTCATCGCGCACGTGCCGAAGGGGACAGAAAAAGACGTCGACCGGGCGGTGACCGCAGCCCGCAAGGCGTTCGATGATGTCTGGTCGGACAGCACGCCACGGGACCGCAGCGAGCGTCTGCTGAAGCTCGCCGCGGCGATCGAGGCCAGCGGCGAGGAGCTGGCGCGGATCGAGTCGGAGAACGTCGGCAAGCCCCTGGCGCCCACAAAGTCCGAGGAGATCCCGCCGATCGTCGATTGCTTCCGCTTCTTCGCGGGTGCCGCGAGGCTCCTCGAAGGCAGGGCCACCGGCGAGTACATGCAAGGCTTCACGAGCATGCTGCGGCGCGAGCCGATCGGCGTCGTCGGCTCGATCGCGCCCTGGAACTACCCGCTGATGATGGCCGCCTGGAAGGTCGCCCCCGCGCTCGCCGCGGGCAACAGCGTTGTGCTCAAGCCGTCCGAGTGGACGCCCCTCACCGCATTCAAGCTCGCCGAGCTGGCGGCGGACATCTTTCCGCCAGGCGTATTCAACGTCATCACCGGCGACGGCGAGCCGGTCGGCGCCGGGATCGTCCGCCACCCTGGCGTGTCGATGGTCTCGCTCACCGGCGATGTGGCCACGGGCAAGGAGGTCGCTCGCGCGGCCGCGTCGACCCTGAAGCGTGTTCACCTCGAGCTCGGTGGCAAGGCGCCTGTCGTCGTCTTCGACGACGCGGATCTGGAGAAGGTCGTGGAGTGGATCAAGATCGGCGGCTACTTCAACGCGGGCCAGGACTGCACGGCGGCGACTCGCGTCATCGCCGGGCCGAAGATCCACGAGAAGCTGCTCGGCGACCTCGTTCCTGCCGTGAGCTCGCTGAAGGTGGGAGACCCGATGTTGGAAGACACCGAGATGGGACCGCTCGTTTCTGAAGAGCAGCTCACGCGAGTGTCGGGTTTCGTCGAGCGCGCGCGCAAGTCCGGCGCCGACGTCCTGACCGGCGGCGCCCGGATCAAGAAGCCTGGCTCCTGGTACGAGCCGACCGTCGTCGTGCCGGCCGGACCCGACGCCGAGATCGTGACCAGAGAGGTGTTCGGCCCGGTGGTCACCGTGCAGCGGTTCACCGATGAGGAGCAGGCGCTCGCGTGGGCGAACGGCGTCGACTACGGGCTCGCTGCGTCCGTGTGGACGCGGGACGTCGGCCGCGCCCTGCGCATGGCGCGCAAGCTGCAGTTCGGCACGGTCTGGATCAATACGCACATCCCGCTCGTCAACGAGATGCCTCACGGCGGCTACAAGCAGAGCGGCTACGGCAAGGACATGTCGATCTACTCGCTCGAGGAATACACGCAGATCAAGCATGTGATGGCGTCGCTTGACTGAGGCGGAGCCGAAGAAAGCCGCACTGAAGCTCCAAGGCGTACGCAAGAACTACGGCCAGGTCGTCGCGGTCGCGGGTATCGATCTCGTCGTGTACGAGGGCGAGTTCTTCACCCTGCTCGGTCCCTCCGGTTCCGGGAAGACGACGCTGCTGCGCCTCATCGCCGGATTCGAGCGCCCAGACGCCGGCCGGATCGAGCTTGGTGGCCGCGACATCACATCGGTGCCTCCGCACCTGCGCGACACGAACACCGTGTTCCAGGACTACGCCCTCTTCCCCCACATGTCGGTGGCAGAGAACATCGGATACGGCCTGAAAGTGAAGGGGGTTCCGAGGTCGGCCAGGGAGAAGCGGGTGGAAAGAGCCCTCGCCATGGTGCGTCTGACCGGCCTCGGCAACCGGCGGCCTAACCAGCTGTCCGGCGGCCAGCGCCAGCGGGTCGCACTCGCCCGCGCGGTGATCAACGAGCCGGAGGTGCTGCTGCTGGACGAGCCGCTCGGCGCGCTTGACTTGAAGCTCCGCCAGGAGATGCAGATCGAGCTCAAACAGATCCAGCAGGAGGTCGGCATCACTTTCGTCTACGTCACCCACGACCAGGAGGAGGCGTTGACCATGAGCGACCGGATGGCGGTGATGGCCAACGGCCAGATCGAGCAGGTCGGCTCCCCCGTCGAGGTCTACGAGCGGCCGGCGACTGAGTTCGTGGCGGGATTCATCGGGATCTCGAACGTGCTGCTCCGCGATGGCGTGCGCTTCGTCGTGCGCCCGGAGAAGATCCGCATGCTGGCCGAAGGCGAAGAGCCCGCGGCTGGCATGACCGTGGAGCCGGGCCAGGTCGAGGACGTCGTCTACGTCGGCATGACGACCCGCTACATGGTTCGCCTCGATCGTGGAGAACAGCTGGTGGCTGTGCGTCAGAATATGGACGCCGTGGGCGACGCCCACAAGTTCCAGGGCCGGCCAGTGCGGCTGGCATGGACGGCAGATCACACATTCGTTCTCGACAAGGGGAGGTAGGAAGTTCATGAGGTTCGGAGCAGTGGCTGTGGTTGCCATGCTGTTGGTCGCCGCGTGCGGGTCGAACAACAACACCAACACGGGCAACACGCTTCAACAACCGCCGACCGCCGGCATGAAACCGCTCGACAAGGTCGGCGCCGGCGAAGGCCAGCTCAACCTGATCGCGTGGGAAGGGTACGTCGACGACTCGTGGGTCAAGGCGTTCACGCAGCAGACCAAATGCGTCGTCAACGCCAAGTACGCCGGCTCGTCCGACGAGATGACGAGCCTGATGAAGGACGGCGGCGCCGGCCAGTACGACATGGTCTCGGCATCGGGTGATGCCGACCTTCGCCTGATCTACGGCGGCGACGTCAAGCCGATGAACGAGAAGCTGATCCCTGACTGGACTAACTTCCAGACCTATTTCAAGAACCCGCCTTACAACACCATCAACGGCATTCATTACGGCATCTCCCTGCAGTGGGGCCCGAACGTGCTCCTCTACAACACGAGCAAGTTCAAGATCGCCCCAACCAGCTGGAGCGCCGTCTACGACTCTTCAAACAAGAGCATCGTGACCGCTTACGACTACCCGATCACGATCGCCGACGCTGCCCTCTACCTCAGCAAGTCGCAGCCGAGCCTCGGGATCAAAGACCCATACGAGCTGACAAAGCCGCAGTTCGACGCGACTGTGTCACTGCTGACGACACAGAGACAGCTCATCAAGAAGTACTGGGGACTGGCTTCTGACGAGATCTCGATGTTCCAGAACGGCGATGCGTACATCGGCGCCGCCTGGCCTTACCAGACGATCCAGCTCAAGCTGGCCGGCGCGCCCGTCGCAGACACAATCCCGAGCGAAGGCGCCACCGGATGGGGCGACACCTGGATGCTCGCGACCAAAGCGCCGCACCCCAACTGCGCATACCTCTGGACCGCATACGTCAGCACCGCGCAGGTGCAGGCCGCGCAGGCGTTGTTCTTCGGCGAGACACCGGTCAACACCAAGGCGTGCGCCGAGATGGACGCGCAGTCACCAGGCTCCTGCGCCCAGTACCACGCCGACGCACCCGGGTCTTACTTCGACACCATCCACTTCTGGAAGACGCCAGTCACTACGTGCGCCGACGGAAGCCAGAAGTGCATCCCTTACGAGCAGTGGGTCTCCGCGTGGACCACGATCAAAGGGTGAGCGCTCAATAGCCGTTTCAACGACCGGCCGGCCCCGCTCCAAGAAAAGCGGACCGGCCGGTCTCCAGGCGTTCTTCTGGCGCCTGCCGTGGCTGCGTTCGCTGCTGCTCCTGACCCCGCCCCTCGCGTGGTTCGTCGTGGTGTATTTCGCGTCGCTCGTCCTGCTCCTCATCACCGCTTTCTGGACCACCAATCCCTTCACGACTCAGATCGTGCAGGTCTGGAACACCGACAACTTTCAGATCCTCCTCAACGAGCCGACGTACCGCACCATCGCCGCCCGTACAGTGCTCATGGCCGCGCTGGTGACGGTCACCGACGCACTGCTCGCTTTTCCCTTCGCATATTTCATGGCTCGCGTCGCCTCGCGCCGCGTCCAGACGCTGCTGTTCGCCGCCGTGCTCCTTCCCCTGTGGGCCAGCTACCTGGCGCGCGTGTATGCGTGGATTCTGATCTTCAACCACAGCGGCATCCTCAACTGGAGCCTGCAGCTCGTCGGCTTACCGCCGGCGAACATCGGCTACACCAACATCGCGATGTGGATCGTGTTCTCCTACATCTGGCTGCCGTTCATGATCATCCCGACCTACGCGGCTCTGGAGCGAGTCCCAGAGTCGCTGATCGAAGCGGCCGCTGACCTCGGGGCACGCCGCTGGCGGACCGTGCGCGACGTTGTGCTGCCGCTGGCCCTGCCCGGTGTCGCGGCCGGCTCGATCTTCACCTTCTCGCTGACGCTGGGCGACTACATCACCCCGATCCTGGTCGGCGGCGCGGGATCGAGCTTGATTGGAAACGTGGTCTATGACAACGTCGGCATCGCCAACAACATCCCGTTCGCCGCGGCGCTGGCGATGGTCCCCGTGGCGATCATGGCGATCTACCTGCTGATCGCGCGACGCCTCGGTGCATTCGAGGCTCTGTAGCCGGTGGAGGGGATGTGGACCCGATTCGCTTTGCGGCTGTGGGTCGGGTTGATGCTTTTATTCCTCTTCACGCCGATCGTGCTGATCTTCGTCTACGCGTTCAACACGTCGAACATCCAGAGCTGGCCGATCCCTGGTTTCACGCTCAAGTGGTTCAGCGGAACATGGAACGACCCTGACGTACGCCGCGCGCTGACGCTGTCCCTGCAGGTCGGGCTCGGCGCTACCGCGCTGGCCCTTGTGCTTGGCTCATGCGCCGCGTTCGCCATCCATCGCATGACGTGGTTCGGCCGCGAGTTCGTCAGCTTGATGTTCGTGCTGCCGCTGGCGCTCCCTGGAATCGTCACCGGAATCGCACTGAATGCCGCCTTCAGCTTTGGCGGGATCTCGCTCTCGACGTTGACCATCATCGTCGGCCACACGACGTTCTGCATCGTGGTCGTGTACAACAACGTGCTGGCGCGCCTGCGCCGGACGCAGGGCTCGCTGATCGAGGCGGCCATGGACCTTGGCGCAAATGGGTTCCAGGTGCTGCGCGACATCACACTGCCGCTCATTTCGACCGCCGTCGTGGCCGGAGCAATGCTCGCGTTTGCGCTGTCCTTCGACGAGATCATCGTCACGACATTCACAGCCGGGGCGCAGAACACCCTGCCGCTATGGATCTTCGGCGCGATCCGTCTCGGTCAGCGGCTCCCAGAGGTCAACGTCGTCGTGTCGTTCGTGATCCTGGTCACGATCATCCCGGTCATTCTCGCCGCCCGCCTGACCGGCGGTGGCGGGACGGCGAGGGTTCCGGTAGCCCGCTAGCCGACCTGGTATCCAGGAAGCTGGGCAGACAGCATCCACAGGGCGAGGCCGACCGCGATCAGGTTGATCTTGCGGTAGCTCCGTCCGACCGCAGCCACGGCCAGGACCACGATCGCGGCGAACAGGAGGACCAGGTTGATGCTCACCCGTGCCGGTGGCACGTACGTGACCAGGATCGACAGCAGGAACAGCGCCAGCCCGGCCGCCACCAGGTTGGTTTTCCGGTAGGTCCAACCGGTCGCGGCAACGACGAACAAGACCAGAGCCACGATCATCAGGACGGTGCTGGGCGTGAGGTTCATGAACCTCATTCTCCAGCGCCGCCCGCTGAGTATTAGGTGACGAGCAGGGAGAGCATCCAGAGCGCCAGGCCGACCGCGATCAGGTTGACCTTTCGGTAACGCCAGCCGATCGCCGCCGCGACGAATGCGATGAAAACAAGGATCAGGAGCAGCGTGCTGACGGTGATCGATGACAGATGCCCGACCAGGATCGAGAGAGCCCACAGGGCGAGACCGATGGCGATCAGATCCGTCTTCCGATAAGTCCAACCAGTCGCCGCAAGAACGAAAGCGATCAGGGCCAGGATGATGAAGATGTTGAAGCTCAAGCTCATGCCGATTATTGTCCACATCCGATGCTGAATCTGACCGGGTTAGCGCTGACCCCCGGGTCGCAGCGAAGCTGGTGGCTGCGCGAGGCGCTTGCCCAAGAGCAAGGTCGCCCCTGCCCACCCCTGGCCGCGGACGTCAAGGCGGATGTGGTCGTCGTGGGCGGCGGCTTCAGCGGGCTTTGGACGGCCTATTTCCTGACCGAGCGAGATCCGGCCCTGGGCGTGGTTGTGCTCGAGCAGGACATCTGCGGCGGCGGCCCGAGCGGCCGCAACGGCGGCTTCGCCAGCGGCTGGTGGGACGAGCTGCATGGCCTGGTCACCCTCTACGGACCCGAGGCGGCCCTGAGCGCGTGCCGCGCCATCTCGTCGAGCATCGCCGCGATAGGTGACTTCTGCGACGCGCACAGCATCGACGCCTGGTTCAAGCGAAAGGGCTACGTGTACGCGATCACGGCGGCCGCACATGAGCAGATCTGCGAGGACATGGTGGAGTTGGCCCGTGAGGTCGGCGCGTCCGAAGAGCTGCGCGAGCTCAGCGCCGCTGAGGTCAAGGCGCGCTGCACCTCGCCCGCCTTCCGCGGCGGGGCGTACATGCGTGACGGCGCGTCAGTGCAGCCGGCCCGCCTGGTCCGCGGCCTCCGCCGCGTCCTCCTCGAGCGCGGCGTCGTCATCCACGAGAACACGCCGGTCACCCGAGTCGACGGAACGACCGCCTTCACGGCGGGCGGCAGCGTCAAGGCCGCGCACGCGGTGCTGGCCGTCAACGCCTGGGGAATCCGATGGCCGCAGCTGAGCCGGCGGCTCGTCGCATGGAGCAGCTACATCGTGATGACCGCCCCCGCGCCCGAGCAGCTCGAGGAGATCGGGTGGACCGGAGGCGAGCTGATCAGCGATTTCCGCACATCCCTGCGCTATTTCCGGACGACACCGGATGGCAGGATCGCGTTCGGGGGAGGTGGCGGCCGCGCGCGCAGGACCGTGGATGCGATGTTCACGAGCGATACCCGCGCGGTAGACGAGACGGCCGCGGGGTTCCGGCTGATGTTTCCGAGCTTCGCCGAGGTGCCGATCGAAGATGCGTGGGGCGGCCCTATCGACGTCTCTCCGACGCACCTGCCGACGTTCGGCCGGCTCGAAACCGGCAACGTGTACTACGCCGCCGGTTACACCGGCAACGGCGTCGCGCCAACCTACCTCGCCGGTCAGGTCCTCGCCGACCTCATCACAGGCGCCGACACGGACACAGTTCGTCTGCCGATGGTGAACGCCACGCCGCGATCGTTCCCGCCTGAGCCGTTCCGATCGTGGGGTGCCGCCGTGGTCAGGCGGGCGATGATCGCCAAGGAGACCGCCGAAGAGAACGGCCGCACCCCCGGTTTCCTTGTCAGCCAGCTAGCGCGAACGCCGCGCCGGATGGGCTACCTCCTGGGCCCGGACTAGCCACCTGCGGCGGGGATGGGGCAGCGCCGGACTGACTAGAGCCGGGGAGGTGGCTCTTCCCCACGCAGCGGGGAAGTACCGCCGCTTGCGGCGGGGATGGGGCTGCGCCGTACTGACTAGAGCCGGGGAGGTGGCTCTTCCCCACGCAGTGGGGAAGTACCGCCGCTTGCGGCGGGGATGGGGCTGCGCCGGATCGGCTAAAGCCGGACGAGATCCCCTAACAGATGCACGCCCCAGCCCTTAGGCATGAAGCGCTCTGACATCACCGACGCCCGGAACATGAAGGCGTTGAGCGCGAGATAGGTCGGGTCCGGCACCACGCGCATGTCGTAAACCGCGAGTCCGGCCGCCTCCGCGTGCGCACGAATCGCGCCGACGGTGTTCGCCCTGTATTGCACCGGAAACGTGTCCGCCTCAACACGGCCGTAAAACCTCGGCACGAGACGCCGCTGCAGAGCGGGCAGTGCCTTGCCGATGCGGTTGGCCAGCATCAGCGGATTACGCACATTCGGGGTGACGAATACGAAGTGTCCTTTGGGCCGCAGCACGCGGTGGACTTCCCTCAGAGTCGCTGCCGGGTCCTTCAGGTGCTCGAGCACCCACACGCAGACGATGAGATCGAACGATTCGGCGGCGAACGGGAGCTGCTCTCCGAGGCCGCGGATTACCGGCATCCCACCAGAGCGATGCTCGCTCAGCGACGGCGTATCAGGATCGAGCCCGATGGCGAGCCCGACGTCGCGCCAGAACAGCTCGACCACGCCGCCGCGGCCGCAGCCCAGGTCGAGCACCTGGCTCGACGGGGTGATGTGGCTGCGGACGACCGCCTCGAGCTGGTCGCCACTCGACCGCCAAGCCGGTCGGATTCCGCGGTAGCGCTCGCGGTACCCGTTCTGAACGCTGAGCGGGAGCAGCGCATCGCGGCGCAGCCGTTCCTCTGCCTGAGCCATGTCCCCGGCATTTTGGACCTAGAGGTGCTTTGCCGCAACCCTCAGGTCGGCAATGAACGACGACATTGCGGCCGCGCGAGATTCGTCGTCCGTCGCTCGAAGGATCGACGATGGATGCACGGTCGCGACCACGGCTATGCCCAGAGGCGAAGGAAGCACCTCGCCATGCTGCTTGCTGACCCGAAAAGCCGGTCCCATCACGGCCTGGGCGGCCGTGGCACCTAGCAGGACGATGAGCCGGGGCTTGACCACCTCTATCTCCGCTTCCAGCCAGGGCCGGCATGCGCGGACCTGGCCCGCGTTCGGCTTCTCGTGCAGCCGGCGCTTGCCTCGCCTGGTCCAGCGGAAGTGCTTCACGGCGTTGGTGACGTAGACCCGGCGCCGGTCGATGAGGGCCTCGTCCAGGGCCCGCTCGAGCAGTTGGCCCGCCGGCCCGACAAAGGGCTTGCCCTGAAGGTCCTCCTGATCGCCCGGCTGCTCGCCGACCAGCATCAGCCGGGCATGCTCGGCGCCCTCGCCGAACACCGTCTGGGTCGCGTTGGCCCAAAGGTCGCAAGCCTGGCAGGAGGCCGCGGCCTCCTTCAGCTGGGCGACGCTGGTCGCCCTTTCCGGAGGTTGCGCCACGTTCAGATAACGCTTGAGTTGAGCTCGAATTGGGCATAACACATACCTATGGCGAAGGGAGATTTTGTCGAGGTCCTGGTGGACGCCGGGAGCGGCTCGGCCCGCGAGTACGTCATCGAGGCGACCCGCGCCGGGCGGAGCGTCGAGGTGCGCAGCTCGCGCACGACGGTCGAGGTCCGGGAGCTCACGCGGACAGGCGGGGTCGTGAGGACGGCGCGATTCGTCGCGCCGAGGGTCCTTGCGGTCGTCGAACATCCGAAGGCTGCGTAACTAGACTCCACTCGGTGGAGGATCTGCTCGCATCCTGGGACGGCGAGTCCGTGTCGGTGCACCGCGACCGCGAAACGGACACCTGGATGTTTATCTGCGTCCACTCCACGAGGCTGGGCTCGGCCGCGGGAGGCACGCGCATGAAGCACTATCCGCGACCGACCGACGCACTCGCGGACGGCATGCGGCTGTCCGAGGCGATGAGCTTGAAGTTCGCGTGCGTCGATTTCCCTCACGGCGGCGGCAAGGCGGTGATCGCGCTGCCGACGCCCGACATTCCGCGAGGCGACGCTCGGCGACGCTTACTCCACGAGTACGGGTCGTTCATCAACTCGCTGGGCGGCCTCTACAGCTGCGCTCCGGACATGAACACGTCAGCGGTGGACATGGACGTCATCGCGGAGGTCAGCCCATATGTGTTCTGCAAGACCGAGGCGGCGGGCGGCTCGGGTGACACTGCGCCGGACACCGCGGTCGGCGTGCTGCACGGAATCCGGGCAAGCTGCCTCTACGCATTCGGCTCGGATGACCTCAGCCAGAGAACTGTCGTGGTGCAAGGCGCGGGCGGTGTCGGTGGGCGCCTGATCGAGCTCCTTGGCGAGGAGGACGTGAACGTGATCGCGACCGACATTGAGCCTCACCGCCTGGCCGCGTTACGCGACAAGGGCGTCCAGTGTGTCGCGGCCGAGGATGCCTTGGCGACCGAATGTGATGTCCTCGCACCCTGCGCGACCGGAGGCATCATCAACTCTCGTTCGATCCCCGAGCTGCGCTGCCGAGTCATCGCCGGCGCGGCGAACAATCAGCTCGAAACGCCCGGCGACGCCGACCTCCTGCGCAAGCGTGGCATCGCCTACGCCCCGGACTTCGTCATCAACGCAGGCGGAGTTCTGCACGGCGGTGGTCTCGAGGAGCAGCACTGGACCCGCGCCGAGCTGGACGCAAAGCTGCTCGGGATCGGGACGGCGGTCACCGAGATATTCGATCGAGCGGACCGCGACGGCATCAGCACAGACGCGGCCGCGCGCCGCATCGCCGTCGGCCGTATCCAGTCGGCGCCGGTCAGAAGCTAAGGCTTGCGCGCGCGGATGTAGGCGCTGCCGACCCTGCCCACGCCCGGCAGGTCCTGCGTCGCGTGCACCTCGAACGCAGACTCTGCGAATCCCGCCTCCACAAGCGCCGCTCGGTACTCCTCGATCGGGATCGTCCCCGAGATGCACCCAGCCCATGAATCGAGCCGCTTCTTGAGGGCTGGGCTGAGCGGTTCCAGCTCAACCATGTCGGCGACCGCAAAACGGCCGCCGGATCGGAGAACACGGAACGCTTCCCTCATCACTGCGCCTTTGTCCTCGGCGAGGTTGATCACGCAGTTGGAGATCACGACGTCGACCGACGCGTCGGGCAGCGGGACACTGTCGATCGAACCCTTGAGAAATGTCGCATTGTCCACTCCCGCCTGTTCTCGATTGCGATTGGCAAGCTCGAGCATCTCGTCGGTCATGTCCACGCCGTAAGCGCGACCGCCAGGCGAGACCCGCTTTGCCGAAAGAAGCACGTCCAGGCCCGCGCCGGAGCCAAGGTCGAGCACGACCTCACCCGGCTTCAGGTCGGCCAGCATTGTGGGGTTGCCGCAGCCCAGGCTGACGGCGTCGCTCATTCCGATCTTTTGAAGCTCGTCCGCCGCGTAGGAACCTGCGCAGCCGCAGTCCGGGCCGTCGACCTGGCAGCAGCCCAAACCTGATTCTGGCTGGAGGACGGCAATCTTCTTCGCGGCGTCGGCGTAACGCGACCTGACTGCTTCCCTGATCTCGCTCATGCTTCACCTTCCACAAATCCATCGATGAACGTCGATGGATATCGTATCATCACATCCGTGGCCGTCAAGCAGCTTCCGATGATTCGCGAGCGCGGCGTGTGCTGCGCCCTCCCAGTGGTCAAGGAAAGCTGGGCTGAGGAGCGAGCGGAGCTGATGAAGGCCCTGGCCGACCCGACCCGGCTGACGATGGTGGCCTCGCTGTGGAAAGCCGACGCGCCGATCTGCATCTGCGATTTCACCGCCGGGCTCGGCCTTACGCAGCCGACGATCTCCCATCACATGGCGAAGCTGAAGGAGGCAGGCCTGGTCGACTCGGAGAAGCGTGGCATCTGGATCTACTACCGGCTCCGCGACAAATTGCCGACAGAATCACGAAAGTTGCTAAGTCAGCTGGTCAGCTAGCGACCCGCCCGTTACTGTTACGCGGTGCGCGCGAGCGGGGTGACCCTGGTCTTGATGCTTGGGCTCGCTGCATGCGGCAGCTCCCCGACTACGACCGCGACTCACTCTCCTGCGTCTCCATCGACCTCCGCGGCTGCCACCGCAACCGCGTCGCCATCCGGCGGCGCCTCACCGACTGCCAGCGGATCTCCTGGCCCCGCGTCGCTTGTGCACTGCACTGCGTCGGTCCCGGCCGGCGACAACCTCGTCATCGGCACCGTGGTCGGCGACCCAACGATCGTCGTGCGCGACATCCAGGATCCGGCCAATGCAAAGAATCTGTGCACGATCGACTCGACGGCGCTCGCGCCGCAATTTGTGAGCGCCTCGGCAGTTGCTTATGAGACCCAGGACAACCAGATCATCGTCGCGCCGCTCGCGGGCGGCCCGACCACCCTGGTGACCACGTATGCAGCCGGGTTCGGTTCGGGACAGTACGCAATCAGCCCTGACGGCCGCTCCGTGACTTATCTCGACGGGAATAATTGGCGGCTGGCCGGGCCGTCCGGCAACCGAGTCCTGGCGACGTTGCCCGCCGTGCCCGGTCGCGGGGTCAGCCCCAACCAGGACGACAGCTTCCTTAGCTTTTCACCGGACGGCCTGTACATCGCGCTCTTCCAGACCTTTCATGTCGGTGGGACCGGCGAAGCGTCGCCCGATCAGATCCGGCGCGCCAGCGACGGCGCGATGGTCTATTCGACGTCGGGTATGACGATGGCGGTTTGGGCCTCAGTGCCGAGCCGGCTGTTCTTCCGTGACAACGCGGGCAACATCCACCGCTGGGACGCCAGTGCCGGCTTGTCCTCGATGACCTCGCTCCCCTGGGTGCGGCCGAAAGCCTCACCCGACGGCCGCTGGATCGCGTACACCTTCGCGACGACGAGCGGGGTCGGCGGCATAGCCTTCTACAGCGTGCAGGCCAACAGCCAGTCGAACACGACGCCGCCAGGCCGGTCGGGGGTCAAGTTCCTCACCAACGATCTCGTCTGGTACATCGGCGAGCGCCAGTGTTCGACGTGCCTTGGCGGCCAGCCGACACCGACTGGCGTCACATACATCTACAGCATCGCCGGCGCGTCGGAGATAACCTCGCGGCTGTCAGGCGTCAACGACGCCTGGCCGCACCTCACGGCCGCAGGACTCTAGGAAGCGACCTCGCGGCGACGCTGCTCGCGGCGTGCCTGGTCCTCCGTACCGACCATCCGCACCATGACAGCGCGATAGTGAAGGATCGCCTGGCGCATGCCCTCGGTCTTGTCCTTCGACGAATATCCGAGTCTGTGTGCGTTCTGGACGTCCCGCGGCAGGTCGCGCTCCGTCAGCGGATGGCCGCGCTCGCGCAGCACTGACATGACCAGCGCCTCTGCCTCGCGTACCGCCTGCTCAGGCGCGTCGACGAATTTGGTCTCGATCTCGTCCCAGTCGCTGATGTAACGGTCGCGCGACTCGGCCGCCAACGGGCGCAGCTTCGGCCGCGGGCGACCTATGCCCGCCGCCCGGAAGAGGAAAAGCAAGACGACGACCACCAGGGCGACCACGAGGATCGTTATGAGTGTTCCAGTGTCCATCTAGTCGGCACCTCCAACTTAGGAACGCCAAGCAGGGCGAGTTGACCCGTTGGCGCACGTCCCGGCAGCCGCGGAGAGCCGTAAGAAGGCGGAAAAGCCGGCTCGGCACATTAGATTTTCGCGAGTGGTCGCATCGTCGGTAGCTGTGACAGCCCGGTCAGACGACAAGCCCTGGGGGCAGGCGCTCGCCGGCAGGCGGTTCCGCTGGGTGCTCCTCGGCCTCGCGGGCGTACCGATCGGGCTGGCCTATCTCTGGTACGGGTTCGTCAAGCCGCTCCTGTCGGATGAGGCGACGGACTTCGTCCGCGAGTACCTCGCGGGCGGCCGAGTCATCCTGAACGGCGGCGACCCTTATCAGTGCGGAATGACAACCGCCTTATGTGATGGCTATCCCCACTACCTGTTGTTTTATCCGCCGTTTGCCTATTGGGTCGCGCAGCCACTGGTTCGCTTCGATTCGAGGCTTGTCGCAGGAATCGCGCTCGTCGTCGCCAATGTCCTCCTGTTCGCTGCCATCTGGCTCGTTCTGCGCGCCCTTCGGGTCCGCGACTCGCAGTTCGCGGTGCTCGCAATCCTTGTCACGATCAGCTTCCCGCCAACATTGACCGTGATCCAGAACCGAAACTCTCAGGTCGTCGTCCTGATGCTGATTGCGATCATGCTGACCGGCTGGTTGCGCGGCGATCGGTGGTGGGGCGGTGCAGCGCTGGGCGTTGGACTTGCAGTCAAATTGATTCAGGCGCCTCTCCTGCTGCTCAGCCTCTGGGGCAGGCGCCTCAGCCTCGCCGCGGCGGCTGTTGTCACCTGGGCGGTGCTGTGGCTGGTGGCTGTTCCGCAGTACCTGCCTGAATTCTTGTTCCGTGTTGCACCTTCGCAGGTGCAGGGATCCCATGAGGTGCTGAACGTCGCCCCATTCGGAACGTTCAACAGGTTGTTGCATCCGGAGACTCTCTACAACTCCGGCGGAGGAGGCGGTGCGCTGGTGCTTGGCCTGAGCGGTGCGTTCGGCCTGATGGTCCTCCTCATCACGGCCCGGCGCCTCGGAGCGCCGCGATCGGACCGCGAGGGACGAGTATTAGAGGTCGCGACGGGAGTCGCGGCGTCTCCTCTCTTGTTCACGCTGACCTATGCGGGCCAGCTTGTGCTCCTGCTCCTGCCGATGCTCGCCCTCCTCCATTTCGGCATTCGAACGCGCTCCCGGACGCTGGTGGTGGCCGTCGCGGTGAGCTGGGCATTGATGGGTCCCTCCTACCTCGCGCTGACGAATGCCATGGCGACAGGCTTTGGCTCTCCGCTCGTGTTCCAGATCTGGGCCGATTCTGCTGTGGCGGGAGTCATCGTGTTGTGGGTCGCGTCAGTCCACTCGCTGCGTGCAAAAAATGGCGAAACGCAACAGAAATAGCTCGAGGTTTCGGCGCGTTGTACGAGAGTGGAGATCAGGCAGGCCGTGCTATGGAGTGGCCTGCTGCTCGGGAGTCAGGCGACCGACACGCTGACGACAGCGATCGATCGCGCGCGGGGCGCCATTGAGGCGATGCCGGTGAGCGCGCGACTCCTCGAGGTGGGCGGGGTTGCACTTTTCTGGGGCTTCAAGGTGCTCATCGTCGCGTCCGCCACCGCTGCTCTGATTGCCGCCGCCCGCATGGTGCGCGCCGATCACCGCCTGTCGCGAATCACCTTTCGCGCGGCGCTGGTCGGCGTTCAGGCGGCGACGATCTGCCTCGTGGTGACATCGCTCAGCAACCTGGCAGTGCTGACCTAGGTTCGCGCCAAACGCACCGTTGTACCCGGCGGGACGTAATTTGTTGTCGGCAAACGCACCGTTGTATCCACCGAGGCGGAATCTAGTCCCGTCAGTACAGGCCTAGGCGCAGGCGGCGAGCTTCGCGTCGGGGCGAGACCGCTGCACGGGGATGATGCCGGTCCCAGGCTTGCACGCAGCTCTCGCACGTGCAGCCGGGACCGGTGAGTAACGACGTAGACCGTCGCCCTCTGCGGGTCAGTTTCAACAACGTTGCAACGACTTTTCTGGGACGTAGTGCTGTCATGTTGCCTCCAGGGGTTAGTGCGACGTTGAGAGGGATAACGGCGCAACGTCAAAAACCCTGCAACTGAGCTCCGGCGCCGAGTTTGGTTAGCCGCCCACCCCTCGGCGTTAGAGCTTTCCATCGAGGGGACGGGGTCGTCGTCATCCAAGCGATTCAGGAGGGATTCATGTTCAAGTTGCGATTCGCGATCCTCGGGGCCGCCGCGGCGCTCGCCCTGGGCACGGCCGGTGCCGTGGCCATGGAGCAGACCGTGGGCACCTCGGACCCGGACTCGCACGGGGACGCCGTCTCGTCCGCCGCACGGATCACGTGTCCCCACGGCGCCGAAGGCGTGCACGGCGCGTGCGTGAGCGCTATCGCGTCGACCCAGGGTCAGGACAGCGAGCAGGCGGCTGAGGCCAACCCGGCCGCGACATGCAAGGCATCCGATGCGACCGAAGACTCTTCGGAAAAGACCGCTGCCCCGGCGAACAAGAGCGACAAGGCAGCCGCGAAGGCAGCAAAGGCAGCCGAGCAGACCGAAGACAAGGCCGAGCACAAGGCTTTTGCGGCTTGCGTCTCGGGCGAGTCAGCCGCGGCAGAGAGCAGCTGACCAACGTGACCTGGTAATCAGCGTCCCGCGAAACAGGGGTGCATGGAGGGGCGGAGCGCAAGCTCCGCTCCTTCTGCTTTAGGCGGGCAGCGTGGGGCTCGGCTCCGGACCGGCGTTTGCCCGCTCGTACCAGGTCACGATTCCGGCCTGAATCGCCACGCTGTACGGAATCGTGAACAGCAGGCCGATGCAGCACACGATCACGCCGAGCCCGCCGATGAGGCTTGCCACCCAGATCAAGATCGCCGCGATCACAGTGGTGCCGATGTTGCTGGTCGCCATCTGCCATATCCCACCCAGGTTGAAGCCGCCACTGAACCCGGCCCGATACGTGTGCAAGATGATCGACGGAGCGAGGAACGCCAGAAGAAGGCTGAGCAGGAAGTTGATGAGCTCCCCGAGCGCGGCAGCTCCGCCATTGTTGTTGGAGCTGGCGGTCCCGGTCAGGATGCCACCCGGAATCGCGAACACGATGATGTAGATCAGATAGACGACAAAGAGGGCCACGCCCCGCTCGAGGTGGAATCCGGCCGGCGGCAGCTCGCGGCGCCCGGCGCGGTAGTTGTCTATCGTCAGGATCAGCCACCCGGCGGTCGCGATCCATCCGACGATGGGGATGATGGTGATGAGTCCCTGGACGATCATCTTTCCGAACCACCCGGGATCCTGGAACGGCCATGCAAAGCTGTCGCCAACACTCGTCATTTGCCGAGGAGTGTAAAGCCTAATCAGGCGTTGTGGAAGCCGAGGTCAGGCGCCCCGCGCTTCTGTCACGGACCGCGGCAGCCGCCCGGCAGTGAAATGGATCAGGCCGGCGGGGAGCAGCCACTGAAACGCCTCGACGCGGTACTTGCCGGCCTTGACGGCGGGGTCTTCGCTCTTCAGCTCCAGCACTCGCTCAGGGTCTACGTTGAGGATCGAGAAACCGCGGAGCTCCCGGTCGGGCGCCCCAAGCACTGGACCGGCGGCCAGCAGATGACCGGCCTCGTGGAGGTCGGCCAGGTGCGACATGTGGGCGTCCTGCAGCGCGGCCTCGTCTTCGTCGCTCAACTGAGGAGCGTCAGGGCGAAGCAAGAGAAGGGAGATGGTGTAGCGGTCGAATTCCATCTCCCTATGGTCGCGCGAATCGGGTCTTGAGCTACGACAGCTTCAGGATCGGGTGAACCTCGACCGTGCCACCGAACTGCGCGGCAGGGTTCTTGCCGGCCCACATCTCGGCCTCGGCCCGGTCCTTGCAGTCCAGGACGAAGTAGCCGTTCAGCCACGGCGACTGGGCATGCATCGGCCCGTCCGTCGTCTTGGCTTGGCCTCCGTGGCTCGTCACGCTGAAGGTCGCCGCCGAAGGCTGGCACGGGTCGCCGTCGTGGAAGGCGCCCGCAGACTTGACCTCTTCGAGGTATTTCGCGAAGGCATCGATCACCTGCATCAGCTCGGGTGAGCCCGGTCTGGGTGCATGGGACTCGTCGACGTACTGCAGAAAGATGTACTTGGCCATTTGATTTCTCCTAGGTGAACCAGCGTTTGCCCATACGACGAACGGCGACGGCCGGATTCGACAGCCGTCAGTCCAGGGCTGCGGTGAGTCTCTCCAGGATCTCCTCGAGAATCCCCTCTGACGTCGCAAAGTTGAGCCGGACGTGGCCCAGTCCTGGGGTGCCGAAATCGACACCATCGGTCAGGCCCACCTTCGCGTGCTCGAGAAAATGCTGCTGCGGCGACACGCCCTCGGGCAGGTCCAGGCGCCGGCAGTCGATCCAGGCGAGGTAGGTGGCTTCGGGCAGGTGGTGGCCGAAATTCGCCCGGGCGGCCCATTCCGCGACACGACGTCGGTTGCCATCGAGGTAGTGCATCACCTCGTCGAGCCAGGCCTCCCCTTCGCACCAGGCCGCGATCGTGGCCGCGACGCCGGTGCGGCCGGGTCTTCCGAGGAGGCGTTCCGGCAGCAGGGTGACCAATCTCTCTTTGAGCGCGGCGCTGCCGAAATGAGCGATCGAGGCGCGGAGGCCGGCGATGTTGAACCCCTTGGTCGCCGAGTTCAGCGTGACGGTGCGCTGTGAGGCCGCCGCCACGGTCTCCATAGGGATGTGGGTTGCTCCGGGGTAAACGAGGTCCGAATGGATCTCATCGGCAACTATCGTCATGCCGCGCTGGGCTGCCACCGCCGCGATGGCCTCGAGCTCGGATCGGTCGAGCACGCGACCGGTCGGGTTGTGCGGATTGCAGAGCAAGATCATCGAGCCCTCGGAGGCAACCCGCTGCAGGCCCTCGACATCGACCACAAAGCGAGTCCCGTCATCGACGAGCGGGTTTGCGACGATGCGGCGGCCGGTTTCCTCGATGGCGCGCAGAAAAGGCGGATAGACGGGTGTATGGACGATGACGCCGTCGTCAGGTTCGGAGAAAGCCAGGATCGTCGCGTAAAGGCCCTGGACCACGTCGCTGTTGGCAATCGCCAGCGCGGGGTCTGGATGCCATCCGTGGCGACGAGCCATCCAGTCGGAGAAAGCCTCGAACAGAGCGTCGGTTTCGGTCATCTGGCCGTAGCCGTAGTCCTGCGCGTCTGTGAGCCGAGTGACCGCGGCCTGGATCGCGGGCGCAACCTTGAAATCCATGTCGGCGACGAATGCAGGGACTACGTCTGGGGGATATCGCCTCCACTTTCCGCCGCTGCGCTCGCGCAACTGGTCCTCGGTCAGGAGGAAGGTTTCCATTGGTGAGGATAGGATCGCATCACGGTGCCCAGGCCATTGACGAAGCCCACGGTCCTGGTTTTCATGGGCGTCACCGGCAGTGGCAAGTCTGCGGTTGCAGCCCTCCTCGCCCTGCGTCTTGGTTGGCCGTTTGAGGAAGGCGACGCTCTCCACCCGCCGGCAAACATCGAAAAGATGGCGTTGGGAAATCCCCTCACCGACGCCGACCGCTGGCCCTGGCTGGAGCGAGTCGCCGGCTGGATCGAAGACCGCCTCGATGCCGGAGAGAACGGGCTCGTCACGTGTTCAGCCCTCAAGCGTTCCTACCGCGATCTGATCAACCGACGAGGTACAGGTGTCGCGTTCGTCTATCTGAAAGGCTCGAGGGAAACGATCGCGGCGCGACTGGCCGCACGCCACGGGCACTTCATGCCGCCGAACCTGCTCGACAGCCAGCTCGCCGACCTCGAAGAACCTGCGCCGGATGAGCCTTCGATACGGATCGAGATCGGCCCATCAGCCGCGGAGATCGCCGAGACGATCATCGAAGGGTTCGGATTACGACCGGGCCAGGTGTGAGGCTGGCTTATGAGCCGGCTTGAGTGCGTACACCTCTGCGCCGACCTTTGGATGAGACGTGTCGCGAGCTCGAGTCTTCGTCCGGCAGCAGCTGCCTGATGAATGTCTCGGTCAGCCACGTCTGGAAACGTTCTGGAGACCAGCCTCGACGATGGACCAGCATGTGGTAGGCACCTGGACCCAGGAGCCAGACGATGTCGGCGGCGGCATCTGGATCGAGACCCGGGCGGAGGCCGCCCTTCCGCATCACATCGCCGATGACGTTGACGGCGCCCTGTCGGTGCTGAGCCAGCTGAGACTCCCATAGGGCCCGGGCGTCCGGATCGACGCCTGCAGCTCCCCGGACCGCCTCGTGAATAGCCGCCATCCGGCCGTCCATTTCGGTCACCAGCCCGGCATAGAGGGCTAGGTATTTGCGCGGATCCGGCTCGGCCCGAATGGCTTTCGAGCGGGGTCGCTCCGGGAGTGGGATGGGCTCGTCATCGCCGACGATCGCCACATCGAGAGCCGTCTTGAGGAGTTTGGCCTTTCCGCCGACTGAGGTGAACACTGTCGCGCGGCTAACGCCGGCAGCGGCTGCGATTTCCTCGATCGAAGTGGCGGCATATCCATGCTCGCTGAAAAGTCGCCCAGCCGCCGCGATCACGGCTTCGCGAGTGTATTGGGCCTGTGCCCCACGCAAGGCCGACTGATATGGCCGCTTGACTTCTCGGTCCGCTTTCATCAGACTCTTCATCTAACGATCAGATATATAGTCTGACATATATGAAAGGGGATTCCATGGACACCCGCACATCATCCGGCTTGGCTATTGCTGCTCGCCTTCATGAGGCAGTCAATTGCCACGATCTCGACGCGATGGTTGACTGCTTTGCCCCGGACTTCGTTAACGAAACCCCGGCACATCCGTCGCGTTCGTTCCGTGGACGCGACCAGGTCCGGAGGAACTGGGCCCAGATCTTTGCGGCCGTTCCGAGCCTGGAGGCCGAGATGGTCGACAGTGCGGACCACGGCGACACACTGTGGACCGAGTGGGAGATGCGCGGCACCAGGCTCGATGGTGCACCCCACCTGATGCGTGGCGTGTCCATCTTCAAGGTCGCAGATGATGCGTTCACCTCGGTGCGGTTCTATCTGGAACCGGTAGAGGAAGCGGGCGCCGGCGTCGATGCGGCCGTCAGATCCGCGCTGAGCCGATGATTCTGCTGGCCGGCGGAACAGGTCATCTCGGCGTTGCGCTTACCGAGCTGCTTTCGGCTCGCGGGAACCGGGTAAGGGTCCTCAGCCGCGATCCCTCTCGAGCCCGTGTTCAGCGACCCGGTGTCGAGTTGGTAGCGGGCGACGTCCGAGTTGCATCTTCCCTTGAGTCCGCGCTCGTCGGCGTCGACACCGTCATCTCTGCCGTCACGGGGTTTGGGCCAAGAGGGAGCGGACCTCGACAGGTGGACCTGCAAGGAAATCAGAGGCTGATCGCCGCAGCGGCGGCGGCCGGCGTTGAGCATTTCGTCCTCGTGTCGATCCACGGCGCCAGCCCCGACCATCCGATGGAGCTCTATCGGGCGAAGTTCATGGCCGAAGAGAGTCTGCGCAGGAGCAGTCTCGAGTGGACAATCGTCCGGCCGACCCCATTCATGGAGCTATGGGCCGGCATCGTTGGCGATTCGTTGATCAGGAGCGGAGTGGCCACAGTCTTCGGCCGGGGCGAGAACCCGATCAACTTCGTTTCAGTCCGGGATGTTGCTCGCTTCATCGAGCTGGCGTTGACCGACCGCCGGCTGCGCGGCAGGATCCTTGAAATTGGCGGCCCGGAGAACGTGACTTTGCGCACCGTCGTGGAAGTCGTTGCGGCGAGCGCCGGACGTCAGCCAAAGGCGCGGCATATCCCAGCGAGGGCTTTGCGGTTGGGCGCGGCTTTGCTGCGTCCGTTCAGGCCGGACCTTGCCGGCCTGATTCAGGCATCCGTCCGAATGGACTCCGCCAACATGCGCTTCGATGTCGCCAGGCTCACCGCCGAGCACCCACAGATTCATCTGAGTCGGCTTGAGGAGGTCGCCGTACGTCGACAACAGGACGCATCTGCGGCAGTGTGACTCGTATAGGCGAATAAGTAAATATTCGCTTATTCTGTCATACTTCCAGCATGGCCATCTATGCCACTCCCCCGAAGTCGCAGGCACTGGAGCGCCGCCTTACAGAGATCGACGAACAGCGCCGCTACCTGGCGCAGCATCTTGGTGAGTCGACCCAGCCCTGGACCGGGGCGTTGCGGCGCCTTGCGGCGGCGGAAGCAGCTGTCGGCTCAACCTCGATAGAGGGCTATGGCGCGAGCCTCGAGGATACCGTGGAGATCCTGGCCGGCCGACCGGCAGCCAAGACCAGTGATGAGACGCAGCGAATCATTGCCGCGTATGGACAGGCCATGGATCGAGTTTCGGTGCTGGCCGACGATCCCCACTTTGAGTGGACGTCGCAAACGATCCTCGAGCTCCACTTCCTCGTGTGCCACCCTCAACCGTCGGCTGCGCCAGGGCGCTTACGCGACAGATCGATCGTCGTGACGCGGGGTGTTGGACGCGAACCCTATCGTCCGCCGACATTCAGTTCAGTGCCGGCGCTCGTGAATGAGCTTGCCACATGGCTGCGCTCCGGCGATTCAAGCCGCCATCCCGTAGTCCGGGCGGCGATGGCGCATCTAAACCTTGTGTCGATTCACCCCTTTCGCGACGGCAACGGACGAGTCGCACGGATCATTCAGTCGCTGGTGCTCGCCAAGGAAGGACTACTTCGCCCCGAGCTTGTATCGATCGAGCCCTACCTGAGTCGACATACTCGTGAGTACTACTCCATTCTCGAATATGTTCAGGGATCGGAGTACGACCCAAGTCGCAACGCTTCGCCGTGGATTGATTTCTGCATCGAAGCGCATGTTTTCGAGGCGACTGAAAGACGGCGTTGGCTCGAGCTCGCGTATGCACGGCATGATTTCTGTGAACAACTTGCGCGCGACGAGGGATATCCGGAGCGACTGGTTACAGCGTTGGATCAAGCGCTGCTGGGTTTGCCGGTAACTAACGCAGAACATCGGCGGGAGTCCGCCATCGCAAGCCCCACCGCCGTCCAGGACCTGCAGCGCCTTCGCCGCGACGGCTGGCTGGACCAAGAGGGCGGTGGTCGCTCAATCCGTTATCTGGCGAGCAAGAAGCTACAGGACGGTTGGTCGACATGGTTTGAGTCGACCTCGACCCGACCACCGTTGGACGGTTGACGTCCGGGTGTTTTGACGCACTCACAAGTTGAGGGGCTGCACCCGGATAGGTTGGGCTGCGGTCGACTCAACACCCCTGACTGCATCCCGAGGTCTATGCCGAAATGGAGGGATCCAGAGGTTGGGATTCGACCATCTGTGCCCGAATGGCGGAATCACAAAGTTGGTGGGGCGGTAGTTTCCGCAACGGGAACCGAGATATCGCGGTCGTTGGCGCGCGAATAAGCCTCGGCGGCAGACTGTGCTCACCGCGTCAGCGTGCACTCTCAAGAAGAAACCAATCCGACGGAGATGCGTTGCTACAGGCGTGAGACTGGCCGCGGGCGTATTGAGTGCCCTGGTGCTAGTCGCTTGCGGTCAGGCTGGCCCGGGAGCATCTAAATCAAACGCGGGCACGACGCCATCCGTGTCGGCGGCCAGGTCTTACCCCACGCCGCCATCGTCAGCCGCCGGAACATTTGCCGGCGACCTGCCGGTCACGATGGTCGACTTTTCGTGCCGGCTCCCGGTGGTTACCTCGAATCCGGACGTGCTGCCGGCAGAGCAGGGAGCTTTCATCACCTTTCCGGCCAGCCGGCTGGCCAACGATCCGAACGGGGCCATGGTTGCCCGAGAGAACGGCCTTGCGACCGCAGGGCCGCCGGTCCTCTCCGGTGGAGGTGGCGGCTTCTATGACCGAGCCGTCAAGCGTTGGGTGCCGGCGTCTCCTGCAGGGACACTGGCCGACGGCAGCGCCTATGCCTACGTGTCATATAGCGGCACGTTTGTTGCGCGGATCGTCAATGTCACGTCTGGCGACGTTCGCTCGTTCGAGCTGGGGTCGTTAGACCGTCCGGAAGTTGTCGATTTCGCAGCAAGTGGCGTATTCCTCTATTCACCGTCAGCTATCGGTGGACCGGGCGAAGGCGTCTGGCTCATGAATCCGACTACCGGGTCGGTGACCCAGGTGGCAGCCGTGCATCGAGTGTGGACAGTCCGCGACGGCAAGGCATGGGTCGCCCGTCTCGATCCCCGAGACAAAACGGTTTGGCCACCGAGCGAGGTCCAGCCCGCTGACACCCTGGCGCAGGTCGACCTGGCGACCGGCGCCGAGACGCAATGGTTCTATCGAGCAGGCGCATATCCCTGGATGGTTGGGCTCGTGTCGGGGCGTCCATTGATCGCTGTGAGCAGTGTGAGCGGGCAATCGGAGATTCGTCTGATCGACCAGCCGGGGACAGATGGCAAGCTCATCTACTCAGGCAACCTGGTTTTCGACGGCTACTTCCAGAACTATCAGGGGGACGGCGACCGCATCTGGCTGGGCGGTGAGAGCGGAATTTATCTGTATCGCCCTGATCGAGGAATCCAGAGAGTCTTCGCTTACGACGCCAGATCCGGTTCGGGCAGGGGCATTCACCCTGGCGGCATTTGTCTCTGATGGCGCGTGGTGGGCGGACTCGAGTCACCCGGCTCTGAAGCCCCAAGGCCTGTGGGGTGTGGACGAGCAATCACGCAGATCACCCACTCTGAGCGTCGAGATTGGTTGTCGTGGGTGATTGTTCTCCAACCACCTCCGTTTCGCGACAACCAGCCCGGGTATCGACCTCGCAGCGCTAATCCCAGACGTTTACCGGGACTCCAGTCAACCGGCTGCGCTCTGCGGCGAATGCCATGAGATGGCTCTCCAACGACTCGCGGGGCCCAGTGCGGACCAACGTCCGATCGCCCGATGAGACCGCATGCAGGAATGCGCTCATCACGCCGAAATCCCCCCCGTCGTGGCCGCCGCGTGCGTCCATACCAGTGCCGAAACTGGCGAAGGACTCGACCTCCCCGGTGAGGAAATCGGTGAGGGTAAGCCGTTGGCCGTCGCCATCGAGAAACCCTCGAGTACCCATGATTCGCGTCCGGCGCCGGTCAGCGGGCGTGAAGGCGCTCATCGTCAATGTGGCTGTGAGCCCACCTTCGAACTCGATCGTGACGACTTGATGGTCGGCCACGTCGTTGTCGCAAGCGTAGACACAACGCCCATACGGGCCGTCGCGGAGCGCCTGCCGTACCCCCGGCTCAGTCATGTCAGTCGTGACAACTGAGAGTGGCCAGCGCTCGCGCTCAGGGTCGCCCAGGCAGCCGATATAGAGGCGTGGAGCGGAGTATGGGCAGTCGGCCTCGACAGCACAGTCCAGGCACCGATCGGCCGCGCCCGCCGGCCGGTTGTCTGCGGTGAAGTGGTGAAGGCCGCCCCAGCTGGACACTCGCATTGCTGGCCGGCCAACGATGTATCGGAGCCAGTCCAAGTCGTGACAGCACTTGGTCAGGATGCTGGGCCCTGCCTCGTCCGAGCGACGCCAGTTGCCCCGCACGTACGAATGCGCGAAATGCCACCAGCCGATCGGCTCGAGGTGCTCTACGCCGACCAGTTGGCCCAGCCGACCCTCGGCCACGATCTCCTTCACCTTATCCGTGTAAGCCGTATAGCGCATCACGTGGCAGATCGCGAGTATCACGCCGGCTTTCTCGACAGAGTCGATTGCTTCGATGCACTCCGCTCGGCTTGGTGCGATGGGCTTTTCCAGGAGCACGTGGTAGCCCAACGCCGCGAAGCGACACGCAGGGCCGACGTGCTCGCGGTCCGGCGTAGTGATGATCACGGCATCTGCAAACCGATCCAGTGCGGCGAGCTCCCGCCAGTCGTCGAACCGTTTGTCAGCGGCCACCCCGAGCTGGTTGGCCAACGCCTCACGGCGAGCGCTGCGTGGATCGGCAACCGCCACGACGCGTGCCCGATCCGGATACTGCTCCGCAAAGCTGGAGAACGTGCTACCCCGTGAACCAGCACCCGCCAACACAATTGTGACCGGACGAGGCATTGCCACCCGACCTATTCTCTCCACAAGGTCGGACGAGGGCCAGATGTCATCACACGCGATCTTCCCATTTGCAAACATGCTCCGCCCACTGTTCGTCGATCCTGCGCTTGCAGCAATTTGCAGAACGCAGACCACCGTCCTGGCCGCCAGCGATGAATCCCGCATCCGCATTCAACGGCGGGAAATCACGACAGCCCAATCCGGCGAGTGCCGCCATACGCGGGTTTGGAGGCGCCAGCTGGCTTGGCGACTGGTGGGCCGCGGTGGACTCGAACCACCTACCTCCGCGTTATCAGCACGGCGCTCTGCCAGTTGAGCTAGCGGCCCAGGCCAAGACGAAATCCGACCCCGACAGGGAGTCTAGTGGGTCGCCTGATTTTACAAAGGCCGCAAAACAAGCTGGCCGGGCTCCCGCGCGGAGCCGGCCAGCCGCCGGAGGGATAAGTGCTCGATTCCTAGGTGACCGTCGGTCTCATGACCACCTCGGTCGTGTCTTTCGGGCCTGCGATCGCGTAGGCCAGCATGGCCACGATGCCAAGAATTCCAAGACTCAGGACGTAGATCAGGAGCACGGCGACAAACCAGCCCCACGCGCGCTGGGAGCCCAGCTTTATGAGCGCCCCAATCCACATCACGAACATGACGATGCCGGCAGCGACAGCGATCAAGTAGGCGATCACCGCGCTTGGCGGCGGACTGGTGCCGGCTGCGTTCCGCACCATGACCCCCGCCACGATGCCGGCAAGCAGCGCCACTATCCATGCTCCGATGAACCACCGCGTCGTGATCGACTTGCTCATTTCGCCTCCTGGGCCTGGCCCAATTCCCTTACTCAGGGAACGGGGCCGTACGCGCGGCTACCTAATGAGCCTTGAGGCGAAAGCAGGGGCGGAAGGATTCGAACCCTCGGCCCTCGGTTTTGGAGACCGATGCTCTGACCAGACTGAGCTACGCCCCTATGCGCCTACGGAATTCTACCCACCCCCTCAGGCCCACCTCTACCCCGCCGTTAGCATCGATTCGTGGCCGCGGATGACCTGCCCGCCCTGATCGTCGGCGACGTTCACGGCGACATCGAGCGCCTCTTCGCGGCCCTGAAGCCATATCCCGCAGACCGCTGGCGGACGATCTTCCTCGGCGACCTCATCGACTACGGGTTGTTCGGCGTGGGTGCCTTGAGGTTTGCTCGCGACCGCCCCAACACAGACGTGCTGCTTGGCAACCATGAAGTGGCGATGCTCTGGGCGTTGCGGGATCGGACGCGCATCGGTTTCTGGATCAGCATCGGCGGCCAGCAACACGACCTGGACGAGCTGCGCAAGGACGAGCCTCTTCAGCAGTGGATGCGGACGAGGCCCGCGCTGCTCCGGCTGACCGACCGAACGCTGGTCCAGCACTGCGGCAACGACGCCTACCTCAACCTGGTCCCGGGTGTCGATTCAGGCATCGTCGACGCGGTCAACCGGAACATCCAAGACCTGCTGGTCAACGAGGGCGAGCGCGAGCTGTGGGACCTGCTCAGCAGTCCGAACGTCTTCGAGACCCAACCGCTCCGCCTCGAAAGGTGGTTGGAGCTCACGCACAGCCGGCGCGTGGTCTTCGGCCACAAGCCCCACCGTGGAGCGAAACCCGCGACCTACCACGACGGAAAGGCGATCAACTTCGACGGCGGCCTCTCGCGGTCGCACCGCCTCCACCAACGCGGCGCGCCCCTGGCGGCGAGCGTCGGTCCCCTCGATCAGGCCACCGCGGGCCGGCAGTCCTTGCAGGGCCGGTAACCCGCGGCGCGCGCCTCGGCCTCATCGCGGAAGTAGACGAAGTTCTCCTCCCTTACCTGACGGCCGTGGTAGCAAGTTGGGAAGCAGAAGATCTTGGTGCTCTTCACTCCCTCATAGCGGAGGCCGGAGCGCGCAAGTTTCTGCAGGCGCGTCAGCTGCACGCCCTCGAGAGACAGGATCTGGCGCTTGGCCTCCGGGCCGCCTCCGCCGTAGTTTCCGATCACGCCATCCGACCGGATAACGCGGTGGCAGGGGATGAAGTAGGGGATCGGGTTGTTGGCCAGTGCAGTGCCGACCGCTCGCACAGCGGCGGGGTGGCCGATCTCGCGCGCGATCCAGCCGTATGGCCGCACCTGGCCGCGCGAAATCTCCAGCGTCTTGTGCAGCACCGCCTGCGAGAACGGGGTCAGGCCGCGAAGGTCGAAGCGCAGCCGGCGCCGGCCCTCGAGCTGGTCCTCGATCTTCGCCGCCAGATCCGCGGGAGGATCGACTCGGACGAGCTGGCGGCCGATCTCGTTGCGGAACCAACCCTCGAACTCCGCTGCCGACTCGCTCCGCATCGCCGCCGACACGCCCAGCCGGTTCCACGCGACGTAGACCGGACCGAGAACAGTCTCGAACATCGCGTACGAGTCGGCCATCCCGACGTTTGCAAGCACGCGCTCGGCAAAGCCCGCGGGCGCCCTCACGTCGCCGAGCCGCTTCAGGTCAAGCATCTCCATCACCTTTGCCATCGTTTTCTCCTCTGAGCAATTTCAGTCCGCGATGAACGTTCGCCTTGACCGTGCCCACCGGCTGCCCGAGCGCGTCCGCCATCTCCGCGTATGACAGCTCCTGCACGTGGCGCAGCACCACCGCTTCGCGGTACCGCGGAGGCAGGCACGCCACCCGGGCCGCGAGCTCGTCGATCTCCGCCCTTCGCATCACGTTTTCTTCGGGCCCGGAGCCGTGGTCTGGCTCGCTGCCGTTCAGCTCGACGAGCCGGGGCCGCACCCCCCGCACGCGATTCCTCACAACGTTCACCGCGATCCGATGCAGCCATGCCTTCTGCTTGAGCTCCCGGATCCGCTCCGGCGGATAGGTGACGAGCGCGCGGTAAGCGCGCACGAACGTGTCTTGCGCGACGTCTTCGGCGTCGTGCCGGTTGCCGGTCAGCGCGAGGCCGAGCGCGTAGATCCGGTGCTGGTGATCGCGCACCAGCCGCTCGAAGACGCGGTCAGTCCCCTCCATCAGTCTCCTAAACACAATCGGGGTCGACTGGTTGCAAGGAACCATGATGCCGCCGAAGGTGTAGAAGATGCGTTCCGATGGAGGGCCGGCCAGCGGACGATTCCGAGTTGATCTCGCGCGCCTTGCGCGGTGAGACGGCCGCCTATGAGGAGATCGTGCAGCGATACCAGCAGGTTGCGTTCCGGACTGCCTACGTCATCACCGGCACTGCTGCCGACGCCGAGGACGCGGCGCAGGAAGGTTTCGTCAAGGCCTACAGGGCACTCAACCGATTCCGCCCAGGGGCGGAATGGCGGCCCTGGTTGCTGCGGATCGTGGCCAATGAGGCGCGCAACCGGGCCCGCTCGTCGGGCCGGCGCCATCATCTCGAGCTGCGCCTGATCGAAGGCTTCCGCCCGGGGGATGCGGCCCAATCTCCCGAGGCGGTGGCCATCGCATCTGACGAGCGACGGCGGCTGATCGCACTTCTGAACGCGATGGCCGACGAGGACCGGCTGGTCATCGCGAGCCGCTATTTCCTCGAGCTGAGCGGCGAAGAGACGGCGGCTGCCCTGGGAATTCCCGAAGGCACAGTCAAGTCCCGGCTGTCACGTGCACTGGCCAGGCTGAGGGCCCAGGTCGAGGAGGCGCCCGGTGCCTGACCTCGAAGACCGGCTGGCCGCGCTGACCGCCGCGATCGACTGGCCCCCCACCCCGAGGCTGAGGATTCCCCTCCCCGCTCGCCGGGGAGGGCCAGGGTGGGGGCGTTCATTTGCCTATGCGGCGGCCGCCGTAGCTCTCATCGTGGCCGCCCTCCTGGCCTACACCCCAACCCGGGACGCGATCGCAAGCTGGGTCAACCTCCACGTCACGATCACACGGGTCCAGGAGGTACCAACGCCTTCACCCCGACCCTCGGGACCCCTCGGCCAGCGACTTGGCCTCGGCACGCCGACGACCCTGGACCCGGCCCAAGCGAAACTCAGCTGGCAGATCGGCGTCCCGGCATCGCTCGGCCGGCCGGATGAGGTTTTCCTTCAGCTGCCCCCCACAGGGCCGTCGGGAGGCGAGGTCACCCTGGTCTATGCCCAGCGGCCGGACATCCCGACGTCCGGGCTGACCGGAGTTTCGGTTCTGGTCACCGAAGCGCGGGGCAGCGTAGACGAGGTGTTCTTCCAGAAGATGGTCGGTCCAGACTCGACCATTGAGCAGGTCACCGTGCGTGGGCACGCGGGCTATTGGATCTCGGGCCACCCGCACGACTTTGTATTCATCGACGCCAGCGGCAATTTCCGCGACGAGACGATGCGCCTCGCCACGAACACGCTGATCTTCGACCTCAACGGAACGATCGTCCGGATCGAGGGCGATATGACAAAGGCCCAGGCGCTTCAGATCGCAAACTCGGTCTAGGAACCCCGCCCACTCCTGCGGTGTATGGGAGGCGAGGTGAAGAGAATGCGAGCTCTCGGTGCATTGATCTGCGTTGGTCTGGTCACAGCCGGCTGCGCCGCGACACATGGGGTGCTGCCGCCCGCGGGCGGGGACAAGCTCTATGAAGCCGTTTCGAACCACAGCTCCCAGCTCGTCTCGGTCATCGACTCGCGCTCTCAGGCCACCGTGCGCAGGCTTCCCCTCGGCGTGCCGTCGCGTGACTGGTCGCACCTCTATTCGATCAGCGGCAGCACGCTTGCCGACACCGACCCCCAGACCGGGGAGACGCTGGGCACCATGGCCATTCCGGGCGGCTATCAGCTGCCCCCCGCGACCATCAGCGGCGTGCCCGGCGGCACCTCAACAGACGGGCGCTGGCTGGTCTTGGAGGCATTCGACCAGGCTTCCGGCACTCACATGATCCTGATTGACACCACCACGTCCCACGTGGCACATCGCATAGACCTCGCGGGCCACTTCCGATTCGACGCCATCAGCAACGACGGCAACCGCCTCTACCTGATCCAGCTCCTCAACGGCAAGGAGTATTACGTCCGCCTGTACGACGTGCCGACCGCCAGCCTGACCGACAACATCGTCGTCGACAAGAGCAGCGGCGAACAGTCGATGACCGGGGTGCGGCTGTCTGGTGTTGCGTCGCCGGACGGACACTGGCTGTACAGCATGTACGTCCGCGAAGACGGCGGACCCTTTGTCCACGCCCTCAGCCTGGACGGCCCCTTTGCGTTCTGTCTCGATCTGCCCGGCCACGGATACGCCACCAACCCCGCCGAGAAGCAGTGGTCCCTGGTCATGAACAACACTGGAACGCGGGTCTACGCGGTGAACGGCGCGACTGGAACGATCGCTGAGATCGACAACTCGAACCAGTACCAGCCTCAGGTCACGCGGACCGTCAACATCCCGACCGTCAGGTCGGCCGGCTCCGGTTCAGGCGGGGCCGTGATCAGCCCCGACGGACGAACGATCGTCACCGCCACCGGCTCGGGAATCGTGTGGGTGGACTCGGCTCATCTGATTGCCGGGATGCGATCGCTGAACGACTGGCATGTCTCGAGCCTTGGCTTGAGCCCCGACGGGCGGAACCTCTACGCGGTCAGGGACAGCGGCGCCATAGCCGAGATCGCGATGAGCTCAGCCGAGGTCACTGCGAGATTCGACCCGGCCGAGGGCCAACCGCTGGCTCTTATGAGGGTGGCGGCTTCTTAGCTTCGTAACCGCGGCACCGGAGGACCGGAAGGCTGGGATAGCGGGGAAAAGTCGGGTCGGTCGCCGACCGCTCGCACATCCAGAAGATGGTGCGCTTGCCCTTCACCGTTCTGGAGTGCAGACATGACGCGCAAAGCCCGACTTCCACCATTCCAGATCATGTAGCTCTTGGCGCGCCGGCGGCGCATCCGGATCCAGGTCAGCGTCATGACAAGAATTAGGCTGGCGGGGCTTTGTCAGACCACTTGCAGCGAAAAATCACGCCTTTGTAAGGGATGGCAAAGAGTTGAGCGCATTGACCAGCCGCTCGAAGTTATTGGCGATACCGTATTTGGCCCCAAGCTGCTCGACCTTCTGCGGATGCTCCGGATAGTGGTCGCGGCGCCCACGCGGCACCTCGATCGGCAGGTCGCGGACCGGGGGCACCACCTTCATCGCGTTCTGGAGATAGTCGGCGTTGGAGCCGCGAAATACGCCGGCCTCGAGCATGGCCTCCACCGATCCGTAGCGGCTCACGAGCTCGGCGGCTTTCTTGTCGCCGACGCCCGCGATTCCGGGCAGGCCGTCCGATGGATCGCCGCGGAGCATCGCGAAGTCGGCGTATGAACGGCCCGGGATCGAGTAGCGCCTTTGGACGTCGGCTTCATCGACCTCCACCGGGCCGCCCTTCTGCGGGTAGAGCACGATGATCTCGCGATCTCGGACAAGGCTGAACAGGTCGCGGTCGCCGCTTGCGATCTCGATTGGCGGTTTCACCTTCGCCGCCAGTGATGCCACGATGTCCTCCGCCTCATAACCTTCGAGTCCGACGACGTCGATGCCCACTGCTCCGAGTGAGGCCATGATGATCGGCACCTGCGGGATCAATGCCGGCGGGATCGGTTCCGCGGTGCGCTGCTCTTTGTAGCCCTTGATCAGCGCGACGCGCCACGCCGGCCGCCAGTCCTCGTCGGTCGTGAAAGCAATGTGGCGCGGCTTCCGATCGGTGACGTAGCGCGCGAGAGTGTCGAGCGTGCCGCGGACCGCGTTGACCAGGGTGCCGTCGGGCCCCCGCATCGTCTGCGGGATTGCATAGAAGGCTCGGAAGAACATGCTCGAGCCGTCGACCAGGAGCCATTCAGGCAAGGCCGAAACATGGTACGGCGGTTAGGATTGCGGCGGTTTGCACAGGAAAAGTCCCAACGAGGTCGCCCAACGCCGGCGCTGCGCGACCTGGATAGGACTCCTTTGCTGCGGTGCAGCGCTGGCTGGGTGCTCGAACGACTTGCCGGCGTCGCCCCCGCCGCCGGCGACCCAACAGTCACACACGCCGGCGGGTAACCTGCGGACGCAGCTCGATCTTCTGCTCAGCGAGCAGGTGATGATCGTGGCCAAGGAATCCGCGGCGGCGGTGAATCACTCCGACGAGTACGCGGGCTATACGGGGCTCCTCGCGACGAACTCCGCCGACCTGGCAGCTCTCTTCGGCCGCGCCTTCGGGACCACCACCTCCACACAGCTCGCGCAGGCATGGAACGTCCAGAACGGCTACCTGGTCGACTACGCGATCGGTGTCGTAACGCACAACGACGCCCGGGCCAACGGAGCGATGTCCGGCCTGACCAACGGATTCGTTCCGCAGTTTGCGCAGCTGATCAGAGATGCCAGCCGGATGCCGCTGGACCCGGTGACCCAGCTCGCGAGCCAGCAGGTGCTCGAAGACAAAGCGTTCATCGACGACCTCTTCGCGGGTCACTATGCAACCTACTACGCCGACCTGCACCGCGCCTACGCTCAGACCTCACGTTTCGGCGACGCGCTCGCGGCCCAGATCGCCCAGGACTTTCCCGACAAGTTTCCTGGAGATCCCTCCGCTCACCGTCTCGACGTTCGCGTTTCGTTGAACGAGCTGCTGCAAGAGCATTCCTACCTCGCGACGATGGCGACCGACTCGGTCATCGCGAATCGTGGCGCCGAGAAGACTGCGGCCCAGGCGGCGCTTGCGGCCAACGCCGACATGCTGGGCACTGTGTTCGCGACCAACTTCGGCAACAGCGTCGGTACGCAGTTCGACAAGGTGTGGGCGGCGCGCGACGCCGCCATCGTCGGTTACGCATCCGGCGACGCCGCCGCCAAGCAAAGCCTGACCGAGACTTTCGTTGCCTCGTTCGCTCCGCTGGCCAAGGTCGGCGCGTCTCCGGTGGCGAGCCAGGTTGACGCCACGCTCAAAGTCATCGACGATCAGCGCGCCAAGGCGGCCAAGACGATCGCAGGCGATGACCGTGCCGCCGCGACGGCGATGCAGCCCATCGCGGACTCAATCGAGGGCTGAGGCGATTATCTCCAAGCCTGTAGCCGCTTCCTCGGGGTCGATCACGAGCGGGGGGCTGATCCGGACCGCCCGCGTTCCCGCGGTCAGCAGGAGAAGGCCCCGCTCGAAGGCGGTCTGAACCAGCTTCGCGGCCAGCTCCGGAGTCCTGAGCTCAATGGCCAGCATCAGACCGAGGCCGCGTACGTCAGTCACGTCCTTATGGGTCGAGGCGATCTCGCGCAAACCGTCCTGCATCACGGCTCCGACTGTGGCCGCGTTTTCCATCAGGCCGCTCTCGAGGAGGTCGAGCGTCGCCAGCCCCGCGGCGCAAGCCACAGGATTGCCGCCGAATGTGCTGCCGTGCGAGCCCGGCGGCCAGCTCATCTGCTCTGCACGTGCGATGAAGGCTCCGAGGGGAAGCCCTGATGCAATTCCTTTGGCGAGGCATACGATGTCCGGCTCGACGCCCCAGTGCTCGACCGCCAGCAGATGGCCGGTGCGGCCCATGCCCGACTGGACCTCGTCCGCGACAAGCAGGATCCCGTGCTTCTCGGTCAGCTCGCGCAGGCGTGGGAGAAAGTCGTCCGGCGGGACCAGGTAACCGCCCTCGCCCTGGATCGGCTCGACGAACACCGCGGCCACGCTCTCCGGTGGCGCGACCGTAGAGAAGAGCTCCTCGATCCGGTCGAGCGACTGGTCGGTGGTCACGTTCCGCGAGGCGCTCGGGAAAGGCGCGTGGAAGACCGAGGAAAGCAGCGGCGCAAACCGGCGCCTCTGGCTCGCCTTCGATGCAGTGAGCGAAAGCGCGCCGAAGGTCCGGCCATGGAACGCGCCCAAAAAAGCGATGTAGCTCGGCCGCCCCGTGGCAAAGCGCGCAAGCTTCATCGCGCCCTCGATGGCTTCCGCACCGGAGTTGGTGAAGAAAACCCCGGCCGGAGTGCCGGGGAGAATCCTGTTTTCCAGCCGCTCGGCGAGCTCTATCTCCGATGTGTAGTAAAAGTCGGTGCCCGACATATGGAGGAAGCGCTCCGCCTGCTCCTTGATCGCGGCCACGACCTTCGGATGGGAGTGACCGGTCGTGACCACTGCGATCCCGGCGGTGAAGTCGAGAAACCGGTTGCCGTCCACATCGGTGACCCAGCAGCCACTTCCGCGCTCCATGACGAACGGGTATGACCGGGTAAAGCTCGGCGACATCGCCTTGGCGTCCCGGGCGATCAGCTCCGCGGCTTTGGGTCCGGGCAACGCAGTGCGGATTTCCGGCCTCACGGGCGGCAAGCATAATGGTCGGGATGGCGAAGACCAAAGCGCCTAAGGGATATTCGGTCCGGCCCTCCACCAGGGACGACCTGAAGGCGATCGTCGGCATCTACAACTGGGCGGTCAACCAGACTTTTGCGACCATCGACTCGGAGCCCCTTGACGCGGAGGAGGCGCAGGCGTGGTGGGAAGCGCACGGCAAGCGCTCGCTCCTGCTGGTCTCGGTCGACGAGACGGGCGTGATCGGCTGGGCCCGGCTCCTGCCCTGGAAGCAGCGCGGCTACGACGTCGTGGAATGCCTGGTTTACGTCGACCCGGTGCACCAGGGCATCGGCATAGGCGGGGCGCTTCTGAGTGAGCTGATCAAAGAGGCTCGCGGCCTGGGGTACCTGACGATCGTCGCGAGCATCGCGACCGACAACCGCGCGGGCCTGGCCCTGTACACCAAGTACGGCTTTGGCGAAGTGGGGACGATCAAGAACGCCGCCCACAAGTTCGACCGCTGGATGGACATCACCCTGGTCCAGCGCTCCCTGGACTAGCTTGTCTTCCCCACTCAGTGGGGAAGTACCGCCGCTTGCGGCGGGGATGGGGCAGCGCCGGCCAAAACTAATTTGCGTAAGCGGGCGGATAAACGACCTTCATCACTCCGACCGCCTGCCACTGCCCGACAACAGCCGCCGCCCTGGTGTTCTGACCTTCGTCCAGCGTTCCGGGCCCGGCGAACTTCACACCACCACCGTTGATGCTGTCGCCGGCAGGCACGTCGACCTTGAGCGCTGCCGCGCGAATCGATGCCGCCGAGATCGACGCGCCAGCGTTGGGGATCACGTAATGAAAAAGAGTCCAGCCGCCGACGAATCCCGCCATCGCCGGGATTTCCATCGAACCCTGGTAAGCAGCCTTCGCACGCGCCAGCAGCGCCTGGCCTGACGGCGACAGCGCGGCAAGGCTGATGCTTGCGTCGGGCTTGTCCGCCGCGTAGACGCCGATCGATCCCGCCCCGACCCGCTCGCTGAACTGCTGCATGCAGAACGCGGAGCTGGTGCCGATCGCGCCCTTCAACTTGATGTGGTGAGCGAGCACAGCGTTCCAGATCGTGATGCCGTCGTCGATGTAGCTGACATCCCACAGGTAATCGGGACGGTCTTGAGCAAGCCTGGCCGCGATCACGTCGGCGTCGTACGCGCTCGGGTTGTACTCGATGACGTCGACCACGTTGATGCCATCAGCCCTGGCGAGCTGCTCCTCCCCGCCACCGACCGAGCGCCCATATATGTCGTTGACCCGGACAACCACGGCCCGGGGGGCAGTGAGGGGGGCCGAGGGCATCAGGACGTCGTGGGTGAAGGTCACCGCAATTCGGCCGAGCGCACTGCCGGTGGCGACCGTGCGGAAGACGTAATGGCGCTGCGTGGTGATGGGGTCGGCGACCGCGCCGGTCTCCCAGTACACCGTCTTCAACTCCTCGGCACGCGCCGACGCGGCCGCCGCCAGCGTGCTGCCGTACGTGCCGAGGATCGCCGGCACGTGGTAGTCGCGGACCAGCGTGTCGACCGCGGCGGAGGCCGCCTGCGGAGTTGTCGCGTCGATCACTTGCAGGCGCACGTTGACGCCGGAAACGCGAAGCGCGGCCTGCACCCCGGCGAGCTCCTGCTTTCCGCCTTCGGCCTGCGGGCCGCTCAGCGGATAGATGGCACCGAGCACGATCTGGTGGGCTCGGCTCGTTTCGCTCTGCCCGCACGCAAGGGCGATGAGCACCACCAAAGACAGCAGGGCCAAGCGGCGAGTCACCCGGCCAGAATATCGGACGGAGCGCGCCGCCTTTCTCGAGGCGGAGGCGGAGCGGTCAGGCGGTGGCGGCTGACCTGATGCCGGCGCCTCTTGCATCGGCCAGCTGGCGCTCGAGCTTGGGCGCGGGCGCGTAGCCGTAGTTGACGTGAAGCGCGTTGCCGTCGGCGGCCATGACCACAGTTGTAGGAAGCGTGTAGACGTGAAACTGGTCGGCGAGCACGCGCTCGTTGACGGCGTCTACCTTGTCGATCCGCACGTCACCAAGCCTCGCGAGAGCAGGCTCCTGGTGAGTCCGACAGACGGTGCAGCTGTCGCCAGTGAAGTAAAGGATGTAAGGCTCCTCCCCATTCATAGGGAGGTGGCGGGAACGGCCGGTGGGGCTGGTGGACTCCATGACAAGCCGGCGTGCACGTCGGGCGCGAAGCGCCTCCAGGCCGGCGGCGGCGAGCACTATGACGCCCACCACCGCCAGTGCCCAGAGTTGCGCACTCACGCTCTGATGAATCCCCTGCGCTCGAGCTGGAAGAAGATCTGGCAGCCCAGGCAGTAACCGAAGGCGAGGTTGACGAAAGCCAGCACCGCGACCAGCAGCGAAAGCGCGAGGCCCACGACTGGCAGCGGGATCAAGAAGATCGACGCTACCGCCAGGAAGACCCCGCCGAGGCCCTGGGCAAAGTTGTGCGGCTCGGGCCGGTCCTGCACCGGTCGCGCCTTGACGATGCCGCGGGGCTTGAGAACCTTGAAGTAGAGCTGCTTGAACAATGCGAGCTGCGGAGCGAAGGTGCCCAACAGCAGCACGATCGCCAGCAGGGGGATCAACACGAGCAGCGGCCGGAAGACCGCGCTGCCGATGAACGCCACAAGCACGGTCACGATGATCCCGGTCTGGTTGACCTTCAGCGCTGAGTGGTCGACGACCTGAGTCGGTGTGCTCACTTCTCGATGGGAACCCGGATCGAGCTGCCCCACTCTGTCCATGAGCCGTCGTAGTTCTTGACGTCGGGATAGCTGAGGAGCTCGTGCAGCACAAACCAGGTGTGCGCCGAGCGCTCGCCGATGCGGCAGTAGGCGATGACCTCTTTGGTGGGCACTACGCCCTTGCCGCCGTAGATCTCCTTCAGCTCGTCCTGGCTCTTGAAGGTCCCGTCCTCTGCGTTGACGGCTGTGGCCCACGGGATGCTCGCCGCGGTCGGGATGTGGCCTCCGCGCTGGGCGCCTTCCTGAGGCAGGTTCTCTGGCGCGAGCAGCTCACCGGAGTACTCCTTCGGAGAACGGACGTCGACCAGAGCCACCTTGCCGAGCCGGTCGAGCACGTGGTCGCGGTAGGCGCGGATCTGCTCGTTGGGCGAAGACTTGAAGTGATAGCTCGTCGCCGGGTAGCTCGGAGCTTCCGTGCTGTACGGCCGGCCTTCCTTCTCCCACTTGACGCGGCCGCCATCTACCAGCTGGACCTTGTCGTGGCCGTAGTACTTCAGGGCCCAGTACGCGTAGGCGGCAAACCAGTTGTTGTTGTCGCCGTAGAGGACGACGGCCGTCTCGGGGGTGATTCCGCTGCGCCCGAGGAGCTCGGCAAGTGCGTCCTTCGGTGCGATGTCGCGCGCGACCTGATCCTGCAGGTCACGCTTCCAGTTCCAGCCGACGGCGCCTTCGATATGTCCCTTTTCGTAGACGCTCGGGTCGACGTCGACCTCGACGAGGCGCAGGCCTGAGTCCTTGCTGTGCTCTGCGATCCACTCGGTGGTGACCAGAGCCTTGGTTTGTGTCTGAGAGCTCAATTCAAATTCCTCCAGAGAATGCGAAATAACGAACGAACGGTTCGAGGAGAGGAAACGGTCGAATGGGCACGCCCTCCGGGGCGTGAGCAGACGGCCGGGGCTAGCTACAGAAGCAGGCCGGGATGTGGGTCAACCGCTGAGCAGGCCAGGTCAGGTCCGCCATAGACGCTCAATTGTAGGTAACCCCCGCCGCAGATGCGAGATTCCCGACAATTTGCGACAGTGTCGCAAGTACCTCTGATCAAGTACCAGGCGCTCGGCAACGACTACCTGGTCATGGACCTGCCGGGACCGCTTGACGATCTGGTCGCCTTGCTGCCTGAGCTATGCGACCGCAACCGCGGCCTCGGCTCCGACGGGCTGCTCGCCTTCGACCCGGCGGCGATGAGCGTCCGGATCTTCAACCCCGACCGGTCCGAGGCCCAGAAGAGCGGCAACGGGCTGCGCATCACCGCCGCCCACGCCGTGCTCGAGCACGGAGCGCCCAACCGGTTCGAGCTGCGCACGGCCGACCGGTCCAACGCGGTGCAGGTCCTCGTCCGGAACGGCGCTGAGATCGTGACCGAGCTGGACATCGGGCGGCCGTCGTTTCGCGCCGCGGACCTGCCCGCCGATTTCGACGGAGAACCAGAAGAGGTCGAGCTGGAAACTCCGGTGGGACGCGTCAAAGCAGTGCTCGTCTCAGTAGGCAACCCGCACTGCGTCGTCTTCGGGCAGCCGGTGACAAAGAAACGCTGCCTCGAGCTCGGTCCGCATCTCGAGCGCCACCCCGCGTTTCCAGAGCGGACGAACGTGCAGCTTTGCGAAGTAATAGATCGCGCGCGCGTACGCGCGGAGATCTGGGAGCGCGGCGCCGGGTACACGCTCGCCTCTGGCACCAGCGCCAGCGCCGTCACCGCGGCATGCATGCGACGAAACCTGGTCGATGCGAACGTCACTGTCGAGATGCCCGGAGGCGACCTGTCCGTGAGGCGCGAGCCAAACGGAAACCTGGTCCAATCAGGACCCGCGCGGCGCGTCTACCGCGCAGTCATCGATCTGTCGGACTTCCGCGCCTAAGCAACGTGAGTTGAATCAAGACGAAAGCCGCCCCGGCGACTAGGCACACGCCGACGGCCGGCCACCACGAGTGGAGCGCAAAGAACACGGCCGCCGCGGCCATGCCAAATCCGAAAATGCCTCCCCAATGGGACGTGAAGAACTGAGCATCGTCGACATTCCGCGCACCAGGTGGGACCAGCCATAGAGGCCATCCACCTATTAGTGTCGTCGCCCAGGGCAGCCCGCAAGCAATCATCGCGACGACCTCTGCGGCAGTGGTCTGGCCAGCGCGATTACCGCCCAACCCTTCGTCTATAGGAAAGAACACGCCGAACAGCAGCCATGCGCCGAGGGTGAAACCAGGGACCGATTGAAGCATCGCCTTGACCCTGTCTCCATAGGGGCGATCAAGCGCCTCCCACCACCGCTGCGGCATGCGCCACACAAGAAGCGCCGGGAGGGTTAGAACGACGCCGGCGACGTAGCCCACCTCATCATCAGTAACGCCGCTGTAAAGGCGGCTCCCTAGCTGAGGGCAACCTCGGAAACTGCGGCGGGCAGCTCTGCCAGCCCACGAATCACCGCATCGGCCAGGGATGGATCGGCGCGTTCGCCTTGCCGGTTGACCCAGATACGCGTGATGCCGAGCTCGTGCGTGGGCTTGATGTCGTGGAAGTAGCTCTGCGCGACGTGTATCCACGAGTCGGCTGAGGAAGCGAACGTCGACTGGAAGAGGCGGAAGTGCGCCGGGTTCGGCTTGTACGCGGAGACGTCTTCGGCCGTGACGACGGCGTCGAAGTTAGCCGGAAGCCGGCGCTGCGTCAGCGCGATGATGTCGCGGTCGCAGTTGGTCAGCAGCGCGAACTTCCAACCCTGCGTGCGCAGCTCGGCCAGCGCTGGACCGACGTCGGCGAACGGAGGCCAGTAAGGGATGGTCGAGACGAGCGCTGTCGCGTCGTCCGGCTTCAGCTCCACCTCCAGGCGCCTGGCCGCGCGGCGTGTCGTTTCGGTGAGCACCGCGCGGTAGCGCTTGAACGAGCTCTCGTTTTCGACCTCGGCCTCGAGAGCGATGTAAGCCTCGAGAAACTCCTGACCATGACCTGGAAACAGCAGGTCGCCGGTGGTGCGGATGCCGTGGCGCCAGTCGATCAAGGTGCCGAAGCAATCGAAGGTCAGCCATCGGTCCGCCACGGAGCCGGCCTAGGTCACTGGCCGGCCGCGCGGAAGGCGAGCGTCTTCTTCGCAGCCTGGTCGATCTCCTCCGGCGTCAGCAAGACGGTCGTCTTCGTTCGCACCGTTCCGGTCGCCGCCACGCCCATCGAGAACGTGGCCGCCGTGATGTTGTCAGGACCCTCGACGATGGCAACCACATCGTCCTCACCGAGAGCGTAGTAAAACGCCTCCAGCTTGCCGCCCAGCGCGTGCACCGCGGCTTCGACCGCCTTGCGGCGACCAGTGCCCCCTTCTTTCAGCACGCCCTTGACCCCATCCGCCGTGTACGAACCCTGGATCAGAAATCTCGGCATCTCTCATTCCTCCTTGAACTAACCGGATGCCTTGGGCAGATACTCCTGGATGGCGTGCGCGAGGTGCTGCATGCTCATTGACTGCAACCAAACGCGGCCCGGTCCCGTCAGCGCGGCGAGGAACAATCCCGAGCCGCCGAAGAACATGTTCTGAATCCCCGGGACCGTCACAACGTTGAACTGCACCGTCTCCTGGAACATGCCCACCTGGCTCGGATGGACACGCAGAGTGTTGCCCGGCTGCAGGTCGTACACGACCACTTCGCCGTTCAACGCCACCCATGCCTGTCCTTGCCCGGTCAGCTTCTGCAGGCGAAAACCGGTCCCTCCAAAGACGCCGGCGCCAAGGCGCTGCTGGAAGCCGATCGAGAACTGGACGCCAGGGGTCGCGCACAGAAAGCCGTGCCGGTGAACCATGTAACCCGTTCCCGGTGTGATCTCCATCGGCAGGATCTGGCCCGGAAGCTTGGCCGCGAAGGCAAGAAGTCCGGGTCCGCCGACCGCGGTGTACTCGGTCATGAAAAAAGTTCCGCCGGCCATCGCCCTGCCCAGGGCGCCGAGGAAGCCGCCCTGCTGGCCGCCCACGGAAGTGCCGGTCTGCATCTGGATCGCCATCGACATCCAGGAGAGCTCGCCCGATTCGGCGAAGACCTTGTCGTTGGGCTGCATGTTCAGCTCGAGCACGGGCATGACCGTGCCGACGATCTTGGATTCCATCGAGCGCTCTCCTTAGTGTCTGTGGTGGGGATCGATCATCCTGCGGCGGGAAGCCGGAGGCGTCGGATTTCGCGAGCAATCGTCGCAGACTCCGACCACGAGGACCTCCGTGCGCACCGGCTTGAAGCCGTGGCCTTCTTCGAGATGCGCCTCGAGGTCGCTGACCAGCTCTTCTTGAATATGCATGACGCCGCCGCAGACCTGGCAGACCGCGTGGTGGTGGTCGCCGGAGGCGAGCTCGTAGTGCGTTGGTCCGTCGCCGAGGTGCGCGGCAAAGAGAGACCCCGACGCGGTAAGGGCCTCGAGCGCGCGATACACGGTGCTGCGCGGAAATCCGGGCTTGGCCTTGTGCAGCTCGTCGGTGATCTCCTCGGCGGTGCAGTGGCCGCCGAGCCGGACGATCGCCTCGTAAACCATCGACCGCTGCGCTGTGCGCCGCATGCCTGGCGCAAGCATCAGTGGATCACGCGGAGCGAACGATCTGCCTTGGTCAGCACGCGGCATCCGCCTTCCTCGACCACAACGTCGTCTTCGATCCTGACTCCGCCCCAGCCAGGGATGTAGATCCCAGGTTCGATGGTGAACACCATGCCCACCTCGAGGACGGTTTGCGAACCAGGGTCGAGGCTGGGATCTTCATGCGCTTCAAGACCCAGCCCATGACCGACGCGATGGTAGAACTGCTCACCATAGCCGGCGGCGTCGATGACGCGGCGCGCCGCCGCGTCGACCTCTCCAGTGGTAACCCCAGGGCGCACAGCCTCTATCGCCGCGTCGTGCGCCGCGAGGACGAGCTCATGGATTTCGCGATGCCGCGCGCTGGGCTCGCCAAGAATTGCCATCCGTGTGGTGTCCGCCTTGTATCCGTCGAAGGCGGCACCGAAATCGAGCAGCACGAAATCGCCAGGCGCGAGCTTGCGGCTCGACGGTTCCGCGTGAGACAGGGCAGAGTTCGGACCTGTCTGGACCAGAGTCCCAAACGAAAGCTTTCCGCCGAGCTCACCGATCGCCGCTCCGATCATCAGCGCGACATCGATCTCCCTCTGACCGGCGCGAAGCCGCGGAATGACTTCCTCTCCGGCGGCGTCCGTAATGGCAGCGGCGCGGATGAGCTTTTCGATCTCTTCGTCGCGCTTCGTCAGCCGCAGGCGCCGGATCTCGGGCCCGACATCGACGAGCTCGCTCGCGCCTGTACGCGAGGTGATCACCTCTGCCGCATGAAGGGTCAGGTGGTCTTTCTCCACCCCGATCTCGGTGGATTCGCCAAGTGCGCGGGCGACCAGCGCGTACGGGTCTTCGCCATCGCGCCAGGAAACCACCTGAGCGTTTGCGGCGTGGCTGCGCGCGCTCTCGCCCTCGAGCGCCGGCACGACGAGGACCGCCTCCTCGCGCTGTATGACCAGCGCCATCAGGCGCTCAAACGGTTCCGCGTGAAAGCCGGTGAGATACGCGATCGAAACCGGGCGGGTGATGTACAGAGCGTCGAGCTTCCGATTGGCCATCCAGCGCCGCAGGTCGGCGAGCGGGGTTGCGGTCGCGACCGACTTACTCAATGCCCGTGATGCGCACGCTGTAGGCACCGCTCGGCGTCCTGATCTCCACCTCGTCGCCGACGCGGTGTCCGATCAGCGCCTTGCCGAGGGCCGACTCGTAGCTCACGCGGCCGGCCTTCGGATCCGCTTCAGCCGGTCCCACGATGCGATAGGTCTCCTCGTCCTCGCCGTTCTCGCCGAAGCGAACGGTGCTGCCCATCTCGACCACGCCCGTAGGGCGGTGTTTCTCGATGATCACGTGGTTCTTGACGATCGCTTCGAGCTCTTTGACTCGAGCCTCCATCATGCCCTGCTCATTCTTCGCCGCGTGATATTCGAAGTTCTCAGAAAGGTCGCCGAGCTCGCGGGCCGCTTTGATCTTGGATACGATCTCGGGCCGGCGCATAGTGGTCAGCTCGTGAAGCTCTTTCTCGACCGCTTCCAACCCCTCAGGCGTGATGTGGACGTCGCTCATCTAACCGAGTCTAACCCTCACCAGGGACGGGTCCGGTTGTATACAGTCGCGGGGCATGAAAAGGATCCTGCTGACGGTCGGCATGCTGCTGATGGGCATGGGCCTGGTCGGCGGCGCCGCCGCCGCTCTCGTCCCAACCTCGCTGATGCCACTCGACCAGGAGGTCGGCACGCACACCTCGGCCGCCGGAGCCGTCCTCGGCATCGGCCTCATGGCCGCGGCCGTAAATCCCGCAGGCAACGTCGGCTGGGTTCGAGCGGGCATCCTGTACGGGTTTGTCGTGCTGGCATTCGAGGCGGGTTCCTACTTCCTGTGGCGGGCCAGCTTCCACCTCGGCCCGGTCATTTTCGGCCTTGCCTTCAGCCTGCTCCTGATCGCCACGTACCCCGAACGCAAGAAGCTCATTCCGGCGACAGAGCGGAAGAAGACCACTCCGCCAACGCCATCTCTCGCGGTGCTGAACTCTCCGCCGGCCACGGAAGTCGAAACTAGGGAGCCAGACCAGACGAGCTGAGGCGCGAGGCGACTAGGTTTTGGGAACCAGCGCCTGCACCTGCTCCATCCAGCGCCGCTGGAGCACGAACGAAACTCCGTAGACGGCGCCGGCGAGAATCGCTCCCACCAGCACCGCAACCACCGCATGAATCGCAGACGGCGAGAGCGGGATCAGGGCGACGCCGTCGTCGCCGACGACCGCGCCGAGGGCAAGCGCAAGCGGCGTCATCAAAGGCACCAGCTGGAGCCGCCTCATCACAGGCGGCACCGGAGGCTCTACCCGGCCCACCATCCGCTGACCCATGACGCCCAAGGACTTGACGTGGTGGAGGTGAGGGGTGACTGTCAGAACGACGTTGACCTGGTTGCCTGGCACCTGCTTCAGGCGCGCTGGTGGGACCAGGAACTGCTCCACGCCGCCCCGGGTCTGGACCATCAGCATGCCCAGGCCGACCGAGGTGCTCACCGAGCTCGCACCCACGAGCTGGCCCTGGACGAGCCGCGGCTCGGCTTTCCGGTCTTTCAGCGCGAGCCGGAAGCCCGGTGCGACGAAGCTCGCGAGCAGCGCGATTGGAAAGACCCAAGCGACCGCCGCGGCCACAGCGTCGGGCCAGCCGTAGATGCCCGGCAGGAAGATCAGGCAGGCCGCGATGATCAGCACGCACACTACGGCGACGGCAATCGCGATATAGCCGATGCGAATCACGTAGTCGGGCGAGTAGCCCTGCAGCATGCCGCCCGCCTGGACGAAGCGCTCGCGCTGCCTTCGAGTCGCGCCCTGGGCGTTGGAGGCGGCCGCCTTGGGCTGGACCTTCCGCATCTGCTGCCGGACCTGCCGGACCTGCTTTTTGCCCATCCCCTCAGATCGGGAGTGTATCCGGCTGAGGGGCCGCGCCGGAGGGCAGAGGCGAGACCCGATTGATTCCATTCCAGATCTTCGTACGCATTTGCTCGGCCATGACCGCCAAAGGAAACGTTGCACGGGCCCGCGTTGATCGAACCGCGTTTCCCTCGTCGGGGACTATGGGTTGCGCTGCGACGGGACGACAGCCGGCACGAGCACGCGCCTGGTGAGTGTCTGGCCGTTCAGCTGGTACTGGCCCGAGAAAAGGAATGCCGGCTCGTAAAAGCTGTGATCCCCCGCAGGCACCAGCACGTAAACCAGCTCGGCCTTGTTCAGCTGGATGGCCGGGACCGCAGCCCCGGAGACTGCCGGCGCCGGGACGGATGACGCGAGTGCGGAACGAATCGCTTCCTCGGCGGTGACGATCTTGTAATCGGCCTGGTCGAGGTTTGCCGGCAGCAAGCCAGACGCCACGACCGGACGATTCGCGCTGAGGTCGACCTCGAGGCCGTAGCGGTTGCCGTTTACGTCGACGAGATAGGCCGTGCCGTATCCGGGCGCGACGAACTGGCGCTCATATCGCACCCTGACCGGGTCACTGCTGCTGTCGACCGTCACGGTGTAATTCCATTGCGGCGACAGGCTGTGCTGGGCGAGAAAGATGTCCGCCAGGTCCTGCGGACCCGCACCCGCCGCTTCGACGGGAGGCATCGTCGCAGCCGCGAATATGAAGTACGCGGGACTCGACGGGGGCGACTGGACCGTGCCGCGGACCTTGAGCGTGTAGTCAGTCGCCGTGTACATGCCGAGGAAACCGGAGGGGCGGTCGCGCAGCACCGCGCCCAAGGCTGAGGCGAACTGGTCCGCCTCGTTGGTCGTCGGTTCGCGGTACCTGAACACCGGCGCGGAGGAGATCGCGAGATCGAGCTTTCCGGTCCACGTCAGCTGCGCCGCCCCAAGGTCTGCCTGACCACCGGCGGTCGCATTCGGCGCCGTGGCGCCCTTCGAGGTGGAGTTGAAGACGGGCGTAGGCAGCCGGCCGAATGTGCCGGCGGTCAGCTGGTTTGGCTCAGCGCCGTTGTACTGCGACGCCGTGCTCGCTCCACCGCCCCCGCGCCCGAGGCCGCTCAGCGCCACGGTCCCCACGCCGATGACGACCACGAGCAGAGCCGCCACAGCGGCGGCAGGCACCGCGGGCACTTCCCGGATGCCCTGGAGAAACCCTGCGATGGCGTCGCGGAGCCGTGTCGGTGCCGGCCGGCTCGACTGCATCCGCAGCCACAGCTCGTCCTCGAAAGCAGGCCGCGGGCGTGTGGTCGCGAACGCGTCGTCGAGCTCGCGCTGGAGGGCCTGAGTCTCGAGCTCTTCTTCTGGCTCGCTCATGCTTCCGCCTTCCGCACTGCATCTTTGAGCGCCCTCACGGCCCGGTGATAGAGCATCTTCGCCGCGTCCTCGCTGCAGCCCATCAGCTTGCCCACCTCATCGAACTGAAGCCCCGAGTGACGCAGCGAGATGGCGTCGCGCTGGCGCTCGGGCAAACCTGCGACATGCACCAGCAAGGCCCGGTACTGGATCCGTTCCTCAGCCTGGCTCGCGGGGTCCTCCTCGGCCGCGGGCTGATGCTCGACCGTCCGGCGGAGCCGGTCGCGCCGGCCCTGCGCTCGGAAGTGGTCGAGGGTCGCGTTGCGCGCGATGCGAAACAGCCACGCCGCGGGTGTTGTGTTGCGCGGCTCGAATCGCCCGTAGGCCTGGTAAGCGTTCATGAACACCTGCGCCGCGATGTCCTCGGCGTCAGCCGAGGTGCCGACCTGGGCCCGGACATAGGCGTAGATCCGTCCCAGGTATTCCCGGTAGAGGTCTTCGAAGGGCGGCCTGTCGGCGGGCACGGCCGGATCATGGTATGGAAGCGCACCACTGATTGAGCGAACGTCCGGTCGGGAGGCGCTGTAACGCTAGACCGGCGCCCAGGCCCGAAGCTCGGCCCCGACCTCCTTGGGACGGTTGCTGAAGATCGAGTCGGGCTTGACGAACTTGCACCAGGCGATCGCCGCCTCGTCGTCCACCGGCCACACGCCCACCGCGCCGCCTGCGGCGTGCACCTCATGGACGAGCTGCGGGTCGGTGGCACCCCAGTGCGGCGAATACACGTCCGCGCCCGCCTCGCGGAGCAGCTTCGCCGGGTGCATCGGCCGCGAGGCTTCCAGGATGCCGAGCTGGAGCGACGGCTCCATCTTCCGCAGCTGGTGGATCGACGTGTGATTGAACGAGATCACCGCGCATTCCGGCACCGCGCCCAGCTGGCGCAGCATGTTGATCAGCTTGTCCTCGAGCCCTGGATACAGCGGCGGCACCTGCTTTGTCTCGATCACAAGGCCGACCTTGCCCAGCACGAGCTCGATCACCTCTTGAAGGAGCGGAATCTTCTCGCCATCGCCGGCATCCAGCTTGCGCAGCTCGGCGGCGGAGTAGTCGCGGACGAGGCCCGTGCCGTTGGTGGTGCGTTCGAGCGTGTGGTCGTGAATGACTACAAGCCGGCTGTCGGACGACAGGTGCACGTCACACTCGATGAGGTCACATCCAGCGGCAATGGCGGAACGGAAGGAGCGCATGGTGTTCTCAGGATTTTCCGCCGGATTGCCGCGGTGGCCGCCTATCAGCGGCCTCCCCTCATCGTGTGCAGCCTCGTAGCGATCGCGGATCGATTGAGTCAAGACGCTCGGTCAGTCTAACCAAGCCGGACAGCAAAACCTGTGTTGAGCAAACGCTTTTCGGCCCGATGGCAATCAAGAGTCGGCCATCCCATGTCTATAGTGCAGGGGTGACCTCTGCGGGACCCCGAAACATCGCCGAGCTACGTGCCGGCGGCCACAAGCGCGAGACGGTCAAGCAGGAGATGCGCCGCAACCTTCTGACTCGCCTCCGCTCCGGCGAACCGCTGCTCGCCGGCATCGTCGGCTACGAGGAGACCGTCCTGCCTCAGCTGGCCAACGCGGTCATCTCGGGCCACGACGTGATAATGCTGGGCGAGCGCGGCCAGGCGAAGAGCCGGATCATGCGATCCCTCGTCAGCCTGCTGGACGAGCAGGTGCCGGTGATCGCGGGATGCGAGATCAATGACCACCCTTACGAACCGATCTGCCGCCGCTGTCTCGACCTCGTCGCCAGGGACGGCGACAGCGTCGAGGTCGCGTGGATCGGTCGCGATCGCCGCTATGGCGAGAAGCTCGCCACGCCCGACATCTCGATCGCCGATCTCATCGGTGAGGTCGACCCGATCAAAGTCGCTGAAGGCCGCTATCTCGCGGATGAGCTGACGATCCATTACGGTCTGCTGCCACGCACCAACCGCGGAATCTTCGGCATCAACGAATTGCCTGACCTCGCGGAAAGGATCCAGGTCGGTCTCTTGAACATCATGGAAGAGAAGGACGTGCAGATCCGCGGCTATCGCGTGCGTTTGCCGCTCGACCTGTTCGTGATCGCGAGCGCGAACCCGGAGGACTACACATCGCGCGGTCGCATCATCACACCGCTCAAGGACCGATTCGGATCGCAGGTGCGCACTCATTACCCGCTGAGCATCAGCGAAGAGATGCAGATCATGGAGTCCGAGCGGCATCCGGTGCCGGAAGACTTCGAGCTCATCTTTCCGTCCTTTATGAAGGAGATCGTCGCCGAGCTCACCCATCTCGCCCGTCGCAGTCCTCATATCTCGCAGTCGTCTGGTGTCTCGGTGCGCATGTCGATCGCCAACGTCGAGAACCTCGCGAGCAATGCGGTGCGACGCGCGGCACGACTCGGCGAAACGCTTGCCGTGCCGCGCATCACCGACCTGGCGTTCCTGGCCTCGTCGACCGCTGGACGCGTCGAGATCGAAGCTCTCGACGAAGGCAAAGAGGAGCAGGTGCTCGCACGGCTCGAGCGCGGGGCCATCAGCTCGGTGTTCAGCCGGCACTTCTCAGCCTCGCAGTTCGACGGCGTCGTCGCGAAATTCGAAGAGGGCAGCATGCTCGAGGTTGGCGAGGGCATCACGGCGCGCGCGTACACACGCGCGATCGGCGACGTTCCGGAGCTGGCGACGGCGCTCAAGCGACTCGCGCTGCCTGACCGCCCGGAGGTGCGCGCGTCGGTGATCGAATTCGTGCTGGAGGGACTGCACCTCAACAAGCGCCTGAACAAGGACGAGGTCGACGGCCGGGCGATCTACCGCCGCTAGGGTCGGGGTCCCAGCCTATTTCTGGACGGCGTAGATCCAGGTGAACCCGATCACCAGGGCCACCACGAGCAAGAAGAAGACCAGCTCGACACGAATCGCCAGGCCGACCAGCCGCTTGGCGCGCCGGGTCCGGGCACCGCACCTCTCGCAGTAAGCCGCGTTCGGCACGAGCGCCGAACCGCACTTGTCGCAGGCGGCCTGAACGTTCTCCACGTCACCGAGTATGCGACGTCGTGGCCGCTGGGAAAACGCACCGCTGGATCCAGCGAGGCGCAATCAGCCCGGTGCATGCGCACCGCTGTATCCAGCGAGGCGAAATAGGACTGCGGGTAAGCTCTTTTTGATGGAACTCCAGGAAGAGATGTCCACGTCCGATGTGGTACTGCTGCTCGGCTCGGTGCCGGAGCGGACGGCCGACCTCGTCTACTGGCTCGACGAGGCGCGCCTGCGCTATCGCCACGGACCGGCCTTCCCCACCCTCGGCAGCCTCATCGCGCACCTGGCCGATGCCGCCCCGAAGGTCGACGCCCTGCTCCGCCATGCCCACCTCGACGGCCAGACGACGGCCGACGTCCGGGCGGCGATCGACCCGGGCCACGACCAGGAATTGACGCAACCGCTACAGGAGGCGCTCGAGGACTTCGCCCGCGTCCGGCGGCGGACCGTCGACCTCCTCCACGGCTGGGGCAAGGCCGAGTGGGAGCGGGCCGTCACTGACCCTCGCGGCGGCGAGATGAACCTGCTCGAGGTTTGCCGCCTGGTCGCCAAGCACGAGATGGCGCACGTCGCCCAGGTCCGCAACCTCAGCGCCCTGCTTCCGGAGCCTCGCGACCTGGGCCCGATCCCGCCGGCAGGCGTGAACGGCCAGTAATCTTCGCGGAGTGTCACGCTCCCGACTTCCTCGCAGATTCGCGTCATCGGCGGCCGGAGGCAAGGAAAGGGTGGCGCGGCTAGGAGCGCATCGATAGATGCGTGACGACGCAGCGCCGGGCCCCTTGACGCCGCCTTCAGCGCCGCAGGCGCCCGGTCGCCTAGGACGCGAAGATGTGAGGAACCTCGGGGGCGGGACACTCCCGGTGGCCGACGAACAAGGCGAACAAGGCGAACAAGTCGACCAGGCTGAACAGGCCGAACAGGTCGACCCGGCATCGACCGACCAGCAGCGACCCGCCCGTCAGGGTCGTGGCAGGCGCAAGCGCAAGTCCGGCGGCGGCCGCACGGCCCAGTACTGGATGGTGGTCAGCTCGCCCGACAACTTCCGCAAGACGCGCGAGCACGGCTTCTCGATCCAGGGCCTGAAGAGCCGCCACCGACGGCGGGTGGAGACGATGCGCTCTGGCGACCGCCTCCTTTACTACGTGACAGGAAGGATGGCGTTCGCCGCGACGGTGACGATAGCTTCGCCGATGTACGAGGACCACACGCCCATCTGGCGTTCGGCCCGTCGGGACGAGGACTACCCGTGGCGCGTCCACATCCGCGCGGACTTTGTGCTCGAGGAGACCGACTGGGTGCCCGCCAAGGAGCTGGCGTACCGGCTTGACTACGTGCGGAAATGGCCGCCCGAGCACTGGACGCTCGCCTTCCAGGGGCACATCCACGCGCTGCCACGGACCGACTTCGGGATCGTCGAGGACGAGATCTCGCGCAGCTCCCGCCGGCGCAAAGCACTCGCCGGCTAGGGCGATGCTGCGCGTCCTCAAGGACCTCTATCACTTCCATTTCCGCAACGAGCGCCGGGAGCGCCTTTTCCTCGCCTCGCTTTCCTTTCTTGTGACGTTTGGCATCGTGCGCGGGATCACGCACGCGATCCGTGCCGGTGTCGGGCCATTTCACAACGTGAGCAGCGGCGGTCTCCACATCCATCACCTTGTCTGGGGAATCCTCCTGCTGCTGGTGGTCGGCTACATCTGGCTGCTCGAGGTCGGCGTGGGCTCGAGCTGGGTCGCCAGCCTGACCGCCATGGCGTTCGGCATCGGCGCCGCCCTTGCCCTCGACGAGTTCGCCCTTTGGCTCAACCTGAGCGACGTGTACTGGGAGCAGAAGGGCCGCGAGAGCATCGACGCGGTGCTGATCTTCGCGGGGCTGCTCTCGGTTGGCATCTGGGGCTGGCCGTTCTTCAAGGGCCTGACAGATCTTGTGCGACGTCACAAACCGGCATCGGGCGGTGCTCTATGAGCAGTGGGCATGAATCTCGGTGCGCGCCGGATGACTTCCGTCAGGTCTGACGACGAAGCATTCGAGTCGCTTTTCAGAACCGAATATCCACGCGTCGTCGGGATAGCCAACCGCGTCCTCGCCGATCCGCACGAGGCGGAGGACGTGGCGCAGGAGGTCTTCATCGACTTCCACCGATTGCACTCGGCGACGGCTCAGTACGCGCCGGCGTGGCTGCATCGAGCCGCTGCCCACGCCTCGCTCAACCGGCTGCGCGGCGCGCGCCGGCGCCAGAAGCGAGAGGTCGCCCAGGCCCTCGAGGAAGGCGAGCGAATGCTCGATCCGCAAAAGCAGGTCGAGGTCGATGAGGATCGCCGCCAGGTGCGCGCGGCACTTGGACGTTTGGCACCCAAACCCGCGGCCGCCCTGGCGATGCGGGCGAGCGGGCTCAGCTACGCCGAGGTCGCCCAGGCTCTCGGCGTCGGAATCGGACAGGTCGGAACTTTGTTGAGGCGCGCAGAGACAGCGCTGCGCAAGGAGGTCAGCCGTGGCACATCTAACTGAAGGAACACTGCGCCGGATGGTGGACGATCCAGACGCGCGATCGGGCGCCGACGCGGCCCACCTCGAGGGCTGCGCGGAATGTGGCGCGCGCCTCAAGGACATCTCCGACGACGCGCGGTCCATCGCGAGCCTGCTTGCAGTCCCCGACGCGACGGTCGACGTAGGACGAGCTTTCGAACGGGTCGTGAGCGACCGGAAATCGCAGCCTGCGCTCGTCCGGTTCCCGATCTCGGGTTCATCTGGGCGGCCTTTTAGACTTGCGTTCGTCGCCGCCATCGCCGCGGTCGCTCTGGTTGTGGTGGCGTTCACGTTCAACGGCTTCTTCTTCAAGCCGACAACTGTCAAGACCGTCCCGGTGACCGTCGCCGACATGCAGGCGCTGTCCCAGCTGGGCGAGTACGGCACCATGACCTGGACCAAGCAACCGCAGTTCCAGGTCGCGACCAACGCCGCCGACGCATCCGTCATCGCGGGCGGCCTGAAGGCGCCAGTGGTTGCCACCCTCCCCGCCGGGGTCTCGACCACGGTCACCTACGGCGCGATGTCCGAGGCCGAGGCGACCTTTACGTTCAGCGCGGACAAGGCCAAGGCGGCGGCAGCGAGTCACGGCAAGACACTGCCCGCGTTGCCGAAGGGCATGGACGGCGCGACGCTGACGATCACTGTCGGCCCCGCGATCGGCGAGATCTACGGCAATCTGCAGCAGGGCTCGGCCGGCTCCAGCAGCCTCAACCTGCCTCAGCTGATCGTGGCCCGGTCCACCGCGCCGACTGCAAAATCGACCCAGGTCACCGTCGCGCAGCTCGAGGCCTACATCCTCGACCAGCCCGGAATCTCGCCTGAGCTTAAAAAGGCGATCAAGGCCATGGGCGATCCCAGCACCACGCTGCTCATACCGATTCCCGTGGAGTACGCCACATCAAAGGACGTCACGGTGCAGAACGTGCCTGGTGTCGCGCTGGGCGACAACACCGGGGTCGGTTCGGGCGTGGTGTGGGTGAAAGGCGGTTCGGTGTACGTGGTCGCCGGGTCGATCAAGCAGAACGTCGCAATCGACATCGCGAATAACCTGAAGTAGTCGTGCGCCGTTAGCCTGAGTACGTGGCTGAGGTAGCGGAAAAAACAGAGGCGGCCGCTTCAATTGAGGCGGCCGCCGGCACGCCCGCTGTCAAGACGGTCGAATTGACGAAGCGCTTTGGCGGCACCGTCGCGTTGGCGGGTCTGACGATGACGGTTCCGCGAGGCGAAGTCTTCGGATTCCTCGGCCCCAACGGCGCGGGCAAGACGACCGCAGTCAAGCTGCTGCTCGGCCTGCTGAAGCCGACGTCCGGCGAAGGCTGGCTGCTCGGCAAGCGCGTGGGCGACTTACAGACTCGGCGGCGCATCGGTTACCTGCCCGAGCTCTTTCGGTACCAGAGCTGGCTGTCGGCCGCGGAGGTGCTCGCGCTGCATTGCGAGCTGGCGCCGCTCCCCCGCTCGAGCTGGAAGGATGAGATCAGCACCTCGCTCGAGACCGTCGGTTTGACCGACCGCGCCAGAGATCGAGTCGGCACTTTCTCCAAGGGCATGCAGCAGCGCCTCGGGCTGGGCGCCGCGCTCCTCGGCGAGCCTGAACTGGTCTTCCTCGACGAACCGACCTCGGCCCTTGACCCCGTCGGCCGCCATGACGTGCGCGAGATCATCCGCGGCCTGGCGGCGCGCGGCAGCGCGGTGTTTCTCAACTCACACCTGCTGAGCGAGGTGGAGCAGGTCTGCGACCGGGTCGCCGTCGTCGACCACGGACGGGTCATCGCCTCCGGGACCATGGACGAGCTGTTGGGCGGCAGCGCCGTCCGTGTCCGCGCCACCGGCCTCACCCAGGCCGACAAGAATGCTCTGTCGAGCTTCGGACGCATCGACGACGAGGGCGACCTGCTCACATTCGCCAAGCTGGAGGCCGATCGCGTGCCTGAGCTCGTGGCGGCCATCGTCGCCAGGGGCGGCCGCGTCTATGAGGTCGCGCCGCGGCACGAGACGCTGGAAGACCGCTTCCTGCAGCTGCTCGAAGACGAAGGAAAGTAATGCCTCCGATCCTGGTCATCGCCCGGCTGACCGTCCAGGAGTCGTCCCGCCGCCGCCTGCTGCTTGCCCTCCTCGTGCTGACGCTGGTCGTGGTCGGGTTCTCGGCCTGGGGCTTCAACAAGATCACCACCGTGACCAACAGCCAGGGCCAGACGCTGCCCTCGGACCAGGTCGCAATCGTCACCTCGCAGCTGCTGATCGTGGTCGTGTTCATGTTCAGCGGCGTCCTCGCTTTGAGCGCGGCGGTCGTGGCCGGCCCGCTCATCTCGGGCGAGGTCGAAAGCGGGCTGCTCCTTTCAATGCTGGCCCGCCCGGTCCGCCGCAGCGAGATCGTCATCGGCAAATGGCTTGGCCTGGCCATCCTGGTCGGCATCTACGCAGCCGGCGCGGGACTGCTCGAGCTGGGCGCGGTCGAGTGGGCGACCGGATACCTGCCGCCACACCCGATCGACCTCATCCTTTATGTCGCGGCGGAGGGTCTGGTGCTGCTCTCGCTCGGGATGCTTCTCTCGACCCGCCTTTCGGGCATCACCGCGGGCGTGATCGCCCTCGTCGCGTGGCTCATCGCGTGGATCGCCGGCGTGGTCGGCGATATCGGCACAGGCTTGCAGAACCCGGCCCTACAGAACGTCGGGGTGGTCAGCCATCTGCTGCTTCCGTCCGACGGCCTGTGGCGCGGCGCGATCTTCGCGATGGAGCCCGACACCCTCATCGCATCGATGCGAGCTCTCGGCACTTTTGGCCGCGCCAACCCGTTTGCGGCCATCGATCCACCACCTATCGAGTTCCTGATGTGGGTCGTGATCTGGTTCGCGGGAATGCTGGCGCTCAGCGTGTGGAGCTTCCGTACAAGAGAGATTTAGGTGGTGCGCCGGTGGGCCGCGACCGCCCCGATCTGTCCGAACAAGCCTCCAGCGATCGCTCCAGACAACAGCCCGGCAACGATATTGACCGGCGACTTGCCGTAAGCGACGTATGCCAGCCCACCGACGAGTCCACCCAACGCACCCGCGGTCGCGCCGCTTATCAAACCGGAAACGGTGTCACGGGTCGCCGTGTAGGAGCGATAACCGACTATCAGGATGATGGCCGCCGGCACCACGCCTGCGATGGCCAGAAGCGGCGCCTCCGGTATCCACGACAGCGATGGGGTCAGGCCGAGCACCGCGAAGACGGCTGCGAAGGCGCCGAGGATCGCTCCGCCTCGGAAACCTTCCGTCAGCACAGTTCCGCTACGGGTAGAGGCCTCGCTCACGGGTCGCCCCCGCCACCCGAGAAACCGCCTGCACGTATGCCGCCATGCGCATGTCGAGCTTCCGCTCTTCCTTCGTCTTGAGAACTTCCACGAACGCGCGCGATAGGATCGCCTTGAGCTTCTGGTTCACCTCGTGCTCGGACCAGAAGAAGGACTGCAGGTCCTGGACCCACTCGAAGTAGGAGACGGTGACGCCGCCAGCGTTGGCCAGGATGTCCGGCACGAGGAAGATGCCCCGCTCCCGAAAGATCGCGTCAGCCTCGGGCGTCGTCGGGCCGTTCGCGCCCTCGACGATCAGCTTCGCCTTCACATCACGGGCGTTGCGTGAGGTCAGCTGGTTGCCGATCGCTGCCGGCACGAGAAGATCGCAATCAACGGTGAGCAGATCCTGGTTGCCGATCTCCTGGGCTCCAGGAAATCCCTTCAGCGTCTTCTCGCGCGCTCGATGCTCGAGCACGCGTTTGATCGATAGACCGAGAGGGTTGTAGATCCCTCCGTAATCCTCGGAGACGGCAACCACAGTGCAGCCCGCCTCTTCGAGCAGCTTCGCGCTGATGCTGCCCACGTTGCCGAAGCCCTGCACGGCGACCCGGGTCTGATGAGGCGCGCGGCCAAGGTGCTCGAGCGCCGCGGTGGCGCAGATCGTCACGCCGCGACCGGTGGCCTCGACGCGGCCCAGCGAGCCGCCGACCTCGACTGGCTTGCCCGTGACCGAGGCGGGCGCGGAGTAACCCAGGTGCATCGAAAGGGTGTCCATGATCCACGCCATCGTCTGACCGTCGGTGTTCACGTCGGGCGCCGGAATGTCGCGGTCGCTGCCGATCAAGATCGAGATCTCGGTCGCAAATCGACGCGTCATGTGCTCGAGCTCGTTGAGCGACAGCTCGTGCGGGTTGACGATGATGCCGCCCTTCGCTCCGCCAAACGGGATGTTGACCACAGCGCATTTCCAGGTCATCCACATCGCGAGTGCCTTGACCTCGTTCAGCGAGACATCGGGGTGGTAGCGGATGCCACCCTTGGCGGGTCCGCGGTTGATGTTGTGCTGCACGCGGTAGCCCGTGAAGATGCGCGTGTGGCCGTCGTCGAGCTTGATCGGAAAGTGGCAGGTGAACTCGCGCTGAACTTCGCGCAAGACCTCGCGAAGCCACGGCTCCAGCTTGATCAGCCCCGCGGCTTCGTCGAACTGCGCCTGGGCCGTGCGCCATTCGTCAGCTTCAATCGCCGGCTTGAGCTCGATACTCACATCAGCACTGATGATCGCGGATATTCCGCGGTTGGATCGCAGATAACGTTGACGCAAGCCGGGAGGCCGGACTTGAATGCCCGCTCCAGGGCGGGCAGGATCTCATCCGGCCTGTCGACGAGCTCTCCGTATCCACCGAGTGCCTCCACGACCTTGTCGTACCGGGTCCTGGGTCCGAGGTCCGCGGCGATGCTGGTGCCCAGCATCTTCTGCATCGGGTGCTTCTCCAGCCCCCAGATCCCGTTGTTGCCGATCACCGAGACGACCGGTATCCGATGCCGCACCATGGTGTCGAACTCCATGGCGGAGAAGCCAAAAGCGCCATCGCCGGCGAGCAGCAAGACCTGCTTGTCGGGTCGCGCCAGCTTCGCGGCCATCGCATAGCCAGGTCCCGAGCCAAGGCATCCAAATGGCCCCGGGTCCAACCAAAGGCCAGGTTTGGAACGTTCGATCAGCCTGCCGGCGAACGAGATGAAGTCGCCGCCATCGCCGACGATGATCGCGTCCGGATCAGCGAACCGGTCGACCTCTGCAATGAGCCGGGCTGGATGGACGGGAGACGCTTCGGACTGAGTCATAGCCTCGTCTTTACGGCGCGCCGATGTCTCGGTTGCGCGGAGCTTCTCCACCCACCCGGATCGCGAAGCAGCGCGGGTCGTGGCCCCGGCGACCTGCTCCAACGCCGCCTTGAGATTGCCGAAGATGGCGGCTTCCGCAGGGCGGTGCTTGCGGTGGTCGTCGACGTCGATGTAGATGAGCTTCGCATCCTCTGCGAAAACTGGTGGCTGGCCGAAGTTGAGCCGGAAGTCGAGCAGAGCTCCCACCAGGACGACCAGGTCTGCCTCGCGGAGCGCCTGGCCCCGGGCGCGGGAGAAGAAAAGCGGGTGCGAAGGTGGCAGCATGCCGCGCGCCATCCCGTTGACGGTAAGCGGCAGGCCCGCCCCTTCGACCAGCGCGCCCAGCTCGTGCTCGGCGTGCGCCCACCAGACTCCCCCGCCCGCGACGACGACCGGACGCTCGGCTTTTCGGACCAGCTGCGCAGCTTGCTCGACAAGGTCGGGGTCGGGCGGCGGGCCGGGATCCGGCGTGAGGTGCTCCGTCGCCTCAGGAAGGTCGGCGGCTCCGAAGAAAACGTCGATCGGGATGTCCATGAAGACCGGACCCGTTCGGCGGCTGAGGGCGGCCCGCATGCACTCGGCCGCAGTGGCGTACGCGTCGTCCGCCGAACCGAGCGTCATCGCCTTCTTCGTGAGGCTCCGGACGACCTCGACGTGGTCCATCTCCTGCAGCGAGCCCATCCCCCATCGCGCGATGGGTGCCCGGCCGCCGATGACGAACATCGGGGTGTCGTTGCCCTGGGCCTGCGCCAGCGCCGACGCGGAGTTGGTCACGCCAGGCCCGGCGGTCACCGCGGCGACGCCGCATTCGCGGGTGACCTTCGCCCATCCCTCGGCGGCAAACGCGGCCGACTGCTCGTGGCGCACATCGATGATGCGGATGCCGTGCTCGGTTGCGCCGGTGAGGATTGGCCAGATGTGGCCGCCGTTGAGCGTGAACAGATGGCTCACGCCTGCCCGCTTGAGGGCCAGCGCGACGAGCTCGCCCGCATTGCCCGAATCCACGCCTACTCGGCCATCGCCCACGGCATGGCTGGAGTATTGAACGCAGCCCGCGGCGAGCCCTGGCGCGGCATCAAGATCACGCCGCCCTTCGCCTTCATGGCTTTGCCCAGGTGGTCGACCGCGCCCTGGGCGACCGCGGCCGGCTCCATTCCGTGCTGGAGCTCGACGATCATCAAGCGGGCGAGCCCGAGCCGGATGAACACCTCGCCCTGTCCCGTCCCGCAGACCGCGCCGAATCGATCGTCCGCATAGAACCCCGCTCCAGGGATGGGCGAGTCGCCGATGCGTCCGGGCAGCTTGCCGTTGATGCCTCCGGTCGAGACGGCGACCGCCAGGTGTCCCTCAGCGTCTCGGGCGACAGCTCCGACGGTGTCAGCGCCCTGCATCAGCTCCTGACGCTTCCGGTCCGTGATGAAGATGCCGGGGTCAGCCATCTCGACGCCGTGTTCGCGGGCGAAGCGCGAGGCTCCTTCGGCAGCGAGGAGGACATGGCGTCCGTCCTGCATCACCGCGACGGCGAGGTCGATCGGGTGGCGCACATCACGCAAGCATGCCGCGCCGCCCGCGCGCAGCGCAGCGCCTTCCATCACGCCGGCGTCGAGCTCGACCACGCCGTCGCTGTTCAGGCAAGCGCCGATGCCGGCGTTGAGCAGTGGCACGTCCTCCATGTGGCGAACTGCCGCGACCGCCGCGGCCAACGCACCTTCGCCGATATGGGCCCATCCGATCTCGCGGGCCCGCTCGACGGCGGCCTGCCGTAGCGGACGTTCGGCGTCGGGGACGGGGCCGGCGCCACCGTGGACGATCAGCGCCGAGCGGACGGCCGTCCGGCTCAGTAAGCCTGGGCTTCTGTGTCGGGCCAGTCGGTGCGCCGCTCTAGGAAGCGACGCTCGGCGACTCGGCGGTCGAACGGAAAGAGGATGCGACGACCTGCTGCGGCTCGCTCAGGTGCGCGTCGCTCGCCGAAACGGCGGTCGGAGACGGCTCGCCTGTCCAGGCCTGCTCGTCGCTCGGGTCCACGCGGTAGCACATCCACCCTCTTTAGAGCGCTGATGCTAGCGCACGCGATGGTCGAGAGCGTCGAGTTTCTCATCAATTCTGCGTTCGGACTTTCGCCGCTCCAGCTCGTCGCCAGGACCCATGTCGACGAAGCGCGCGTAACGAGCCAGGCGCGGGTGGACTTCGCTGACCCGGCGGAACATCTCCTGCGCGATCCAGCGGTAGTCGGGGTGGCCCTGCGGGGTGGTCCGCAGCTCGCACAGGTGGTAGATCTCCCGCAGGTTGACGCGGAAGTACCAGCGCACGTGGAAGGCCAGCGGCACGATGTACTGGGCGACGGCAGGGCCGAGCTCGCGCTCGAGCCGGGCGTGCGCGCCGGCCGCGGCCTCGACTCCCCGGGCGAAGGCGTCCTGCATGCCGAGCTCAGCCAGCCCCGACGGAAGGTCGTAGCCAAGCGAGGTGCCGAGCAGCTGGCGGTCCTGCGTCAGCATGCGGTGGCGGTGGAGGTCGCGATAGGCGGCGAAGTTGGCCACGATCTCGAACTCGTACTGCGCGTGCTCGAGCGCGCGCGGTGCCCGCTGCCTCCGGTTGGCGCGGTCCGCGAGGAGGCTTTCGAGCACGGCCGCGACGTCTGGCGTTTGGTGGTCGAGCGGCAGGTTCGAGTGGGGAAACAGCGCCGCCGCGACGACCTTCCTCTCGGCGTCTTTGTCGAACTCGATGAGGCGCACCGAGGGCTCCACGTCGCGACCCCTGTCCACCCCGGCGAGTGGCGAGCGGGTGAGTGCTTTCATCCGGTTCCGGGTGCTCGCGAGACGCTGAGCCGCCGGCGCGCCGTACCGCTCGTCGAGCGCTCGTCTGACGAACGCGGGGATGACGAGCGACAGCTCGCGATGGAGGTCGGACGCCAGCGCCTGGCATTCAGGCAGCTCGTGCGCGGCCATCTTCGTGATCAGGTATTCGAATGCTCTGCCGTTGCCGAACAACCCCAGGTTGGTCAGGGTGCCGGCCGGCAGCAGGCCGCGCAGCAGGTCTAGCGCTTTGGCCCGGGTCGCCGATTTCCAGGCGCGGTCGGTCTCCCCCTCCTCCTGCGGATAGCGCTCCCGGATCGCGAGAGTCGCGGGCTCGACCAGGCTGCTGTAGGTCTCGAAGAGCGTATCGGCGGCGCGCTCGTAGTCGGGATGGGCGAGCTCTGGGCCTCGGTGATACAGGTACCGGCCGGCGGCCCCCGGGCGGTCGAAGCGGACGTAACGCGTCGACTTTTCGAGTGGCGAGATCCCGATCCGGCTGTCCTCGACCGCCTTGGCCGCAAGCGTCGAGACCTGCTCCACCGCGACGTGGGCGCCGGCCAGCTCGGCCACCGAGTCGTCGCCGTAGCCGACGAGGACTCGTTCGTAGAACTCCTCGGCACGGCGCACCGCGACCAGGTCGTCGTCGGCGGGAAGGGAGCCGGCCAGGCGCTCGAAGCCCGAATCCGGCTCATTGATGAACTCGTCCAGCAAAACCCGGCGCAAGCTCTTCTCCGTCCTGGAGTAGCGAGAGAACAGCGCTCCTTTGACCACCTCCGGCAGGTTGCGCAGCGCGAAGACCGGCCGGTCCAGGTTGGTGAAGTAGCGCTCGAGGAGAGTCGCTTCTGCGGTGCTGAACTCGCTCTCCATCACGCCGCGTAGTATCCCTCTCCACTGAGGGGAGAGGGCCCGGGGTAGGGGCGTCGCCGGGGCAAAGCCCAGATATTGTGTCGCGCGGGGCGCTGTCCACAGCCTGTAGGCGCTGTTGCCCGAGTTGTCCCCGGTTTGTCCCCAGGTCTGTTAAAAACTGACTGCGAAACGCCGACGCCGAACGGCCACTACATTGCTAGGTCGGATGGACGAGATCGACTGGGCCGCGCGCTGGAGGCGGGTGGTGGAGGATCGGGCGGCGCTTGCCTCCGGCCACGCCGACCCCGGGTACTGGGACCGCCGCGCCAGCAGCTTCGCCCGCTCGACCCATGCTCGCTCCGACGAGTTTCTGCGCGTCCTGGAGCCTTACCTGGCGTCGCGCAAGACCTTGATCGACGTCGGCGCGGGGACGGGCCGGCACACCAACCCGCTCGCAGAGCGCCTCGAGTGGGTCACCGCGATCGAGCCATCGGAAGGCATGAGGTCGCACATCGCGCCCCGCGACAACGTGACCGTCGTCGCCAGCACGTGGGAAGACGCCGAGGTCGCCCCAGCCGACCTCGTGATCTGCAGCCACGTCCTGTACGGAGTCGCGGACCCGGTGACGTTCGTCGAGAAGCTCGAGCGAATGGCACGCGAGCGTGTTTTCGTGATGATGCGCGAGACCGACCTCCCGCATCCCGCGGCCGAGATTCGCAGGCGGCTTCACGGCGAAACCGGTCCACGTTTGCCACGATTCAGCGAGCTTTTCATGCTCCTGCTGCAGATGGGCATCGCCGCAGACGTCGCATTCTTGAAGTATCCGATCATGACTCGCTACTCCGAAATCGACGACGCGCTCGCCGACAGCCGCGCCCTGTTCGGCGAAGGGTGGGATGAGGCCGCGGGCCAGGCAATCCTGGAAGAGATCCTGCGGCGCGACGGCGACGAGCTCGTTTTCGACGGCGGCGTGGCGCTCTCGGGGGTGGCACATTGGCAACCACGGGAGAGCTGACGATCCGGCCGGTCAGGCCCGCCGACCGAGACCGCGTCGTCGAAATCACCAGGGACGTCTGGGAAGGCCACGACTACCTCGCTCGCGTCTTCGACCGTTGGGTTTCGGACGCCGGTGCGGCGTTCCAGGCCGCAGAGATGGAAGGTGTCGTGGTCGGCCTGCAGCGGTTGCGCCCATTCGCGCCCGGCCTCGTTTGGTATGAGGGCCTTCGCGTCGCCAGCGAACACCGCAGGCAGGGCATCGCTCGGGCCATGCTCGAGGCGGCGATCGACGAAGCGCGGGCGCAGAACTTTCGCGAGATGCGTCTTGCCACGCGCGACCTGCCGGCGGTCCGCCTGTTCGAGGCGGCGGGCTTCCGACAGATCGTCGAGGTCAAGTGGTGGCGCGGCTTGCGAGTCGAGGGCGGCGAGCCCGCGCGCATGCCCGACGCAGTTGAAGCCCGCAAGCTGTGGCCGGTCGTGGCCTCGAGTCGAGGCATCGAGCTCTATGGCGGCGTGTCGCCGGACCTGAACGGCGCGCGCGACCTCGACGCGGCGGAGCTCGAGCGACTGGCCCAGAGCGGTCTCTTGAGGGTGGGACCTGGCGGCCGCGCCCTGGCCCTTCTCCGCGAACCGTGGGGGCAGAACATCGCGGTCTCACTCCTCGCAGGTGCGGGGGGCGCACTGCGAGAGGTGCTGATGGCGCTGCGCTTCGAAGCGGACGCCGACGACCTGGGCCACGTCACGATCAACCTGCCTCCTGGCCACCCTGCCGAAGAGGACCTTCGTGCCACCGGATACGATTTCGCGGATGCCGAAAACAGCGCCTACGTCTACGCCCTCAAGCTCTAGTTGACTCGCCGTTACGTAGTTCTCGGCAACGGCATCGCCGGCCAGACGTGCGCGGAAGATCTGCGCAAGGCTGACGCTGAGGCGTCGATCGTGATCATCGCCGCCGAGCGACACCCTCTCTACAACCGCGTGGCGCTACCGCGCTATCTACGCGGCCAGGTCCGGCGCGAGAAGGTGTTCATGCGGACTGCCGAGGACTCTGCCAACCGGAACATCGAGATCCATTTCGAAACGTGGGCGACCGACGTCGATTTCGCGGGCAAGGTCGTCCACACCAACCGCGGGCAGGAATTCAACTACGACGCGCTGCTCGTGGCGACGGGCGGCCGGCCGAAACCACCACCCTGGCCGGGCTCCGGCGAGGTGTCCGCGTGCCTGGGGTTCCAGACGCTCGACGACACCGACGCGATCATCGAGAAGGCTGACGCATCCGAGAGGGTCCTCGTCATGGGCGGCAGCTTCATCGGCTATGAGCTGGCCGAGGGTGTGAGCTTCCGGCACAAGGCGCAGGTCACCTGGATCATGCGCGGGCCGTGGTTTCTTCGCTATGTGCTCGACGAGGAAGGTGGCCAGCTGTGCCGCCAGCTCGGCGAGGCGCAGGGTGTGCAGTTCATCACGTCCGACGAGGTGCAGAAGTTCAGCCGGACCAACGGCCGCTACACCGCCGAGACCGTGAACGGCGAGAAGGTCGAGTTCGACCTGCTGACCTACGGCGTCGGGCTGGACTACTACACGGAACCGGTGCGCGCGGGGCTCGAGCTCAAGAACGGAATCGTGACTGACGCCAAGCTGCGCACCTCCGCGCCGGACGTCTACGCCGCCGGCGACGTCGCCGTGTTCTTCGATCTCATGGTCGAGCGGCACAACCAGATGGGCACGTGGGACAACGCTGAGGCGCACGGCAAGGTGGCGGCCCGAAACATGGCAGGCGCCGATGAGGACTTCTTCGACGTGCCGACTTACACGACGACGATGTTCGGCTCCACGCTCGCGGTCATGGGCGTGACACCCGACGTGCAGCCAGACCTCGAGTCCGTCCGCACCTTCAGCTTCGAGGAAAAGTTCTACCGCAAGCTCTTCTTCAAGGACGACCGCCTGGTCGGCGCGATCATGATCGGCCCGCCCAAGGGTCGGAAGAAGCTGATCGAGATCATGCGGTCGCGGCAGAGGATCGAGCGGCCGAAGCAGGAGCTGCTCGACCCGGCAAACCTCAAGGACTGACCGCTCGCGCCAAGCGGCGTTTCGTCGTATCGTTAGCCCAGGACAGATGAAGTTCGCCTACAGCGAAAGCGCCGCAGCGGTTCGGGCCGCTCTTGGTTCGATCCTGCGTTCCCGCCGCGAGGCCACCCGCCGCACCCTGAGCGAGGTCGCAGCGGAGGCTGGGCTCTCGCCGGCCCATCTCTCAGAGGTGGAGCGCGGCCGCAAGGAGGTCTCCACCGAGCGGCTGCTCGCGGTCGCCCACGCTCTCGGCGTCCGGCCGGCCGAGATCTACGCCGACCTCGCGCGCCTGCTCGGCGCCGATTCCGAGCAGCGGGCGTGGCCCGAGGACCCGCCCGTGAAGCTCCGTCTCGCCACAGCCTCACTGCCTCTCGAAGCGCTGCGCAGCGTGGCCGACTTCAGCGCCTACCTCGCGATGGCCAACCCCCCGCCCAGACCCAAAGAGCGAATCGGCTTCATACCAAGGAGATAACTGATGCACCTCATTCCAACCGTGATCACCAACGACGGGCGCGGTGAGCGCGCGTACGACATCTACTCGCGGCTGCTGAAGGATGGCGTGATATTCGTCCGCGGGGTGATCGACGACGACATGGCGAGCACCGTGACCGCGCAGCTCCTTTTCCTCGAGAACGAGGCGCCCGACAGTGACATCCAGATCTACATCAACAGCCCTGGCGGCTCGCTCACCGCTGCACTGTCCATATATGACGCGATGCAGTACGTCGGGCCGAAGGTCGCGACGCTGTGCACTGGCCTCGCGGCCAGCGGCGCGTCGATCCTCCTTGCGGGCGGCGACCCGGGCATGCGCATGTCGCTGCCGCACGCGCAGATCCTCATCCACCAGCCCTTCACGCAGGGGATCCAGGGCCAGGCCACGGACATCCAGATCCACGCCCAGGAAATCCTCCGCCAGCGGGAGCAGGTGGCCCGGATCTACGCCAAGCACTGCAGGCGCCAGCTGGAGGACGTCGAGCGGGCGATGGAGCGGGACTTCTTCATGACGCCCGACCAGGCCAAGGAGTGGGGCCTCATCGACCTCATCGTCGAAAAGAACCCGCACGTAGTGGTGACGCCGGTCGCCGGATGAAGGTCATCGTCCTCGGCGGCACGCGGTTCATCGGCCGCGCGATCGTCGAGGAGCTTGCGGCGGCGGGCGATGACCTGCTCATCATCCATCGCGGCCTGCTCGAGCCCGGCGACCTCCCGCGGGTTCCCCACCTGCATTGCGACCGGGCCGAGCTGGCTTCGCATCGCGCTGAGCTCGCCGCTTTCCGGGCGGAGGCCGTGGTCGATTGTCGGGCGCTCACCCAAGCTGACGCCGAGGTCGCCCTGCAGGCGATGCCGGACGTCAAACGCTGGATCGTGATTTCCAGCATGGACGTCTACCGCGCCTTCGGCGCTCTGCTCCAGGACCGCGAGACTGACCCGGTGCCGATCGACGAAGATTCGCCGCTCCGCTCGGAGCGCTACCCCTATCGCGGCAAGGTGGCCGATCGAGAGGACTACGACAAGCTCGACGTAGAAGACATCTACTTGCCGCGCGGCGCCCTTGTGTTTCGCCTGCCGATGGTCTACGGCGAGCGCGATTACCAGCTGCGGGAGGAGTTCATCCTGCGCCGCATCCGGGCAGGCAGGACGCAAATTCCGTTCGGCGCAGGCACATGGCTCGCATGCCGCGGGTACGTCCGCGACGTCGGGCGGGCCGTGAGCCTGGCGCTTCGGACGCCCGCCGCGGCCGGCGTGATGAACATCTGCGAGGACCACACCTTCTCCATGCGAATGTGGTCACAGATGATCATCGAGGCGGCCGGTTCGACTGCGGAGCTCATTCGCGTCCCGGACGAGGCGCTGCCGGAGGACCTCAAGCCGACAGGCACGATGTCGCAACACGTCGCCGCCATCTCGCGGCGGGCGCGCGCCGAGCTGGGATGGACGCCATCCGACCCATTCGAGTCGCTGCGCACCACTGTTCGCTGGCACCTCGACCATCCGCCGGAAGAGCCGGACCTCGATTTCTCGCCCGACGATCGAGCGTTGGAGTCGGTCTAAGCTTCAGACCAGATGTCCCGCCGGTACCGGCCCTTTGATCCCTTCGAGCGCGGTGGTCCGTTCGACGTCGGAAGAGAGATTCGGATGCCGCAGATACCGCGTCGCTTCTGGGGAGGCCTGGCGCTCTTCATGCTGGCGGTCCTGGTCTTCATCGCCGCCAGCCCGGTCGTCTCTTTCATCACGGAGCTCCAGTGGTACGACGCGCTCGGCTTTCGGGACGTCTACACAACCCGGCTGACCCTGGAGTGGTCGCTGGCGATCGGCGCGACCGTCATCGCGTTCGCGTACCTCGGCTTCAACGTCGCCATCGCGCTCAGGATCCGATCGGGCGGTGCTTTGCGCGCGGTCGGCATCGAGCGCCCGACGCTCCGGGGGCCCGCGGGCTGGATCAGCATCGGCGTTGCGGCGGTCATCGCTCTGATCCTCGGCGCCGGCGCCTTCTCGCAGTGGCAGCAGCTAGCGCTGTTCATGCACTCGACCCCGGTCGGCACCACCGATCCGGTCCTGGGCCAGGACATCTCCTTTTATCTGCTGACGCTGCCGTTCCTCCACTCGGCCGCGAACTGGGCGCTCGGTCTGGACTTCCTGACTGTGCTGTTGATCGGCGCCCTCTACTCATGGCGCGGCGACAGCTTCGACTTCCGCCCCACCCCGCGTGCGATCGCCCACCTCTCGGTGCTGATCGCGGCTTTCGCGGTGACGCTGTCGGTCGCGACGTGGCTCAGCCGGTACGACCTGCTGTACGGCCACACGAGCGGTACCGTCTGGGGCGCCGCTTACACGGACGTCAACGCGCGGCTGCCCCTGTACACGTTCCAGGCAGGGGCGGGCATCGTGCTGGCGGGTGGGCTGCTAGCCAACGCCTGGCTGAGGCGGCTGTGGCTGCCGATCGCCGCGACCGTCGCCTGGATCGGCCTCTCGGTGCTGGCTCAGGCGTACCCCGCGATCGTGCAGGGCGTTTCCGTCACCCCCAACGCGCAGACGTATGAGCTGCCGTACATACAGCGCGAGATCGCCGGCACACGCGCGGCCTACGGGCTCTCCGACGTGGGAGTTCGCAACTTCACCGGCGACCAGCGTCTCACGGCACAGGACGTGCAGAACGACCAGGCGACGGTCAACAACCTGAGGTTGTGGGACTACCTCGCGCTCAAGGAGACGTACCAGCAGCAGCAGACGATCCGCACGTACTACATCTTCAACGACATCGACATCGACCGCTACATGATCAACGGGCAATATCAGCAGCTCGAGATAAGCGCGAGGGAGATGGACACGTCGAAGCTCTCGTCCGCCGCCCAGAACTGGGTGAACATCCACCTCGGATACACGCATGGTTACGGAGCGGCCGCAAGCCCCGTGAACGCTGTCGTCGGCGAGGGCCTGCCCGATTATGTGGTGGGCGACGTACCGCCGACCGGGCCGCTCAAGATCACGCAACCGGCGATCTATTTCGGCGAGCTGACCAACGACTACGTTCTGGCGCCCTCTGCCAACCGCGAATTCGATTACCCGGTCGGCGGCACGGACGTGTTCACCAACTACACCGGCACCCACGGAGTGCCGATGACGGGTCTTAACTCGGCGCTGTGGTCGCTCAAGCTGAGCGACTTCAACCTGCTTGTGTCGCGCCAGATCACCAGCCGCACGACGATGCTGTACCGCCGCAACATCCTCGACCGCGCGCGGGAGATCGCCCCCTTCCTGACCTTCGATGGCGACCCCTACCTCGTCGTGGTCGACGGCCACCTCTACTGGATCATGGACGCCTACACCACCGCCTCGACGTATCCATACGCGCAGGCCCAGACATTCGACGGCAACTCCGTCAACTACATCCGGAACTCAGTCAAGGTCGTGATCGACGCGTACGAGGGAGTCCCGACCTTTTACGTGGCCGACCCGAAGGACCCGCTGATCAAGGCCTACCAGGCCACCTTCCCTTCGATGTTCAAGCCGATCGACGCGATGCCGGCGGGACTTCGTGCTCACGTCCGGGTCCCGGTCGATCTCTTCAACCTCCAGGTCGGGATTTACGCGACGTACCACGTCACCGCCGACGCGGCCGGGGCGAAGGTGCTCTTCGCCCGCGAGGACGTGTGGGCCGTGCCGACGGCGCAAACGTCGCCGGGCGCCGGGGCCACCGCACTCGAGCCCTACTACGTGCTGTTCCGGCTGCCCGGCGAACAGAACCCTGAGTTCCTCCTGATCATGCCCTACACGCCTCTGGGCAAGAACAACATGGTCTCGTGGATGGCGGCACGCAGCGACGGCTCGCACTACGGTGAGTACGTCTCTTACGTGCTGCCGAAGGACAAGACGATCTTCGGGCCCCAGCAGGTGGCCAACCGGATCAATGAGAACACGACGATTTCCGCCGACTTCACGCTTTTCCATCAGGCGGGTTCCCAGGTTCAGCAGGGCAACCTGCTCGTGGTGCCGATCGGCAACTCGTTCCTCTATTTCGAACCGATCTACTTGCGGGCCAACCAGACTTCCAGCCTTCCTGAGCTCAAGCGAATCATCCTGGCCACCCAGGACAGCGTCGTCTACACGACCACCCTGGACCAGGCGATCCAGCAGCTGGTCGGCAACGCGCCTCCGACGACGCCCAACCAGCCGCCGATCACCACGCTGACGCCGGCCCAGCTCGCGCAGCTGCAAAGCCTCGTCGCGCAGGCGAACCAGCACTACAAAGCCGCCTACACGGCCCTGGCTCAAGGCGACTTTGCGACCTTCGGTGTCGAGATGCAGAAGGTCGGTCAGCTGCTCAGCCAGATCCAGGCCTTGACCGGATCGAGCTCGACCACGCCAGGCCCATCGCCCTCGCCGTCACCAAAAGCGTCATCCAGTCCGTAGGGGAACAAACAGCACAGGAAAAAGCGACCTGTAGATCACGTCTGCGCCATGGCGCGCGTAGAGGCGAAGGTCTTGCGGCTCATCATCCGAGGTTGCCACCGGGATCACCATGCGCCCTCCGTCGGCCAGCTGGTCGATGAGCGCCTGCGGCACCTCGCGGGCCGCCGCGGCGACGAGGATCACGTTGTAGGGCGCCTCGGCCGGCCAGCCGAGGCTTCCGTCGCCGACAGCCACCTCGATGTTGTCGAAGCCGAGCCGGCGCAGCGTCTCCAATGCGTGCTCTGCGAGCGCCGGCTCGCGCTCGATTGTCATGACGCGGCGGCACAGCCGGCTCAGGATCGCGGCCGCGTATCCCGAGCCGGTGCCAACCTCGAGGGCGATCTCGTCCGGCTGGAGCGATGCGGCTTGCGCCATCAGTGCCACCACCAGCGGCTGAGAGATGGTCTGGCCGCACTCGATCGCAAGCGCGCGGTCCTCGTACGCATGGCTGCGCATCCGTGGGGCGAGGAACTCCTCGCGCGGCACCGACGCCATCGCCTGGAGCACGCGCTCGTCGGTCACGCCGTGCGGGCGCAGCTGCTCGGCGACCATCCGTTGCCCCGGTGTGCTCATCTTTTGAGGGTCAACCTCGAGAGTACAATCACAACCGTTTCTTTGGCGTCGTCGTCCATCCCAACGTCCGTCCCACAGAAGTGGCGCCGCCCGGTCAGGCAACGTTCGCGCCTGGTCAGACGTACGGGCCCCGCTCACTCGCGCGTCGAGTTCGCCCACCCGTCCGAGCAGGAGTTTGCTCGATTCCTCGACTACTACCGAATCCGCTGGCAGTACGAGCCGGTCTCCTTTCCGATCGGGTGGGAAGGCGAGCGCGTGGCGGAGATGTTCACCCCCGACTTCTACCTCCCGGAGCACGACCTCTACATCGAGCTCACGACCATGAAGCAGTCGCTCGTGACGCCGAAAAACCGGAAGGTGCGCATGCTCCGTGAGCTCTACCCGGAGATCAACGTCCGGCTCCTTTACCGCAAGGACTACCAGCAGCTCCTCGCCAAGGCCGGTTACAGCGCGCTCGAGGTGCAGCACCTCCGCCAAGAGGACGTCGGCGAGATCCTCATCTCTCCGGTGGAGCTCGAGACGCGACTGCGCGCGCTAGGCCGCAAGATCTCGCGGGATTATCGCGGGCAATCGCTGGTCCTGGTCGGTGTGCTCAAGGGGATCACGTTCTTCATGGCCGACCTCGCGCGTCAGATCAAAGTGCCGTTCGTCATCGACTATCTCGACCTGCAGCGCTACGCAGGCGCCCAGCCTCAAGAGCGGGTCAAGATCGTGCGCGACGTCGACTATCCGATCGAGGGCCGCCACGTGCTCCTGGTCGAGGACATCATCAACACGGGTCTCACGATCGACTACGTCCTCTCGGCGCTGCGCGCCCGTAAACCCGCGTCGCTCGAGGTGGTGACCTTGCTCGACCGCCCGCTACGCCGGCTGGTCAAGGTGCCGCTGCGTTACGTCGGGTTCCAGATCCCCAACGACTACGTCGTCGGCTACGGGCTCGACTACCGCGAGCTGTATCGCAACCTGCCGTTCATCTGCACGCTCCGGGCAAGCGTCTACGACATCCCCACCCGGGCGCCCGATCCCGGCGCCTCCTGATGACCCGGGAGCGCGGCTGTCCCGCCTCCTGGGGTGGATGGCCGGCCGGGATTTCGCAGAGCTCCTCGGCTCCGGGCTGCTCAATGACGTGGAAGAGGTGGTCGTGGACGGCCACCGCAGACTTTACGAGGCGGAGGGCAAGCCGTGGGCGCCTCCGGACGCGTATCGCTGGCTCCGCTACGAGGATCCCGCACCCGTGGCGCGCCTTGCCGACGGAGTAAGGAAGCTGCGGAGGAGAGCTGTTAAGTTCGACGCCGAAGCTGTGGACAAAGCCTGCTTTAAGGCGTCAAAAACGGGCTATTCGAATTGAATCGCCCGTGTGGGAGTTCTGGGGAAAACTAATGCCCCAAGAGACCTTCCTGTTTACCCTGAAGTCCCCTATGCGTTTTTCGGTTTCCATCCCGGATTGCTCCGGACCTTCCACCTACTCGACGTTCGGTATCCTCAGGTTTACCGTACTCAGCCGCTTGGGGCGACGCGAAAATTAACAGGAGCCAAAGGACGCGTCAACAATTAAGAAAATCGTATCGCCAGGCAAATGTTGGTGGCTTGACACGGCGACTCGTCAGTCGCTAATGGAGGTGTTCTGAAAGTGCGCGAAGTCGTCATCGTCGAGGCAGTCCGCACGCCGATCGGTCGACGCAACGGAAAGTTGAAGGACGTCCATCCCGTCGTCCTCGGCTCTTTGGTCCTGAAGGAAGTTGTTGCGCGCGCCGGCATCGAGCCCGAGCAGGTCGAGGACGTGGTCTTCGGCTGCGTCAGCCAGGCTGGTGAGCAGAGCCTCAACATCGCGCGCAACGCCTGGCTCACTGCGGGCTTCCCGGTCACGACACCTGGGACGACGGTCGATCGACAGTGCGGCTCGAGCCAGCAGGCGATCCACTTTGCCGCCAACCTGATCCAGTCGGGGGTGTGCGACGTCACCATCGCCGGCGGAGTCGAGTCGATGAGTCGAGTGCCGATGGGCTCGAACGCGGTTTCTCCGGGCACGCCTTTTCCGCCCGAGCTGATGGAGATCTACGACCTCGTCCCGCAGGGCATCTCGGCCGAGCTGATGGCGCGCAAGTACGGCATCTCGCGAAAGGCGATGGACGAGTTCAGCGTCGAGAGCCACCATCGGGCACACGAGGCGACCGAAAAGGGTCACTTCAAATCGCAGCTGCTGCCCATCGAAGTGTCGCTCGACGGCAACGGTCAGCACGAGCAGTTCAACCGCGACGAAGGCATACGGGCCAACGCGAGCTATGAGACGACGTCCGCACTGCAGCCGGCGTTCAATCCGGAGCACTCGATCACCGCAGGCAACGCGAGCCAGATTTCCGACGGTGCGGCAGCCGTGCTGCTGATGTCACTCGAGAAAGCCAAGCAGCTGGGTCTCAAGCCACGGGCGCGCATTCGCGCGCAGGCCGTGGTCGGCACAGACCCGGTGCTGATGCTCGAGGGGCCGATCCCGGGCACGGCTGCGGTGCTGAAGCGAGCGGGCCTCGATCTGAAGAGCATCGACCTGTTCGAGGTCAATGAGGCGTTCGCCTCTGTTGTCCTCGCTTGGCAGAAGGAGACAGGCGCCGACCTGAAGAAGACGAATGTGAATGGCGGCGCAATTGCAGTCGGCCATCCGCTGGGCGCGTCGGGCGCGATCCTGATGAACCGGCTGCTGTACGAGCTCGAGCGGCGCGACCTGCGCTACGGCCTGGAGACGATGTGCTGCGGCGGCGGGCTCGGTACCGCCACGATCATCGACCGCGAAATTGAGTAAGACGGACACGTTCCGACCGCTCGCGAGCATCCGGCCGCACAAGCTGCGCGAAGGCGTCTTCGCACGCGCGATCAATGGCAATCGGCTGACCTTGGCCGTGGTGGACCTCGAGCCCAACAGCTCGGTCCCCGAACACCATCACGAAAACGAGCAGCTCGGCTTCATTCTCCAGGGCTCTATGACATTCACCATCGGCGGCGAGGCGCGCGTCCTGCACGCCGGTGACACGTACGAGATTCCGAGCAACGTCCCCCACGACGCGATAGCGGGATCGGACGGCTGCACTGCCGTCGACGTCTTCGCACCCGTCCGGGCGGACTGGGAGAAGCTAGAGCGCCCGGAGCCGTTTCCTCCGAACTGGCCGCGATAGGAAGGGGGAGTCCACGACGTAGCGGAGGAGCCTCTTCTCCCAGCGACCTGTGCCCTGGACCCCGACCCGCGGCGTAGCGAAGATTCGGCGCCGGGGCGCTCCGTCGTCGACCATATAAAGGTCGGGCGGCTGGAGAGGAGCCCCGTTCAAGGCGCGGTCGATGTGCAGGGCGCGCGTGACGAGGCCTGGGCCGGCGCACCGCCCGACTCCAGGTCCTGGCTCCAACGCCCGGACCAGGACGGCCTGTGGCACGCCCGCCTCGCGGGTCACGAAATTCAGGCACCAGTGCATGCCATATGTGAAGTAGACGTACGCGTGGCCTGGTGGTCCGAACATGACCTCCGTGCGCGGAGTGCGCCGCCCGCCCTTCGAGTGCGCGGCCAGGTCTTCGGGACCGAGATATGCCTCCACCTCCACCAGGCGTCCCCAAAGCGCGCCGCCGTCGAACCGGCGGACGAGGACCTTGCCGAGCAGCTCCCTGGCGACGGTCGTCGTCTCCCGGTCGAAGAAAGCCGCGTCAAGGACGTCGCCGGTTGGCGGGGTCAGCTCAGACCCGTGCTTCGCCAAGCCTCTTTCTGACCGAATGCCGGCGGCGCTTGTCCACGTACAGCGCCTTGTCCGCCGACTGGTACATCGCCTGCCAATCGAGGCCCTGCCGCCAGGCGGTGATCCCGATGCTGAACTCCACCGGCACCGGCAGCTTGGCCGTGCGGTTGAGGTGGTCGAGCGCCTCGCGGACGCGGAGGCCCACCTCGCGCGCGTCGCGCTCGTCGGCATCAGGCATCGCTACGCCGAACTCGTCACCTCCGAGCCGGCCGCACGTGTCGGTCGCTCGGACCGCGCGTTGTAGCTCCGCGGCAAGCACGCGGATCGCCTCGTCACCGACGTGGTGGCCGTACGTGTCGTTGATGTCCTTCAAGTTGTCGAGGTCGATCATCATCAGCGCGAGCCGGCGCTTGTGCCTCTCGGCGGACGCGACCGCGCGATCGATGGCCCGCTCGAACTCCGGGCGGTTGGCCAGCCCGGTGAGGAAGTCGGTGCGCGCCTCCTTGGTGTGCTGGCGGGCGCGGTCGAGGGCGACCGCGATCTGGTCCGCCACCGCGGCGACGAAGGCGAGGTCGCTCGTCTCGAAGGTGCGGGGCAGCCGCGTCGCGACGGTCATCGCGCCGAGCAGCACACCCTTGGTTCGGAGCTCTGCTCGGATCGCGCTCCATTCGCCCGCGATGCGGTCGACGCGGGACTCGGCGGGTCCCGAGGCGACCTCGACCACCCGCATCAGCCCTGACCGGCCGGATTCGGAGAACTCCTCCTCCTCACCAGGCTGCATGCCGATCGTCTTGGCCAGCTTGAGCCTGGCGCCCTCGCGCACCCATACCGCTCCCGCCTGCAGCCCCAGCACCTTCAGCGTTTCCCGGAGGCCCACCTCGGCGATCTCGCTGACGTCGAGCGAGCGGCCCAGCGCGCTGGCGATGTGGTACAGCCCGTGCAGCTCGCTCTGCCGCGCGTGGTGCTTGCTTTCTGTGTAGTCCAGGTAGCCGCGGATGAAGCTCGAGTTCAGGTGCTCGATGACATCACCCAGCCGGCTCTGGGCGAGCAGCAGTACCTCATCTGCGTACTGGCTGACCCCGAGCTCCTCGGTGATCCGGGCGATCACGGTGCGCCGGAACACCGCCAGGCCTTCCGACAGCGACTCGTGGGGGACCCCTTTCTCGGCGTAGCGGCGGGCAAACTCGCGCGCCTGCGTGTAGTACTCGGGCCAGGGCAGCTTGGAGTTCGGCTTCAGGGACAGAAACAGGGCCCGGAGGAACTCAGTCGACATGCGCACCAGCTCGTCGTTCGATTCCTTGAAGCCCTGCAGGATCTCGGGCTCCAGCGCCCTGACCGCCTCGGCGGCCACCTGCCCGCTGTGGGAGGCGTCATCCGAGAGCCGGTCCGCCACCTCGGCAAGGAGATCGCTGGCCCGCTGTGTCATATCGGCGCACTATAGAGTGACGGATAGGCCTTCGCGATCGTGCGAAACAAGCTAATCAAATGTGTAAGAGGCAATGATGGCTACAGTGACCCGAGGTTCCCTGGAGAAGATCGAAGAAGTCCTGGGAGGGGACGCCGGCGACCTCCTGGAACACAAATGCCAAACCATTCCGAAAGAGCAGCTACACCTGCCCGGCGGGGACTTCGTCGACCGGATCTGGAAGGACAGCGACCGTCCCACCCGGGTGCTCCGGAGCCTGGAATCGATGCTCGACCACGGCCGCCTGGCCGGGACCGGCTACCTCTCGATCCTGCCCGTCGACCAGGGCATCGAGCACACCGCCGGGGCCTCGTTTGCGCCCAACCCGATCTACTTCGACGGCGCCAAGATCGTCGAGCTGGCCATCGAAGGCGGCTGCAACGCGGTGGCCTCGACCTTCGGCGTGCTGGGCTCGGTCGCCCGCCGCTACGCGCACAGGATCCCCTTCATCTGCAAGATCAACCACAACGAGCTCCTGACCTACCCCAACCACTTCGACCAGATCGTCTTCGGGACCGTTAAGGAAGCATGGGAGATGGGAGCGGTTGCCGTCGGCGCGACGATCTACTTCGGCTCGCCGGAGTCCGACCGTCAGCTGCAGGAGGTCGCTCTCGCGTTTCACGCGGCGCATGAGCTGGGCATGGCGACCGTCCTGTGGTGCTACGTGCGAAACCCGGCCTTCAAGAAGGACGGCGTGAACTACGAGACCGCGGCCGACCTGACCGGTCAGGCCAACCACCTGGGCGTCACGATCCAGGCGGACATCATCAAGCAGAAACTGCCGACGACCAACCGCGGGTTCGAGGTCATCGGTTTCGGCGTGACTTCGCCCGCGGTATACGACAAGCTCTCGACCGATCACCCCATCGATCTCTGCCGCTACCAGGTGATCAGCAACTACATGGGGCGATCCGGTCTTATCAACTCGGGGGGTGAGAGCAAAGGCGCGACAGACCTGAAAGAGGCTGTCCGCACCGCCGTCATCAACAAGCGCGCGGGCGGAATGGGTTTGATCAGCGGCCGGAAGTCGTTCCAGCGCCCGATGAAGGAGGGCATCGAATTACTCCACGCAATCCAGGACGTGTATCTCAATCCGGCGGTAACCATCGCGTAAAGCTCGCGTTCCTCGGTAGCGGCGCGGCGTTCTCGCTCGACCGCTACAACGGTGCCGTCGTGGTCGGCGGCCGCGTGCTCCTCGACGGAGGGGCGCCACTGCTGCCGCACATGCATCGCCTGGGCGTTGATCCAGGCGATATCGGCGTCGTGTTCATCACGCATTTCCACGGCGACCACACGCTCGGCCTGCCGCCGTTCGTGCTGCATCGGGTGTTCGTGGATCGACGGCCGATCACGTTCGTCGGACCTCCCGGGCTGGAGGAGTACCTCGAGAGGCTATGGGAGGTCAGCTGGGGAGCGGACTGGAAGAGGGTGATGCGCCCGCAGTTCAAGGTTCGCTACCTGACGGCGAAACCTAGCGGCACCGTGTCGGGCCTGCGGTACGAGACCGTAAAGCTCGACCACGGGACGATGGGCAGCAATGGCTATCGCATCCACATCGACGGCAAAGTCGTCGCGTACTCGGGCGACACGGAGCCCACCGCGCCTCTCGACAAGCTCGTCGATAAAGCGGACGTCGCCATCGTCGAGGCGACCGGCCCTGGCGACATCTTCAGCCACATGAGCTGGGAGAACGCGGCGAAGCTGAGGAAGCGCCATCCCCAGACGCGCTTCTTCTTCACCCACGTGTATTCCGGCACCACAACCGGCGCGGTCAAAGACCTGCAGGTGATCGAGGTCTGAGACCCAGCAGCACCGCTCCATCTCTTGTCGGCGCGGTGGCGGGAGGCGTTGCCGGAGCGTTGGTCTTTCTCGCCCTGGCCGGCCTGGGCGGCTTGCTCTCCAGCCGCGTCGGGAACCCTATTCCGGTCATCGTGCTGGCCGTCGCAGGCGCGTATGGAGGCTGGTTGCTCGGAGTCATAGTCTTCGGCGCGGTTCGCGGCGGCGGTGAAGGCGAGGGCCCGAAATGAGCCCGGAGGTCGCCTCGACTCGGCCCCTTCTCGACAAGCTCGGGGTAAAGCCGGGCGCGAAGGTTGCCATCGTCGACCTGGACGATCCCGCTTTCCTCAAGCTGCTTCGCGAACGAACGACGGCTATCGTGAGGGGCAAGCCTCGCACCCTGTGCGACATCGTGTTCATGGGAGTGAGCGACGCCCGGGATCTGCAGCGATTGAAGGACGTGAAGAGCTGGATCGAGCCCAACGGCGCGATCTGGGCCATCCGCGCCAAGGGCGGACGCGGTCCCCTGCGCGACACCGACCTGATCGACGCCGGGCTCGCGGCCGGCCTGGTCGACAACAAGATTGCGAGCTTCTCCGACACGCACGGTGCAATGCGATTCGTCTTTCGGCTGCGAGACCGTCCGAAGTGACGCTGCAGATCCGACCGGGGGAGCTCGCCGACGTGCCGCTCATCGCGGATCTGATCCGCGGCCTTGCGCGTTACGAGAAGCTCGAGCACGAGGTGGTGATGACCGAGGAGAAGCTCACCGACACACTGTTCGGTGAGCGCAGATACGCGGAGACCCTGATCGCCGAGAGCGACGGAAACCCGGTGGGTTTCGCGCTCTTCTTTCACAACTACTCGACGTTCCTCGCCCAGCCCGGCATCTACCTCGAAGACCTCTTCGTCGTCCCGAACCAGCGCGGTCACGGCATTGGACGCGCTCTGCTCGAGCGCCTGGCGCAGACGGCCGTCGACCAGGGTTGCGGCCGGCTCGAGTGGGCGGTGCTCGACTGGAACAAGGACGCGATCAGGTTCTACGAGGGCCTCGGCGCGAAACCGAACTCCGAATGGACCGTATACCGGCTGGCGGGCGAATCGCTTCGCGCCCTTGCCGGAGAATAGATCCGCATGGAAGTCCTCCGGCCAAAACCTCTAGACACCCATCCTGGCGACGAGCTCGTGAGCTGGGCGCGCGAGCAGCTCGGCATCGCACGCGAGATCCTTGACAACCCTGGCGGAGGGCTGCTTTTCGCAACCCAGACCATCGGCCAGATTCGTGCTGCCGTACACGAGCGCGACGCCGAGCGCTGGAAAGAGCTCGCTCGCCTGCTCGACCAGGCCGAGGACGCCGCTGTCCACCGCGAGTTCTCCGCCGCGCGAGGGCTCCTGGACGAAGCCGCAGGCAAACTCTAAGACGAGGCGGCAGCCTCCAGCGTCGCCTCGAACCCCGCAGCCGCCTCATGCCCGCTGAAAGGACCGACCGCCGGCAACGTGACGCCGGCATCGCGAAACCGCTTGATCGCATCGCGGACGTGCGCCGCGTCGCCGATGGCGGCGACCTGGTCGACCATGGCCTCCGTGATGCGGCCGGCGTCGAGGTCCTCCTTGAACCCCTCCGCGTCCATCACCTTTCGGTAGAACGGAAGCGATGCGTACCGCTCGACGGTCTTGTGATAGACCTCGAGCGCGGCAGGTCGGTCTGAGGTCAGGCAAGCGTCCATTGCGGCCACGATCTCAAAACCCTCGAGCGGCTTGCCCGCCTTCTTGCGCCCAGCAGTGACCGCCGGGACCACGTGGTCGCGGATGTAGGCCGGCGAGCACATGTACAGGACGACGCCGTCCGCCAGCTCGCCCGCGAGCTCCAGCATTCGTGGATGGAGCGCAGAGATCATGACCGGCATCTCGGCCCGCCGCGGGGCCGCGTAAGCCCACCGCGCCGTGAAGAATCTGCCCTCGAAGCTGCAGCCACCGTCGCGGAGGCTGGTGGTGACAATCGTGAGGTACTCGCGCATCGCATCGACCGGGCTCTCCAGGCGCATACCCCACATGCCCTCGACAGTGACCTTGTGGCTGACGCCGATCCCGAGGATGAACCGGCCGCCCGACAGCTCGTCGAGGGTGGCCGCCATCTGCACCATCGCTGTCGGGTGTCGCGTGTAGATCGGCAGGACGCCGGTCGCGAGCTTCACGCGCTCCGTGGCCGCAGCGTAGGCGGCGAGAACGAGCGAAGCGTCACGCGCGGGAGGAAGCTGTGAAGTCCAGACCGATTCAAAACCGAGACGCTCAGCTGTCCTGGTCCGCGCGACGGACTCCTCGAGGGTTCGGACGGCCGGGTTCATGGCGGCGATGCGGCCCAATGCTCGACAATCTAGCGAGTGACGCTGCTGCAGGCATTGTTCATGGGCCTGCTGCAGGGCGCGAGCGAGCTGTTCCCCGTCTCCTCGTTGGGCCACGCCGTGCTCGTGCCGAGCCTGCTCCACTGGAGCTTCAAGCAGTCCGACCCGACCTTCCTGCCCTTCCTCGTCTTGCTCCACCTGGGCACGGCGTCCGCTCTCCTCATCCTCTATCGCGCCCAGTGGGTGGTGATCATTCGCGGATTTTTTGCCGCCGCGCTCCGAGGCAAGATCGAGAACGACGCGGAGCGCCTCGCCATGCTGCTCCTGGTCGGCACCATCCCGGCGGCGATCCTTGGCGTGTTCCTCGAGAGCCATATCAAGACCCTCTTCGCCAGCCCGTACGAGGCGGCCGGATTTCTCGTCGCCAACGGCGTCTTGATGCTGGGCTTCGAGTGGGTGCGCCATCGCGCCGAACGACGGGCGGCCGTGGCTGCCGGGTCGCGCGCCGAACAGGAGGCGCACTTCGCGCAGGCCGAACGGATCAGCTTTCGCGCCGCGGCAATCGTCGGCGCGTGCCAGGCGCTTGCTTTCCTGCCCGGGATCTCACGCTCCGGCGTCACCATCGGAGGCGGGCTTGTCGCCGGGCTCCGGCACGAGGAGGCGGCGAGGTTCTCGTTTCTCCTGGCCACGCCCGTCATCCTCGGGGCGGGCATCATCGAGGTGCCCCAGCTGTTCTCGAATGGAGTGCCGGTCGGTGAGTACCTCGCCGGCGCGGTGCTCGCTGGAATCGCCGCCTACGGCAGCGCACGTTTTCTGCTGCGCTACTTCCGCTCCGGCAGGCTCGACCCATACGGCTGGTACTGCATCGCCGCCGGGGCCCTGAGCCTGGCCCTGTTAACGTTGAAAGCGTGAAATCGACACCAGTCGCGTACGGTCTTTTACTGGTAGGACTTCTCTGCGTGGTGGCGGCGATCTTGTATGCGGTCGGGATCCTGCAGCTCTTCGCGTCGACCTCGTCCGGTCCTCACTACAAGCACGCGATTCTGTTCGGCGTCCTCGCGGTTGCGTGCTTCATCGCTTTCAACTTCGCCCGACCGAAGACTGTCTAGAGATCCCTAGCTAGCTGAGACTCGCTCCGGCACCAGGCGGCCTGTGCCATCGCGCTCACCGACCCGGATGTCTTCGTGGTAGACGGCATCGGCGTTGACCTTCCACGGATCCAGTGGCGAGCCGTCCGCGATGTTCCGCGCCACGAGCAACGCGGTCATCATCGAGTGGTCCTGGTTGTTGTACTTGTGCATGCCGTTGCGCCCCGCGAGGTGCATATTCGGTAGCGCGGTCGCAAAGTAGTCGCGCACGACAGCGACGTGCTCCTGATAGCTGTCGTCGTAGACCGGATACGCCTTGTGCTGCCTGACCACCACTCCCTCGAAGATTTCGGCCGCAGAGCAAATACCGAGCCGGCCGAGCTCCTCGGTCGCGAGCGCGATGAGGTCAGGGTCTTTCATCGACCAGAGGCCGTCGCCCTCGAAACAAAAGTACTCGAGTCCAAGACACGTCTTGGACTGGTCGGGCACCATGTCCGGGCTCCAGTTCTTGAAGTTCTGAATCCGACCCACCCGAACGCCCGGGTCGTGTATGTAGATCCAGTTGTCGGGAAATACATCTGCGCGGTTGATCATCAGCGCGATGCTTATGAAGTCGCGGTAGCTCAGCGAGTCCGCCGCCCGTCGAACTCTTTCCGGCGCGGGTGGTTCGAGCTTCGCCACCAGCTCGCGCATCGGGATGCTCGAGATGAAGTGAGTGCCGCGGTGGGTCTCTGCGCCGCCGTCTGCCGTTCTTGTCGTCACCGAAGTCACGGCGCCATCCTCGTGGCTGATCTTCTCCACCGATCTCCCAAGCAGGATGGGGTGGCCCTTGGCCGCGCTGATCTCGGCCACACGCTCCCACATCTGGCCTGGGCCGAGGCGCGGGTAGCGGAACCTGTCGATCAGCGTGGTCACGATCTCGCCGCGGCGGCCGGATTTGCGGCCTGGCACAAGCGCCGTGCGGATAACCACCCAGAGGTCGAGGCTTTTGATCCGCTGCGCCGCCCAGTCCGCGGAGAGCTCTTTGGTGCTTATGCCCCACACCTTTTCCGTGTAGGTCTTGAAGAAGATGCTGAAGAGCCGCCAGCCGAACTGATTCCGCACCCATTCCTCCAGGTTCCTCGGGTTCTTGACCGGCTGAATCCTGGCTCGCGCGTAGCTCGCGAGGCACCGGACGGCCTCGACGGGGCCGAGGTTCCACAGCGCGTTCGCCGCCTTGATCGGGTAAGCGAAGAAGCGGCCGCGGTAATAGATGCGGGAAAGGCGGCCGCGGGTCAGCATCTGGTCGCCGAGGATCTCGGTCCAGAGGCCCTCGACCTCCTCGTTCTTGGAGAAGAATCTGTGGCCGCCGATGTCGAACCGGTAGCCCTTGTGCTCGACCGTCCGGGCCAGGCCGCCGACCTGCAGGGGATCCTTTTCGACCACCGTGACCGGTACGTCGTGCTTCAGAAGCTCATACGTTGCTGTCAGTCCGGCGGGACCGGCCCCGAGGACGACGACGTGCTTGCGTTCGCCGCTGGCGATCAAGGTGGCCACAAGTATCAACGGGACTAACTAGTTCTTAGGCCCCTTACTGCGAACTTCGTCCACTTTCACGAGGGCATCCCGCAGCCCCTTGATCCAGTCGGCCTGGTGCATGCCGACCAGGCGGACGCACCACGCGAGAGCCTCGCTGCGGCTCCGGGCGACCCCGCCGGCGACCAGGGTGTCCAGGATCGAGCGTTCGGACATGCGTAGCCGCGTCATCACCGGCACGCTGAGCGTGGTGAACACCTTGACCTCGTCGCCACAACGGGCTCCCCAAGCGACCTTGCGCCGGAACTGACGCTCGGCTTCGCGAGCGATCCTGATGCGGTCCTCCCGTGTCTCCTCCCGGAAGCGTTCGATGCGTGCGGTGCGAGCCGCCGCGCGTGCATCCTCGGAGGTGCCCTTCGCCAGCTCGACGTCCGGCAGATTCCCGATCACAAGAATCTCCTCTCCGTCTGCCGTGACCTCGGGCGGGCCCGCGAACCAGCCCGCAGGCACCCTTTGAGCGAACCAGGCGCGGACGTCCTCGGGCATTGATTACAACGTTACAGCCTACCTCCCATCTTTAGGGAGGTCGCTCTTCCCCACGTAGTGGGGAAGTACCGCCGCTTGCGGCGGGGATGGGGCGGCGCCGGAGGGGCGGCTTACGCCGCCGCCTCCTGCGGCTTGGGGCCGAGCGGCTTGATGGTGTCCACGACGACCTCCGTCCGCGACCGCTTCTGCCCGGCCGTGTCCTCCCAGGTGTTGGTCTGCAGCCTTCCGTCGGCGTAAACAAGCCTGCCTTTGTGCAGGTACTGGCCCGCGAACTCGGCGGTCTTGCCGAACGCCACCAGGCTGTGAAACTCCGTCTGCTCCCGCGCCTTGCCCTCGTCGTCTTTGCCGATGTAGGTGTGGGTGGCGAGCCGCAGCTTGGCCACGTACGTACCTTTGGGCGTCGCCTTGACCTCCGGATCCGCCGCCAGGTTGCCGATAAGAGTGACCCTGTTGATCATCGCATCACCTCCGTGAAATTGACCCCAGACTAGGCGGCGACGGGGACGGCGCCTACCCAGGTTGTTAAGAGTCGAGAAATGGAGCGGGGTCGACCGGCCGGCCGTCGATGTTCACCTGGAGATGGACATGCGGCCCCGTCGCAAGACCGGTGGCCCCCAGCAAGCCGATGACCTGGCCGGGCGTCACTGCTTGACCCTGTACGACTCGAAATGCCGCGAGGTGGCAGTAAAGGACGCGGACGTGCGTATCGACTGCCACCGCGACGAAGTTGCCCGCGCCGGCCGAGTCAAAGCCAAGGAACGCGATCCCGCCGGTCGCCGAGTGCACCTCGGTTCCTTCGCGAGCCGCGAGGTCGATCCCCGTGTGGATGTGGTGCCAGGGACAGAGCGGGTCGAAGGGTTCGAGATCGAGCGTGCTGCAGCCAAAGGGCTGCGTGATGATGGCCCCTACCACGACGCTGCCCACCGGAAGCCGGACATGGGTCGGGACCTGGGTTGCGGTCACGAGCCAGACCGTGACCGCCAGCGCCGCGATGGCGAGAAGACGCATCTAGGCCTTCGCCAGCGCGTGCCCGATGTGGACGAACGACGTATGGACGATCGACTCGAGCTTGTGGGCCGCCTTTTCGGTGCCGCCCATCGCCCCTGGCACCTTGAACACGATCAGCAGCGAGGCGAGCGCGAACAGGTGGTGGACCGGGCTGACGCCGTCGTGCTCCAGCGCAAAGCCGATCGAGAGGACGAAGAGCTGCGCCGGCTGCATGATGAGGTTGGTCGTGAAATGAGACATCCACATCTTCGAGAGGTGGTGCGTCTCGGGCAGCATGAAGAGCAGCGCGGCAAGCGGCGCGGTGATCGCGAGCACGATGAGAATTGCGTAGCGAACGAGGTAGCTGATCGCAAGCGCGCCGTAACCCGCGGCAAGCGCTCCTGTCGTGATCACCTCCCACGTGCCCTCGTTGGCGTTGTGGGCGATCCCCGCCGCGAGGGTGGAGAGATCGTCGTGCGTGCTGAAGCTCTGCACCGCCTGGCTCGTCGCGTTGGCGGCGCCCACCCCCATCTGGAACATGGGCAGCGCGAAGTTGATCAGCACTGCGGCCATGAAGAGCCTCGGCAGCAAGATTCTCGCGGTGTACTGCGTGAAAAGACCGTGGCCCCACATGATTCGGTAGGACGCCCACAAAGCGATGAGGACTAGGGCCGCATCCGCGACGAGCTGCACCTTCGGCTCGAAGCGTTGGATCGCGGCGGCGTTGACGAAGTCGCCACCGGTCTCGAAGTCCGTGGTGCTGAGGATGAACTTGAACCAGACGTTGAGCAGCAGCCCGACGCTGTCGTCGAGCATCTTGGCGAGGATCAGGTTCGGATGGACGATGGTGTAGAGGTAGCCGTCGATCCGGCTTAGCTCGACGTAGAGCTCGTGGAGCCAGTCCATCGATCAGTGCGAGGTCGGCACCGAGCTGGTGAGAATTCCGACCAGCGAGCTCGCGACCTCGACGCCGATCGTGCCGACGACGATGCGCTGGATCCACTGCTTGGCCGCGAGCGCGGACTTCGTCTCCACGGCCGTGATCTTCCAGATGAACGCGAAGATGAACGCGAGAGCGCCGATGGATCCGACGAGAGCCTGGCCGATATGGATCCAGGTGTTGATCAGGTTGACGATGGGCGTGATGTCGGGTTCGCCGGTGAGAAAAACCATTTGCGCCTCCAGCCTTTTCGAGGCAAGCTACCGGCCGAAGCGGCGCGCGAGAACCCAGCCTGTTAAGGCTCTCTCGTCAGCCTTCCCGACGCTACCTCTCTTACGCCAGCCACATCGAGTGGCCGAAGACGCCGCACGTGACCCGCCATATGCCGAAGCGATCAGCGCGAACGTCATACCTGAGCAGGGCAAGGAGCGCACAAGAACGAGTCAGATGCCAAGTCGTCAAGCGGATCGCGCCAGGGCTTCACCTCGCCAAGAACGCGCAGGCCCATCACAAGTGGTCTGAGGCCGCGGACTAAAGGGTGTCAACACTCACTCCAAATGAAGGCCGGCGGACAAATTGCACAACCAGGAGTAAGATCCCGGGCCACCAGCGAACCATCCTTTGGCAACTTGCCTCTGAAATCGGGCGGAGGACAGTCACCTTGATCCGAACACTGCTGAGCGCAATCGGGTTGTCGGCCGCGTATATCTTGCTGTACAGCGCTCAGGTCAATGCCGCGACCGGCGACCCACCGTGTGATCTGCAACATCCGGGCACGCTAACCATAAGACCGGGCACGGAAACGCAATTCAACGTCGGTGACGCCCGAACCGGCACGTTTACCAAAGGATTGATCTTTTCGCTCACTAATTGCAGTGCGCCGGATAAACCGTTCCTGTTCGAAACGGTTGGCAAATTGGACGGCCCGGACGGCTCACAGGCGGACTTGATTGTCAGTTCGGTCGAGGGAGCGGGAAGCACTGTAAGGGTCACCATCAACATTCCTCGAGAGCAATTGAAACGGCCCGGCGATTACAAGGCTCGGATCATTGCCAAGGATCCGCGTTTGGATGTTCAACCAACTACTGACATTACCGTGCATCGCGACAGTCCGCCTTGGCCCCCGGCCGTGATTGCGGTCTTTTTTGGAATCCTGGCGGGCTTTGTCGTCGCATCATTTCGCGAGTACGCCGCCTCCAATGAAGCGAACCTGATCGTGTGGATCAAGACCTATTTTCCAGACATCAAGAAATGGGGAATCGCCATGGGATCGGGTGTCGCTGGCGCGATTGCCATCGGCTTTAAGACATACATGGCCCCGGAGTGGAGCGCAACTGCTCCCGAGGTTCTTACTCTCTTCGTCCTCGCCCTTACCGCCTTTATTGCTGCCGCGGTGGTGGGCGCCACGGGCAAGGACCTGGCAACCAAGAGCACGCCAGCCGCTTAGTACGCCTTAGCGGGATTTGACCCGCGCATCGACTCCGTCCAGTAGGATTTCGAGCGCCGACGCGGGTTTGCCCTTCGGCTGCGTTTCAACCGGCGGGGATTCGACGCGTTCGACTTTCGGTGCGTTCGTGCCGAGCTGCAAATCCACGACTCCGCCGCTGATCTCGAGCTCATAGCGGTCGCGCGCGTTTTCCGCGCCCTCGCTATGCCAGTGAATGTCGGTGACCACTACCTTGGTCGAGAAGTCGTCCAGCTTCAGCTTCAGTGTTCCGGAATGGACGTTGACGACGGCCGCAGTGCCGCGCGGCCGCTGGAGCGAGACGTTGACCACGCCGCTCGAGATGTGGATCGGCACGACCCCTCGCGGTTCTGGAAGGAAGCACTGCAGGTTGGCGGCGCCGCTGTCGACATGAATCCCACGCACGTCGAGGCCGCCGACATCGAGCACAGTGTTCCACGTCGGAGCCTGCACCTTGAAGCGCCACGGCCGGCGCGGGTTCAGCTCGATCTCACCCCGTCCAACTCCGCGCAAGCGCCGTACCACCACCTGCTCACCACGCACAACTGCAGGGGCGGCCGCGGCCTGGTCATGCGGGACCCGGATCAGCGACTGCATATCGGTGGGCCCTGCGCGGAGGATCACCCCTCGGGACCCGCTGTCGATCGCGATCGACGCCACCTCGCCACTGCTCTCGAGGATTGGGCTCTCTTCGTGTGTCCGGCCGGAGATCACCGAGGTCATCACCATCAGGGCGACATCTCGTACCTCTGCTCCCTGTAGGCCGGCCAACTGAAGCTGAGCCTTCATCTCGGCGAAGGCGTCGCTGCGTTCCAGCGCCTCGGGCACTTCGAGCAGGATGCGATCGGCGTCTTTCTGGGCGATCACGCCCTTCCTCAGCGCGACCGCGATGGCGAGCACGGCCGGGCGCCAGGCACCGCCTCGCCGCGGACGCACTCCGTCGAGGATCGTTTCCGCCAGCAGCTCCAGCAGCTCGCGGCGGTCCCGGACGTGCCAGTAGAGGGAGGCGGCCTTGACCTCCAGCCGGTCGGCAAGGGCCCGCATCGAAAGCCCTTCCAGCCCCTCCTCGTTGATCAATTCCAGGGCGGCGTCGACCAGCCGCTCCCTGGTCAGGCCACGCTGTTTCTCCTCTTCGGGGCTCACCTGCATCGATTCTCCTCTAATTCTTGTAGTGGTACTCGCATTCCTAACATTGTTAGGGGTATTCTAGCGCCTGTCGACACCTAACGCTGTTAGATAAAAGGAGAAGAGCGATGCAAATGGCTGAAACAGGACGTTGGCGATTCAAGGGCCCGGAGATGGAGGGGCCGATCGCACGGTGGTATGCGCGCGTGCGAGGTACCGCGAGCCAGCTGGAGTCTTATCGCAAACAAGCACAGCAGTTCACCGAAGGCTTTCCGGACGGCGCTCGCGTGCTCGAGATTGCGCCTGGCCCCGGATTCGTGGCGATCGAGATGGCGCGACTCGGAAGGTTCCAGGTAACGGGCCTCGACATCAGCCGCACGTTCGTCGAGATTGCGATCGAAAACGCCCGCAAGGCGGGGGTGACGGTTGAGTTCCTGCACGGCGACGCGGCGCGAATGCCCTTGGAATCGGAGTCGTTCGACCTGGTTGTATGCCAGGCCGCGTTCAAGAACTTCACGCTGCCGCATAGCGCGCTAGCCGAGATCCACCGAGTCCTGCGCGTCGGTGGGACCGCCGTGATCGAGGACATGAGCAAGGACGCAACTCACGCCGATATCCAGGACGAGGTCAAGGACATGGACCTCGGGGGGTTCAGTGCCTTCACGACCATGGCGACGCTCGAGATGCTCAAGCGCCGGGCCTACTCACCCGACCAGTTCGAACGCCTGGCCGCCGAGAGCCCGTTCCGGACATGTGAGATCACAACCAAGGGGATCGGCCTCCAGGTGCACCTGACGAAGGAGAAGAACCAGTGACGGGTATCCGCAACCATCCGATAGCCGCCCTGGGCGTCCTCGCCCTTGGCCTGTTCATGACCCTGCTCGACCTGACCATCGTCAACATCGCCATCCCGTCAATCCTCGACGGGCTGCACGCGAGCCTGGACCAGGTCCTGTGGGTGCTGAACGCGTACAGCCTTCTCTACGCCGTCCTGCTCATCACCTCGGCGCGGCTCGGCGACATCTACGGTCCGCGCAACGTGTTCGCCGCAGGCATCGTCATCTTCACCATCGCGTCAGGCTTGAGCGCCCTCGCACAGGACCCGACGCAGCTCATCGTTGCACGCGCCTTTCAGGGACTCGGCGCCGCGGTGATCGCGCCGCAAGGCCTGCCGCTGATGCTCACCATGTTCCCGGCCGACAGACGCGGTGGAGTATTCGCCATCTACGGAACCGTCGCCGGGCTCGCGGTCATCGCCGGCCCGACGGTCGGCGGCGTGCTCGTCAGCCACTTCGGCTGGCGCTCGATCTTCACCGTGAACCTTCCGATCGGCGTCATCGTCTTGGCCCTCGCCATGCTCGTCATTCCGGACCTCCGCCCCGGACGCCGCCACCGGCTCGACCTGGTCGGGGTCGGACTCGCCACCGCCGGTCTCTTCGGCGTCATTTACGGACTAATCGAAGGCCAGCGCTACGACTGGGGCGTCGTGACCGGGATCATCACGATCCCCGAGATCATCGGGGCGGGGGCTCTATTACTCGCCGTCTTCCTTTACTACCAGGCGCGCCGGCAGGACGCCGAACCGCTTTTGAATTTTGCGGTCTTCAAGGACCGCAACTTCGCGCTGGCGACTCTCGTCATGGCGGCGATGGGATTCGCGATCCTCGGCCTCTATCTGCCGCTCACGATCTACCTTCAGTCGGTGCTCGGCCTGAGTGCAATCGACGCCGGCCTCACCATCGCGATCCAGCCGTTCACGACGATGCTCACCTCAGGCGTGGCCGCGGCCCTCAGCCAGAAGGTCAACGGCAAGTATCTCCTCGTTCCGGGCTTGCTCGCGCTCGCTGCAGGGAGCGGATACATCGACTGGGCGGCGCAGGCCAACTCGGGACGCTGGGACTTCGTCCCGGGCCTCATCGTCAGCGGCCTCGGCATGGGCTTCATCTGGACTCCTGTTTTCAGCCTTGCCACCCGCGACATTCCCGCCCGCCTTGGCGGCGTTGCGTCGGGAGTCGTCAACACGATCCAGGAGCTGGGCGGCGTTCTGGCGAGCGCAATCGTCGGAGCGTTCTTGCAAAACCGTCTCGCTCTTGCCCTGCATGACCGTGCGGCAGCGGCCTCTGTCCAGCTGCCTACGCAGTACCGGGCTTCGTTCGTCGACGGTTTCAGCAATGCCGCGCATTCGGGCTTCGAGGTCGGGGCCGGACAATCCGGCGTGAGCCTCCAGCTCCCGGCGCAGGTCCAGGCCCTCGCGCACTACGTCTTCACGCACGCGTTCGTCGACGCCATGCATCCGACCCTCGTCCTGCCGATCGTGGTGCTCGTCGGGGCGGCTGTGGCGGCAACGTTCATGCGCGCCCACCCGCGCGTCCAGGTCGTGGCTTTTGAGGAGGAAGCGGCCGTAGCCTAACCTTTCATCGATGGCGAAGAAGCTCGCCGAGTACGAAGCCAAGAGAGACTTCAAGAAGACCCCGGAGCCAGGCGCTCGGGTGCCGAAAAAGGCTGCCCGGGCGCCTCGGTTCGTCGTCCAGGAGCACCACGCCCGAAGGCTCCACTGGGACTTCCGCCTGGAGAAGGATGGTGTGGGAGTGTCCTGGGCCGTCCCGAAAGGCATTCCACCCGATCCGAAACAGAACCACCTTGCGGTCCACGTCGAGGACCATCCGCTCGAATACTTCAAGTTCGCGGGCGAGATCCCAAAAGGCGAATACGGCGGCGGACAGGTTTTGATCTGGGACGAGGGGACTTACGACCCGATCAAATGGTCAGACCGCGAGGTGATGATCGACCTCCACGGCAGGCGGCTGAAAGGCCGCTACGTCCTCTTCCAGACCAACGGTGAGAACTGGATGATCCACCGCATGGATCCACCCCAGGATCCCGACCGCCAGCCGATGCCGAAGAAAATCGAGCCGATGCTGGCCAAGCTCACGGACAAGCTCCCGACGCCGGATGACGCCTGGGGATTCGAGTTCAAGTGGGATGGGATTCGCGCGATCGCGTTCGTCGAGGGCGGTCGGGTGCGGTTGCAGAGCCGCACCGGCGAAGACATCACGCCACGCTATCCGGAGATCCACGCCATGGGCCGGGCCCTGGGCTCACGTGAGGTGATTCTCGACGGCGAGATCGTCGCGCTCGACGACAACGGGCGCCCGAGCTTCGAAGAGATCCAGCAGCGGATGGGCCTGACGTCCGAGTCGGAGATCCGACGCAAGATGAAAGAGGTCCCTATCACCTATATGGCTTTTGACCTGCTGTGGCAGGACGGCCACTCCGTGATGCAGCAGCTGTACCCGGACCGCCGCAAGGCGCTCGCCCTGCTCAAGCTGGCCGGTGCCTCCTGGCAGACGCCCCCGTTCGAGAAGGGCGGCGGCCAGTCCATGAAGGAAGCCAGCGCGAGGGCGGGCCTGGAAGGCGTCATGGCCAAGAGGCTCGACTCGAAGTACGAGCCGGGCCGCCGCACCGGCGCCTGGCAGAAGATCAAGAACCGCAACCGGCAGGAGCTGGTTATCGCCGGCTGGCTGGACGGCGAGGGCAAGCGCCGCGGCTACCCTGGCGCCCTGCTCGTCGGCTATTACGACCAGGGCAAGTTCGTGTACGCAGGCAAGGTCGGCACGGGCTTCACCGATGCGATCCTGGAGGAGCTGAACAAGAAGCTGAAATCCCTGGCCACGGACAAGAGCCCGTTTGACGTGGGTGCGCCGCCGCGCGCCGCCCACTTCGTCAAGCCGAAGATCGTCGCTGAGTTCGAGTTCGTGGAATGGACCCGCGGAGGGCAGCTGCGCGCGCCTGCGTTCAAGGGCTTCCGCAACGACAAGCCGGCGAAAGAGGTGGTGCGCGAGGGTGGCTAAGGAAACCGCTGTCGAGGTCCAGATCGATGGACGGACGCTCAAGCTGACCAACCTGGAGAAAGTCCTCTACCCGGAGGTCGGTTTCACCAAGGCGCAGGTCATCGATTACTACACGCGCATCGCCCCCATCCTTCTGCCTCACACACGCGACCACCCGCTGACGCTCAAGCGATATCCAAACGGGGTCGACGGCGAGTTCTTCTACGAGAAGAACTGCCCCAAGCACCGGCCGCCGTGGGTGCAGACGGCGACTGTCTGGAGCGGAGGCAACAACCGCGACATGTACTACTGCCTGTGCCAGGACCTTCCGACCCTCGTCTGGCTCGCCCAGATCGCAACGCTGGAGTTCCACACATCGCTCTCGTACGCGGACAAGCTGCCGGAGCCGCGAACGCTTGTGTTCGACCTCGACCCTGGGCCGCCCGCGACCATCGTCGAGTGCTGCCGCGTCGGGATGATGCTGCGCGACGTTTTTGCCGAGCACGGGCTCGAGAGCTATGCGAAGACTTCAGGCTCGAAGGGCCTGCAGCTCTACGTGCCGCTGAACACGACGGTCACTTACGTCGAGACCAAGGTCGTGTCGAAGGGGCTGGCTCAATTCTTCGAGGAAAAGCACCCGGACCTCGCTGTGCACAAGCAGCTCAAGGAGCTGCGCACCGGGCGTGTGCTCATCGACTGGAGCCAGAACGATCAGTACAAGACGACGGTGAACGTCTACTCATTGCGCGCTCGCGCCCGGCCGACGGTGTCCACCCCCGTGTCATGGGACGAGGTCGAGAAGTGCCTCAAGGCAAAGGACCCCAGCGTCCTCGTGTTCGACTCGGACCAGGTGCTGAAGCGCGTCGAGAAGATCGGCGATCTCTTCGCGCCCGTGATCAAGAAGAAGCAGAAGCTGCCGCGCTCACTTCTCGAGTTCACAGGCGGCGCGCCGGCAGTCGAGAAGATGGCCAATCGCCGCCGCAGTGGAGGTCGTCGCTATCCGCCACAAAAGGGACAGCGAAACCCGCGGGAGTGAAAACGCAGATGCGTCCGCGGGTTGTCATCGCGGGCGCCGGCTTCGGCGGCCTCACATGCGCCCGAGCGCTCAAACATGCACCCGTCGAAGTGCTCCTCGTCGACCGCAACAACTACCACCTCTTCACGCCGCTTCTGTACCAGGTCGCGGGTGCGCTGCTCGATCCGGGTGAGATCGCGCGTCCAGTTCGGCAGCTCATCCGCCCGCTCGACAACGCCGACTTCCTGCAGGCGGCCATCATTGGCGTCGACTTCGAGAGACGCCATCTGCTCACCGACCGCGGACCCATCGCCTACGACTACCTGGTCCTCGCGACAGGAGCTCAGAGCGACTACTTCGGCAACGCCTCGATCGCCGAGCACACGATGGGACTGAAGGAGCTCGACGAGGGACTGGCGCTTCGGAACCGCATCCTCACCCAGTTCGAGGAGTCACGCTGGACCGAGGAGCCTGGCCGGCGTCGCGCCTTGCTGAGCTTTGCCGTCGTCGGCGCCGGACCGACGGGTGTCGAGATGGCGGGCGCGATCTCCGAGCTCATTCGCCTCGTCCTGCGCAAGGATTACCGCGGCCTCGACATAAACGAGGTCCGGGTGGTGCTTATAGAGGCAGCGCCATATGTCCTCGGCACGTTCGTCCCGTCGCTCCGCGAAGCGGCTCGCCGCTCGCTCCAACGCAAAGGCATCGAGGTGATGCTCGGAGCCAAGGTCGAGTCGGTGACCGATTCCGCAGTCCGTCTCGCGGGCGGCGAGGAGATCGCGGCGTGCACAGTGATCTGGACCGCGGGCGTAAAAGCCTCAGACGTCGGTAAGGGGCTTGGCTTGCAACTCGTGCGTCAGGCCAGGATCAAGGTCGATTCGACGCTCCAGGTCCACGGCCACCCGGTGGTATTCGTGGTCGGAGACCTCGCGGGCGCCGCTGATCCGGCGGGAGGCGGCGCGATCCTGCCGATGCTCATCCCGGTCGCCATGCAGGAAGGGAGGCACGTGGCGGCCACCATCGCAGACATGGTGGGCCGGGGCGGCGCGAGCGCTTTCCGCTACAAAGACCCGGGGATCATGGCCACCATCGGCCGCAACTCCGCGGTCGCCCAATTGGGCTGGCTGCACCTATCCGGATTTCCAGGCTGGCTGATGTGGCTGGGGGTCCACCTCGTGAACGTGATCAGCTTTCGCAGCCGCCTCGTCGTCCTCGTCAACTGGGCGTGGGAGTACCTGTTCTACGACCGCCCAGTCCGTCTGATCGTGCGGGCCCGCCAGTGACGAGAATCCTCGCGACGATTGGGGCTTTGCTCGTTTTGACCGCATGCGGTGGAAATCAGCAGCCGTCGGTGAATGCGGCCAAAGTGCTGCGCGACGGCGCGGCGGCCATGGCCCACCTGTCCACGGTAAGCGCGACCCTCAAGCTGACCAAAGGCATTGTCAGTATCAAAGGCTTCGCGCTCGTGAATGCGAAGACGTCAGTTCGTTTGCCCGCCGACAGCGACACGACCTACACGGTCAAGCAGCAGGACTTCCTGTTCAGCCTCGAGGTGGTCATCTCAGGCGGCCATGTCTATCTCCACGCGCCGTTCACGACGTTCCAGGAGCAGACAGGGGCTGCCGCGGCGGCGTTTCCGGACATGGCCAAGCTCTTCGATTCTTCAACCGGATTGCCGGCGATGATCCCCGCGGGAACGAGCCCCCGATACATATCGACCGACAAGGTCGACGGCAAGAGCGCCTACCAGGTCGCAACCAGCTACACGGCCGAGCAGGTGCACGGCTTGCTTTCCGAGCTCACCTCAGCGGGGCCGGTGAATGCGCGTGTGTGGGTGGGCGTGTCCGATCACTTGATCCGGAAGGCGGTCCTCGACGGGGCATTCGGTGATGGGGGCAAGGAGGCGGCCGTCGAGGTCGACATCACAGGTTTCAACTCCACGATCAACATCGCCTCACCCACGCCCTGATCTTGGAGAGGCGCGTTCTCGTCGCGCTCGCCGGCACGGGTCTCTTCATTGCGGCGCTGGATGCCTACGTGGTGGTCACGCTGCTGCCCGCGATCATGTCGGACATCGGTCTGACGATCGAGCGCCTCGAGCAGGCGACGCCGATCGTCACGGGGTTCCTCGCCGGCTATGTGGTCGCGATGCCGCTTCTCGGCGCCTACTCCGACGTACGCGGCCGCATCCCCGTTTACGTTGCTTGCATCGCGGCGTTCGCCGTCGGTTCGGTGATGACGGCGACTGCGGGACTGTGGGGGTTCGCGGGGCTGCCCTGGCTCGTCGTGGGCAGGTTCATCCAGGGGCTTGGCGGCGGCGGGCTGGTGCCCCTGTCGCTGGCCCTGGCCGCCGACCTGTACCGCGACCGCTCGCGCACACTCGCCCTGGGCTCTGTGGCCGCGCTGCAGGAGGCGGGCAGCGTGTTCGGTCCGCTGTACGGAGCAAGCCTTGCGGCCGCCGCGGCGGGACTCGGCGGCTGGCGTTTTGTGTTCTGGCTCAATGTGCCACTCGCCGCGATCTGCGCGGCAGGCCTGGTGGCGGCGACCAGGCGCGCCGAGCTACCGTCGCGCGAGGCGGGTTCAACGATCGACTGGATCAGCGCCCTGCTGCTTGGGGTCGGCCTCGGCCTGCTTGTCATCGCGCTCTACCCCGACGACCCAGAGCATCGGCCAACCAACATTCTTTTCGTGCCCGCCATCATCGCGGCGGCCTTCGCCCTGGCCGCCTACGGCTGGCGCCACGTGCGCGAGCTCGAGCCCTTGATCCCGCGCGACCTGCTGCGCAGCCGAACGTTCATCGGCGCCGCGGTCGCGAACGTGCTCGTCGGGGCGGCATTGATCGTCGCCCTGGTCGATGTGCCGCTGCTGGGTAGGCTCGTTTTCAACCTCAGCCAGCTGCAGTCAGGCCTCCTCCTCACTCAGTTCCTCATCGGCGTGCCGGTGGGCGCGGTGGCGGGCGGCGTGCTCGCAGGTCGCGTAGGCAGCCGCGTGACGGCGGCGCTCGGCATCGCGCTGTCCGCAGCTGCGTTCTTGCAGATGTCAGGCTGGCGCGCCGACGAGCTCAGCCTTCATGCCGGCCCGCTGCGGCAGGCCGACATCGCACTCGCGATCTGCGGGTTAGGCTTCGGCCTCGTGATCGCGCCGTTGACCGCGGCAGTGCTTGCGCTCACCCGCGGCCAGAGCCACGGCCTGGCGACGAGCCTGGTCGTGCTCGCGCGCACGATGGGGATGCTGGTCGGGCTTTCCGCGTTGACCGCCTTTGGTCTGTATCGGTTCCATCAGATTCTCGGCACTCCGGTGATCAACGACCCCGACCTGCGCGACCGGATCAACCACCTGGAGCAGCTGGTCGCCGCGGCTTTTCTTCAGGAGTACCGCGAGATCTTCCTCATCGCAGCTGTGATGTGCGTGGTCGCCGCCGTCGTCATCGCTTTGTCGCTACAGCCAACACGTAAGAGTGGTGGTACCTGAACGCGTCGTCAGGGTCGCCGAGGCTCGCCATCGCCGCCTCCACCTCCGCCTCGAGCTCGTTGCGGTAGCGCGGACCGAGGGCGCGGATCAGCGTGTAGGGCAGCGGACCAGCTCCCGCCATCAGCTCTGTCCAGTCCCGCGCGTCGCTGGCGCGACCGCCGGTCACCAGCTCGGTCAGCCGGGCGACCTCGAAGCCGGCAGCGGCCAACACCTGCGGCAGCTGGTCGGGCTCGCCAAACCGCGACCTCTCCGAGGTGTAGCGCGGCAGGCTGAGGTAGTGCCTCCGGGCAAGCGGGGCAAGTCCCTGGAAAAACAGCTCCTGGGCCCTCGTGCTCAGGCTTCGCCGTAGACACGAGACCGCCAGCCGGCCGCCCGTGCGCAGGACACGGTTCGCCTCGGCGAGAGCCTCTGTCGGATCGGCCAGGTAGGCCAGCGTCTCGCCCATCGTGACCAGGTCGAACGTGGCCGGACGGAAAACGAGGTGCTCGGCCGCCATGCCGAGGAACTGGACGTTCTTTGCCCTCCTCGAGCGCGCAATTGACAGCATGTTGTCGGACAGGTCGATGCCGATCACAAGGCCTGGGCTCACACGCGGGGCGACCAGATGGGCCACCAACCCGGTCCCGGTCCCGACGTCCAGGACGTGCTCGTTCTTGGACGGGGTGGCGAGATCGACCAGGCGGGCGGCGACCCGCCCGTGCTGCCCGCCTGCCCAGGTGTCGTAGACGGGAGCGATGCGGTCGAAAAAGTCGACCAGATGGTCGACCATCTCGTCAGTGGAATCGGGGTCCATCAACGCCACCGGTCTCTGCTTAACCTTTCTCGACGCCTGGGGGCACGGCTGTTACGATGCTAGCTCCCTGAAATCCTGACTCGACCTCCTTATGGAGGTGCAAGTCCCTCTTGTTGCCGGAGTTGGGATGACAGTATGGAAAACGTAACGGAGGATTCCATGGCTCAAAGTGAAAAAACCGCCGCCCCGGCCGCCAGCACCGCACAGAACGGCGGCAATAACGTCGTCAATCTCGGCCCCCGCGACATCCTGCAGGGGCGACTCGAGATCCAGGGCGACCTCAAGATCGCCGGCAACGTCGAAGGCGACCTAAAGGCCAGCGGCGACGTGACGGTCGACCCGACGGCAACGATCCAGGCTGCGATCGAGGGCGGCAACGTCAACGTCCGCGGCCAGGTCACGGGCAACGTGACCGCCCGGCGGCGTCTGACGCTTGGCGGCTCCGGCCGGCTGAACGGCGACGTCAAGGTCAGTCGCCTCACAGTCGAGGACGGCGCCACCCTCAACGGCAACGTCACGATGTCGGCGGAGAAGGGCTAACCCGGCCCCTTCAACCTCCGGCGCCTTCGGCTCGCCGGACCGCCGGCAGGACAACGGTCTCGACGTAGCGGTTGGCCGCATCCATTGCGTTGTGCACGATCCGCCACTCGAGCTGTTCCAGGAAAACCTGGTCGCTGTTCAGCTGCGCCAAGCGCTGCCGCCAGAACGCGCTGTCGAGGTTTAGGCCCGGCCGCGGTCCGCGCTGCGAGCTGTTGTTGATCGCCGCGATCGCAGGCAGAGACGGGCTGGCATCCCCAACCACGTCAGGCGCCTGGAGCGTGGGTGAGGCGAGGACCGGCCGGGTGGCGTTCTGAACGACGTTCCAGATGACGATCCCCAACGTACCGACGATTACGACTTCGGCGACGACCAACCAGGCGAGCGGAGAGCGGAGCAGGTTGCGCATGCGCCCACGCTAGGTGGCGCAGGGACGCGATGGAACCCTGCCTGTTAAGGGCGCCGCATTGAGCGCAAGGCCGCCAGGCCGCGCTCGATCGTCGCGAGCCTTTTCGGGAAGCTGAACCTCACGTGGCCGCGACCCAGGGCGGGGTCGTGGTAGAAGCTCGAGGCGGGGACGGTCGCGACCGCAGCCTCCTCGATCAGTCTTCGCGCGAAGGCGACGTCGTCATCTGCGCCGAATGAGTCGATGCCGGCCATCACGTAATAGGCGCCGTCCGGCGCGGCGACTTCGAACCCGCACTCCTCCAGGCCCGCGATGATTGCGTCGCGCCGCTCGTGATAGTCGCCGAGCAGCTCCACATAGAAGGACGGGGGAAGCTCAAGCGCCTCGGCGATGGCGATCTGGAGTGGGTGCGCCGCTCCGACCGTGAGGAAGTCGTGGACCTTCCGGATGCCGGCGGTCAGCGTGGGCGGCGCGATGAGCCACCCAACGCGCCACCCGGTTACCGAATAGGTCTTGCTCGCGCCGCTGATCGTGATGGTGCGCTCGGCCATTCCCGGAAGCGTGGCCATGCTCAGGTGGCGGCCGCGGTAGACGAGGTGCTCGTAGATCTCGTCAGTGATCGCTATCGCGTCGTGTTCGAGGCAAAGCTGCGCGATCAGCTCCAGCTCCGCCTTCGAGTACACCTTGCCCGTCGGGTTGTGCGGCGTGTTGACCACGATCGCTCGCGTCTTGTCGCTGAACGCCTCGCGAAGCTCGTCGAAGTCGATCGTCCAATCTGGCGGGCGCAACGCGACGTAGCGCGGAACGGCCCCGCTGATGATGCAGTCAGGACCGTAGTTTTCGTAGAACGGCTCGAAGACGATGACTTCGTCCTCGGGATCGACCACGGCCAGCATCGCGGCGATCATCGCCTCGGTCGCGCCGCACGAAACGGTGACCTCGGTTTCGGGGTCGACCTGGCGACCCCAGGCGGCTGACTGCTTGCGTGCAATCGCGGTGCGCAGCTGCGGCGCGCCCCATGTGGTCGCGTACTGGTTGTAGCCGTCGCGCAGGGCTCTGGCCGCGGCGTCGAGGATCCGCGGGTCCGGGTTGAAGTCTGGAAATCCCTGCGCGAAGTTGACCGCCTTCTCCGCGCCATGGAGCGCCAGGTTCAACCGGGTCATCTCGCGGATGACCGACTCGGTGAAGCTCTCCGCCTTGAGCGAGAGGCGTATGGATGACTCAGTGCCCGGGATCTGCGCGCTCCAGGTGAAGGTCTGTGCTCGAGCACGAATAGCATCGCGCAGGGCGTTCGAGGCTGCGCTCCCACCAACCGCAGACGCTGCACGTCCATCGCGTCTTGGCAAAGAAGTCGAGCACGTCGGAGCGGCTCAACAGACCGACCATCTTGCCACCGCGGACCACCGGCACGCGACGGATCCTCTCGCCGATGAGCAGGCGCGCCGCCTCGTCGATGCCCGTCTCCTCAGTGACCGAGATCACGCGCGGGCTCATGATGTCGCGCGCCACCTTTCCTTTCTTGGAGAAGACATCCGTCTCCGAAACGATGCCGACCACATGGCCTTCATCGGCGACAACGGGCGCACCCGTGATGCGCTTGGAGATCAGGGTGCTGGCGACCTCCTCGACCGGCGTGTCCTCGCGAAATGTGATCACGTTTCGCGTCATCACGTCCTTGACTGGGATCATCGGGGCGCGAGCAGTGTAGCCACCGTCTGAAGGTTGGCGTTGCCGCCGCTGAGGATCAGGCCCGCACGTCCGCGCGGCAGCTTGCCATAAAGCTTGGCGGCAAGAGGAAGCGCCCCCGTCGGTTCGAGCGCCAGGTGCATGCGCGACCACGCCACCTGCACGGCGCCCGCGATCTCGTCCTCGGTCACCGTGACGATCTCGTCGACCAGACGGTGCTCGAACATGACCTCGAAGTTACGCGCCCCGATGGCCGTCGTGCGTACCCCGTCGGCGAGCGTCCTGGGTGAGCTGGCGAGGACCTGGATGCGGCCTGCCTTCCATGTGCGGTAGGCGTCGTCGGCAGCGGCGGGTTCGACTCCCACCACCTTCAATTTGGCGTTGTGCCGCTTGGAGGATATCGCCGTCCCGGCCAGCAGCCCTCCGCCGCCGACAGGCGCCGCGACCACATCCAGATCCGGCTCATCTTCCAGGAGCTCGCGTGCGGCCGTGCCCTGGCCATGGATCACGTTCCAATCGTCAAAAGGATGGACGAGCGTGAATCCGCGCTCGGCCATCACCTCGCGCAAGCGCTGCTCGCGGTTGGCGAAGGTGATGCCCTCCTGAATGACCTCCGCGCCCAACGCGCGTGTCGCGGCCACCTTGGCGGGGTTGGCGTCCTCGGGGATGAGGATGAGCGCGGCCAGCCCTACGGTGGCGGCGGCAAGGGCGACCGCCTGGGCGTGGTTGCCCGAGCTGACGGCGATCACACCTGCTGGTCGGGCGCCGCCGTCCACGAGCGACAGGACGGCGTTGAACGCTCCGCGCGGCTTGAACGAGCCGGTCACCTGGAAACACTCTGGCTTAAGGCGGAGGTCCGGGTCCAGGTCGGTAGTCAGGACCGGGGTGCGCCTGACGTGGCTGCGAACTCGCTCGGCTGCCTGGCTTACCTGTTCCGCATGCTCGTCGAGGTAAGTCAAGCCGCGGCCGAGTCGCTTTCAACCGCCGGGCGGCGTTGGGCACCTCGACGCCAGTTGGTGAGTACGATGCCGGCCAAGATCACAACCATGCCCGCCACGATGGCGAGGCTCAATGTCTCGTGCAGGAGCACGACTCCCCAGAACACAGCCGTCACTGGGACGAGGAAGGTGACTCCCGTCGCGCGGACTGCGCCCAGGGTATTCATCGTGTAGTAGTAGAGCAGGTACGCGATCCCGCTCCCGCCTACCCCCAGTGCGACCACGGCAGCCATCGAGAGCCATGCCAGGTGCACATGAGGCAACGCGGGCGCTGCGATTGGGAGGGCGATCAGGGACGTCACCGCGAGCTGCCCGAAGCTCTGCTCATAGACGTTCATCCCGCGCATCTTGGTGCGCTGGAACAGGGCACTGATCGCGTATGACATCGACGCGGCAACCACGGCCAGGGCGCCAAGAAAGTTGCCGGACAGACCGTGAACAGAGAGATCGGGAGTGACAAGGATGATCACGCCCGACAGGCCGACCAGGACGCCGATGTAGTTCAGCGGGCTCGGCCGCTCGGTGGGGATCACCCAGTAAATGAGAATCGCCGCCCACAGTGTTGTGGTCGAGTTGAGGATGCTGGCCAAACCGCTGGAGATGTGCTGTTCGCCCCACGCGATGGCAACCCATGGCAGCAGCGCATTGCTGATGGCCATGAAGGCGAACAGTCCAAGGCGGGCGCCCAGGTTGCCACCGAACAGCGGCTTCCCCATTGCGCGCATGACGAGCCCAAGGGCAATCGCGCCTGACGCCGAGCGAACGAGCACGAGGACCGTTGGGCTCATATCCCGCACGCCAATCTTGATGAAGAGGAACGACGCTCCCCATATCAGTGCGAGCCCAACGAAGGCCGCGTAGGGCAACAGTGGATTCCTGGCGTCAGACACGGGTCGGCCACTCGTCGGTGGAGAGCACCAGCGTGACCGGGCCGTCGTTCTCGATGCCCACTGTCATGTCGGCTCCAAAGCTGCCCGTCTGAGTTTCTATTCCGCGCTCGCGGAAGCGCAGCGCGAAAACCTCGTAGAGCTGCTCCGCGCGCGCGGGGTCGCCGGCTTTCAGCAGGCTGGGCCGCCGGCCCCGGCTCATGTCGGCGAACAGCGTGAACTGGGACACGACCAGCGCCGCGCCCCGCACGTCGACCAGGCTGAGGTTCATCTTCCCCGCCTCGTCGGCGAACACGCGCAGATCGATGATCTTGTCCGCAAGGCGTCGCACGTTGTTTTCTTCGTCATCACCTGCCGCACCCACCAACAACACAAAACCGGGGCCGATGGTTGCACGGTGCGCGGTCCCTGCGTCCTCCCAGCTCACCGAGCCGGAGATCACGCGCTGCGCAACGACCCTCAACTAATCGATTTTTGGGCCGAAGTGGGGCTCGGCGCGGATCAGGGAATCGATGTAGCGGAAGCGGTCGTAGCGATGCTGCAGCAACTGTGATGAGGGTTCGTCCAGAAGCGGCTTCATGTGCCGGTAGAGTGCTTCGTCCAGCGCCCCGGCCGCTGCGTCATAGTCCGCGCTCGCGCTTCCGTTCGGCTCTGGGACGACCTCCTCGACCACGCCCATACCGACGATCTCGCGAGAGGTGATCTGGAGCTGCTCCGCAGCCTCCACCTTGCGCGAGTTGTCGCGCCAGACGATAGAGGCGGCCGCTTCAGGTGAAGCGACTGAGTAAATCGAGTTCTCGAGCATGATCACGCGGTCCGCTACTCCCATGCCGAGCGCGCCCCCGCTTCCGCCCTCACCGATCACCGCGGCGACTATCGGGACCGGGATCCGGAACCACTCCATGATCGCCTGCGCAATCGCGGCGGCGATGCCCCGCTCTTCCGCCCCGGCGCCTGGGTACGCGCCGGGCGTATCGATGAGCGAGACGATCGGAAAGCCGAACTTGGCCGCGTGGTGCGCAAGCCGAAGCGCTTTGCGGTAGCCCTCGGGATGCATCATCCCCCAGTTCCTGCCCACGCGCTCCTTCAGGCTGCGGCCTTTCTGGTGGCCGAGGAACATCGTCGTGCGGCGATGCCAGGTGCCCACGCCCCCGACTAGCGCGGGGTCGTCCGCGGACAGCCGGTCGCCGTGCAGCTCGATGAAGTCCGGCGCAAGGCGGCGGATGTAGTCGAGCGAGTAGGGCCGGTCAGGGTGCCGCGCCAGCTCGACGATCTCCCAAACGCTCATGAATACATCTCCAGGAGGTGCGCCAGGAGGGGCCGCAGCTCGGTTCGCTGGACCACCATGTCGACCTGCCCGTGCGCGAGCTGAAACTCAGCGCTCTGGAACCCAGGGGGCAGATCGGCATACGTCGCCTGTTTGATCACGCGCGGGCCGGTGAAGCCGATTGCAGCGCCAGGCTCGGCGATGTTGATGTCGCCGAGCAGCGCCAGCGATGCTGCTGTGCCGCCGAACGTGGGGTCGGTCAGGACCGAGAAGAACGGCACCCCCGCGTCATGCATCCGGCCGACCGCGGCGTTGACCTTCGCCAGCTGCATGAGCGCGAGAACCCCTTCCTGCATGCGCGCACCACCGGACGCGGACACCAGGACGTACGGGGTCCCGGTCGAGGCGGCCTGCTCCATCCCGCGAGCTAGTCGCTCGCCGGCAACGATGGAAAGCGTTCCGCCGACGAACCCGAAGTCGAAGGCGGCGAGCCAGATCGGCTTCTTCGCGAGCGTGCAGGTGCCGGTGCGCACGGCCTCGTTGAGGCCCTCCTCGAGAAGCGTCTCGACCGTTTCCTGATAGCTCTTCGGAACCGTCCAGTTCAGCAGGTCGTGCGAGCGGACGTCGCTCCAGCGCTCGATCCAGGAGCCCTGGTCGGCGATCAGCGGGATCCAGATGTCCGCACCGAGGCGGAAATGATGACCGCAGTCTGTGCACACGTAGTTGTGCGCCCGCAGCTCCGCTACCGGCAGCGCGATCCCGCAGCCTGGACAGTTGGTAGGGAGCAGGATCTCGGGCAACGGACCGCCCTGGATCGCCACCTCGTCGCGAGGCATCTCGGCGATCACAGGCTGAGGCCTCCGTCTACCGCGATCACCTGGCCCGTGACGAAACCGGCCCGCTCAGAGCACAGGAAGGCGACCGCCGAGGCGACCTCCTCCGCCGTCCCCTCGCGCTTGATCGGCGTCAGCTTGACGAGCTCACCCACCATCTCGTCGGTCAAGGAGCCCTTGGTCAGCTCAGTGCGCACATAGCCTGGCGCGACGGCGTTGCAAGTGATGTTGCGCGAGCCATATTCGCGCGCGATCGATTTCGTGAAACCGATCAAGCCGGCCTTGGCCGCCGCATAGTTCGACTGCCCCGCGTTGCCGGTCAGACCCACGATGGACGAGATGTTCACGATGCGGCCCCAGCGCGCGCGCATCATGCCCGACATGATGGCCGCCCTCGTCGTGGCGAAGGCTGAGAGCAGGTCGGTCCGAATCAGATCCTCCCAGTCGGGCGGCGACATCTGGATGAGCAACTTGTCGCGCACCGCACCGGCGTTGTTGACAAGCACGTCGACCCTTCCGATTGCCTTCACCATCGACTCGACCTGCGTGGGATCGGCCACGTCGGCCTGATGCGCAGTGGCGTTGGGCAGCGAGGCGGCGGCCTCCTCGGCGGACGACCTGTCCGATTTGTAGTTGATCACCACGCGTGCACCCATCCCGGCGAGTGACTGGCTGATCGCGCGGCCGATGCCTTTACCGCCGCCCGTGACGAGCGCGGTCTTGCCATCTAGGTCTCCCACTTAAGCCGTAGTTGGACCTGCGAAGTCGATGAACAGCTCTTCCGCGTTCCACGTATCGACGCCCGGGATGTGCTTGGCAGCCAGACTCGCCAGGACGCGACCCGGGCCAAGCTCAACCACGGTGCGAACCTTCATCGTGCGCATCGACACCATCGTCCGCGCCCAGTCCACCTGGCGCAGCATCTGCTGGCGAAGCTCTTCCTGCAATGCGGCAGCCGTGCGCAGCGCCTCGCCCGAAGCGTTGGCGAGGATCGGGATCGACGGCGCTTTCAGAGGAAGCCTGTCGACCGCCTTGCGAAATGCCGTTGCGGCTGCCTCCATCAGCGGCGTGTGCGCCGCGAGCGGAATCGTGAGGATCAGCGCGCGCCGCGCGTGGGCGGCGATCGCGAGGCGTTCCGCCTCCTGCACAGCCGCCATCTCGCCGGACAGCACGAACTGCACGTCGGCGTTGCGGTTGGCGATCCAGAGATTGCCGTGCCCTGAGGCTTCCTGCCGGATCCGCTCAACGGCAGACTCATCGAGCCCGACGATCGCAATCATGCCCACGTGCTCGCCGGCGGCGTCGGCCATGACGCGGCCGCGCTCCTTGACGAGCTGCAGCGCCGTCTCCCAGGGGATCGAGCCCGCGGCCGCGAGCGAAGCGATCTCGCCGAGGCTGTGGCCTGCCGTCACGCTGACGTTCTCGAGCCCGTAGCTTTCTCGCCAGACCTCGTAGGCCGCCCAGCACACGGTCATCACGCAAGGCTGGATCACGTCGGTGCGGTTCAGCTCCTCGACTGGGCCTTCGAAGCACAGCTTGCGGACCGGCATGTCGAGCACGACCTCGGCGCGCTCGAAGACGCGGCGCGCGGCCGGGTACCGGTCATACAGGTTTTTGCCCATGCCCGGCTTCTGCACCCCTTGACCGGGGAACAGAAGGGCGATGGGTCCCGAGAGGCTTATCACCAGGTCACTCCCTTCAGGCCCACTTCAACAGGGTTGCGCCCCACGTGAGGCCTGACCCGAATCCGGCCAGAAGGACGTGGTCGCCGCTCTTGACGCGGCCCTTGCGGACGGCTTCCTCGAGGGCGAGCGGGATCGATGCGCTGGAAGTGTTGCCGTATTCGTCGATGTTGATCGCGACGCGCTCGATCGGAAGACCGATGCGCCGCGCGGCCGCGTCGATGATCCGGTAGTTGGCCTGGTGCGGAACCCAGAGGTCGATCTCATCGAGCCCGACGCCAGCCGTCTGACAGACCTCGGTCGCCTGGCGGATGAAGATGTCCACAGCGAACTTGAACACGTCGGGACCGACCATTTCGATGTACGGCTGCTGGTCCTTTGCCGCGTATGCGCCTTTTTCAATGTTGCCGCACGTCACCTGGGCGTAGCCCCGCCCGTCTGAGCCCAGACACCAGCTGAGGAACCCGGCACCCTTCGGCGCGGCGCGCACGACTGCTGCTCCGGCGCCATCGCCGAAGATCACCGCGGTGCCGCGGTCCGAATAGTTGAGCATCCGCGACAGCACCTCGGCGCCGATGACGAGCACGGTGTCGGCGCGCTCCGTCGCGATGAAAGAGTCGGCGATCGAGAGCGCATACACGAAGCTGGTGCATGCAGCGAGCGTGTCCCAGGCCACCGACCCGGGTGCGTCGAGCTCGTTCTGGACGCGGCATGCGACCGAAGGAAATGGACCGTCGGGCGAAGACGTGCCCACCAGGATCATGTCGAGGTCCTTCGCGGTGATCCCCGCGGCCTTGATTGCCGCACGGGCGGCGTTGGTCGCGACCTCGAAGGTCGTCGTGCCCGGCTCGGCGATGTGGCGGCGGTGGATTCCGGTGCGCTCGGTGATCCATTTGTCAGACGTGTCCATCATCTTCTCGAGGTCGAAGTTCGAGATCACCTTCTCGGGCGCGTAGACGCCTACGCCGGCGATCGCGCTCGGCCGTCCCTTGGCCTTGAACGAGCGGAGCGATACGGCGTCGGACCGTGTCCGGTACTTGGTCGTGATCGCCATCGCTACGCCTCCAACCGCTCGGCGGTCTTTTGCTCCAGGAATTTCCACAGGTCGGAGATGACCTTCATCTGCTCGAGCTCTTGGTCGGGGAGCTCGACGTCGTACTTGTCTTCGATCGCGGCGATCAGCTCGACGAGGTCGAGCGAGTCCGCCGCCAGGTCGCGCTGAAAGCTCTTGTCCATCTGGACCTGGTCCGGGTCGACTCCGAGGATCTCACCGGCGAGATCCTGGAGCTCCTTGAAGTTGAGCTGGCTTGCCATGCTCCTTCCTCCTAATGCCCGTTGGGGCTCTTTTTGATCACGAGCGTCGCGTTGTGACCGCCGAACCCAAACGAGTTCGAGATGGCGACATTGACATTCGCCTTGCGCGCCTTGTTGGGCACGTAGTCGAGGTCGCAATCAGGGTCAGGGTCGTCGAGGTTGATCGTCGGCGGAAGCAGGCCGCGGTCGAGGGCCAGCACGCATGCCGCCGCCTCGATCGCCCCGGCCGCACCGAGCAGGTGGCCGTGCACCGACTTGGTCGAGCTGACCGCCAGCTTGTAAGCGTGATCGCCGAAAACGGCCTTGATAGCCTTGGTCTCGGCCACGTCGCCGAGCTTGGTCGATGTGCCATGCGCGTTGACGTAACCGACTTCGCTCGGGTCGACGCCACTTGATTCGAGCGCCTGCTTCATAGCGCGGGCGGCGCCCTTGCCCTCCGGCTGGGGAGCGGTGAAGTGATACATGTCGGCGCTCGCGCCGTAGCCGGCGATCTCCGCCAGGATCCGCGCCCCACGCTTCTTGGCGTGGTCCATGTCCTCGAGCACGAACATCACCGAGCCCTCACCCATGACGAATCCGTCGCGGCCGAGGTCGAAGGGCCGGCAAGCCTTCTCAGGCTCGTCATTGCGCTCGCTCGTCGCCTTGATCTGACAGAAGGCGCCCATGGTGAGCGGGGTGATGGTTGCCTCAGAGCCGCCCGCGAGCATGGCGATCGCGTCGCCCCGCTTGATGATCTCGGACGCCTCGCCGATACCGTGCGCGCTGGACGCGCAAGCGCTCACGATGGCGTAGTTCGGGCCGCCCGCGTGGGTATGGATGGCGACGATGCCTGCCGCCATGTCGGCGATCATCATCGGCACCGTGAACGGGCTGATCCGCTTCGGCCCGCGCTCCATCAGCGCCGTGTGGCTCTTCTCGATCTCCTCCATGCCGCCGATGCCTGAGCTGACGATCACGCCCACGTCGTCTGGGTTCATCTGCGCAGGATCCAGGTCTGCCTGGGCCAGGGCCTGCTTCGACGCCGCAAGCGCAAACTGGCAGTAGCGGCCGATGTGGCGGGCCGTCTTGCGGTCCATGTATTCCTCGGCGTTGAAGCCTTTGACCTCAGCCGCGATCTTGGTGTCGAAGCCGGCGGTGTCGAAGCGGGTGATCATGCCGACGCCGGACACACCCTCGATCATGTTCGACCAGACCGTCTCGAGGTCGCTGCCGATCGGGGTGACGAAACCCATGCCCGTGACAGCCACACGGCGTCCGTTGGAGTTAGATGTCATACCTCCAGCATAGGGACGCCACGGCCAACCGACACCCGCCTGAGGTGGCAAAACCTGGACGATTCTTTGGACTCGGAGTCCAAAGACGCGTTCAGAGCAGCTTCTGGAGGTCGAGCGCCAGCTGAAGCCGGAGCCTGGTCGCCGGCACGTCGAGGTCCTCGCCGAGCAGCTCCCGGAGCTTCTCCAGCCGGTACAGCACGGTGTGGCGGTGGAGTCGCAGCGCAGCGGCGGCTTCCTTGACCGAGCCGCGCGCCAGGTAGGCCTCAAGGGTCTCGAGCAGCTGCTCGCGGTTGCGCACCTTCGGGTCCATGAGGCGGCCCAGGCTGTGGGTCACGAACCTCTCGGCGAGCAGGGGGTTTTGCGCCAGCACGAGGTGCGGGATGACCTCGTCGTGGCCGTGCACCACCGCGTCGGGCCGCAACTTGCGTCCTGCCTCGAATGCCTGCTGCGCCTCCAGGTAGGAGCGGGCAACGCCGTGCAGGCCTCCGTGATAGCCGCCGATTCCGGCTCGCACACGCGCCCCGAGCTGGCCGGCGCGGTGGGCGACCTGCTCTTGAAGCTGGGTCACAAATTGACGGGCTGACTCGACGTCGGCCGGTGTTTCGGCGGGCCACAGCACGACCAGGGTGCTGGGGTCGGTGGCCAGGACGAGGGTGCCGCGGCGGAGCTCGAGCGATTCGGCGACCTCGGCCAGGGCCTGTCCGCCGCGCTCCCCGTCGCGGCTTCCCATCACCAGCTTGCAGACCACGGCGACGTAGCCGGCCAGAGTGAGTGGAGTGTTCAGCGCGAGCGCCTGGCGCTGCAGCTCGAGCTCGGTGTCGAAGTTGTCGCTGATCAGCGCGTGGAAGAGTCGCGCGTGGGCGCGCGTGCCCCGCTGCATGTGCTGTTCCCGCGCATGGAGGTAGGCCTTGGTCACCTCGGCCGCCACCTGGTCGAGCGCCGCGAAGACGTAGTTGGCGATGAGCATGATGGCCTCGGGCGTCGCCTCTGGATGGCCACGCCAGGCGCGCAGGATCTCGTCCCACGCAACTCGTGCCGCGATGCGGTACGCGGCCAGGATCGGTTCGACCGACTGGCTGCTCCGCGCCTGCAGGATGCCCAGCTGTGCGACTCGGCGCAGTTCCTCCTGGGTGGCGGGCCGCGCCTCGCGAGCGGTCGCCAGGAAGAGGTCGAGCCCGGCGGCGCAGGCCCGCACGATGGCCTCGCGCTGCGGCGGGAGGCCTGTCGACGTGTCCCACCGGACCAGGGTCACCACGGCGCGGGCCATGTGCCTGGCCATGCCGGCATGCCGGCGCTCGAGCTCGTCGATCAGGCCCTGCGGAAGTCGCGGCGCGGCTTTGGCGGTCTTGGACCTGGCGGCCAGCTTTGCCATCCCGGTTGACTATACGTTTCGCACTGCGGTTGGACACCGCGTCGACGCGGCGGGGCTAGCTGTGACTCTTCACGAAGTCGAGAATCCGTCGCCACGCGTCGTCGCATGCGTCCTTCCACTGCTCGTAGCCGCGGTCGAAAAAGCTGTGGGGCGCGCCCTCGTATACGTGCGACTGGACCGGCACCCCGGCGGCCTCCAGCTTGCGCACGAACTCTTGCGACTGTTCGAGAGGGGTTGCGGCATCCGCGCCGGCGATGAGGACCAGCAGCGGTGCCTTCATCTTCGAGACGTGGGGTTCGCTGCGCGATGGCCGGCCGTAGAAGCCGATGCAGCCGTTGAGGTCGGGGTGGAAGGCTGACTGGTTCCAGGAGTTCGAGCCGCCAAAACAGAAACCGACCGTGAAGACGGATTTCACGCCTCCGCCGTCCTTCGACTTGAGGTGCGCGATCGCGGCACCCACGTCGGCGGCGATGGTTTCCGGTGTGGTCTTTTCGACGTGGGGCATGTACTCGAAACTGTCGTCTCGATCGCCGATGCCCGCGGTCCGGCCGAAGTAGTCGAACGTCACTGCATCGATTCCGGTCTCGGCGAACCGTTGGGCCAGCTCGATGTAGAAGGGATGCAGCCCGCGGACGTCGGGGAGGACCACCATTCCCGCTCCGTTTGGTCTGGATGCGCGAGCGAAGTACGCGCCGAACTTCGTGCCGTCGGAGGAGGTGAGGACCAGGTCACCCTGGTCTGCGGCGGCGCCGCTGATCGGGGGCAGGGGTGGTCGGGCCTCGTCGTCGTAACACACGATTCGATTCTCGCTCAGTCGGAAAACGCACGTTGAGGGTCGTTGGTTAGGCGGGCCTTGCACTCGCCTAGAGAACTTGGTGACGGACTGTGAAGGGGGTGTGATGGGTCCGTTTGGGTGGCCGGGTCAGGCGCCTTGGAGAAGTTGGCTACGGGGCTGTGAAGAGGGTGTGGTTGGGTGCGTCTGGGTGGCCGGGTCAGGTGCTTTGGAGAAGTTGGCTACGGGCTGTGAAGAGGGTGTGGTGGGTGCGCGATGGTGGCCGGCCCAGCGCTTGGTGAGGTTGGAGTGAACCTTTCTGCATGTTAGTTTACTTGACACCGTACGTATGTTTGGTAGAATATTGACATGGTCGAGCTGGTTCCTCAGGAGGTCGACGTCGCCTACGAGATGGTCGGCATCCGGCAGGCCATCGACTTGCTCGAGCTCCAGTTCTCCCGCCTCGCCGCCACCTTCGACAAAGGTGCCTACTGGGAGCAGGAGGGCTCCAACAGCCCGATCGACTGGATCCGCTTCAACTGCCACCTCACCTCCAACGCGGCCGGGGCGCGGATCGCGGTCGGCGAGAACCTGGGACGCATGGCGGAGAGTGCGCAGGCCATGCAGGCGGGTGAGATCGGCTTCGCCCACCTGGTCGAGATGGGGCGGACGGCTGATGCGGTGGGTAAGGCCTTTGACGAGACCAAGCTGCTGGAGCTGGCCCGCGAGAACTCGCCCGGCAAGTTCCACTACAAGTGCATGCACTACCGCCACTCGGTCGACGCCAAGGCAGTCGCCGAAGAACAGGCCGAGCTGGCCGAGACGCGCTTCCTCCACCTGAACACGCAGGATGACGGCGGGCTTTTCATCACCGGGCTGCTCGACCCGGTCGGCGGCGCGCTGGTGCGCAACGCGCTGGAGCCCTTGGCGCGCAGCTCGGGCGCTGACGACTATCGCGATGCGCCCAAGCGCTGGGCCGACGCGCTGGTCGAGCTGGCCTCGAGCAAGACCAGGATCCAGATGCAGGTCACGAGCTCGCTCGAGACTCTGCTCGACCTGGTCGGAGCACCGGGCGCGGAGACCGAGTTCTCCCTCCCCATCTCGTCCAAGACAGTCGAGCGCTGGGCCTGCGACTCGAGCCTGAGCCGGATCCTGATGCAGGACTCGGTGGTGATCGACGTCGGCCGGAGCGAGCGGACGATCAAAGGCCCGCGGCGCCGGGCGCTGATCTCGCGAGACAAGCACTGCCAGTGGCCGGGTTGCGAGCGGACGGCGTCAAAGTGCGATGGACATCACGTCGTGCATTGGCTGCACGGCGGCGGCGGAGAGATCGAAAACCAGATCCTGCTCTGCCATCGGCACCACTGGATGGTGCATGAAGGCTGCTGGCAGCTGGTCAAGACCGATGACGGCCGGATCGTGACCATCGCACCGACAGTCACCTTCGGACTGCCGCGCGGACCGGACTAACCTCCGCTTACCTGCACGTAGCCGAGCCGCCGCAGCTCGCGCCGGATCGTCTCGGCCGCGTCGTCCATCATCGTCGCTTCGGGGTCAGGGTCCTGGTTGCCGAAGTCGAGGTCGTGCAAGCCGCGGATCGGCACGACGTGGAAGTGGCAGTGAGGTACCTCCAGGCCGGCGAGCATGACGCCGATGCGCTCGGGGTTGAAACCGGCCATCTGCGCACGCCCGATCGCCTGGGCGGTTTCTGCCAGGTGGCACAGAAGTCCGGGATCCAGGTCGATCCAGTGGTCGATCTCCTCCCGCGGCACGACCAGGCAGTGGCCCGGCCGCAGCGGTCGGTTGGAGAGAAAGACCACGCAGAGCTCGTCGTTCCAGACGAATCGCGCCGGGAGCCTGCCCTCGATGATCTGGGTGAAGATCGTCGCCATCAGACTTTCGGCTCCCACTGAAAGAATCGGATGCCGACCACCAGGCCGGCGACTCCCCAGGCTCCCATCACGAGAAGGTCATTGGTGTGGAGGCCCGAGCCGCTCACCTGGAAGAAGGAGCCGATCAACGCATCCGCGAAATGCCGCACTGGAAAAATCTTGCCGAGGAGGTCCAGCCAGGGCGCGGGATTTTGCAGCGGGATGAAGACGTCCGAGATGAAGAGCAGAGGAAGGATTGTTCCGTTGACGATTGCGGGCGAGGCATCTGCGTTCGGAATCACAGCGGTCACCGCAACGCCGAGCGCGCTGAAGGCTGCTGCGCCGACAAGCAGCGTCAGCACGAAGGCCGGAAGCGTGTCCGTCGGAAGCGTGGCGCCGTAGAGCAGTGCCCCAAACGCGGCGCAGATCACGACCAGAAGAATCGCGATGAGCACCGCGTGCACGATTCGGGCGGCCATATAGCTCCACACGGGCAACGGCGAACCGTGTATGCGTTTCAGAGCTCCCGAATCGCGCGCAAAGCTGAGCGAGATCGCGATGTTGGTGTAGCAGGCGTTGATGGCCGAGAAGGCTGCGATCGCAGGAACGTAGAACGTGGCCACGCGGACCGTTTGCCCCGGAGCGACCTGGACGTGACCGTTGCCAAAGATAACCGTGAAGATGACGAGAAACATCAATGGAAATATCAGGGTGAAGAACAGCGAGGCCGGATTGCGGACGAATGCCTTGTTGATGTACCAGACCTGGCGAAGGGTGAGATTAAGGTCGCTCAAGCACCGCGCCTCCTGTTTCGACTTCTCCGGTGATCTCCAGGTACACGTCCTCCAGGGAGGGTCGCGTCACCTGCAGCCCGTCAAGGGACGTCGCGGACTGCATGGCCCAAGACGTGAGCTCGAACAACGTCCGTGTTGGGTCATCGGTCTCGAGCTCGATGTTCTCGCCGTCGACACGGGCACTCTTTCGAAATGAGTCTGGCAATGGAATCGGGGGAACTCGAAATCGAACAGTCGTGGTCGCGGGTCGGGCTCCCATGAGCGATTCTGGCGTGCCCTCGGCCACGATCTTGCCGGCGGCGATGATCACGACCCGGTCGGCCAGGTACTGAACCTCATCCATCGAGTGCGAGGTGAGAAAGATCGTCTTGCCCAACCCTGCGAGGCCTTTGATCACCTCCCACGCGTTGCGCTTAGCGCCCGGGTCAAAGCCGCTGGTCGGCTCGTCGAGGAAGAGCATGCTTGGGTCGCCGGCGAGCGCGATCGCCACGTCGAGCCGGCGCTTCTGGCCGCCCGACAGCCTCGTCACGCGTGAGTCGCGCTTGTCCTCGAGTCCAACGAGTCGAAGCACCTCGTCACGTGAGCGCGGCTTCGGGTAATAACCGCGAAACATGTCCACCGTCTCCGCGACGGTCAGGTACGGGTCGACACCGCTTGTCTGCAGGACGATGCCCATCTGCTCCTTGAGCCGCCGGCTGCCCGAAGCCGGGTCAAACCCCAGGACCGAAGCCCGGCCGCCGTCGCGGTGCCGAAACCCTTCGAGGATCTCGACCGTGGTCGTCTTGCCGGCCCCGTTTGGCCCCAACAGTGCGAACACCTCCCCTTCCGCGACCGAGAAGCTGACACCGCGAAGGGCCTGGACAGGACCGTAGGACTTGCGAAGATCCTCGACCTCGACTGCATTGGCGGCCACGTTGCCACGATGCTAGCCCAGCGCTAGCCTGCCCAGAACCTGTCGTCCAGGTCGAGCCCGAAGCAATCGCGGCAGCGCGCGCTGAACTCTTCGCGCGTGTAGTGGTGCTCGATCGTGCCGATCTGCTCGACCGCGTAGGTGGCGGCGAGCGAGGCCACCCGCCCCGCCGTTGCGTGATCGAGCCCGCGCATCAGGCCGGCTACGAGTCCCGATCGATACGCGTCTCCCGCGCCGGTCGGGTCTACCTCGCGGACTGCCGGCGCCGGGGGAATGTCGATAGCGCCGTCGCGCGTGTTGATTCGCGACCCCTGACGTCCAAGCGTAGTCACCACCACTTCCGCGAGCTCGAGGAGCCCGTCCATGTCGCGTTCGGTGCGCTGCTGAATCAGCTCTAGCTCGTAGTCGTTGCCGATCACGATCCACGCGCCGCCGATCCCGTCGGTCACGTCAGCGCCGTCCATCATCGGAAGCTGATGAGCGGGGTCGAAGACGAATGGCACGTTCCGCTCGCGACACTCCTTGACAAGTCGCTTCATGGCCGCGGGATCGTTCGGGCCGACGATGACGGCGTCGACGTCGGGCGGGCCGTCGTCGAGCCCGAGCATGCCTGCCCTCCACATTGCCCCGCCGTAGTAGCCGGTCAGCTGGTTGTCGTCCATGTCCGTGGTCGTGAAGCCTGTCGCGCTGAGCTCGCCATCGAGCAGGCGCAGCCCTCGGCAGTCGATGCCGTGAGCAGTCAGCCAGTCGCGATACTCCGCGGCGTCGGAGCCCGCTGTCGCGAGCACAGCCGACGGGTAACCGAGAAGGGCGAGGTTGTAGGCGTAGTTCCCGGCGACCCCGCCCCTGCGCTTCTGGAGGTCGTCGACCAGGAAGCTGAGGTTCAGGATGTGCGTCTTGTCGAGAAGGATGTGGTCCTTGAATCGCCCCTTGAAGGTGAGGATGTAGTCGTACGCGATCGAACCGGTGCAGAGGACCATCGGACTATCCGAGGGCGAAGGCTAGCTGAAACGAAAAAGGCGCCCCGCAGGGCGCCTTGGTTTTGGGGCGATTATGCGGCGCGGCGGCGGGCCGAACGGCGGCGCGACCGGATTGCTGTCGGTCTGCTTGCCGGCTGGCGCGACGTCAGCTCGCTTGCCTGCTCAAGCCTGGTGGCAGTGCGGGCGATGGTCTTGAACGACCCGTTGAAGATCCGCAGCGTTCTTTTGGCGACGTCGCCGACCACATCCCCGCGGCGAGCCTGCAGCTTCACCATGTGGAGGCCCTTGACCGCGATCTTCTCGGGCAGCTTGCCGTTGACCTCGATGCCGAAGACGGTGACCTTGCCCGGCATGAGGGCATTCAGGCGCCGGTTGATCCTGCGCACGGTGGGAGCTCCCTTGCGTTCGAAGCTCTTGACTTGCTTGCGAGCTCTGCCAACGGGGTCGCCGGCGACCTCGGCAGCTGTTCTTGCGGCACCGACTGCGAACTCTTCAACTGCGGTCGCGGTGTCGGAAAAGTTGCTAGCCATGTTCAAACCTCCTTCTGGTTGTTCTTGACGCATTATAACGCGATGCGTCAAGCCCGGTCAAGGGAGCCTCACGGGTCTGGTTTGAGTCTTGCGATCAGGGCCTCAGCCGCCGGACCGAAGACGTCGTAGTGCGCCACCTTGCGGCGCTTTTCGGGCTGGATCCATTCGGGACGAAGACCGTGCATCCGGCCCCACTCCTCGAGCGCGGGACGAAGGCCGATCACGTGCAGGAAGGGCTTTTCACGCGTGAATCCACGGATGGTCGTCCCGTGATAGGAGTCAAAGTTGCGATGCACCGAGATGCCGCCCGCCTCGGCGAAGGCGATCGCCTCCTTGATCTGGCGGCGCTCAAAGTACTTTTCGCGCATCGGTGCAGATGGGACGGTAAGCGCACAGGGAGCAAGGTCTTTGGGCGTGTTCCGGCCCGAGGTGAAAGTCGCCCGCGGCGATCCTGGCCGACGCGTCCAGCACACGACGCTCGACAGACATGTCGTCAGGCACGACGTCGATCGTCTCGCCCCGCCGCAGGTCGAACAGGATCAACCTTGGATCGCGGCTTCCCGGCAGCAAACCGCGTCGCGCGGCCACCCCGTAGATCCGCAGCTGGAGCGTGTAAGCCTCGAGGAGCGCGTGGTCGAGGCTGGCGTTGGTCTTGAAGTCGATCAGGGCGACTTTGCCGTCCACCTCGCAGACCCGGTCGACCAGTCCCTTCACTCGCGTGCCGCCGATCGCCATGTTGAAACCAGCCTCGGCGGCCAGCGTTCGGGCGCGCGCCAGTGGGTGGTCGACGTAACGCCCAAGCATCTCTCGACCGGCCTCCGGCCCGCGGTACATGGCGAGCAAATCGCCACCTGCGTTGTGCCACGCCGCGAGCGCCTCGTGCACGGCCGCGCCCAATTCAGTGGAGCCGGCCGCTCTCACGTGGTGCGGCTGGAGCTCGTCGGGCGGCGCCGGCACGCCCCAGACCTGGCTGAAGCGGTACCGCACGGGGCAGACCTCGAAGTCATGCAGCTGGGAAAAGCTCAACGCGATCGAAGCTTGAGACTCCGGCCCGCCTGCCGCCGGCGGCGGCTGGATGCGCTCGAGGCGGTCGAGCACGGCCGCGACCACGGATGGGTCGTCGTGGGCCAGGCCGTTGGTCGCGCGTAGCACGGGAAGCTCGAGCTGCTCCGCCTCGACCACCACGGCCGATTCGGGGTGCGCCAGCGCCCAGCCCAAGATCTCAGCGAAATGGTCGTGCTCATCGAATCCGTTGACTCCCACCTCGTGGGCGGTTGGCTCATCGCGTGTCGCCGTCACGTAGAGCGCATCCTTCGCCCGCGTCAGTCCGACATAAACGATGCGCCGGCGCTCTCCGATGGCAAGCGCGACCGCCGGCTGGCCAGGCGATGTCTCGGCGTAGCGAGGATGCTTCTCGCCCCGCCAGTTCTTCATGACGAAGCCGAATTTGTCGGGGTCGAAGAAGAGGCGCTCCGTGTCGCGCGGGCGCGGCGGCCGCAGGTTGACCAGGAAAACGACTGGGAACTCGAGACCTTTCGCCGCGTGGATCGTCAGCAGCGAGACGGCGTCGGGACCGGCTGCCTCTTCGGCCGCCTCGCCGACAGGAAGCTCCGCGTCGATGACCTGGTCGAGGTGGCGGACGAAGTCGCCGATGCCCGCGAGCGCGATGTCGCGCTCGAATCGCCCCGCGAGCTGGAACACCTTGCGCAGGTTGAGGAGGGCGCGCGGGCTGCCGTCGCGCTGGGCGCGCAGCTCGGCCCAGCGAAGGTAGCCGCTCTCTTCGAGCAGGCGGTTGAGGATGTCGGCAACAGTGAGCGTGTCTCGCAGCCGGCCGATGCGGTCGGCAAGCTCGACGAGGCGCACCGCCTCGGATGCGACCTTCGGCTCCATCTCAGGAAACCCCGCGCGCCTGGATTCGTCGAAACAGTCGCGTAGTCGCATGCCTTTTCGCTCAAAGCGGCGTGTCGCGAGCCGGTACATGCCGGCGTCCGTGAGCCGGACTATCGGGCCCTGGAGGATACGCACGAGCGCCCCGTCGTCCATCGGGTTCTCGGTCAGCCGGAGAAGCCCGAGGACATCCTTGATCTCCTGGCGGTCGAAAAAGCCCGATCCGCCGCTCGTGACATATGGAATTCCCTGCCGCCGGAGCTCGTCCTCGAACTCTCGGGGCAGCATGCGCACCGAATGCGACAGCACCGCTATGTCGCGGAAGGCGCGGCCGCCGACATGCAGCCGGCGGATGTTCTCCGCGACCGAGCGAGCTTCGGTCCGCGAATCGGGAGCCATCAGGACGCTGACGGGCAGTCCCATACCGGCCCCTCGCGTCGCCACCAGCTCCGGCTCGGCTGCGAAGTCTGAGTCGCGACGGATGAAATCGGTCGCGCAGTCGAGGATGCCCTGATAGGAGCGGCGGTTGTGGGTCAGGGGCAGGCGCAGCCCCGGAAACCGCGTGCGGATATTGTCGATCTCGGCGTCGCGCCATCCATAGATCGACTGCTTTGCGTCACCCACGACGGTCACGTTGCCGAAGTTTTCGCCGGCCGCGAGACGGATGAAGTCGAGCTGGATGCGGTTGGTGTCCTGGAACTCGTCGACGATCAAGTAGCGGAATCTCTGGCGGCAGCGGCGCCGGAATTCTGGGACGCGCTCCATCGCATCGATCACGCCCAGCAGCAGGTCGTCGAAGTCGCGCAGCGATTGCGCGCGGAGAGCGTCTTCGTAAGCGCGGTAGATGGTGAAGAGAACGTCGATCGCTTCCAGTTCCGCGCGAGCAGGGTCCGGGCCGCCTGATGCCTCCCCATTCTTGGGAAGGTGGCCCGAAGGGCCGGAGGGGCTGGCCCGCGCACTCCAATGCTGCCCATGGAGATCAACAGCTCGCTGGTGGAAGCGTTCCGGGTTGATGCCGCGGCCCTTCAGCTTGAGCAGAAACCGCAGCCCTGAGCGTAAGAGGTCGTCCAGGTCGTCGACCGCAAGCGCGCTGAACGAGTCGGGGTCGAACGGCGCCGCTGCGCCGCTGCGCAGACGCGCCATCAGCTCCTGCTCGAACAACCGCTGGCCTGTCTCATCGAGTACTCGCAGCTCACGCGGCGCGCCGATGAGGTAAGCGAACTCGTCGAGAAGGCGCGCGCAAACGCTGTGGAAGGTCCCGATCCAGGCACCATCGAGGACCTGCGGACCAAGGTCCGGCCTCCGGGCCGTGAGCTCGTGCGTGATCCGCTGGCGAAGCTCCTCGGCGGCCCGATCGCTGAACGTCACAGTGAGGATCTGGTCGGGCGAGACTCCTTGCTCGACCAGCCAGCAAAACCGCTCCGTGGCGGTGAAGGTCTTGCCGGTGCCCGGTCCGGCGGCGATGAGGAACGCGCCCTGCGGACCCGCATGCGCGGCCGCGGCCTGCTCGCTGCTGAGGGTGGGTGCGCCGACTCGGGTGGTGGTCACTCCGGCGGCGCTCCCCCGTAGGGGCACACGGACGCGTGGGGGCATGTGCCAAACCGCGTGACGCATGTTCCAGCGATCTCGCGCGGCGCAGGCTCGAAGTGCCCTGCCTTGATCCGCTCGATGGCAGTCACCACTACCGCGCGGCCGCGCTCGAGGTCGTCCACGCTCAGGGGCTTCTCGCGGTAGTCCTTCAGCCCGGCCGGCCGGCCGACGCTGAAGATGTCCTGCCGCATGCCTCCCCACACCCAGTCCTTCGGGTACCAGAGCGAAAGGAAGCGAGGCTGGAAGCCGAGGGGATTGCCTTCCTCGTCGAGTCCTTCCTTGCAGGCGATGTAATAGAGCAGGAGCTGCACGTCGTGCAGCTCCGGCCCGAAGTACATCTCGTAGGCGTATCGCATCGGCTTGCCGGACCCGGTCTTGTAGTCGACGACCTCGACCTCTCCATCGCCGACGTCGTTGACGCGGTCGATCTTGCCGACGACCTCGGAGCCGTCCAGCTGCAGCTTGAACCGTTTCTCGATCGCGACCGTTCTGAGCCGGCGGATCAGCTGCATACCGGTGACAGCGCGGATGTAGTTGCCGAGCAGCGATCGCACCTGCTTCTCCTCGCGCTTGCGGTCGAGCACTCCCTCCATGCGCGATAGATATCCGTCGAGGTGCCTCTGGAGCGCGTCTTCGAGCCAGCTCCTTTGCTGCTCGGCTTCGTGCGGGCGCCACTCCTCCTCGTGCTCATGGAAGTCCTGCAGCACCTCGTGCAGGAAACCGCCGCGCTCCATCGCCACCGAGCGCGGCTCATAAACGAGACCCGGGTGATGGTTGTACCAGTAGAGACGCGGACACTTGAGGTAGGTGTTTAGCGTCGTGGGGCTGAAGTGGCCGATCTCCACCGATTCCGGGTTGCGACCCGGGCCGTATGGCTCGAATGGTTCGCCTGATTGCGTGTCGGTGAGGAATTCCAGGTCCAGGCCGAGGCCCATGGCGCGCGCAAGAACACTCTCGCCAAGGACCGACGGATGTGACGCGAGCATAACCTCAGCTTCTCGCGCAAGGAGAACGTCGTCAGGTTCGAGACGCGATGAGGCGCGAGTCAGCTGGCGGTCCTCGGCTTCAGGATCGGCCATGTCGAGAAAGACCGAGCGGCCCGCCTGCCGCAAGTAGGCATCAGCGTAGGTCAGGTACAGTCGCCGTCTCGCCCGCGTCATGGCGACAAACGCGAGACGTGCCTCTTCCGCGAGATGGCCGTCGGGGTCGGACGGCCATGCCGGCATGAATCCGACCTTGAAGCGCTCGAGCCAGGCGCGGTCCTCCGCGTCGAGCACCGGATGCGGCCTAGCCTCGAGCGGAAAGAGCCCGTGCGCGAAGCCGGAGCAGAACACGACCTCGAACTCCAGCCCCTTCGCCTGGTGCACCGTCATGACCTGGACCGCTTCGCGGTGTCCGTCCGCCGCTTCGGTGTCGTCGGCTGCCGCGGCGAGCAGGTTGTCCAGCGAACCGCTGACTTCGGAGAGCAGCGGCTTCGAGCCATGCAGCCGCTCGTGCACAAGCTCGATCGACTCGAGACCTTCGATCGCGGCGCGCAGGTCCGCGATCGCCTCCGCGCGCTGCACCGACGGCAGGTCGAGATCGAGCAGCCGTCGCATTGCGCCGTCTTCGATGAGTACCGAGTAGGCAAGACCCGCGATCGGCAGCTTGCGGGCCAGGCCCAGCAGGCGCTGGCGCACGAGCATCGCCCGGTGCAGCGCCTCGAGCTCGTCATCGCGGAGAAATCCCATGAAGTCCGGTTCGGGTCGAGCTTCCTCCGGCGCGGCCTCTCCCCACGGCAGGGGATAGCGCTTGGGATCGCGCGCGACGAGTGCGTACATGACTCGGTCGACGACCTTCTTCAGCGGGCGGCCCCGCTCCACGGCGTAGGCCCGCAGCCGGCTCACCGTGTGCGGACCGACCCCGCCGAGGCTCGAGGCGAGCGCGCTCTCGAAAGCGTCCGGATCGTCGGGCTTGCGGAGTGACTCGAGGTAGCCGACGAGGAAGCGCACCACCTCGTTGCGCGCGGTGGCGCCCCAGCCGCGAACCTCATATGCGAGGCCCAGGGCGCGAAGCGCCTCTTCGAACGGTGCACCCAGGGCCGACGTGCTGCGCAGCACGATCGCAAAGTCACGCAGGCGCAGCTCGGGCCACTCGGCGTGCAGGCGCTTGATCTCGCGCGCGCAGAAGAACGCCTCGTCGACCGGGTCGGCCTCGCGCGCCAACACGACCGCGGGCGCGCGCCGCGGTGAATCGGCCAGCAGTACCCGAGGCGCGCGACCCGGCTGGGTCGCGGTAAGGAGGCGCTCTCCGGCGTCCAGCGCCTCCTGCGAGGAGCGGCGGCACACCTCGAGGTGGCGCGTCGCAGATCCGTAGACGGCGCCAAAACCGTGGCTCAGCAGGCGCGGGACCGTGCCGCGAAATCCATAGATCGACTGGTCCGGGTCGCCGACCACGACCAGCCTGGGATTGAGCTCCGGCGGGGCGATGAGCTGCAGCAGCTCGAACTGCGCCGGGTCCACGTCCTGGAACTCGTCGACCAGGACGATCTTGAACTTCGAGCGCATGCGGTCGCGCAGCCCGGGATTCGACTGCAGCAGCTCGATCGATCCGGAGATGAGGTCGCGAAAGTCGAAGAGCCCGGCTTCCCGCATCCGCTGGTGATAGGCCTGGTACACAGAAGCGAGGACGCGCAGGCGCTCGCCTGCGCTCGCCTCCACCGCCAGCTGCAGGGCTGCAGGATGGACGAGGTTTTGCTTCATCAACGCTACGAAGGCGAGCAAGTCGCGCGCGAAGGCGTCCGAGCCTCGCACGCCGGCCAACGCCCCGAGCAATTCGGAGTCGATGCCCGCCAGAACATCGCGCATGACCACCCACTCCTGGAATCCGTTCAGGAGCAGACGCTCACGATCAGGCGCATGATCCCGCAGCAGGCGCGCGCAGAAGCTGTGAAACGTCGAGATCCACGCTTCGCCGTAGTCGTCCTTCAGGCGTTCGTCGATCCGGCGCGCGATCTCGCCCGCAGCGCCGGTCGAGAACGTGAGCACGAGGATCTCGTCGCGGCCGGCGACGCCCTCGCGCACGGCCTGCTCGTAAAGGTCGACCAGAGCGTGGGTCTTGCCTGTGCCCGGTCCAGCGAGCACACGAATCGGTCCTAGTACTTCATGGATGTCGAGTGGCAACAGGTCTCCCCGGGGTGGCGGCGGGCGACCTGATTATGCGGGGGCGCGTCTCCTGGAGTCACCCCGGCCTGTTAACGGCCACCAGGCCGCGATCAGGAACAACAGCAGCATCGCGATCTCAAACCACGGCCACTGGCGCAGGTGCGGGCTCTCGCCGCGCAGGTAGAGGTAGGGACTGGCGAGGACCCACACCGCCACCAGCGGAGCACGCCAGCTCCACGCCGGCCGCTCCTCCCAGACCATCCATCCGGCAGCGGCCAGCATGCACAGGTCCGAAGCGTGCAGATACGGGGAAATGAGAAGCGAGCCGACGATGGCGAGCGGAATGACGAGACCCGGAGAGTGGCGAAGCCTGTATGCGGCGGCGAGCACCGAACCGATGATGAGGACGCGAAGGATTGTCGCGAACATTCCGGTCACCGCCAAAGCGCCGTGCAGGGTCAGATCATCGGAGCCCTTCGGCAGTGGGCCGCGGAGCTGGGTGACGTAATCGGCCATGCCTCCAGTTCCGACGGTAAGCACGATCAAGAGGAGGACGGCAGCCGAAACGCCGACCCACGTCGCGAACAATCGAATGCGAAGCGCAAAGAGCAGCGCGAACGGGACGAGGATCGTGTTGTTGGGTTTGAAGAGAATCGCCGCCAGCGCGAGACCTGCCAGCATGTCGCGCCTGTCGCGCGCGAGTCGCCATGCGATGACCAACGCCGCGGCTTCCAGCGGAACGATCTGGCCGACGTTGACCGCGTGCATCACCCACCACGGCGCGAGCGCGCCGACGACCGCGATCCACCTGCTCCACCCCTTGCTGACGCCGGCCCAAGCGAGGGCAGCAGCGAATGCAATGAAAAGAAGCACGGCCCATAACACGTAGGCGAGGTCGTAAGGCAACCACCCCAGCGGGGCGGTCACGAATGCCACCGTCGGCGGGCTTAGAAACGGCTGCACGATATGGCCCGGCGAGAGCTCCACCTGCTCGACCGCCACCGAGGTCTGGTCGTAGATGTGCGACCAGCCCTGTTCGAGCCCGACCTGGCCTGCGGCGGCGTACGTATGGAAGTCGACGCTGATAGGGTCGTGGCCGTCATGGTCTCGGATCAGCACGTCGAGGATCAGCGCAAGTGCCACAACCGCGAACGCCAGGACAGCCCAACGTCGCCGATCGGTTATGGGATTTACACCGCTAAACACATCGACCCCCCGGATTTCGAGCCTGGCTCACGACGGCCAAACGTTTCTATATTCCGAAACGCATGGCCGCCCACCGTCTGACAATTTCGTTCCGGCGGGTGGCCTGGCCCGTGGCGGCAGGTCTACTAATAATGGTCGCGCATCTGCCCTCCTTCGTGCATCGCCTCCTGGACGGCGACGAAGCCATATATGGCTCGATCGCGGTCCTGATGAACCGGGGCGGGGCGCTCTACGGCGCTGGCGGAGTCGACAACAAGCCGCCTGGAGTGTTCTGGATCTACTCCGTCATCTTTCGTTTCTTCGGCGACTACCAGATGACGGCGATCCACGCCGCCGGCTTCATCGCGATGGCGGCGACCTGCGTCGTGGTCTTCCTGATCGCACGCGACCTCGCCGGGGCGCGCGCCGGCTTGCTTGCGGCGTTTTTCTACGGAGTTGTGACCGCCGCGGGCAATCCGCGCCTGCTGGCTGCCAACACCGAGATCTTCATGATGCTCCCGCTCTCGGCCTCCGTCCTTTTGATGCTCCGCCGCAGCTGGTTCTGGACCGGAGCCCTGCTCGTGGCGGCCGGCGCGTTCCGCCAGTCGGCAGCGGTCAACGTGCTACTCGCTGCGCTCGCCCTCTTCTGGCTCGAACCGCAGGAACGGCTTTGGCGCGCGGCTCAGCTTTTGGGAGGCGGCTTGATCGCCGGCCTGATCGTCGGCGCAGGGCTGATCGCCCTCAGCGGCTCGCTGGCCGGGTTCTGGCGCTGGACCATCGCAACGCTGGTCGGCTACGCGTCCGCCAGCTGGACGCCGGCCTTCGTCTGGCAGCGCGCCAAAGACAGCGCCGTGCCGTTTGTCGTCGACATGGCGGTGTTGTGGATTGCGGCGATCGCGCTGGCCACGCGCTGGCGAACGCTCAGCCCTCAGGTCCGCCTGATGGTCGGCTGGCTGGCCGTGGCGATGGCCGGGTCACTCGCGGGCGGACACCTTTCGTGGCATTACTTCATCCAGGCGATGGGGCCGCTGGCGATCCTCGCCGGCCTCGCCTTCGACCGGTTCCGGCTGACCAGGACCGCGACCGCTGCGGCGGTCGCCGGCATGGTCATTCCCGCCGCCGCCTGGTGGGTGTTCGACATGACCGCCGATCCCCTCACATACGACTTCAGCCCGCCCGGGCCCCAGCATGTGGCGGTCTCCGCGTACATCGCCGCCCACACATCGGCGTCCGATCGCGTCTTCGTCTGGGGCGACTGGCCCGCCCTGTACGTCGAGTCCGACCGCGCAATGGCGAGCCGCTTTCCCGGCTTCCTGCGGGGCTTCGACCGCGGCTCGAACCTGGCCCCCAACAACTGGGACACGTCGCCCGACGTGTGGCCGCTCCTGGAGGCGGACCTGGGGTCGAACCCGCCGGCTCTGATCGTCGATACCTCAGCCGCAGGCTGGAGTGACTTCTCGATGTATCCCATGCGCAACTATCCCGCGCTCTGGGGCATCGTCAGCTTCGGCTACCACCAGGTCGCGACGATCGATGGAGTTGTGATCTACGCCCGAAACGGCTAGAGCGCGGGTGGCTTGACCTTGTCCGGAAGCGGCGGCAAGGAGGGCACTTTTACCGGCACATTTATGGGCAAGCTCACCGCCGGCTGCTGAACAGGCGCCTGAACCGGAGGGACCGGAACGCGCCCTCGATCCACAGGCACTGTAGGCGAGGGCTCAGGCGGCACCACCGGCGCTGTGACACTCGGGTGAGACAGGGCCGGCCCGACCGGCGCAGCGCGGGAGTCGAGGTGCGGTTGGGCAACGATGATGAGCGTCGCGCTGGCTACGACCGCGACCTGGACCGCGTGGTGAACGCTGTCCTGGAGCCACCGGCTGGAGAGCCCGATCGTCAGCGCGTAAAGCGCGCGTCGCGCTTGCGTGCGCCCGTGCTGGACCTGCTCGCTGATCGCTGACAGAGCCCGCCGCAAGCGGCGCTGCACGGTCCCCTCGGTCATGCCGACCTCGGTGGCGATCTCCCGGTTCGAGTAGCCGCCGAAGTAAGCAAGCTTCACCACCTGGTTGTCCTCGTGCGGCAGGGAATGGATCGCCTCGTCCACCGCATGGCGGATCATCGCGCCGGAAAAGTCCTTCCACGCATGAGGACGGTCGTCGCCGTTGCCTACGCCCTCGAGAAGAATCTTCTTCAGGCCCTTGTGGGCTCCGCGCATCCTGCGGCGGTCAACCCGGTCTCGCCGGACGCCAGTCATCAGCCACGTTCGCCATGCGTCGTTCGTGGCACCGGAAACCATGTGATTTGCAGCTCCCGGCACTTTTCAGTACTCCGTTGTACTGAAAACTCCGGACGCCCCAAGAGCACCCGAAACGGGATCAGAGCGGCGTGGGCCGGCGCGGGCGCTTGATCTCGAGGATGCGAGGCTCGGACGCGGCAACCGACAGGAGGCGGCCGAACACTTCCACGGCGCCGTCGCCCTCGACCGACTCGGACAGGCGGACGTATGCGGACGTGCCGTCAGAAAAAACGAACGTCGGCGTGCCGAACACCCCCAGCTCGGTCACGGCGTGCGTGTGATCACGAGCCAGTGCTTCCAGGATCTGTGGATCCGCCAGGTCGCGCCGGAACCGGTCGGCCTCGAGCCCGCTCTCCGCCGCCACCTGCTCCACCACTTCTGGCTCATCGAGGTCGAGCCGGTCGCGATGTCTGGCAAACAAGAGCGGCCGGTGGATGGCGTCGAAACGTCCCTGACGGCGCGCCGCTTCCGCGGCTTTGAAGGCTAAGCGTCCCTTCACCCTTTCCGACGCGGGCGCACTCCACACCGTCCAGCCGTCATCCTTGGAGTTCACCTGCGTGATCGAGAAATACCGCCACCGAACATCGATGTTCTGCCGGCCTGAACGCTGCACCGCGTCGATGAGCCCGGCGACCCGGTAGACGAACGGGCACAGGTAGTCGAAGAAGACCTCAAAGGTGATCGATTCCGGGACGGCCACTCCTAAATCTCCAACGCGGCTGGAGCTCACACGTATTCCAGACAGCTGGGCCTGGATGCGCCCCGACATCCTTATCCGGCTCCTGCCATTTACGGCCGCATTTGCGATCGCCTACCTCGCCAGCGGGCGGGCCGGCTGGCTTGGCCTGGGCCCCGGACGGCTCGGCCTTCAGCTCGGATTCGCCGCGCTTGCGGCGCCGGTCATGTTCGCCGCATCGATCGCGGTCCAGCTGTGGTTGACACGCAGGCGAGGCGCCCTGCTCGTGCCGGCCGGTGCGGACGACGCATGGTTCCAGGCCGCTTTCTACGGCGTCAACGGACCAATCGAAGAGGCATTTTTTCGCGGCCTCATGCAGGGCGGGTTGAGCATCCTGTGGGGAGCGCCGGTCGGCTTTGCGATCGCCACCGCGGTGTACGTGCTCTATCACCGGCTCGGCCGCTGGACGTGGCCTGACACTCTCGCCACGGCGCTGGTCGGCGTCCCGCTTGGCCTCGCCTACTGGCTCCTTCCCGGGCCGCCTTCTCTGCTCGGCGTGTCGATAGCCCACATCGCGGCGACCTGCGGATTCCTGGGTCCAGGACCATATCTTTTGAGGAAGATGCGCCTCCTGTAGTGGTGGACCTCGACCGCCGGCAATGGGTGACTCTCGTCTGGGCCGGTGCCGCAGTAGTGCTTACCGCGTTCGACGGATCGGTCCTCGTGCTGGCGCTGCCGGCGATCGCCAACGACTTCCATGCGAGCACTCCCGCGCTGTCCGATCTGGGTTCGGTGCTGGCGATCGGCTCGCTTGGAGCGCTCCCGCTGGCGACGCTGGCCGACCGTTTCGGCCGGCGCCGCCTGATCGCCGGCGGCGTCGCCGGCTTCTCGCTCGCCAACTTCGCGAGCGCATTCGCGCCGACGCTTGCGGACCTGGCGCTTCTTCGCCTCGTCGCCGTTTGCTTCGAGGTCCTGGTCGCCGGCGTGGCCACGGCGCTCGTCGTCGAAGAGGCTCCCCGTGGCCAGCGCGGTCGGGCGGTGAGCGTGCTCGCCCTGCTTTCGGGAATTGGCACCGGGGTCACCGTGATCGCCTATCCGATCATCGCCCCGCACTGGCGGTGGCTGTTTCTCGCCGGCGGGATCGGGGTGCTGATTGCGCCGCTCATCTGGTGGCTCCTGCCTGAAGGCAAGACTTGGCTGGGCGTCCGCATCACGGGCTCTGCGCTGCGGCTCCTGATGCAGCCGCCGTGGCGCAGGAGGGTGATCGTGCTCGCCGGCATGACCGCTCTGCTCGCCGTGCTGCTGGAGCCGGCCGGTCTGCTGTTCACGGTCTACGCGACGCGAGCTCTCGCGATGTCACCCGTCGCGATCAGCACTTTGATCGTCGTTTCGGGTGTCGCCGGGGCGACGTGCTACTTGGCCGGTGGATATCTGACTGACCGCTTCGGGCGCCGCGGCCCGGCGATCGCGCTCACCATCGCGACCGCCGCCGCGACGAGCCTGAGCTTTGCCAGCGGGGCCATCGGATTCTTCGTCGGCAACGTGCTGTGGAGCGCATTCGCCAGCGCGGCCACCCCTGTGTTCGGCGCGTGGTCGGCCGAGTTGTATCCAACGCGTGCTCGCGCAACCGCGGAGGCCGCGAGTGCAGTGGCTGCTTCGGTGGGCAGCATCGCCGGCCTTCAGCTCGTCGCCGCCCTGTCGGCGACAACCGGGCTCGGCGGCGCGATCGAGCTCGGCGGGATCGCCGCGGTGCTCGGCGCGCTCCTGCTCTTTTTCCTGCCCGAGACCAGGCAGCAGCCGCTTCCCGAGTAAGGTTGCAGCGCAATCGTGGAACGGGCGAGGGCGGTCGTCATCGGTGGCGGCATCACCGGCACGAGCGTCGCTTATCACCTCGCGAAAGCCGGCTGGCGCGACGTCGTCCTGCTCGAGAAGGATGAGCTGACCAGCGGCTCGACCTGTCACGCCGCCGGTCTGGTGACACAGTTCAACCCCTCGCCGACGATGATGCGGTTTCGCCGCTACAGCATCGAGCTGTACCAGGAGATCGGCGTCTTCGAGACCGTGGGCAGCCTGCGCTTTGCGTCGAGCAGAGACCAGATGATGGAGTTGCGGCGGGGCGTGAGCCGCGCGCGCGGCATCGGTCTCGATGTCGAGCTCATCTCGGCCGACGAGGCGGTGCGGTTGATGCCGGCGATCAGCCGCGACTCGCTCCATGGCGCGGTGTGGATGCCGGGGGACGGCCACCTCGATCCGCATACCGCGACCCACGCGCTTGCCACGGCCGCGCGGAGACTCGGAAGCCAGGTCTTCACTCGCCGGCGCGTCACGGGGATCGCGCTGTCCGATAAGGGAGCGGTCCACGCCGTCGACACGGACGCGGGGAGGATCGAGACCTCCACCGTCGTCATCGCGGGTGGCATCTGGGGCCCGCAGCTCGCGGCGATGGCCGGCGCGTTCGCCGTCTCGACCCCGGTGGACCACCAGCACGCCGCGCTCCTGGCCGTGCCAGGGCACGACGTGCCCCACGACATGCCCTGCTTTCGGGACCCTGACAACCTTATCTATGGCAAGGCCGAGGCCGGCGGCATGGTCCTGGGTGGGTACGAGGTGGACCCCGTGGCGCGGTGGATCGATGGCGTGCCGTGGGACCACGCCGGCACGTCGCTGCCACCGGACGAGCAGCGCTTCGAGCCGCTGCTTGCCGGCGCCGCGCGACGTTTTCCGTTCGTGCACGAGGCCGGGATCAAGAAATTGGTGTGCCATCCCGACGCGATGACGCCCGACGCAGGACCGCTCGTCGGACCGGTGCCTGGAGTTCGCGGGCTTTACATGGCGGCCGGGCTTTCGCTGAACGGATTTGGCGGAGCGGGCGGCATCGGGCGCGCCATCGCCGAGCTGGTCACTGCGGGAGAGACCGAGCTCGACCTCTATCCGTACCGGCCGTGGCGTTTCGGCCCCGTCCACCGAGACCATCGCTACGCTGCCGAGTTGGCGCGCGAGGCTTACAAGTACTACTACCACCTGCGCTATCCGTTCGACTCGGACGAGTGGGGGCGGCCGAAACGGACGAGCGTCCTGCATACGCGCATGCAGGACCTAGGTGCAGTGTTCGGAGTCAAGCACGGTTGGGAGCGGCCGGATTACTTCGAGCCCGGCGAGCCCTGGAGGCGGGCCGGCGCCGACCAGCGCGAATTCGGCTTCGTCCGCCCGCCGTATTTCGAGCGGCTTGCTGAAGAGCACCGTGCGTTTCGCGAGCGGGTCGGCGTCATCGACATGAGCTCGTTCGGCAAGGTCGAGGTCACCGGACCGGGCGCACTCCCGCTGCTCGAGCGGGTCGCCGGCAACCTGATCGACCGGCCCCTGGGGTCGGTCGTCTACACGCAGCTGCTCGAGCGAGGCGGCGGAATCGCGGCCGACGTCACCATCACGCGCCTGGCGCCGGATCACTTTCGGCTGGTCACGGGGGCCGGGTACGTGAACAGCGACCTGGGATGGCTCGAGATGCAGGTGCGCGACAGCGAGCCGCCGGTACATCTGCGCGAGTCATCGGACGAGCTTGCCGTGATCGGGATGTGGGGTCCGAACGCGCGCGACGTGCTGGAAAAGGTGACGAGCGACGACGTGTCCGACCATGGATTTCCTTTCATGCACGCGCGTCAGATCCACGTCGGCGGATTCCCCCTGCTCGCTCAGCGCGTGACCTACGTCGGCGAGCTGGGCTGGGAGCTCTACCTCAAGCCTGCCCATGCCGGCCAGGTGTGGGACCGGCTGATGAGCGCGGGGAGCGCGTTCGGAATCACGGCGGGCGGCTATCGCGTGCTCGACTCGCTCCGGATGGAGAAGGGATATCGCTACTACGGCGCGGACATGGGACTCCTCGACGATCCATTCGAGGCGGGACTCGGCTTTTGCGTGCGGCGCGAGAAGTGGAGCTTCCTGTCGGCCGAGATCAACCGAAGGCTGCGTACCTTGGCGGTAGGCGGGGAGGAGTACGTGCCGATCTATGGAGGCGAGGCCGTTCTCAGCGGAGGGCGGGTCGTGGGCCGGCTGCGAAGCTGCGCCTACGGGTTCACGGTGAGGAAGAACCTCGCCTACTCCTATCTCCCCGTGGAGCTGAAGCCCGGTGCCCAGGTCGAGGTCGAGGTGTTCGGCCAGACGCTGCCCGCCGCCGTGATGCCGGACGCAGCCCTGTCGAAACGTGATGTCACACAGCACGCGGGCTGAGGAAGCCGCGGCGCGAGTCGCCCTATGGAGAGGCCGGGCGGTGGCGATCTCATCGCTCTCAGGAGGTCTGACCAACGAGAACTACCTGGTCGATTGCGAGGGTCAGCGCTACGTGATGCGACTGCCGGGCCAATCCACAGAGCTTCTCGCGATCGATCGAGCCAACGAGGTGTACAACACGAAGTCTGCGGCGACGACGGGCATCGGTCCCAAGGTGCTCGAGCATGTTGCCGGAGTCGACGTGATGGTGCTCGAGTTCATACCCGGTCCGACGATGTCGGCGAAGACCCTCGGGTCCGCCCGAATGGCGGCCCGCATGGCGCAGTCGTTCCACCGCCTGCACGCCGCGCCGCGATTCCTCCAGGACTTCAACATGTTCCGGCTCATCGAGCACTACCTGGGCATCGTTGGCCAGTACCAGGTGGAGATTCCGGATGACTATCGCGACTGGCTCCCGACCGTGGCCGAGATCGAACGCGCGGTCGATGTCCACGCGCTGGTACGCGTCCCCTGCCACAACGACCTCCTCTGCGAGAACTTCATCGACGACGGCGCGGCCCTGCGCATCGTCGACTACGAGCTCAGTGGCAACAACGACCCTTGCTTCGACCTCGGCAACACGGCGCAGGAGGCGGAATTCGACCAGGAGCTGCGCGCCGCGCTCTGCGAGGCCTACTTCGGCCGGCGCGACCCCGGCCAGCTCGCCCGGATGAACCTGTTCGCCCTCATGTCGGACGTCGGCTGGACGCTGTGGGGCGCCATCCAGGCCAGGATCTCCGCGGTCGACTTCGATTTCCGCGGCTACTACATGGCGCGCTGGGAGCGGGCGCTCGAGGTTCTTCGGTCTGACCGGCTCGAGGATTTGCTGGGCAAAGCCTCTGATTGACGGGGCGCCGGTCTGGTGCTACCTTCCGCGCCGGTATATCGGTCGCATATCGCTCGCTTGAGGGGAGGGCGAGGGGAAGATGGCCGTCGCGGAAAGCGTAGAGGCGCGGTCGCAGAGCGAGGAGGCGTACCTGCGCATCCTCGAGCGGATCGTATGCCTCGACATGCCGCCTGGCTCGGTGGTCAACGAGGCGCGCCTGCGCGAGGACCTGAAGATCGGCAGGACGCCGATCCGCGAAGCGCTGCAGCGCCTGGCGCGCGAGAACTTCGTCAGGTCGATCCCTCACCGCGGCACGTTCGTCACCGATGTCAACATCACCGACCTGGCCCGCATAACCGAGGTGCGCGTCGTCCTCGAGTCCCACGCCGCGAGGCTCGCAGCGGAGAAATTGGCGTCCGCCGACCGTGAGGCGATCGAGGAGCTGCTGGAGCTGCACCAGCGCGGATACGTCGTCGACCAGCGGGACCTCATGCAGCTGGACCAGCGCATCCACCGGGCCATCTATCGGGCGTCTCGCAACTCGTTCCTCGAAGCGACTCTCGAGCGCTACTTAAACCTGAGCCTGCGCCTCTGGTACCTGGTGCTCGACCGCGACGTGCAGCTGCGCGAGGCGGTGGGCGAGCACGTAGAGCTCCTCCGGGCGATCCTGGCCGGAGATGCGGACCGGGCCGAGAGCATCATGCGCCTTCACGTCAGCGGCTTCGAGAGCGAGATCCGCAAAGTGTTGGTCGAGAGGTAGCAATCATGCCGAAGATCTTTTTCGCCACCGACCTGCACGGCTCTGAGGTTTGCTGGAAGAAGTTCCTGAACTCGGCCAAGTTCTACGGCGCAGACGTCCTCATCTGCGGCGGCGACATGACGGGCAAGGCGATCGTGCCGATCGTGTCTGAGAACGGCCACTTCACCTTCGCCCTGGGCGGCGAATCCCAGACCGTGGCCGCAGACCATGTCGCGGAGGTCGAAGCCAACGTGCGGCGTAGGGGCTACTACCCTCTCCAGATGTCGGTCGAGCGATTGCACGAGCTCGACCAGGACCCGGCGAAGCGAGCCGCGTGCTTCCAGGAGGTGATGCTCGAGGGTGTCGACCGCTGGATGAGGCTCGCGGCGGAAAAGCTCAGGGGCACCGGCATCCGCTGCTTCGTCTCACCAGGCAACGACGACGAGATGGAGGTCGACGACGTCATCCGGCGCGCGGAGCTTGTCGAGCTCGCGGAAGGACGCGTCGTGGAGATCGACGGCTTCTCCATGATCTCGACCGGCTGGTCGAACCCGACCCCTTGGAACACGCACCGCGAAGAGGCGGAGGAAAAGCTCGCTGAGCGTATCGACGGGATGGCGTCCCAGATCTCGGATGCCTCGCGCGCGATCTTCAATCTTCACTGCCCGCCCTTCAAGTCCGGCCTCGACGAGGCGCCCGCGATCGATGCCGACCTGAAGCTTCTGCACGGCGGACGCGCGCTGCGTCCTGTCGGCTCAACCGCAGTGCGCGAAGCGATCGAGCGCCGGCAGCCCCTGATCTCGCTGCACGGCCACATCCACGAGAGCAAGGGCGCGGTCAAGATCGGCAAGACGCTGTCCATCAACCCGGGCAGCGCATACGAGGAAGGGATGCTCATGGGGGCGATCATCCAGCTCGACCCCACGAAAGGAATCAAGAGCTACCAGCTGGTCAACGGATGAAGAGGTAGGAGGAAGCACATGGCGGACGCGACGATAGGGACGCCGGCGACAGCGGCGAGGCCGGCGCTGTTCTTGCGCAACGCGACCGGGCTGGTCAAAGCCTGGTCGACGTTCGACGCATTCATCTACTCGTTCTGGTCGATCAACCTGATCACGCTGGGCCTTTACGGGATGTCTTTCGTCTATACGGTCCCCGATGGGCAGCTCCTCGCCGGGATCCTGCTCTTCGGCGTGCTCGTCACGTTCCTGGTCATCACCTACGCGATGTTGGTGAGCGTGATGCCTCGTACCGGAGGCGACTATGCGTGGCAGAGCCGCGTGCTCGGAGGTGGTTTGGGCTTCGTCCTGTCCATCACCGGATGGTGGTTCACGCTCTTTCTCTGGGCGCCGATCTATGCCAACATCCTGGTGGTCCAGTTCTTCTCACCGCTCGCGTACACGCTTGGCTGGACGAGCGTCGCCACGTTTTTCACGAGCCAATTGGGCATCTTCGTCTCCTGCCTCATCGTGCTTGCTTTCGTGAGCATCGTCGTCACGATGGGAATGGAGACCTACGCCCGGATCCAGAAAGTCTGCTTCTGGATCGGCCTGGTGGGCCTGGCCGTGGTCTGCGGCCTGCTCCTGTTCTACAGCCAGAGCGATTTCCAGAACGCATTCAACCGCGAGGCGACCAGCCTGTTCGGAGCTCCCGCCAACGCCTACCAGGGCACGATCGACGCGGCGAGCAAGACGTTCGGAGGCTCGAGCTTCGGGACCTTCACTTTCGGACCGGTGCTTCTTCTGCTCCCCTGGCTGGCCTTCTACCTCTTGTGGCCGAACTGGGGCGCAACCCTCTACGGCGAGGTGCGCGGAGCCAAAGACATTCGAAAGCCGTTCTGGAGCATGTTCGCCGGCCTGTGGGTCACGGTGGCCGCGGTCGTCGTTGTCGTGCTCTTGATCAACAAGACCATCGGCTGGAACTTCTACCAGTCGGCCAACGCGGCGTACTGGAACAACCTGTTTGCGGTGTCGGGCGCGGTGGCCCCTCCGGTTCCGATCTGGCCTTACCCCGTGATGTTCGCCGGCTTCCTCGTCGACAACCACCTTTTCCAGGCCCTGCTCATCATCGTGATGGGGTTGTGGTTCTTTGGCTGGGCCGGAACGCTGTTCCTTTCCTCGACTCGCGTCATCTTCGCCGCCGCATTCGACCGCGTTCTGCCGTCATGGGCGGCCAACATCTCCGCCAAGCGCCGCGTGCCGTATGGCTCGCTGGTGCTGATGATCGTGCCGTCGATCGTGATCAGCGCGATCTACGCCTTCAAGCCCGACTTCACGAGCGTGTTCCTTGACGCCACTGCCGTCCTCGCGTTGACCTTCTTCGCGACCGTCGTGGCGGCGGTCATCCTGCCCTGGAGACGCAAGGACCTTTACGACGCATCGCCGATCGCCCGCTACAAAGTCGCAGGCATACCCGCGATCAGCATCGTCGGCGTGATCACCGGGTTGTTCCTCCTGTTCATGCTCTATCAGTGGTCGTTCAACCCGGACAACCTCTACGGCACATCGCTTCAGAAGACGCCGAACTCCGTCATCTACTTCGTCGCCACATACGTCGTCGCAATCGTCATCTACGTCGTGGCTCGCATCGTGCGAAACCGGCAGGGCATCGACCTGCGCCGGATCCACCACGAAATCCCTGTTGAGTAGCATTGCTTTGGCCGTCGGGCTTGCGCCCGGCGGCCTCACTTTCTAAAAGATGCTCGAGTACACCCTCCGCACCTACCAGAGCCCGACGCGGCTCGTCCAGCGCCTTGGCGCGATCCAGGAGCTCGGCCGCGAGGCGAGCGAGCTCGGCATGCGCCGGCCGCTGCTCGTAACCGACCCAGGGGTCAAGGCGGCGGGCCTGCTCGAGACCGCTCTCGTCGCACTGCGCGGGTCAGATGTCGAACCTGTCGTTTTCGACCGGGTCAAGGCCAATCCCGGCGTGGAGCTCGTCGACGCGGGAGCCGCTGAGTATCGCACGCAGGGTTGCGACGGCCTTGTCGCGATCGGCGGCGGAAGCTCGATGGACACGGCCAAGGGAATTGGGGTGGTCGCCGCGCATGACGGCAGCATCGTCGACTACGAGTGGGGCCACAGCCCTATCCGGTCGCGCATCCCGCCGATGATCGCCGTGCCCACCACGGCGGGGACCGGCAGCGAGGTCACGCTCTGGGCCGTCATCACCGATCCGAAGCGAAAGATCAAGTTCAACGTCGGTGGCACGCCGAACATCGCCTCGTGGGTGGCGTTGATCGATCCAGAGCTGACGGTGAAGCTGCCCCCCGCGGTCACGGCGGGCACCGGCATGGACGCCCTCGCGCATGCAGTCGAGTGCTACACCATGTCGTACCACCAGCCGTTCACCGACGCGGTGGCGTTGATGGCGATGGAGTACGTCGCCCGCTACCTGCGCGTCGCGTTCTCGCAGTCCAACAACCTCGAGGCGCGGTACCACATGAGCGCTGCGGCGATGCTCGCCGGGCTCGCCTACGGCACCGACTCCGCCGGCGCCGCGCACGCCATGAGCCAGACCGCAGGCGGCGTGCACGACGCGCCGCATGGCGCTTTGACCGCCCGACTGCTCGGTCCGGTCATGGAGTACAACTACGCGGGCGAGCCGGAGCGGTTCGCACGCATGGCGACCGCTTTCGGCCTCGACACCACCCACGTCTCGATGTGGGAGGCAGCCGAGATGGCTGTCAACTATGTCCACATGCTGACAGTCGACGTCGGGATCCCAGGCCTCGAAGAGCTTGGATTCAGCGAGGCCGAGATCCCGATGCTCGCGGACAAGGCGTTCGCCGACCCGCAGACGATCGGCAACCCGCGCGACGTTGACGCGGCCGCCTACCGGCAGATCTACCAGCGTGCCTTTGACCTTGGAAAGAACGGAGACTGAAGATGACCATCGACGTCGCCAAGTCCGTGAAGAAGATGTTTGTCGACGGGAAGTGGACCGAGTCCGAGAGCGGCCAGTACTTCGACGCCGACAGCCCCGCGACCGGGGAGATCATCGCCCAGGTCCCAAAGGGGACCAGGGCCGACGCGCAGCGGGCAGTCGAGGCCGCCCATAAGGCCCGTGCATCGATGGCCGGGCTCAAGGGTTTCGAGCGGTCCAGGCGTCTGCACCGGATCGCTGAAGCCATCGAGAAGCGAAGCGACGAGCTCGCGCGACTTCTTACGCTCGACCAGGGCAAGCCTCTCAAGGCCGAAGCCGTGGGCGAGGTATCCGAGGCGGTGGAGTACTTCCGCATCGCCGCGGAAGACCTCAAGCGCCTCGAGGGCCGCGTCCTGCCGAGTGCAAGCCCGACCAAGCTCGTCCTCGCGCGCCACTATCCGCGCGGCGTGTACGCGATCATCACGCCCTGGAACTGGCCGCTGACGATGGCGGCCGAGCTCATCGCGCCTGCCCTCGCCGCCGGCAATACCGTGGTCTGGACGCCGGCCTCGTCGACGAGCGTGATCTCGGTCGCGCTGATGGAGTGCATGGCCGAGGCCGACCTCCCGGCGGGAGCGATCAACCTCGTCACAGGGCCCGGAGCGGAGGTCGGCGACGAGGTCGCGGGCCACCCGCTCGTCGACGGCGTAGGCTTCGTCGGCTCGACCGAGACCGGCGCCTCGGTCGCGAAGAGGGCTGCGGGCAAGCACGTGATGCTCGAGCTGGGAGGCAACGGGCCGCAGGTTGTGTTCGCCGACGCGGACATAGGCAGAGCAGTCGAGGGCGCGATCGTGGGCTGCTACCTCTGCGCGGGCCAGAGCTGCACCGCGGGCGAGCGCATCCTCGTCGAGGAGCCCATCCGCGACGAATTCGTCGCTCGGCTCGCTGACGCGGCGCGCGCGCTGCGGCTGGGCGATCCCTTCGCGGATGACACCACCCTGGGCCCACTCAACAACGAGGGCGTCGCGGCGAAGATGGATCAGCACGTGGCCGACGCGCTGAAGCACGGCGCGAAGCTCGTCCTCGGAGGGGAGCGGGCGAAGGGCTTCCCAACCCGCCTCTACTACCACGCGACGATCCTCGACGGCGTCGAGCCCGATATGCGCGTGAGCCGCGAAGAGACTTTCGGCCCGATCGCGCCCATCATCAAGTTTCGCGACGAGAAGCAGGCGCTGGAGCTGGCCAACGATTCGCCATATGGGCTGCTGGGCGCCGTCTACACGAAAGACCTGTCACGAGCGCTTCGCTTCGCTGATGCCCTCGAGACCGGCTGGGTCAACGTCAATGAATCGACCAACTACTGGGAGGCCCACCTTCCGTTCGGCGGCCGCGCCGGCAAGAAAAGCGGCATCGGCCGTGTGGGTGGACGCTTCGCCCTGGAGCAGATGACTGACCTCAAGACGATCGTGATCGAGATCTCGCCCGAGTGACCTCCAACGGTAGGCCGTTGGAAGACACGATCGAGGAAGCGGAGCGGGTCGCGGAAGCGGCCAGAGCGCAGAAGCTTGCGGTGAAGCTGATGGGCGGCGCCGGCATTCACCTGCACTCCCCCAGCTCGCACCACGCGCCGCTCAGGCGAAAATACGGCGACCTCGACTACGTGATCCTTCGCCGGGACCGCAAGGCGGCGCTGGCGTTTTTCCCATCCATCGGATACGAGGCCAACGAGCGCTTCAACCTCATGCAGGGCGACCGCCGCCTGTACTTCTTCGACGCCAACAATGGAAAGCAAGTCGATGTCTTCATCGATGTCGTCCGCATGTCGCACGTGATCGACCTGCGGAGCAGGCTCGCTCATGACGGACCGTGTGCGAGTCCCTCTGACCTGCTGCTGAGCAAGCTGCAGATCTACGAGGTCAACCGGAAGGACCTTGTCGACCTCACCGCACTGCTGCTCGACCACGACATCGCAAGCAAGGACGACGAGGCCATCGACGGCGTCTACGTCGCCAAGCTCGCCGCCGAGGACTGGGGGCTCTACCGCACGCTGGAGATCAACATCGGGAAGCTGCGCCACACAATCGCAGAGCTCGACGTCGACCAGGACCTCGTGAGCTCGCGTCTCGATGAGTTGTCGACGGCGATGGAGGCGGAGCCGAAACCGCTGAAGTGGCGGATGCGCGCCCAGGTTGGCGACCGTCTCCGCTGGTACGAGCTGCCCGAAGAAGTCCGCTCGCCCTACGTCCCGGAGTGAGTCACCTTCCCAGTCACGCGCGCTGCGTCGTCATCGGATGCGGGATCGTAGGCAACAGCCTCGCCTATCACCTCACCCGCCTCGGCTGGCGCGACATCGTGCTGCTGGACAAGGGTCCGCTGCCCAACCCCGGCGGCTCGACCGGCCACGCCTCCAACTTCATCTTCCTGGTCGACCACTCCAAGGAGATGACCGCGCTGACGGTGGAGAGTGTGCGCCAGTACAGGGAGATGGACGTCTTCATCGAGTCGGGCGGCATCGAGGTCGCGCGGACCAGGGAACGGATGCAGGAGCTGACGCGGCGAATGGCATCGGGTAGGTCGTGGGGCATCGAGCCCATCTCGCTCGTCACGCCTGGCGAAGTCAAGGAGCTCGTGCCGTATATCGACGAGTCGGTGATCCTCGGCGGGTTCTATACGCCCGGCGTGGGTGTGGTCGACTCACTGCGCGCCGGAACGCTGATGCGCGAGAAAGGACAGGCCTCCGGGGCCCTCCACATTGCGCCGAAGACAGAGGTGATGGGCATCGACGTCGAGGGCGGGCGCGTGAAGCGAGTCCGCACGACCGACGGCGACATCGAGGCCGAGACCGTGGTCATCACGGGCGGAGTGTGGAGCCCGCGACTGGCGCGGATGGCAGGCGCGCACATCCCCCTGACGCCGGCCGTGCATCAGATGATCGACATCGGGCCGGTGCCGCGCTTCCGTGGCGCGAAGTCCGATATCGAGCATCCCATCGTCCGCGACATGGACACCAACATGTACGAGCGTCAGGCGGGCGGCGACCTCGAGATCGGCTCGTACGCCCACCGCCCCATCCTTTACGATCCGGAGGATCTGCCCGCGGTCGAGCAGGCTGCGCTGTCACCGACGGAGTTCCCATTCACGCAGGGTGACTTCGAGGAGCAGATGCAGCACGCGCTCGAGCTGATGCCGGAGATCGTCGGGGACGAGTCGGTGGGCGTGAAGTACGCCATCAACGGCATCCTCTCCCTGACCCCGGACGGCATGCCCGTCCTCGGCGAGTCACCCGACGTCAAGGGCCTGTGGGCCGCCGCCGCGGTCTGGGTCAAAGAGGGACCTGGCACGGGAAAGGCAGTGGCCGAGTTGATGGTGCACGGTGAGTCGGAGATCGACCTCCACTCCTCGGATATCGCCCGCTTCCACGAACATCAAAAGACTCGCGCGCACGTGCGCGCGCGAGCCGGCGAGGGATTCAACAAGACCTACGGCATCGTTCACCCGAGCGAGCAGTGGGCCTCCAACCGCGACATCCGTCTCGCCCCGTTCCATGCCCGCGAGAGAGAGCTGGGGGCGGTCTTCTTCGAAGCGGCGGGTTGGGAGAGGCCGCAGTGGTATGAATCCAACGCCCCCCTGCTCGAGGAGTTCGGCGACCGCGTCACCCGACGAACCGCGGAGTGGGAGTCGCGCTGGTGGTCGCCGATCATCAACGCGGAGCACATCGCGATGCGCGAACGCGCCGGGCTCTTCGACCTGTCGGCGTTCACGATCTTCGACATCCTCGGACCGGGCGCGCTGGCCTCGGTCCAGTGCGTCGCGCTGAGGCAGATGAACGTGCCGGTTGGCCGCGTCGTCTACACGCCGGTGCTCAGCGCGCAGGGCGGGTTCAAGTCGGATCTGACGATCATGCGGCTGGGCGACGAACACTTCCGGGTGGTCACCGGGGGGGCGTCGGGCATGGCGGACAAGAAGTGGTTTCGCGACCAGCTCCTACCCGACGCCCAGCTCACCGACCTGACCTCGGGCCTGACCACGATCGGCCTGTGGGGCCCGGCCGCCCGTGCGGTCCTGTCCGATGCCACGGCGGACGACGTGACGAACGAAGGCTTCAAGTTCGGCACTTGCCGCACCATCGAGATCGGCACGCAGCGAGTGCTCGCCTCGCGCATCTCCTACGTCGGTGACCTCGGGTGGGAGCTCTACGTGACCATCGAGCAGGGGATGAAGCTTTGGGACACGCTGTGGGAGGCCGGACGCCCGCACGGCCTGGTCCCGTGCGGCATCGGCGTGTACGGCACGACAGGGCGCCTCGAGAAGTGCTACCGGGCTCACGGCAACGAGCTCGAGACCGAGTACAACGTGGTGGAGGCCGGCATGGCAGCGCCGCGCGTGAAGGAGGAGGCGTTCATCGGCAAGGCTGCGCACCTTCATGACCGCGGAGAGGATCCCGCCGCAATCCTGTGCACCCTGACAGTCGACGACCATCGGTCGAAAGGCGGCGAGAAGCGCTACATGCTCGGCCGCGAACCCATCCTGACCCGCGCGGGCAGGCGAATCGTCGACCGCAAAGGACGTGGGTCGTACGTGACAAGCGCCGGCGCAGGTCCTTCGGTCGGCAAGCACATCTTGATGGCGTACCTCACGCCGGAGGAGGCGGTGGTGGGCAATCAGCTGCTCGTCGAGTACATGGAAGAGCGCTATCCCGTGACCGTCGCGGTGGCGGGGCCCGCGCCGCTCTTCGACCCCGAGAACTTGCGCATCCGGTCGTAAGCGATGCGCATCGCGGTCTGCATCAAGCGCGTGCCGATCACCGGTGGGCGGATCGTGCTCACTGCCGATGCGCGGGCGATCGACACGACGCATCTCGGCTTCACGATGAGCCCGCACGAGGAGTGTGGGGTCGAAGAAGCCGTTCGTCTCATCGAGGCGAACAAGGGTGATTCGGTGGTCCTCACGCTCGGGCCGCCTGAGGCCGTGGAGCAGCTGCGCGATGCGATGGCCCTGGGCATCGACCGCGCGGTACACCTGAAGACCGACGGGAATGAGTGGGATGCGGAATCGACTGCGGCGGCGCTGGTCGAGGCGATCCAGGCCGATGAAACCTCGAACGGTCCGTTCGACCTGATCTTCTTCGGCAACGAGTCGGCCGACTCGGCCGGCTTCCAGGTCGGAATTCGGGTCGGGTATGCGCTGGGACGACCGTGCGTCACCGGGCTCAAGAAGGTCATCCTCGAAGGCACGTCCGTGCGGTGCGAGCAGGAGGTCGAGGGCGGCCGTGACGTCTACGTCGTTCCGCTGCCCGCCGTGCTCGGGGTGAAGGAAGGTCTGAACCTTCCGCGGTATCCGTCCGTGCCGGGCAAAATGCGAGCGCGAGGCAAACCCGTGACGGAAATCGCGCCTACGCGCCCAGCACCGCGCCTGGAGCTGGTGAGGCTTGCGGTGCCCGCGGGCCAGGGCCGGCGCGCCGAATCGCTCGGCGCCGGCTCGGCGGCCGCCCCGGCGGTCGTCGATGTGCTCCAGAAGGCGGGCGTGCTGTGACAGTCATCGTCTTGATGGACGGGAGCGAGGCGTCCCGGCAGACGCTGGCAATGGCGCGCATGTTCGGAGAGCCGCATTCGCTCCGGATGGACGCGATCCAGCCCTTCGCTCCCGACGCGCTCGCTGCGGCTCTGGCGGAAGCGGTCGAGGACACGAACGCCTCGGGGGTGTTCGCGCCCGGCACGGAGCGAGGCAATGAGGTGCTGGCGCGGCTGGCGGCGCGGCTGGGCCTGCCTTTCGCGGCGAACTGCATCTCCGCCAGGCCGGGCGATCCCGTCGCGGTGACACGCCAGAGGTGGGGCGGCAGCCTGCTGGAGGAGGCGCTCCTGCACAGCTCGCGCCCGCTGATCAGCGTCGCGCCACACACCGTTGTCGCCGACACCGGACCGCTGCCCTCCCAGGTCGAGGTGAAGCCTTCGGCCGAAAGCGACCTGATCGTTCGCGTTTCCGACCACATCGAGCCGAGTAACGGCGGCGTCTCGCTGACGACCGCCAAGGTGATCGTCAGCGGCGGACGCGGTGTCGGGTCGAAGGAAGGCTTCGCGATCATCGAGGAGCTGGCGGGGCTGCTCGGCGCCGCGGTCGGCTGTTCACGCGCAGTGACAAGCGCGGGTTGGCGTCCGCACACCGACCAGGTTGGCCAGACGGGAACCAAAGTGGCGCCTGAGGTCTACATCGCGTGCGGGATCTCAGGGGCGACGCAGCACATGGCCGGCCTCAAGGGCGCCAAGCGCATCCTCGCGATCAACTCGGACCCTCAGGCGCCCCTGATGCTGAACGCCGACTACACCGTGGCCGGCGACCTGAAAGAGATCGTGCCCGCCATCTCGGCGGAGATCCGCAAGCGACGGTGATCGCCGCCCAGGCCATCGCGCTGGCGCTGGCGATCGCGATCGCGGCGACGCTTTTCGGCCGGCGCGCGCTGAAGGTCTATGGTCTCGTGCGATCAGGCAAGCCGGCGGCGCGATTCGACAACGTGCCCGCCCGGGTGCGCGCCGAGGCCGGTGACGTCGTCGGACAGCGGAAGCTGCTGCAACGACTGGGGCCCGGCTTGATGCACGCGGCGATCTTCTGGGGTTTCCTGGTCCTGCTCCCCACGATCCTTATCGCAATGATCGGTGCGGTCGACGCGCACGCCACGCTGCCAGGGCTCGGCGCGCAGGGCTGGTACGCGCTGCTGGTCGACATCTTCGCGCTGCTGGTCCTGGCCGGTGTGGTCAGCGCGTTCGTCATCCGCAAGATCCAGCGACCGGCCCGCTTCAAGGGAAGCCACCTGGGCGAGGCCGACCTCATCCTGGCTTTGATCGCAGGCATCGTGGTCACGCTCTTCCTGTGGCACGCCTCGCGAATCGCGCTCGGCCTCAACGAGTACCCGGCGAGCTGGGCGCCGATGTCCAGCGCGCTCTCATCCGTAGTCCGACCCGTCGCGCCCGTGCTCGAGCGGCTTGCCGTCTGGGCGCATGTCCTGATCATCCTTTCGTTTCTCGTCTATCTCCCTTACTCGAAACACCTGCACATCCTGGTCGCCGCGATCAACGTGTACTTCGGGCGCACACGGGCGAAAGGCCGTCTGGAGCCGATCAACTTCGATGTCCCCGAGCAAGATGTGCGCTTCGGCACGGCGCAAGCGGCGGACATGACCTGGAAGCAGATGCTCGACACGGTTTCTTGCACCGAGTGCGGCCGCTGCCAGGACGTGTGCCCCGCCTACGCAACCGGTAAGGCGCTTTCGCCGAAGCTCCTGATCATGGCGATGCGCGACAACCTGCTCGGCGGGTCGTTGGCGCCGATAGTGCCCAACGCGGTGACCGACGACATCGTCTGGGACTGCGTGACATGCGGCGCGTGCGTGCGCGAGTGTCCGGTGAACATCGAGCACATCGACCACATCATCGACCTGCGCCGAAACCTCGTCATGGTCGAGTCACGGTTTCCCGAAGAGGCGGGCGCGATGCTGCGCGACGTCGACCGCACCTCCAACCCATGGGGCAAGCCTCAGGCCGACCGCATGCAGTGGGCGGAGGGTCTTGGGGTTCGCGTGCTGCAAGCTGGGGAGGTCGCGCCGGACGTCCTTTTCTGGGTCGGCTGCGCTCCCGCGTTCGACGAGCGCGCGCGCAAGGCGGCGGTGTCGACCGCGAAGCTGATGCAGGAGGCGGGCGTCGACTTCGCCGTCCTCGGTCCGCGCGAAGCGTGCACGGGCGACCCCGCCCGCCGGATGGGCGATGAGTACACGTTCCAGCGGCTCGCGGGCGAGAACGTCGCGACGCTGAACGGCGCGGGCGTGAGAAAGATCGTGACCACGTGCCCGCACTGCTTCAACGCGATCGGCAACGAATATCCGGATTTCGGAGGACGGTACGAGGTCGTCCACCACACCGAATTCCTCGCCGGGCTGGTGCGCGACGGCAAGCTTTCACCAGCGCCAAGTGACCGCACCATCACCTATCACGACTCGTGTTACCTGGCGCGGCATAACGATGTGCGCTCCCAGCCGCGCGAGCTGGTCGAGGCGGTGGGCAAAGCGGTCGAAATGCCGCGCAACCGCGAGCGCACCTTCTGCTGCGGCGCCGGCGGGGCGCGGATGTGGATGGAGGAGAAGCGCGGCCGGCCGATCAACCAGGAACGGGTGCGCGAGGCCGCGGCGACCGGGGCCGAGACGCTTGCGGTCGCGTGCCCCTTCTGCACGGTGATGCTGGATGACGGGGTGCGCGAGACGGGGGCGAAGCTTCAAGTGTTCGACCTGGCGACGTTGTTACACGAAGCCGTGGAGAGAAGGAAGGCTGAGAAAGAGGCTTAGGCCGCCGGAGGTCTGGCGGCACGAGGGCTACGTCCGGTGACACGCCATGTGGGTTGACGGGCTGGGAAGGGGTGGCAGGCAGCGTCTGGCGGCTGAGAGCAGCGTCGCCTGAAGTAATTTCCCGGCTTTATATATTGACAGATAGAACTTTTGTTTGTACCATAACCTCATGATCCTCGCGGAGCGTTTGTGCACCGACGACCAGGTCGCTCGCGAGCTGATCGAGACCGAGCACCTGATCGGCATCCTCCAGCTCAAGGCGAGCCGGCTGGCGGCAGAGCTCTCCCGGTCCGACGTTTGGGACCGCGAGGGCTACAACAGCGCCGGCGACTGGATGCGCTTCAAGTGCCAGGTCACCAACACGGTTGCGTGGGACCGCATTCGCGTTGGCGAGGAGCTGCACCGGATGCCCGAGTCGGAGCAGGCGGTCTACGACGGCGAGATCGGCTACGCGCACCTGAAGGTGATGGCGAGGACAGCCGAAGTCGTGGGCGCGAAATTCGACGAATTGATGCTCTTGCCCCTGGCCAGGGACACTTCTCCCGGAAAGTTCTATTACAAGAGCCTGCATTTCCGGCACGCGGTCGACGCCAAGGCTTACTGCGCCGAACAGACGGAGCTGGTGGAGAATCGGCGGCTGTCGCTGAGCACCGCGGAAGACGGCTGCCTGCTCGTCAGCGGAGTCCTCGACCCGGTTGGCGGGGCGGCGGTGCGGACCGCATTGGAGCCGCTGGCGGGCAAGTCGGGGGTCGGCGACGACCGGGAGCTAGAGCGGCGCTATGCCGACGCGCTGGTCGAGCTGGCCTGCGGGGGCAGGCCGGCAAATCTTCACGTCACGGCCACAGTCGAGACTTTGAAGGGGATGGTCGGCGCCGCAGGAGGGGAGATGGAGTTCTCGCTTCCACTCTCGTCGTCGACCATCGAGCGCATGGCGTGCGACTGCAGCGTGAGTCGGGTGCTCCTGAGCGAGGAGTCGGTGGTCATCGACATGGGCCGCTCGAGGCGAGTCATCGCCGGACCGGCGAAGCGGGCTCTAAAGGCGCGCGACGGACACTGCGTGTGGCCCGGCTGCGAACGGCCGGCATCGTGGTGCGACGGCCATCACCTGGTGCATTGGATTCGCGGTGGGTCGACCGACCTGGACAACCTGGTCCTGCTCTGTCACCGGCATCACTGGAAAGTTCATGAGGGCGGCTGGCAATTGGTCAAGACCGACGATCGCGACATCGTGCCGATCGCACCGACGATCACCTTCGGACGCGGACCGGACTAAGGGCTAGGCTCACGGGCGACTCGGAACAGGACGTGGTTAGCCGAAGGATCGAGCGTGGCGAAACCGTCGGCCTCTTCGCTCAATCGGTTCTCAACGTGCTCGAGGCGATTCACGACGTCGTCCAGGTCGCGCTGGGTCGGCAGCTCGATGGTGAAGCGGCGCAAGCCCGCGGCACCGGCCGGGGCCGGGCGCGCGCCGTGGCCGGCCCACTCGTTCAGCCCGAGGTGGTGGTGGTAGCCGCCCGCCGAGATGAATCCAACACCTGGCATCTGACCCATGACATCGAATCCGACCAGGTCGACATAGAAGCGAAGGGCTTCGTCCACGTCGGCGACGTGGAGGTGGACGTGGCCCATCTTCGTCCCGGCCGGCATCGGCTCTTCGAGCCGGTCGTCCGGTCGCAGGTGGCTGAACATCTCCTCGAGATCGATCGGGTCGCGGCCTGAGCGCGGCCGGCCGTCCTTGTCCCACGCCCCGTAGGTGCCGTTGACCATCCCCATCGTTCCGTCTTCGGGCGACTCGACGTAGATCTCGAGCCCGTTGCCGTCCGGGTCCCAGAGATAGTTCGCCTTTGTCATCACATGGTCGGTCGGGTACTGGTCCCAGCGGAGGCGGCCCAGCCGGGCGATCACCCGGGCAAGCTCGCGCCGGTCGGGCAAGACGATGGCGAGGTGGTAGAGGCCGGAGGTCTTGGGTGCGACAGCCCGTTCCGCACCCGGATGGAGCACGACCAGCTCGCGGTTGCCGGCGCCCATCCGGATCTCGTTTCCTTCGGAGGGGAGCGGCTTCAAGCCGACGTAGTCGCGGTAAAAGCGCAGCGCGGTCTCGCCGTCGGTCACGGCGAGATCGACGGCGCCCATCCCGGTCTTGGCCGCGATCGACTGCGTCTTCATCTCGGCTATTCCTACCCCAAGGGGGGTTTTCCTATTCGGGCGAGCCCCTCCGGCGCTGCGCGCCACCTCCCCATGAATGGGGAGGACCAACTAGCTTAGGCCCAGGATGTTGCCCTTTACGTCGATGTCGATGCTTGCCGCGATCGGGGTCGTCGGCAGGCCCGGCATGGTGCGCATCTCGCCGCAGATCGGGTAGATGAAACCCGCCCCCACCGACGCCCGGACCTCGCGCACTGGCAGCACCCAGCCTGTCGGCGCCCCCTTGAGCTTCGGATCGGACGAGATCGAGAGGTGCGTCTTGGCGATGCACACCGGGAGGCGGCCGAACCCGCTCGCCTCGTAGGCGTCGAGCTGGCGGGCGGCGACCGCGTCGTACTCGACGCCGCGGGCGCCGTAGATCCGCAGCGCGATGGTCTCGATCTTCTCGCGCAGCGTTGCGGCGTCGGGGTACAGGAGCTGGAAAGTGCTCGGCTCGTCGGCCGCCGCTGCCACCATCTCCGCCAGCTCGGTGGCGCCCTTGCCCCCTTCGACGAAGTTGTTGCACACCGCCGAGCGCACGCCGAGATGCTCCGCAAGCTCGCGGATGGCGCGATGCTCGGAGGGATGATCGCCCGGGAATGAGTTGATGGCGACCACAGGGGTCACGCCGTGGATCTGGATGTTCTCCACCTGCTTGCGTAGGTTGGCCGCGCCTGCAAGCACGTCGTCGGGGTTCTCCTTGAGCAGCTCAGGCGGCAACGGCTTTCCCGCGACGACCCGGTACTTTCCCGAGTGAACTTTCAGCGCCCGCACCGTGGCCACGATCACCGCCGCGTCGGGAGCCAGGCCCGATGTCCTGCATTTGATGTTGAAGAACCGTTCCGCCCCCATGTCCGCGCCGAAGCCCGCCTCAGTGACGACGTAGTCGCCGCAGTGGATCCCCACCATGTCGGCCAGGACCGACGACGCGCCGTTGGCGATGTTGCCGAACGGGCCGGCATGGACGAGCACCGGCGTGTTCTCCAGCGTCTGGAGAAGGTTCGGCTTGATCGCGTCGAGCATGAGAACGGTCATCGCGCCGCCGGCGTGAAGTGAGTCCGCGGAGATGGGACGCCCATCACGTGCCAGGCCGATCACCATCCGACCGAGCCGCTGCCGCATGTCCTGCAGCGAGGTCGACAGCGCGAGCACGGCCATCACCTCTGAGGCAGCTGTGATGTCGAAGCCCGTCTGGCGCACGACGCCGTCTTCCGGCGCGCCGAGCCCGACGACGACGTTGCGCAACACCCTGTCGCTGACATCGAGCACGCGCCGCCAGGTGATGCTGTGCAGGTCGATCGGGAACTCTCGCAAGCTGTGGTGGATGTAGTTGTCGATCATCGCCGCAAGGAGGTTGTGCGCCGAGGTGACTGCGTGGAAGTCTCCGGTAAGGTGCAGGTTGAGGCGCTCCATCGGCACGACCTGGCTGTAGCCGCCGCCCGCCGCGCCGCCCTTGATCCCGAAGGTCGGGCCCATCGACGGTTGCCGGATCGCGATGACCGCACGCTTGCCGATGTGGCCCAGCGCGTCGCCGAGGCCGACCGTGGTCGTGGTCTTGCCCTCACCGAGGGGCGTGGGCGTGACGGCCGAGACTACGACGTACTTCGCTTTGGGCCTGGAGCGCAGTTCGTCGATCGCCTCGAGCTTGATCTTCGCCACGTCGTGGCCGTATGGCTCGAGCAGGTGGGGACCGATCCCCATCCTGGCGGCGATCTCCGGCATCGGGAGCATTCGCGCCTTGCGCGCGATCTCGAGGTCGGTCGGAAACTCAACCTTCATCGCAACCTCTCCTTCATCTACTGGAGGCGCCGCAGCATGTCCTGGCGCCACCTCTCCGTCGGCTCGATCTCGTTGAACGTGAACACGTGCAGGCCGGCAATGCGCCGCTCCGCTTGCGCGATGTCTGGCATGAGCGCATTGACGAATCGTCCCGGCTCGTAACCGCCGGGCCGAAACATGCGGGCCAACCAGCTGGGGTGACCGCGTAGAAATCGAGCAGCGTCGGCGACGCCGATCTTCGTCGACAGGCGCAGCAGCCGCGCCGGATCGGCCACTCCCGCCATTCCGATGTAGATAGGCAGCTCGACGCCGCGCCGCCGAACTCTCTCCACCCAGCGCTTGACGGCCTCAGGATCGAAGCTCATGTTGCTGACGATGTAGGTCGCGAACCGGCGCTTGTCCCACATCGCCTGGATCGTGACGTCGTCGTGGATGAACGGATGGCTCTCCGGATAGCCCGTGACGCCGATCTCGGCGAGGCCGTGGTCCGGTGGCAGGGCGCCAAGCAGCGAAAGCGCGTCGGGAAAATCACCGGCAGGCTCGCGCGCATCGCCTGCCACGACGAAGATGCCGCGGATGCCGGCCGGCCTGATCGCCTCGAGGATCTGCCCCAGCTCCGCGTGGTCGCGGATCAGCCTGGCCGACAGGTGGGGGATGACCGTGTACCCGAGCCGAGCGAGCTGGATGGCGAGCTGCACCGTCGCGGGGAGGCCGCGGCGGGGCGAGGCCGTGACGGTGATCGTGACTTCTTTCGGCACGTGACGGGCGACCACGTCGAGCACGTCGTCGGTCGGGAAGATCTCGTAGCGCGGAGTGCGGAGCAAGGCGGCCCACGGTCGACCCTCACTCTGCGTGCCCACCGCCCTCACCACGTGCGGTGTCGCACTATACGCCACTGTCGCGCGGTGCGCAACACACTAGAAGGGAGACGGCAGAAGCAAGACGGCGTTGCGGTCGGGCGGCGAACCCGGCCGCCACGAGTCAAAGCCGGATCGGGGAGCGTTGCCGGCGAGCTCGCGGTGCAGGCCGGCCAGCCCATCCGCATCGTGGTCGACCATGGTGCAGCCGATCGCGACGCCCCGCGCTGTTCTGTAGATCTCGACCAGACGCGCCTGGCACGGCCAATCGACCAGGGAGCTCGTCGTGACCTCCCAGAAGGCGTGCCCGAGATCGGTGTCCTTGCGGGCTTGGATCCGGTTGGCGTGGATGTGGCCGTTCAGCCATAGCACAACGTTCGGGAACCGCAAGAGCAACGCGAGCAGCCGGTCCGCTCGACGCTCCGCCCGCGGGTTGGTCAGCGAGTCATAACCGTGGTGCGAGAGCACAACCACATACCTGTCCTGGTTTCGCGTCCGGACGCGCGAGCCGTCGCGAGAGCGAAACAACGAATGCACCTCCTCGAGCTTTCGTTCGACCCAGTACAGCTGGTCCTCGTCAATCGTGCCGTCGGCCCCGCCATCGATGCACACGGTGTCGAGCGTGATGTATCGGACTTCGCCGACGTCTTGTGCGAAGTAGGCCTCAGGCATGAATTCCTCGCGCTCGATCGGCCGCCGCTCTGGGTCTGCCTCGACCTCGAGGAACGGGCCGGACATGAACAGCTCGGGCTGGTGGACGAACGTTTCCACCGCGGTATCGGCGTCGAAAGCCGGAGGCAGCGCGATCGGCTTGCGCGTCCCAGTCATGGCCCTGGCCAGGGCAGGCGTGACGATGCCGACGCCCTGGCATACCTCTTCGTGATTGCCGCGGCAGCCGACCCATGGCACGCGCAGTCCCTCCGCTTGAAATGGCTGCACCGCCGCGTCGAGCAGGCCCGGATGCCGAGGAAATCCGAGTGCGCTCTGAAAGACATCGCCTTCGGGCGGGCCATCAGGTTTCCAGAAGATCTCACTCCGCCAGTCGGCCCGCTGCACCCCGTCGTAACCGGGCGCACCCGAACCCGGACGCACTGCGCCTCCGCGAAGCAGAGCGAGAACGTTGGTCAGCTCGTTGCGCTGCGTGTTGTCGATGGCGTCGCCGGTCATGACCGCCATCTGCAGTGGAGCGCCTGTGACGGTTCCCGCCTGGATTGAGTTGATGGCACGCACCGTCGCCGCGATCGCGTGTGTGTTCAGCGTCTCCTGCGGCCGGTGCATCGGGAGCAGCTCCCGAAAGCGCGGGTCTTGCCACTCCCGGTTGATGAACTCGAATCGCGCAGGCGACTGGGTGTCGGTGACGTGAAGGTCGGTGAGGTGAGCGAAGCACGCGATCGCCGGACCCAGCGGCGTTGCATCGCCCGCGGCGAGGTCGGTGCGAAGCACGTGAGGCTCGCCCATCTCTTCCGCCACGGCTCGATACGGGGCCTGCGTTCCGGTGCGGACCGCCGCCCCGGCACCGAGCCGCCGCTCGGTGGTCAGCGTCACGGAGTGGTGGTAGCGGGCTCTTCCCTCTGAACGAGCACAGGGTCGGTGCGCATGGCGAGACGCACCTTCGTTCCGGCCTTGAGCAGCGTGGCTGCCGAGGTTGGCATTTGCGCAAGGACGGTGGTGTCGCCGAGGTCGACTGTGACACGGCTCGTCGCGCCGAGGAACGCGACCGCGATCACGGTGCCGACGAGCGGTCCATCCGCGAGGTCGCCGTTGGTCGCAAGGCTGACCGCCTCTGGGCGGATCAGCGCTGTCGCCGGGCCGTCTTCGACGTCGGGATGAACGAGCGGAATCGATTCCCCGCGCACGTCCACCGAACCGTCCCGCACAACACCTTTGATGCGATTGGTGAGGCCGACGAAGTCTGCCACGAAAGGAGTGGCGGGCCGGGAGTAGACCTCGGTCGGCGGGCCAAGCTGCTCGAGGTGCCCCGACTGCATGACGCCCACGCGGTCCGCGATGGCCAGAGCCTCTTCCTGGTCGTGGGTAACGAAGAGCGTCGTGATCCCGACCTCCATCTGGACGCGGCGGATCTCGTCGCGCAGGCGAGCGCGCACCTTCGCGTCCAGTGCGGACAGGGGCTCATCGAGGAGCAGGACTCGAGGCCGGATGGCGAGGGCCCTGGCCAGCGCCACGCGCTGCTGCTGTCCGCCGGACATCTGGTGGGCGAATTTGTTGGCGTGCATCGACAGGCCGACCAGGTCGAGCACCTCGGTCGCGCGATCGCGGCGCTCCGCCGGGCCGACATGCTGCATCTGCAGGCCGAACTCGACGTTCTTGCGCGCGGTCATGTGAGGGAAAAGGGAGTAAGCCTGGAAAACCATGCCGATGTTGCGGCGGTTCGCCGGCACGTTGGTGACGTCCTCGCCGTCGATGACCACGCGGCCACTGTCCGCCTCTTCGAGGCCCGCGAGGAGCCGCAGGGCTGTGGTTTTGCCGCAGCCCGACGGTCCGAGGAGCGCCACGAGCTCACCAGGCGCGAGGGTGAGCGTCAATCGATCGAGGGCGGTCGTGGTCGCGTACTTGCGCGTGAGGTCTTCGAGCCGGACCTCGACGCCCGATCGGCCGGCGCTGCCGTCAGCAGTCATCTGCCTGTCCTCCCGATCAATCCGCCACTCAGGCTCACCATCCGCCCCGTCTGCAAGTCAGCCTCGTCAGCCTTCGACACCGGCACTGGCGGCCGGCCGACGAAGGAAAGGATCAAGAGGAGCGCGAACGCGAAAACCAATGACGCCACGGCGACGGCGACCGACGTGCCTGCGCTCGTCAGGCCGACGTAGGCGATCGCAACCTGGAGGTTTTCGAAGTTGAGCAGGTTCGCGAACGTGTACTCGCCGAGGACAAGGGCCACCGAGAGCAGGCTCGCGTTGAGGATGGCGCTCGGCATGTTCGGGACGATCACCCGCAACATGACCGTGCCCCAACCGGCGCCCAGGCTCCGCGCGGCCTCCGTAAGCGTTTTGAGGTCGAGCGCCGCGAGTCCGGCGTCAAGCGCGCGATAGCTGTACGGCAGAACCAGGATGACGTAGGAGAGGGAGAGCGCCAGGATCGAGTCGGTCACGTTGATGTTGATCCATATGTAGATGGGCCGGAAGCCCACGACCAGGGCGATGGCCGGGACCGTGAGCGGCATCAGGCAGATGAACTCGATGACACGGTTGAGCTGAGGAAGGCGCAGCCGCACCCAGACCATGGTCGGCAGGACCAGGACAAGCATCATCACGGAGGTGATCGCAGCGAGCTCCAGCGAAGCGATGATGGCGTCCCCAAGGCCGGGCGTCGTGCCAATCGCCGTCCATGCGCTGAGGGTGCGCGGCGCATTGACGCTGTTGCCGCGCGTGGAGAACTCGAACATCGCGCCGATCGGGCCGAGGAAGAAAGCGCCCATCACCACGAAGACGGCGAAACGGAAGATCTGGAGGTTGCGCCGGCGTGACCGGCTCACCGCAGCCACTGCGCGGTGCGGCGCTGGAGCAACGTGTACAGCGTCATGACGACGAGCACGATCACGATCATCGCCAGCGCCAGTGCCTTGGCGAAGCCAGGAGAGCTCGAGCCGGTCTCACTCGTGAGCAGCGCCTGGATCTGCAGGGGTACGAGGACTCCGCCCTGCGTGATCAGTGCGGCCGCCGTCGCGTACGCGGAGAACGAGTTGGCAAAGAGGAGCAGCGTGCAGCCGAGGAACGACGGGAACAGAAGCGGGCCGGCGACGTAGCGCCAGTAATGCCAGGTCCCACCGCCCAGGCTCTCGGTCGCTTCGCGCCATTGAGGCCGGATGCCGTCGAGAGCCGGAATGAAGACGACGACCATGAGCGGGATCTGGAAGTACAGGTAAATGAGGGTCAGGCCTGTCTGGTCGTACAGCCATACGCCGTTCGCGTAGATGTCAATCCCGCGCTCCTGCAGGAAGACGTATACGAACCCAACCGTGCCGAGGGTTGCGATGAAGGCAAATGCGAGCGTCACGCCGCCGAACTGAGCCACGACGCCGGCCGCTGACATCACGCTCCGGCGCAGGATGCCGTTGGGCTTGCCCGTGACGACCGCGTAGGCGAGCAAGGCACCTGCGAATGCGCCCACCACGGCGCTCACAGCGGAAATCAGAATGCTGTTCGCGAACGACTTCGCCATGTACGGCTTGGCGATTCCGGCGAAGTTGGCGAGCGAGATGGTGCCGTCGGGCGCAACCAGCGACCCGCCCAGGATGATGGCCGTGGGCAGCAAGAGGAACACGGCGATATAAGCGAAGAACGGAACGACCCCTATCGACGATAAGGGCAGCCGCCGCCCACCCCGCATGGGGCGAGCGGCGGTGCTCAGCGCCGGACTACCGGCTGCGGTCAAGAAACGGCCTGGGACCAGTTGGCTACGACGTATTGGCTGGCCTTGGACGTCTGGTCCCCTGTTGGCACCTGTGGCGTCCCGGGCACTGATGGAAGCGCTGCGGCAGCGGCCGCATCGACCTTCCCGGAGGTGGTCATCGCAGCCTGGCGGACCGGCCTAGCTCCGCCCTTGAGCCAGAGGTTCTGGCCCTCGTCGGAGTAGAGGTACTCCTCCCACAGCCGCGCGGCGGCGGGGTGCGGAGCGTCCTTGTTGATCGCCTGGCTGTAGTAGCCGCCGATGATGGCGTTGGTCGGGACGAAGATCTTCCAGCTCGAAACGTCCTTGCCGTGCGAGGCTGACAGGTAGTCCCACTCGAACAAGACTGGGGTCTGGCCCGACTTGACCGTGGCCGGTGTTCCGACCACGGGGACGTAATTGCCCTTCTGCTTAAGCTGCTTGAAGAAGTCGACGCCCTTGCTGACGTCGTCGAGCGAACCGCCGTTGGCGACAGACGCCATGATCACGCCGTTGAGGCCCTGGTTGGACTTCGTCGGGTCACCAGAGAGGGCGACCTTGCTCTTGAAGGCGGATCCGAGCAGGTCCGAGACCGACGTGATCGCCGGGACCTTGGTCGAGTCGTAGCCGATGCCCATATAGCCGCCGTAGTCGTTGAACCACAGGCCGGTGGATTCCTTTGCGCCGGTGGGGATGTCGCTCCAGGTAGCCACCTTGTACGGGGTGAATTTCGCGGTGTTGGCCAGCGCGACGGCCTGGCCGACGTCGACCACGTCCGGGGCGCGGCTCGTGCCGTCGAACGCGTTGACCTCGTCCTGGCTGCTGCCGTTCGGGTTGATGGAGTTGACCGTGATGTTGTACTTCGCGGAGAAGGCGCTGATGATCGCGCCGTAGTTGGCCCAGTCTGGAGGCAGAGCGATCACGTTGAGCTTGCCTTCTGCCTTGGCCGCCGCAACCAACGCGTCCATGCCGCCGCAGGCAGTGGCGGCGTTCGCCGTCTTGGCGGTGGATTCGCTGCAGGATGCCGTCGCGTTGCTCGGCGAGCTGCCACACGCAGCGACTACGAGAAATGCCACCGCGGCCAGGCCCAGGCGGCGCGTCAAACTACCCAACTTCATGCTTAGTTCCCCTCTAAAAACCGGGCCCGGTTGCTCCCCAACCAGATAGGCAGCGCCAATGATGGCTGCCCAGCGCCGACGATGCAAGGACAGGCTTCCGGCGTGTCATCGATTTCAGTAAGGGCGCGGTTAAAGCGCTCTGTGGCTTACGTTTCGGCGCGCCGTCCGCGAAAGCCAAGCCGGCGCGACAGATCGGCCGCGCCTTCGACCGTCAACCGTTCGAGGTCGGGCCGGCCGAGCCGGTGGGAGGGTCCGGAGACATCCAGCGCGGCGACCACCTCGCCGTTGGCGCCGAACACGGGAGCGGCGATTGCGTCCAGCCCGAGCTCCAGCTCCTCGTGCGTCCGGGCCACGCCTGCCTGACGGGCCACGTCGAGTTGGGCCTCGAGCTCGGCGCGGTCGGTGATGGTGCGCGGCGTCACCCGCTCGAGGGTTCCCGACAGGACCCGCTCGCGCACCGCCTGGGGGCTGAAGGCAAGGATCGCCTTGCCGCTGGCCGTGCAGTGGACCGGGTAGCGGCGGCCCAGCCAGTTGACGGTCACGACCGACGTCGACGCGGTGGCTTGCTCGATCGGAACGATGTCGTCGCCGATGAGCAGCTCGAAGGTGGCAGTCTCGCCGGTGACGCCGGCGACCTGCTCGCAGACCGGTCGCGCGATATAACGGAGGTCGAACTCCCCGCTCACGACGCTGGCAAGCTGCGGCAGGCGGCGGCCGAGGCGGTAGCGGGCCGTCCTCTGGTCGCGCTCGACAAGCGCGTGGCGCTCCAGGGTGGCCAGCAGGCGGAGAGCCGTAGAGCGGTGGACCTGGAGCCCGCGGGCCACCTCGGCCCCGGTCCGCCATTCGCCCTGGGCCAGAAGGTCGAGGATGGCGATCGCCCTCTCGACGGAGCGAACCCCAACATCCCGCGAACCCTCGTTGCTCATTGCGCAACATTAGCGTTGCCGGAACGGGCGTCGCCACGTAAACTGTTGAGTCCTGAGCATCTGTTGGGCGGTGCGCAACAAGTGTCATGACTCCGGGGGTCGGTGCAGATTCGCGGCATCGGCGGCCGGAGGCAAGGAAAGGGTGGCGCGGCTAGGAGCGCATCGTTGATGCGCGACAACGCAGCGCCGGGCCCCTTGACGCCGCCTTCAGCGCCGAAGGCGCCCGGCCGCCTAGGCCGCGAAGATGCGCCGGACCTCGGAGACGTGACACTTCTATGAGTCGTGAAGAAGAGATCCGAGCCGGGCTGTTCGAACACACGCTGAACGGGCATGCGCCCGAGGTCAAAGCCCTCACCGAGGAGGGCTTGCAACTGGGGATGGACCCCATGGACATCCTCTTCAAGGCACTCATCCCCTCGCTGGAAGAAGTCGGGCGCCGTTTCGAGAAGGGCGACTTCTTCGTCCCGGAGATGCTCATCGCCGCGCGAGCGATGCAGGGCGCGCTGGTGATCCTCCGCCCCTTGATCGCCGAGACCGGCGCCAAGCCCGTGGGCCGCTACGTCATCGGCACGGTGAAGGGCGATATCCACGACATCGGCAAGAACCTCTGCGTGATCATGCTCGAGGGGGCGGGCTTCGAGGTCTTTGACCTTGGCGTCAACACTCCCCCGGAGAAGTTTGTCGAAGCCGTGGAAAAGCACCAGCCCGACGTCGTCGGATTCTCCGCGTTCCTGACCACGACCATGCCCATGTTCAAGGCGAACATCGAGGCGCTGACGAAAGCGGGATTGCGGGACAAGGTCCATGTCGCCGTCGGTGGCGCCCCGGTGACCCTGGAGTACGCCAAGCACGTAGGGGCGGACAGCTACGCGCCTGACGCGTCGATGGCGACAAGGATGGCGAAGGAGCTCGTCGGCGATCGAAGCCAGCAGTCGCAGGGAGCTCAAGCGCTGGAGCAGGCCGTGATGAAGATCGACGAGACGCTGAGAAAAGGTTAGGGTCGTGGAGACCCGTCTCTCCTCGCGGGGTCGCGAGGTTGTCATCTCGGGCGACAGTCCCTTCGTGATCATCGGCGAGCGCATCAACCCGACGGGCCGGAAGGTGCTCGCCGCCGAGATGAAGGAAGGCGTCATGAATCGCGTGCGCGCCGACGCGCAGGCGCAGGCCGCGGCGGGTGCACACATGCTGGACGTCAACGCGGGCATCCCGGCGATCGACGAGCCGGCGCTGCTGGTCGCCGCGATCACCGCGGTCATGGACGTCACCGACCTTCCGATCTGCATCGACTCGTCAATCATCGAAGCGCTCGAAGCGGGCCTGTCGGCTTATCAAGGCAAGGCGCTCGTGAACTCGGTCACGGCCGAAGAGGACCGGATGGAACGGATCCTCCCGCTGGTCAAGAAGCACGGCGCCGCGGTGATCGGCATGGCAAACGACGAGACCGGGATCACGATGGTGCCTGAGGAGCGGCTCGCTCTCGCGCGGCGCATCGTCGAGCGCGCTGCGGACCATGGCATCCCGCAGCACGACGTGATCATCGATCCCATCGCGATGACCGTCGCCGCGGATCCGACATGCGGGCTGATCACCCTGGAGACGATGCGGCTGATCCGCGACCAGCTCGGCAACAACATGACATGCGGGGCCTCCAACGTCTCGTTCGGCCTGCCTGACCGCCCGACGGTGAACGCCGCGTTCTTGCCACTCGCGATGCACGCGGGCCTGACGTGCGCCATCACCAATCCTCTCGAGGCCCAGGTGCGCCGCGCGATCCTGGCCGGAGACCTGTTGCTCGGCCACGACGAGTATGCGATGCGCTGGATCGCACACTTCCGCGCCGAGCAGGCCGCGCGAGTCACAACGTGATCGCTCGCAAGCTCGAGGTGACCTACCTCCCGTATGACCGCACGACCCGCGTGCCGCCGGGGACGACGCTCTTCAGCGCGGCCCACTGGATTGGCCTGCCGATCGACTCGACGTGTGGTGGCCGCGGCACGTGCGGCAAATGCAAGGTGCGCGTGATCAACGGACGGCGGGATGCCGAAACTGCCGACCACCGCCAGCTTCGCCCGTCCGAGATCGAGGACGGCTGGCGCCTCTCATGCCAGACGCATATCCACGAGGACATGACGTGCGAGGTGCCGGCGCTGCTGCGCGTGCCGAAGGCGGCGACGATGGGCCTCGGCCGCCTGGTCATCCTCGACCCAAACGTGCGGAAGGTTTATTTCGAGCTCGCCGAGCCCTCCATGGAGGATCAGCGAAGCGACATCGCTCGCCTCAAGGACGCGCTGACCGCGGAAGGCCACGACATGATCGCGGGCGTTGCGGTGCTGCGCACCCTGCCGCCCGTCTTCCGCGAGGCCGGCTTCCGCGTCACCGCCGTCCTGGCCGGTGAGAACCTCGTGGCGGTCGAGCCCGGCGACACCACTGGCGACTGTTACGGCGTCGCGTTCGACGTCGGCACCACGACCCTGGTAGGCACGCTGATGAACCTGCGCACGGGGATGGCGGCCTCGGTGCTTTCGACGCTCAACGGCCAGGCTCCGTTCGGCGCGGACGTCATCTCCCGCATCAGCCACGGCATGAACGGCCCAGAGGCGATCCGCGAGCTGCAGGACGCGGTGGTGACGACTATGAACTCCGTCCTCGACGATCTCTATCGAGAGACCGGCGTCACTCCACAGCAGACGTACGAGGCTGTCGTGGTCGGCAACGTGACGATGCTGCACCTGCTCCTGGGCGTGGACCCGACGCCGCTCTCGATGTCGCCGTTCACTCCAGCATTCATGGACCAGCTCAACGTGGAAGCGCGCGAGGTCGGCCTGCACATCCACCCGCACGGTTATGTCCAGACGCTGCCTGCGCTCGGTGCGTACGTAGGCGCGGACATCGTCGCCGGAGTGTTGGCGACCGGCGTCGTGCGCGAGGACAGGCTTCGCGTTTTCGTCGACGTCGGCACCAACGGCGAGATCGTGCTGGGCAGCGCGCAGCGCGCCCTCGCGACCGCAGCGCCCGCCGGGCCGGCGTTCGAAGGCAGCCAGATCCGCTGCGGCATGCGTGCGACTGTCGGCGCGATCGAAGGAGTGACGATCAGCGACGTGATCGAGCTGCAGATCATCGGCGGCGACGTGCCCGCGCAGGGAATCTGCGGCTCTGGCTTGGTCGACGCAGTCGCGCAGCTTTTGCTTGCGGGACTGTTAGACCATTCGGGGCGCTTGAGGCTGCGCGAGGACGTGCCCAACCATCCGCTGCGCGACCGGCTGATCGACGTGGACGGCGTGCGAGCCTTCCTGCTCGCGGACGGCGTCTACCTCACTCAGAAGGACATCCGCGAGCTCCAGTTCGCCAAGGGATCCATCGCGGCTGGGATCAAGGTCTTGATGGACATCCTCGGCGTCGGGCCGCAGGACCTCGACCAGGTGCTCCTGGGCGGCTCATTCGGCTCCTACCTGAATCCCGAGAGCGCGAAGATCATCGGCCTCGTCCCAGCGGTAGACGTGGATCGCATCATCGCCGTCGGCAACTCAGCGGGTGAAGGCGCCAAGATCGCGCTGCTGTCCTACCGCGAGCGCCAGGTTGCGTTCGAGCTGCCGTCGCGCATCGAATACGTCGAGCTTTCGGGACGCCCGGATTTCAACGACTCGTTCATAGGGGTGCTCGGATTCCCTCAACTGGCCCCGGTCCGGTGAACACCACCGCCCTGGTCATCTGCGGCGCACTTGGCCGCGAGGTGAAGGACATCGTCGACCGGCGCGGCTGGGACGTCGACATCTACGGGGTCTCGGCGCTTCTCCACCTCTATCCATCGCGGATCGTGGACGAGCTGCGGGAGCGGCTGCACGCACTTCGTCCGAACTACGCAAAGCTTGTCGTCGTTTATGGCGAGTGCGGGATGAACGGCAAGCTCGACTCGCTGCTCGCAGAGGTCGGCGCCTCCCGCTTGCGCGGTCCGCACTGCTACGAGATGTACGCGGGCGAGGAGCGTTTCGCGGAGATCGCCGACCAAAGGCCAGGAACTTTCTTCCTGACCGATTGGCTCGTGCGCAACTTCGATCGGGCGGTGGTCAAGGGCCTGGGGCTCGACCGCTACCCAGAGCTCAAGCCGATGTTGTTCGGCAACTACGAAGCCGTGCTCTACCTTCGCCAGGTGCCGAACCCAAGACTGGCAGACAAGGCGCGTGCCATCGCGGAGTACCTCGGCCTTCCCCTCGAGATCGAAGATGTCGGATTGGGGGAACTCGAGGAGCGACTTGCCGCGTTAGTGGAGGGTGCGGACGCCCCCACCCGGCCTGCGGCCGACCTCCCCGGCAAGCGGGGAGGTGAAGACCCCCGCACCCGGCCTGCGGCCGACCTCCCCGGCAAGCGGGGAGGTGAAGATCCCCCCACCCGGCCTGCGGCCGACCACTCCGTCACGCTCCGTGGCTAAGTATCAGGTCATGTCCTGGAAGCACATTCCTTCGCAGGTCAAGGCCTGGGAGGGCGGCGTCGAGGTCAAGCGGATGCTGCCTGACTACTTTCAGGCCGCCATCGACGCGTATGCGATGAAGGATGGCTCCACAGACATGGATGCGTACCTCGACGGCTGGAAGTGGGGTCCGGTCGAGGAGCGCGCCGGGACGCCCGACGAGGTCGTGAGCGCGCTGATCGCTGACCTGACGGAATCCAACCCACGATCGCGGCTGTTGAATCCGGAGTGAGCGAGGAGATCTTCGATCGGCTGATCAACAGCCAGCAGCTCGTGATCGCCATGCTGCGCCTGGCGACGGATGACCTGTCGGCGAGGGTCGGCGCGTGGAACCTGCGCGACATCGCCGCGCACCTTGCGGCGACAGAGCGGGACTGCTATGTGCCGAGAATCCGCTCCATAGCTGCAGGCGAGAATCCGACCTTCGAATACTTCAACAACGACGGAAGCGATTTCAGCGGGATTCACCTCGACGACGCGCTCGACGAGTGGACTGCGACGCGGATGATGCTGATCGGCTACGTGAAGACTCTGGACGCCGAACAACGCGCTTTGACAGGTCGCCACGAACGGTACGGGGACGTGACGGTGGATCGGTACCTGGAGATCGCCCTGGAGCACGACCGCGATCACCTGCGGGGCCTGGAGCGGCTGGCGGGCCAGCTGACTCGTTGACCTGAACCAGGATCTCGGCGATCGTCGCCGCGGCCTGCGCAAGGATGCCCGCGGCGATCGCGTCAGCTCTCAGATTCGGATTGCCGTTGCCCGCGAGCGCACGCCCCAGGTCGATCGCCTCTTCAGCCGCGCTGGCGATTTGCGTCGGAATGTCGATCGTTCTTTTCCGTGCACCTTCGACGCCCTGACCCAGGCGCACGGCCTCGAGGTAGTCGAGGAATGCGCTCGAGTCGAGCTCGACAAGCGCCTCGGCTCGCAGCCGAATGGCCTTAGCGCGCTCATAGGCTGCCGCGGCGCCACTCCACTGCTTCACGGAACGCCGCGCAACCTTCTGGAGCAGCGCCGCAGCTGTGGCGACGACCGAGGCGGCGGCGGAACCGCTTGCCGGCGCGGGGCGCTCCGACGCCAATGCGTCGAGAAGGTCAGTCGTCGCCCAGCTCCTGCTTGCGCTTCGTGATGAATTCCTTCAGCTCCTCGTCGACGCCCGGGTCGATGCCCGGGTCGGGATACTCGGCGAGCACCTGCTTCCACCGCTCGGCGGCCACCACGTCCGCCGTCCGCGCGCCGAATCGCTGCCAGCGGTCGTAGTTCTCCGTCGACGAGATCCATGGCCGGTAGAAACCGGTGCGGTAGTTGCGGAGCGTGTGCTCGGCGCCGAGGAAGTGGCCGCCGGGGCCGACCTCGCGCAGCGCGTCCATCGCCAGGCCTTCGTCGTCGACCGGCAGCCCATGACCAAGGATCCACTCGAACATGCGCAGCTGCTCGACGTCGATGATGAACTTCTCGTAGGACGCGAGCAGAGCGCTCTCCAACCAGCCTGCGGCGTGGAGCACAAAGTTGACGCGGCCGAGGATGGTCGGCCACATGCACATCATCGACTCGTAAGCCGCCTGTGCATCGGGCGCCTTCGACGATGTCAGCGCGCCGCCGCCGCGGAACGGAAGGTTGTAGTGACGCGCCATCTGCGCGCTGGCCAGGATGCCCATCGCCGATTCCGGTGTGCCGAACGCGGGACTGCCCGACTGCATGTCGGTGTTGGTGAGGAACGATCCGTATACGCTCGGCGTGCCGGGCCGGATCAGCTGCACCAGGGCGATCCCGGCCAGGGCTTCCGCGGTCTGCTGCGCGACGGTGCCGGCAAGGCCCATCGGCGACATCGCACCTGCCATGAGGAACGGCGTGACGATCACCGGCTGGCCCGCGGCCGAGTACTCCATCAACGCGCCGAGCATGCGGTCGTCGTAGCGCAGCGGGCTGTTGACGTTGATCAGGCTCAGCACCGCCGGCGTCTTCTCGATCTTTTCGCGGCCGCCGAAAAGGATCGACGCCATCTCGATCGTGTCTCGCGCGTTCTCGGTCGAGATGACGCTGCCCATGAACGGTTTGTCCGTCCACCGGATGTGGGAATAAACCATGTCGAGGTGCCGCGAGCCCAGCGGCAGGTCCTCGGGCTCTACGGTCGTCCCGCCGGCGCAGTGGATCTGCTCCACCGCCTGGGACAGCTTGTCGAAGTTGCTGAAGTCCTCGAGTGTCGCTCCCCGCCGGCCGCGCTCCAGGTCGGTCACGAAAGGCGGACCGTAGACAGGCGCGGTCACCACGTTGTCGCCGCCCAGCGTCACCGTATGGGCGCTGTTCCGGGCTTGGAACTCGAACGTCGCCGGCGTCTTCGCGACCTGCTCCATGACGAAAGCCCGCTCGAACCGCACACGGTTGTCCTCGACCCGCATACCAGCCTTCTGGAACAGCTCCCGGGCGCCGTCGTGGAGGAAGTCGACGCCGATCTCCTCGAGGATGGTCATCGCCTGACCGTGGATGGTGTTGACCTCGTCCTTGCTCAAGAGGTCATACGGCTTGAGCCGGTTCTTCCACATGACGGGTCAAATCTTGATCCAAAGCGGGGTGTGGTAACGTAGGCGCTGCCCGTTGGGGTGCTTGGTCCCGCCCGGGGACCCCTTTTAACTTGACTTGATCCTAATCACGCGTTCTGCCCGTACTACAGCCAAGGCTCGCCTGGTATGAGCACGCCCATCCCCGGCGATGTTCTGCCGCTCTGGAACCCCGAGATCCCGGGGGAGGAGATCCAGGCTGGTCGTCTCGGCATTCGTGTCCGCCCGGGCACGCCCGCGGCGGCCAAGGTCACCGCCCTCGAGGCCCACGGCGGAGCCGAGCTGCTGCGCCAGGTGCTCGAGGAGCAGAAGCTCATCGACGGCACCTACAACGTGGTCAAGCCGGAGAAGCCGCTCGAGTTCACAGGCCAGGTGAGCACCACGCTGCTGACCGGCAAGCTCGGCCGGACGCCCATGGGCCTGGCCCTGGAGATCACCGACTGGCAGGAGCTGGAAGGCGCCTACGAGATGGAGAAGAACCGGCTCCGGCTGCGCTTCCACGAGCTCCACGTGGTCAAGGAGTGGGACGGCGACCTGGAAGGGTTCACGGCGATCACCCTGCGCGAGCAGGCGAAGGCGCATCCCATGCTCGATTCGACCATGCGCTTCATCGAGCACCTGCGCGATTACCGGGAAAAGCTCGCCGAGGCCGCGGTCCGCCGCTACGAAGCGACCGAGCAGTGGATCGAGTGCCCGAAGTGCGAGACCGAGGTTCCCACCTCGAACGGCATCCACTGCCCGAACTGCGGGGAGGACATGCGCGGCGGCGAGTACGTGCGGGCCATCCTCCACCTGGTCGACGACGCTGACGGAAGGATCTACCGCGGCATCGACTCCCTGACCGTCCGCTCGGCGGGTTTCCCGGAGTACCGCGGCATGTCGCTGGACCGGATCCAGGGCTCAAACCTGTGGGTGAGCTTCCGCCGCTACGACCCATTGCCCGACGAGGGCATCGTCCTCCCGACAGCAAGCGTGGAGATGTTCGAGGCCCAGCGCTCCGTCATCCGCCAGCTGCAGATCGGGAGCCCGCGCACCGGCGCGCTCGCCGCCGAGCTGGCCGATACCGGCTGGCTGGGGAGCCCACCGCGAGTGCCCCTGGACGGCAAGAAGGCCCACCACCTGCCCGACCCTAACGAGGAGCAGGCGGAGGCCGTGGCGCGCGTCATGGGCATGCGGCCAGGGCAGCTGTACCTGATCCAGGGGCCGCCCGGAACCGGCAAGACGACTGCCATCGTGGAGTCGATCCGCCGCATCCTCGCGCGCAACCCGAACGCGTCGATTCTCATGTCATCACACTCCAACGACGCGGTCGACACCGGGCAGGAACGCCTGCTCGGCTTCTCACACGTGCGACAGGCCCGTATCGCCGAACCCGGGAAGGTGCCTCGCCGGCTTCGTCCCACACTCGTGGAGAGCGACGACCTCGAGCCGTACAACCTGGTTGCCGGCACCTGCAACCGGCTCACCATCGACTCCCGGCTCCGGTTCAAGGTCTTCGACTGGCTGATACTCGATGAGGCAAACAAGGTGCGCGCCAACGAGGCGCTGGCCCTTATGCCGCTGGCCAAGCGCTGGGTCATGATCGGCGACCTCAACCAGCTGCCGCCGGTGATGGAGGAGGCCGCCTCCACCTTCACCATCCAGACGCCACTCGACGAGGTGGTGCGCGACGACAGCTTCTACGGCTGGATCTGGGACAAGGTCCCGGCGACCTCCAAGATCATGCTGCCGCGCCAGTACCGCATGCGCGAGCCGATCGGCCGGGTCGTTTCAGACCTGTTCTACGAAGGCAAGCTCATCCACGAAGCCCCGCACCCTCGCATGCCGCTCCCGTGGCCTTTCGACCGCGAGCTGGTCTGGGTCGACACCGGGGCGCAGGACGAGTACCGCGACGCGCAGCGCTCGGTGGCGAACGAGTTCGAGGTCGCTCTGTGCAAGGACATCACCTCGATCATCCGGAGGCGCGTGCGCAAAGCCAAGCTCGCCGTGATCGCGATGTACAACTCGCAGGTCAACCGGCTGCAAGGCGCGCTCAAGGGCATCGTGCCGCCGGACGACATCGAGTCGGTCGACGCCTTCGAGGGCCGCGAATCGGACGGAGTGATCCTGTCCCTCGTGCGGTCGAACGACCGGGCAGCGATCGGATTCCTCAACGACCCCAACCGGGTCAACGTCGCCATCTCCCGCGCGAAGAAGATCCTCGTCATCGTCGGCGACTCGAAGACGGTGATCGGAGGCGCGCCTGAGCTGTTCGGACCGCTCTTCGAGCACTGCAAGGATGACGGCCTTGTGGCCGGGGTCGGCGCGGTGGTCACGGCGTGTCAGCGGGTCGGCATCCGTTCCCAGGTGCAGCGCCTCTCGCGTCCCCATCGCGGCGACCGGCGCGCCCGGCGACGCCGGCGCGGTCAGCGGCCGGCGGTCGAGGGAGTGGTCGACGGCGAAACAGCCGTTTCACCGAACGGTTCCGAGCCGGTTGAGGCCACGAATGGAGCAATCGAGATGCCCCCTGAGCCGGCTGCGGTGGAGACGCACAACGACCCCGAATAGCTGAACGTCCGTTTAAGCTTCAGCACGATTTGAGCGATCAGTGCATCTTCTGCGAGATCATCCGAGGCGAATCGCCCGCCAGCTTCACGCACCAGGACGACACCGTGGTCGCCTTCATGGACGTCCAGCCCATCACGCACGGCCACATGCTGGTCGCCCCGCGCGAGCACGCGGTCTTGATGGCTGATCTCGACGAGACCGCCGCGATGCGCACGTTCCGGGTCGCCCGCCGCCTGGCCGCGATCGCGCGCCACACGCTCGGGGCAACCGGCATCAACCTGTTCGTCGCCGACGGCGAGGTCGCGTTTCAGGACGTCCCCCACTTCCATGTCCACGTCATCCCGCGCTACCCGAAGGATGGCTTCGGCCTGACGTTTCCGCCGACCTACGACCGGCCTCCCGCCCGCGCCCAGCTCGACTCGATCGCGGCAGCGATTCGAGGCGCAGGCGCCCCGACTACGGCGTGATCGTGACCTTCAGCGAGTAGACGGCCAGGAACATCGGACACGCCTGGCCGGGCGAGCAGGCCGCCCCGGCGTTCGCTGTCACGGTGACCTCGCCGGCCTTCCTGGCCTCAAATGCGGCCAGGGTCACGCCGCGGGCGGCCGTAGCCGCGGGGTCGACGATCGCCGCGAGTGTTGACTGATCGCTCGAAACGGGGTGCGACCAGTTGGCCATCCCCTGCCCGGCGCGAAGCACGACCCCCAGCTTCTGACCCACATGCATCGCGACGGCGTGGTCAGTGCTTGTGGCCGTGACGTCGAAGCCCATTGCGCCGCCCGGAGTCGGCGTCGGCCCGGAGCCCGAGCCGGCTCTCGTTGCGCCGCACGCGACCGCAAACAGCGCGATCGCGGCTAGAAATACCAATTTCTTCATACGCAATACCGAAACGATCCTTCCTCCGTTCGGGTAACACGTAGGAATGCCCAAGCCTGTCGCCGCGCTCGCGGCCGCGCTCCTGCTTGCCGCGTGCAGCAGCACCAGCGCCGTGACCGTCCACTCACCTTCGCCCCTCACCGGCGGCCTGACGCACGGCCTCATTGGATTTGTTGACGATCAGGGCGTCGGCATCCTCGACCCGGGCACGGGCAAGTCCACGATCGTGGCGCAGCTGCCGCCGGGTGCGTTCCGTGTGGCCGGCCCGGTGTGGGCGCCGGCGCCGAACGTGAACCACCCGGTGCTGTACTTCACCGTGCACGACGACCGGCCCGCGGAGAGCCGGACCGCGGCGGGCGTCGTCCCTTATGACTGGCTCTTTCGCGTCGATCCGTTCGCCGGAACGATCGATGCGATCGCGGCCTCGCAGGACTCGCAGAGCGAAGGTCCGATCGGCCTCGTCGCCAACTCGCACTACGTTGGCCTGACGGTGGGATGCTGCGCCACGTACGAGGTCGATGCGCTCGACCTCACGCAGACCGTAAGCGCGCTCAAGACGCTGGCCAAGCCTCCGACGCAGGCCGCGTTCTTCACCGAGGGAGCCGTCCCCGGAAACTCAGGCTTGCTTGCCGTGCGCGCATTCGGCACCGGCGCGTGGTACTGGCTCAACGCCGAGGCCGGAGTGCTCAACCCGTTTCCGCTGACGCTGGGTCCAGATGACGGGCCTATCGCGATCACGGCGGACGGAACGATGGCGGCGGTGGCGATGCCGGACCACGGCCCGGTGATCGAACCGATCAACAGCGCCCTGCCCGTCGCCACGCCCAGCGCCGCGGTGAGTTCCACTCCGCCAGCGACGGCGTCGGCCCGCCCTAGCCCAATTGTCTCGGCGCCGAAGCGCCTCAACTCGAAGCTGCCGCACCCGGATGGATTGGCGTGGAGCCCTGACGGCAAGCAGCTTGCGCTCGCCGTCAACGGAGAGATCGAGGTCTATAGCCCCTCCGCAGCGGATGGCACGCCGCCTACGGCCCGGTATTTGAGCGGAGCCAACGTGGTAGGCGTTGCATGGTCAAGCCCCATCGCCGAGATGACGTTTGCAGGGGCAAAGGCGAGCGCCGGGCCCCAGCCGCTCGTGGACGGGCTGCTCAACGCGACCAAGCTGCCCGCGCAAGCTGACACTTCGGCGGCGCGGCCCCTGACCAAGGTCTACGTATGGCAGTTCGATTCAACGAAAACATCGCCGATCGAGTCGATCGCGGACGCGACCCCGGCGGTGCTCGCGAAGTATCCGCCGCTGAACGCCGGCGTCGTGTTTCATCACTGGGCCGCAACCGACACGTGGGCGCTGCTCGGCGGCTGCAACCGCTACCGGGTCGTGATCACCGGCAGTGTCGCGCCGTCTGCCTCGACCGTGGGAATTGAAACCAGCACCCTGTGCTCGGCGAAGCCATCGCCGACACCGTCGCCGACAGCTAGCCCGTCGCACTCTTAGCTCCCAAACCCACTTAGCATCGGGAGCGTGGACTTCGATTTCCTGGCAGCGCACGCGACGGCGCTGCCGGACAAGCCGGCGCTCATCTGCGGTGACCGGGTGCTTGACTACTCGACGCTTCTGCGGCGGGCTAACCGCGCCGCGAACGTCTTGAGTGGGCTCGGGTGCCGCGAGGAAGATCGCGTCGCGTTGATGACCTTCAACTCGATCGACGGCTCCGAGATCGCCAACGGCTGCAGGCGCGCGGGATTGGTCATCGTCCCTGTCAACTACCGGCTGCGCGGCCCGGAGATCGCTTATGTGCTCAACGACTCGGGCGCAAGAGTGGCCCTGGCCGGACCCGACCACGCCGACGCCATGGCGGAAGCCAGCCCGCACGTGAACCACGAAGTGAGATTTGTCGCGATAGGGGACCGCGTTCCCACTGGCTGGCTCGGATATGGCGAGCTGATGGGCAATGCCGCCGAGCAGTTCGACTCCGCCAGTGACGGACTCGGCGCATCGATGATCTACACGTCAGGCACGACCGGCAATCCCAAGGGAGCGTGGCGGCCGCGCGGCGTGGACATCGCCAACGTGCTGCAGGTCATCTCGATCTTCGAGCTGAATCAGGCCGACGTCCACCTGATGTGCGGCCCCGGATACCACAGCGCGGTTTCTTTTTTCTCGGCCCTGCATCAAGTGATTGGCGCGACGATCGTGGTGCAGCCCAAATTTGAAGCCGACGACGCTCTGAATCTCATCGAGCGACATCGCGTGACCACCACGTTCATGGCGCCGACGCTCTTGCAACGGCTCGTCGATGCGCAAGAGACCCGACCGCGAGACACCTCGTCGCTGCGCGCGCTGATCCTCGGCGCGGCCCCCTGCCCCTACGCGTTGAAGGTGCGCGCGGAGGCGGCCTTCGGGCAGGTGTTGTGGGAGTTCTATGGCGCGACCGAGACCGGCATCAACACTGTGCTACGGCCGGAAGACCAGCTGCGCAAGCCCGGCTCCTGCGGGACGCTCGTGCCGGGACAGGAGATCAGGCTCGCCCGTGATGACGGCACGGAGGCGGCGGTGAGCGAGCCTGGTGAGCTGATGGTCCGCAGCGCGTGGCAAGCCGAGTACTTCAACCGCCCGGACGCGACGAGCAGCAGCACGCACGACGGCTTCTTTTCGGTCGGCGATGTCGCATATCGCGATGAAGAGGGCTACCTCTATATCTGCGACCGCCGGATCGACATGATCATCTCGGGCGGAGTCAACATCTACCCGGCTGAGGTGGAGGCGGTGCTGCACGCGCACCCCGCGGTGACGGACGCGGCGGTGATCGGCGTCCCCGACGACCAGTGGGGCGAATCCGTGAAAGCTGTGGTCCAGCTGAGGCCCGGCGACACAGTCACGGACAAGGACCTGATCGCCTTCTGCAGCGAGCGCCTCGCGGGCTACAAGAAGCCGCGGTCGGTCGACTTCGTTGACGAGCTGCCTCGCGACGCCGCCGGCAAGCTGCTGAAGCGCAAGCTGCGCGACGTGTACTGGACCGGCGCCGGCCGAAAAATCTAGAGCCTCAGGCCAGCAGCGGGAGCAGGAACTCGAGGGACCGGCTGATCCGGCCAAGCGGTCTGTCGTCGTGGGAGGCGAGCCGCGTCTCCTGCTCGAGCGTGTACCAGCCGCGGAACTGCACTGTCTGGAGAGCCTCGGTCACACGTGTCACGTTCGCGCCGCCCTCGCCAATGGGCCGGTACAGGTTGCGCGCAACGGCTTCCTTGTAGTTGAGGGTCCGCTCGCGGACGTGACGGGCCAGGTCGAGGTCGATGTCATTGACGTGTACGTGGTGGATACGACCGGCCGCCAGCTCGATGACCTCCACGGGATCTGCACCGGCGATCAGCAGGTGCGCGATATCCAGGCAGAGGCCGGCTTCGGAGCCGACCAGCAGGCGCTCGATCTCCTCCGGTCCCTCGATCGTGCTGCCGAACCTTGGCTGCACCGCAAGCTTCAGCTTGTGGCGCGCGCACACGTGCTCGACCGAACCGATGAGGTGAAGAAGGTGCGCCCATTCCGCGTTGGAGAGCGATTCCGGCCGGGCGGCGTCCGGAGCGCGCTCCGGGATCGCGGAAAGGACGAGCGTGTCGGCGCCGATCGCCGCCAGCCAGTGCGCATGACCGTCGATGTGGGCGAGCTCCGGGCCGCGTGTCTCGTGGTGATGAAGGATGGCGTGCACCTGTCCCGACACGACATGCAGCCGGTGACGGCGGAGCAGCGGCCGGGCCAGGTCGCTTCGATCGGGCAGGAATCCGGGGGGACCGGCCGTGATCGCGCCTTCGCCTATGGCCGCCGCCTCTGAAAGCACCCTCTCCGGGTCGATCTGGTGGCCCCAGTCGTGGAATTCGCTGATCCCCCAGCACGCGGGGGAGAGCGCGATCCGGTGCACCGAGCGCACTCCCCTACCCCTCAGCTCCCGCACCCTCCTTCCAATCAACGGAGTGTCCCGCCTCCGACGATCCTGGCAACTTCGCGAGCTAGACGGCCGGGCGCCGACCCACCCCACGAAATCTGCGATTTCGCGGGGACCCCGGGGTGGGGCGCAGAAGCCTGCGTCAAGGGGCCCGGCGCGCCATCGTCGCGCATAGACGATGCGCTCCTTGTCGCGCCACCCTTTCCTTGGCTCCGGCCGTCGATCTCGCGAATCTGCTCAGGCCCACGGAGGCGTGACACTCGCGAAGATTAACCTTCTAGTCAACGCATGCCCGCGATCAACTTCAGGCCGGAGCTTCGGCCGGCCACGCCTGACGATGCGCCCCTGGTGGCCGACCTCGAGTCCCTGCGCGACCCGAGGGAACCGCGCGATCCCGTCCTTCTGACTCATTGGTGGAGGATGGGCGACGAGCTGGAGCGCTCGATGCGCCGGATCGCTGTCCGCGATGGTGCGGCGGTCGCCTTCGTCGGCGCCTCACACGAGCACTGGGA